>Ga0209958_1000398_pt1 | contig 90656 bp, 87 predicted proteins | sample ThiBio_inoc_plan_FD_183942 | JGI IMG/M metagenome (GOLD analysis project Ga0209958, IMG submission 183942) | Wastewater bioreactor microbial communities from Cape Town, South Africa - Thiocy_inoc_plan (SPAdes) | ecosystem: Engineered > Bioremediation > Thiocyanate > Unclassified | place: South...
GGGATCATCGAGCTGCACCGCCGCCTCGCCCGCGGCTACCGCAACCGCCACAACTACCGCCTCCGCATGCTCCTCGCCGCCGGCGGACTCACCCCATGACCCCCACCGAATGTCCGAAGAGCCGGATTAGGACGCCCGCAACGAGGACCACGAACGTCGTCGATGCGTCCCAGCGGGCAATCACGTCCCCACGACGGGCAGCTCGCCAGAAGCTCAGAATCATTGCGGAGGTTAGCGCTACAAACGCCGATGTTACAAATATCGGTTCCATAAGCGCCTCAAGCTCCCATTGGTTTTCTCATACTCTTGGGCCTGCCGCCCGGAGACACTGGGGCGAATGTGTGGACGGCTAATCGCGCGACGCTGTAGTCGCGGGCGGGCCGATTCTCCTCCCGGCAACTCCTCGCTGGGCGCGGCAAATCGATGCAAATCGTCATTGGTTCACAGAGGGTCGGTGTAACGCCGACCATTGGACCCCACCGGACTTGGTGCAGCCGGCAGTCGTCTCATTAGTCCGAAGATAACGCGGTCGGTCACGCGGGTGAGGGGCCGCGTCCAGCGTGAGCGCCGAGGTGAATATAGGGAACGCAAGCGTTCGCCCTCGTCGCTCCCGCTCCCGTTGGTTGTGATGCTGCTTCCGTGGATTCGGAAGGCGGCAACCTCGCCGCCCGCGTACAGGAGGCGCCCCTGTTTGCGTAGGCGCATGAACAAGTCCTGGTCCATGGCCGCGCGAAGCGACTCGTCGAGTGCTCCTGCGCCAATGATCGCCGTCCAACGAAAGAGGGAGCCAGGTTGAGGAACCAAATTCTTCCCTATCATCATGTAAGCCGGAGCCCAGCGTCCAGGACGCATGATCCAAAGAGTCTTGCCCGCTTCGTCTATGCTACGAACTTTTCCATATGCGGCAGGGGCTAGGCGCGATGACTCGAGTGCGGTGAGAGTGAGATGCAGCGATTCGGGGCTCAACAAATCATCATCGCCCAACCAAGCCACGTAGTCTGCATCGTGGGGACTGCTCCAGCCGTCATTTATCGCTGCTGATAGGCCGGGGCGATCGGAAACGAGCTGAGCTACGCTCGGGTTATCTCGGAAGAGCTGAGGATCCAGATTGACATTAGTCGGTGTGATGATCCGAATCAGAACATCAGCGTCGCAGTTTCTCGAGGAGAGGACAATCGAAGTGATGCTGGCGCGTAACCAATCCGGGCGGGTTCCAAGGGTGGGCACCGCCACGAGTACTCGCGGTCGGCGATCGCTTGGATTCTTATCAATTTTCATCTGTGGACTCCAGGTATGCATCTCGAGGAACCGTCAAGCGAAAGTGATCAAAAACAGCTTTGATGGCGGCGTCGTTTGCTCGATTATTGACGTTGACCTTGAAGAGTCCATCTTCTTGGGACGCACCGCTTGAAGGGTAGTCGCGACGAATAGGTACTCGCATGGAGGGGAAACCGGCCCTGATAGTGGCAGCCTTGAACCAGACATCATCGGCGGTTGGAGCGAGCTGAAGAGCGAGGCCTACATCCGCGACCGGAGGGGCCAAGGACCCGGATGGGTAAAGAATGCCGCCCCTGCCGGTGAGGAATGTGGCGAACGAAGGGGTATTGGCCGCAGCTTCAGGCCAGGACGAGTATGGACGGATATGACCCGAAGCGTCCGAGATCATCTCGTTCCCTCGAGTCCCAATTACAACGCCCGGATTATCCCTCGAAGCCTGAAGCAAGCGAGACAGCCACGTCGCATCGTAGAGCACGTCATCGTCCGCGGTGACAATAGTGCGTTCTCCATATTCCGCGAGCGCGGGCAAGAGTTTTTTATAGGAGCGGGTGTTCTGATTCACCCAGCGCAGAAGGACCAGGTTCGGGAAAGACTCCACGAGATGAGTCAGTCGTTTCGGCAAATTTTGGGTTCCTTGGGGGAAATCATCGGTCGCGAGATATAGGACAATCTTGGCTATATGCCTTTGCATCAGCAAGCTGATCACCGTTCGGTGAACGGTAGCAATCCGCGCCGGATACGTGGTTAGCGAAATAACGACGTCTTCGTCCAAATTGGGCGGATGCGGGCTCGGCTTTGCAAGGTGGACCCGCGTACGTGCTGCCAGACGATCCCATGCTCGCCCCAGACGCTTGTGCACAATCATTATTGCGCTTCGCCAAAATGCCGGTCCAGCGACTCGGAGAAGCGCTGCCAGGTAAAAGCGGAAGCTGCAGCTGCGGCTTGCTCCGACATCGCTCGATGGAGCTCAGGATTCTCAGCGATTATCGTGACACGATCTCTCATCTGATCAACATCGCGGGGATTAACGAGAAAGCCGTTCACCCCATCGACCACCGGACCCTCGCTGCCGTATACCGTATCCGACACCACCGCGGGCAGCCCACTTGCCAGCGCCTCGAGAGGTGTTTGCGCGAAGCCTTCGGCGAGTGAGGGAAAGATGAAGACACTTCCGGAGCGGTAAAGCTCCGCTAGTCGAGGGCGCGTTAGCGAGCCGACATAGGTGATTCTCTCATCCGCAGGGATAACACTCGGGTCTGGCGCGAAGCCTGCAATGGTCAAGTGATAATTCGTAGGTAAGGTTTGCATCAGTTGGAACAGGTAGCCGATTCCTTTGCGTTGCACGACTTGGCCGCTAAATATGAGATGGCGACGAGAGTCTCGCTCACTCCGCACTGTGTGTTTGAAAAGGCGAAGGTCCACACCTAGGGGAACCGTGATCAGTCGGCCGGGATCGACGCCAGCGTTGACAAATGACAGGCGATGCGGCTCCGATAGCGTGAGGACTCTATCGGCCGTTTGAATTTCCTCGTCAAGCTGCTTCCGCTCGTCAACAGACCGTACGTCACCGGCGAAAGTGTGAGCAAGTTGTGGGAAAGCGCGCGACTCTTCGCGAATGATTCGAGCCATCACATCGTGGTGAACGATTGGGTAGTCGAGAATGCCTTCACCCGAGCCCCTAACAGCCCGGAGCGTTTGGAGCCCGGCCGTTGAGCGCACGAGCACTCGTCCGACCTTGCCGTGTCGACGTACTCTCGCAGCAACGGCGGTGTCAAAGCGTTCGTTCCGTTGAGATAGCTGTCGTTTGGAGCCAGTGGGGGATACCCTGCGCGCTCGGAGGAACTGCAGCTCCTGAACGGTAGCGCATTGCCATCTCTCCTCCGCCTTCGAAAGATGATCCACCGACCGTGCACGCATCGACGCGCCGACGCGGCTCAACAGACTGACCTTCGAACCTTCCAACCGTGCAGAAGTTGCGGAGTTGATCGCGATCGGAGAAGCGAAGATGATGCGCCGATCGTTCGCAAGAGACCATTCTGCGAACTTCGTGAGTTCGGGAATAGATCCCGGATTGGAGATAACCGTGGTGGTATCCATTACTTGACTCTCTCGGGGCTCAAATTTCGCGCGGGATTGCCAACTGCAGTGTGCCCGGCCGGTACGTCCTTTATTACGACCGCACCCGCTCCGATTCTCGCTCCCTTTCCTATCGATATTGGGCCGATTATCACAGAAGTCGCCCCTATATCGACCCCGTCGCCAATTGTAGGACTACCACCAGCATCACCCTTGTTTCCGATGGTCACGTTCTGGCGGAGCGTGACATCTGATCCGATGACTGTGTCGACGTTGACGACTAATCCGTGTCCGTGCACTATCTTCAGCCGGCTGCCGACATTTGTCTTGACAGGAATCTCGATCGCTAGTATCCATTCTGAGATGAACTGATAGAGAAGTGTGATCATGCGGGAGAGCATGGATGGACTCTTGTCAAAGGGCCATCGGGCAGCTTGCGCCAATCGGAACAGGGTCAGGATAAGTCTAGTTCGCGGCCGGTAGCGATTGACTCTGTAGTCTTGAAAGATCCAGTCTTTCCGGAACGTTGGCGACCGGTGTTCATCTGCCATGCAAACTCCAGCTCTTTTGGATCGAAGGGGGAAATGACTGCACGCCTATTTGATCGCGTCAGTTCAGCAGTTTGTGAATTCCGCTGGCGAAGTTGCGCACCATGGCCTGAAGTGTAGGATAAGTCGCGGACGCTGCTCCCTGCCGATTCTGGGAGTTAACTACATCGACGATCGTGGCCGCGAAGGATTCCGGTTTTGGCTCTGTGAGGTAAAGGCTCTCACCCTCGGTTAGATACTCGATTTCTGGTGCGTGAAATGGCCATTTTGTCGACACCACCGGGACGCCTGCCACCAACGCGTCGACCGCCAGCAGACCGACTCTCCCCGGGTTCGCGATAGCCTTCGAGCATTTGAGGATCGCCGCTTTGGTCTTGCCTCCCACATGCCCCATCATGGTGGCCTGCCCTCGACGGACTGCGGGTTCGAGCAAGCTTGCGTCTTGACCTTGTCCCCCAACGATGAAGTGGATTTTTGGGTGTTCGGCCCAGAGGACCTCTAGCGCTCCAGCAAGCAGGTCAACTCTCTTGGAGGTGTCCAGCGCTCCCAGATACGCGACGAATGGCCCGTCTGGCAGCATTGTGTTGCGGCGGAATTGCTCCAGAGCAGCGGTGTCGAGCTGGTCGAGATCGTTCTTGAGTTGCGTCGTATCGATGGCGTTCATCACAGTGGTGACCTTCCCCGCGTCTGCGCCCGCAGCGATTGCGAAGTTTGCACCGCTTGGTGTGTACGCGAAAATGTGGTCTGCTCGGCGCAACTGCCACCTCTCGATTAGGGAGTCGATCGGGTTGGGGGTGGCGGTGTAGGACGCAATATGTCCCCATACACCGACTCTGAGTTGTGACTTCCGGCTAAGCGCCGAAAGTGCGTCGAATGAACTCCCCATGTGCGGAACTATTACCGCGTCGGCGGCTTGCCAGTACTTGCGGGTTGTGGTGAGGGTTGCACTCCGCCCGAGAGCGCTCACTCGTCGACCATCTACCTGAATCAGCCAAGGCGGTGAGACCGCATCTCCCCGTTCAGCTTGCGAGCGGTCGGGTCGTCCGGCCACGACGCGTAGGTTTACCCCCGATGCTTCGAGCGATGACCGCAGGCTCTCGAAGAATGCAACTCTGTATGCTGGGATGTATGGCTGAACCACCCAGATTTCGGTCATCCCCGTCCTCCAAGCATTGAGGCGTACGTCGACTCGAGCGCGTGGGCCACCATGGTGATGTCGAGTTCTGATCGAATGAAATCCAAGCCGCCTTGCCGCAAGCGAGCGCTTTCCCGCGGGTCGCTCAGGACCCGCTCTACGGCATTGGCAAGCTGCGTGGACGTGCCATCCGTGATGATGGCTGCGCCGTAGTGGTCGCATTTCGGCGCAATTCCGAGCGAATCAGTCGTCACGACAGGCGTACCGACGCGGAGAGCTTCCAGGATTGACATTGGAAACACTTCGTCGACAGCGGGAAGCACGTACACTCGGGCGGAGCTCAGGATCGTGTCGGTTGAATCTGGGGGTACGGCGCCAATCCATTCGAGTCGATCACCCATATCTGCGTCGCTGATGGCGCGTCGCACCGCTTCGCCTTGCCCCTCATCAGGACCCGCGAGGATGAACCTCGTCGAGGGCAGCCGATCGCGGAGTTGCGTGGCCATCTTCACGAACTCCAGCGGTCGCTTTCTGCTCGCGAGGCGCGCGAGGAACAATACCAAGTCTTCGCGGTTTTCATACGATCGAAGGTCGGTGACGCGGACCCCGTTGATGATCTTGCCCACTCTGGTGAGCGGCTGGATACCCGTCAGGTCGAGGGCTTCTTGATCCGTCAATGCAAGGGCCACAACCGCGTCGCGCAGCACTGGCTTGGTGAGCAAGGCGTCGAGTGGCCCTGAGAGAGGGTTGCGGGACGCGTCAATCATGCCGTGTGCCTGTAAAACATAGGGCACGTGGGAACGTCGAACGATGTGCGCTGCGGGCAACGTCACCAGGTCCCGCGCCAAATGGATGTGAGCCACGTCGAACTTAGTGATATCGGAGCGGAGCGCCGTCAACATCGACGGTGCGGCTAGTGACGCGAAGCCGCCTAGGGGTGCAAGCCGGCGCGCAGGGAACGTCCTCAGTGTGTAGCCGCCCCGGGCCACAGTTTGAGCGAGCCGAGGCGGTGCAGCCGCGTAAACAGTGACGTCGTGGCCGATCTCGGCCAGAGCTTCGGCTTGACCAAGCGCGACGCGCGTGGGGCCGCCGAAAGCTCCGTCCGGCGAGACATATGTCACGACGTGAGCGATTCTCATTTAGGTGCTTCCTGCGCGAACCGCACACCGATGGGGGTCGCGTCCGGGCCGTTGACGATGATGTTCGGCGGAATAACGCCTGAGACTACGGTCAAGGGCTTTGTGAGAGCGTTTCGGCCGATACTTGCTCCGCCTAAGATCACACATCGCGAGGTCACCCAAACACCCGCTTCGATTCGAATGGGGCGTGTCAGAAGGGCCATATCGCGTCGATGAGCGTGGCTTCCTGTCGTGAGGAATGTCTCTTGAGAGATCACGGCATCGTGACCGATGTAGATGTGATCTTGATTGTGGAACCACACTCCCTCTCCGATCCACGACCGGTCGCCGATGTGTAGCTTCCACGGGAATTTCACCCGGGTGCGTGGCCGGAAGATGACGCCGTTGCCGATCTCTGCGCCGAAGGCACGCAACACGCGGATACGCAGACCCGAGCTGATCTGCCACGCATTTGTTACGAAAAGCAACTCGCAGATGGCCCAGAGGTATACCTTCCACGCCGGCTGATCCCACGCGGCGCGCTCGCCCGGGGCCTTCGAGAGATCGATCACCGGAATGTCGCTCACGGCGTCCCTTTCTCGTAACTGTGTCGTAACGACGGCCGCTGTAAGGTCGGTGCCGTGCAGCAACGACCCTTGCGAACGCTCGTCTTCGGGCTCAACTACCCCCCGGAGACTACGGGGATTTCTCCCTACACAGGCGCCATGGCTGGGGGGTTGGCACGGCGCGGACGCGAGGTCCGCGCCATCACGGCGCACCCTCATTATCCAGATTGGAAGATCACCTCAGGTTACGGGCAGTGGTCGCGGAGCGAACAGATCGACGGTGTGCACGTCACGCGCCTGCGTCATTACGTGCCCTCGCAGCCGTCGCCGCTGCCGCGCGCGCTCTCGGAGGTGACCTTCGGCATCCGCCAGATTTTCGTCCGTTGGGGTCGACCAGCCGCGATCGTTGCCGTCTCCCCGGCGTTGCTGTCGTCTGCTCTCGTCCGACTTCGTTCGCGTCTCACACATCGCTCCACTCCGTTCGTCGTGTGGGTGCAGGATCTCTACGGGATCGGCATCTCCGAGACCGGGCAGGGCGGAGGGCTTGCGGCGCGCGTCATTCAGAAGGTCGAGGGCTGGTTGTTGCGCTCAGCCTCGACCGTCGTCGTGATTCATGACAGGTTCGCTGAGCGTGTGCATGATGACTTCGCTGTCCCGCGCGAGCGCATTGCCGTTGTTCGCAACTGGACGCATCTGCCGCCGTTGCCGCCTGTGGAAGTCCCAGCCGTGCGCGCGGCGCGCGGCTGGGCCGATGACGAGGTGGTTGTCGTCCACACGGGCAACATGGGCGTGAAGCAGGGTCTGCATCACGTGGTGGACGCGGGGCGGCTGGCGCACGACCGGGGAACACATGTTCGCTTTGTGCTCGTCGGTAACGGTTCGCAACGCGACGAGTTGCAGCAGCGCGCTGATGCACAACCGACGACGACGCAGTTTCTCCCGCCGCTCGGAGACCGTGATTTCACCGACATTCTTCAAGCAGCTGACATTCTGCTCGTCAACGAGCTTCCTGGTGTCGCCGAGATGGCTGTTCCGAGCAAGCTGACGTCGTACTTCGCGGCTGGCCGCCCGGTGCTCGCGGCAACCGATTCCACCGGAATCACAGCGCAGGAAGTGCGCGCGGCCGACGCGGGTCTCGTCGTCTCTGCGGGTGATCCATCCGCGCTGCTCGACGGCGTGTCAGCGCTCATGGCTGATCGTGCGGCCGCCGATCGTCTCGGTCAGAACGGCAAACGTTACAGAGAGACGGTGCTGGATGAAACATTCGCGATCGATCGGTTCGATAGTCTGCTCGCGGATCTGATCGCCACCGCCGCTGAGAAGCATCCTGCGTGACCTCCCCCCACCCACGATCAAGATAGGCAGAATCTCTTGACCAAGCGCGCACTCATCACCGGCATCACGGGCCAGGACGGCTCCTACCTCGCGGAGCTGCTGCTCGCGAAGGGCTACGAGGTTCACGGCCTCATCCGCCGAGCCTCGACGTTCAACACGCACCGCATCGACCATCTCTACGTCGACCCGCACGACTCCGAGGCGAAACTCTTCCTCCACTACGGTGACCTCTCCGACGGGGCGCGCATGGTCACCCTGATGTCGGAGATCAACCCCGACGAGGTCTACAACCTTGCCGCGCAGTCACACGTGAGGGTCTCGTTCGACGAGCCCGAGCACACGGCTGACACCACGGGTACGGGCACGATCCGTCTGCTCGAAGCGGTGCGACTCTCCGGCATCACGACCCGCTTCTACCAGGCGTCCACCTCCGAGCTCTACGGCGCGACCCCGCCACCGCAGAACGAGGAGACGCCCTTCTACCCGCGCTCGCCGTACGGGGTCGCGAAGCTCTACTCGTACTGGATCACCAAGAATTACCGCGAGGCATACGACATGTTCGCGGTGAACGGCATCCTCTTCAACCACGAGTCCCCCCGCCGCGGTGAGACGTTCGTCACTCGCAAGATCACGCGCGCCGTCGCCCGCATCAAGGCCGGCGTGCAGAAGGACATCTACCTCGGCAACCTCGAGTCGATTCGTGACTGGGGCTACGCCGCCGAATACGTCGAAGGCATGTGGCGCATGCTGCAGGCCGACGAGCCGGAAGACTTCGTGCTGGCGACGGGCGTCGGCTACACGATCAAGGACTTCCTCGAGACGGCGTTCGGACACGTGGGCCTCGACTGGCAGGAGTTCGTGAAGTTCGACGAGCGCTACCTGCGCCCGACCGAGGTCGACGCGCTCATCGGCGACCCGGCCAAGGCCGCGGACAAGCTCGGCTGGGTTCCCACGATCGACGGGAAGGAACTGGCCAAGCTCATGGTTGACGCCGACGTGGAAGCACTGGAAAAGGGCGCCGACTGGATCGACACGGTGAAGCTTGCGTCGTGGGGGACCCTGTGACGACGGCTGTTGACGGCGTGGAGTACACGCCGGGTGAGCTGGACCGCGACGCGACGTTCTACGTCGCGGGTCACCGCGGGCTCGTGGGGTCTGCGATCGTGCGCAGGCTCGAGTCGGCCGGCTTCGAGAACATCGTCGGCAAAACGTCGGCTGAGCTCGACCTCAAGGATCGGGACGCCGTCTTCTCGTACATGGGAGAGGTCAAGCCGAAGTACGTCGTCCTGGCAGCGGCGAAGGTGGGCGGCATCCTCGCCAACTCCACGTACCCGGTGGACTTCTTGAGCGACAACATGCGCATCCAGGTCAACGTCTTGGACGCTGCACTCGCGAACGACGTCGAGCGCGTTCTTTTCCTCGGGTCGTCGTGCATCTACCCGAAGTTCGCCGAGCAGCCGATCCGTGAGGACTCCCTGCTCACCGGGCACCTGGAGCCCACGAACGACGCCTACGCGATTGCGAAGATCGCCGGCATCCTGCAGACGCAGGCCGTGCGCCGCCAGTACGGCCTGCCGTGGATCAGTGCGATGCCGACGAACCTCTACGGGCCGAACGACAACTTCTCGCCGAAGGGCTCGCATGTGCTACCGGCGCTCATCCGTCGCTATGACGATGCGGCGAAGTCCGGAGCGCCGTCGGTCACCAACTGGGGAACCGGGACGCCGCGGCGTGAGTTCCTGCACGCCGACGACATGGCCGATGCCTGTCTCCACCTGTTGGAGCACTACGACGGCCCGGATCAGGTCAACGTCGGGACGGGCTCCGATGTCACGATCCGTGAGATCGCCGAGACGATCGCGGGCGTGACGGGTTTCACGGGGGAGACCGACTGGGACACCTCGAAGCCCGACGGCACGCCTCAGAAGCTGCTCGACGTCTCCAAGCTCGCCGAAGCGGGCTGGACGGCGAAGATCACGCTCGAAGAGGGGATGGAGCGCACCGTCGCCTGGTATCGCGACCATGTCGACAGCATCCGCGAGTAGCGCGCTGTTCCGGCATATCGTGCTCTTCCGAGTGCACGACGACATCAGCCATGACCGGGTGGAGGAGGCGATCGAACGTTTGCGATCGCTCGCCTCACTGCCCGGCGTGGTCGAGTGGCGCGTGGAACTCTCGCTCGACGCGCGAAAAGGGCGAGTGATCGTCGAAGATGCGACCTTCGTGGATCAGGACAGCTTCGAGCGGTTCCGCCTCGACCCACGCCACGTCCACGCAGCAGAAGCGATGTCCCACATCGCCGACTGGTGGAACGGCGATTACGCCGCCTGACGATACGCGGGCGCAGGTGCGCTGCGGATCGAGGACGTATGGTCTTGTACCTCCGAAGCCACCGGCGCCGATCCCACAAAGTCGCGGTCGCGGAACTCGTGAGCTATCGAGCAGTACGCATCGCGTCCGCTCCAGATAGCCTTCGCAGGCGACACACGGGAACCGCACTCGGCGCAGTTCACGCTCTCGATTCCCCAGATCAGCGCGTTGATGCGCTTCTTGACACGCTCGAGCATCATCCCCCCAGAGTGCTCACACAACCATTCCCCCCGGAATGGTGGGACGACTACGTCCAAGCGATGAAACTACGCCCAATCCCGGTAAAGATCAATTGGTAAGCGGCGCAAGCTTCAGGAGCGCGAACAACTCCCGGCATCCGGGCCAGAGGTTTGCGGGCAGTGCGCCTGGCGCGAAGTAGTCGAAGTCGAGACCCTCGTTGCGTGCTCGCGGCGCCCCCTCCACGTCGAGGACGAAGGAGAGACCGATCGCGTGCTTGCGTGGGTCGTCGCCCGACACCGTTCCGTCGGTCGGCGTCAGGTCGGGCGGGAACCACTCGTAGACATAGTCCGGCTGCGGATTCAGCGGAAGAGTCGGCTCGATGCCGATCGTCTCGCGGCTGTGTCTGCGGATGGCGCCGGCGATCGTCTCCCCGCGCTGAATGCGACCTCCGAGGTGGCACCACACCCGGCCATGAGGTGAGTCGCGGAGGATGAGGCCGAGCTGTCTGCGTCCGTTGCGTTCACGTACCAGGACGAAGTCGACGCAGGCGATCGGCATCGATTGCTCGATGAGGCGATAGGTGTCGGCGGGAAGGAACGTCACGTGACCTCTTTTACGACCGCGGTTTACAAGCCGGATACGCATCTCTGATAGGAACAGTCTTGCGTGTTCCACCTCCACTCGCGCACTGTCCCCCCACTTGGAGCTCCTATGAAGCTGTCCGTCATCGGTTGCGGTTACCTCGGCGCGGTACATGCTGCGGCTATGGCGTCCATCGGTCACGAGGTGGTCGGTATCGACGTCGACCAGCGCAAGATCGATGCGCTCTCCAAAGGTGAGGCGCCGTTCTTCGAGCCAGGACTGCAGGAGATCCTGACCGCGGGCATCGCGGCGGGCAACCTCCGGTTCACCACTGACATGGCTGAGGCCGCGGGCGCGAAGGTCCACTTCGTCGGTGTGGGAACTCCGCAGCAGAAGGACAGCTACGCCGCCGACCTCACGTACGTCAACGGCGCGTTCGACGGGCTGTTGCCGTACCTCGCGCCGGGTGACATCGTCGCCGGAAAGTCGACCGTCCCTGTCGGCACCGCGGCGAGCCTGGCGCCGCGGGTGTCGGAGACCGGTGCCACGCTCGTGTGGAACCCCGAGTTCCTTCGCGAGGGTTACGCGGTGCAAGACACTGTCGACCCCGACCGCCTCGTCGCGGGGGTGCCGGCGGGAGAAGAGGGTGAGATCGCGGCATCCGTGCTGCGTGAGGTCTACCACCCCTCCGTCGCAAAGGGCACGCCGTTCATCGTCACCGACTACGCGACCGCCGAACTGGTCAAGGTGTCGGCGAACGCCTTTCTCGCGACCAAGATCAGCTTCATCAACGCCATGGCAGAGATCGCCGAGGTCACCGGCGCCGACGTGACCCAGCTCGCCGACGCGATCGGCCATGACGCGCGCATCGGCCGGCGCTTCCTCGGTGCCGGGATCGGCTTCGGCGGTGGCTGTCTGCCGAAGGATATTCGCGCGTTCTCCGCCCGTGCGGAGGAGCTCGGGCGCGGTGAGTCCGTCGCGTTCCTGCGTCAGGTCGACGAGATCAACCTGCGACGCCGCGACCGCGCCGTGCAGCTCGTGGTCGACGGTCTCGGCGGCTCGGTCTATGAGAAGAAGGTGACGGTGCTCGGCGCGGCGTTCAAGCCGCACTCCGACGACATCCGTGACTCGCCCGCACTCGACGTCGCCGTGCGCCTGCACGGACTCGGAGCGATCGTCACAGTCACCGACCCGGCGGCGATCGAGAACGCCCGCCGCATCCACCCCCAGCTCACCTACGTCGAAGACCGTGACGAGGCCATTCGCGACGCGGACGCTCTCGTGCTCGTCACCGAATGGGACGAGTATCGTCGTCAGCTGCCTCCCGAGCACGCGTCGTCGCTCACGCGTGGACGCGTGGTCGTCGACGGGCGCAACGGGCTCGATGCGGCCGCGTGGCGCGCTGCAGGGTGGGCGTACTACGGGATGGGACGGCCGTAACCCATGGCGTTCATCGCCACGATCGTGCTGGCGTTAGCCTCGGTTCTCCTGGTCTTCGCTGACGGCCCGATCTCGCGACGACGCGACCGCGACAAGATCTCACCGCTCTCGCCCGTGCTCAGCGGGTTGTCGGCGGCCGCGTCGGTCGTCGCCCTCGTCGCTGCGGCGATCAGCATCGCGCGCGCCTTCGGCCCTGCCGCGCAGCCCGGTGATGACCTCGCGATCGCTGTGACGATCGTCGCGTTCGTCGCATTCGTCTGCGGCTTCGCTCCGGCGCTCGCCGCGGTGCGTCCCCGCAACCGTCAGACCTGGGGAACCTGGGCCGCGACGGTCGCGTTTCTCGCGTCGGGTGTCGTCCTGACGGTGGGCGCCGCGAGCGATCTTGCCGCCTGAGGATCATTCATGGTACCGCTCCCATTGCCGTGGTCACGCGGGTCGGAGTTCGTTCCGATCGAGCTGGGGAGAGTCGATGGCGAACGTGCAACAGGGGTGGTATCCCGACCCGAACAAGGCGGACACGGTCCGGTGGTGGGACGGCACGGCGTGGACCGCGCACGTCGCCGAGAAGACCGGGGTCGCGGCATCCGCAGACACCGTGGTGACCGCGGCCAAGCGTCCGGGACGGGGACTCTCTCGCCGCACGAGCATCATCGTCGGCGCGGCGGCGGTGCTCGGCATCGCGCTCGTCGGGGGAGCGGTCAACGCGGCCACGCTCGCCGCACGCTCGGCAGCGGAACAGAACGGTGCGGTCGCGTTCGTCGCGACGACCGGCACGGCAGCGGCATCCACCCCCACCCGCACGCCCACGCCGACGCACACGCCGGTCACCACCACCCGCGACGAGGCCGTCACCGAAGCCGTGCCGTTCGAGCGCACGTCGGTGGACGACTCCACGATGGTGCAGGGACAGAGCGCCGTCACGACCGCGGGACAGAACGGTGAACGCACGCGCACCTACCGCGTCACCCTCACCGACGGAAAGGAGACGAAGCGTGAACTCGTCTCCGACACCGTCACCGTGCCGCCCGTCACCGAGGTGACTTCCGTCGGCACGTATGTCGAGCCGGCCGCTCCTCCGCCCGCCGCCGCGCCCGGAGGCTGCGACCCGAACTACGCCGACGCCTGCGTGCCCATCGCCAGCGACGTCGACTGCGCGGGCGGAAAGGGCAACGGTCCCGCCTACTTCGACGGCGTCGCCCGCGTCGTCGGCCGCGACATCTACAAGCTCGACGGCGACGGAGACGGCTGGGCCTGCAACGGCTGACGCGTAACGGCGGGGGAGGAGGCGCGTGCCCTGCCCGGGCTCTCTTCATTCGAACAAATGTCCGAGGCTGTCGCTACCCTTGAGGCATGGAAGAGACCACGCCGATGAGCGAAGACAGCGACCAGCTGTCCGCGCTCGCGGCTCTGGTCGCCGAGACCGAGACGGTGCTGGCAGAGGTCTCGGCGGCCCAGGTGGCTGAGGTGCGGCTGCTCGCGCGGGCCGGCCAGCTCGCCGAGCGTCAGGCCGCCACCCAGCGGGGCTCGGTGCGCGTGCACGACATGGCGCTGCGTTCGATCGCCGCCGAGCTCGGCGGTGTCATGCGGGTGACCGACCGCACGGTGCAGCAGCGCATCGGAGAAGCACGCGAACTCGTCGAGAGCTACCCCGCCACCCTCGACGCGTGGGAGACCGGGCGCCTCACCCGCGCCCACGTACGGGTGATCATGGATGCCGGGGCGCCCGTGCCCGCCGATCGTCGCGCCGCGTTCGAGGCGGAGGCGATTCGGCTGTGCGCCGGCGACACACCCAACCGCGTACGTTCCGCGGTCGAGATCCTCGCCGAGCGTTGCGCCGAGCGCTCATTCACCGAACGCCACGCGGAGGCGAGCCGCGGCCGACGGGTACGCGTGGTGCCGGGCGCCCAGGGCATGTCCGACCTCATCGCGACGGTTCCAACCGTCATCGCGGAAGGGGTCATGGACCGCCTCACGCAGCAGGCGACGGTCATCATCGATGCGCGCACTCCCGACGACGATGACCCGCGCACGACCGATCAGGTGCGTGCCGACGTGCTCAGCGACCTGCTGCTGACGGGCGCGCCGGCGCTCGATCCGACCGCGTACGGCGACGGGCCGGGAACGCTCGGCGCCATCCGCGCCCAGGTGCAGGTCATCGTGCCCGCCCTCACCCTGCTCGGCGCCGACGAGGGGCCCGTAGACCTGGTCGGGCGCGCACCCATCGACGCCGCCACCGCGCGGTGCCTCGCTGCCGAGACCCACTCGCTCGCGCGCGTGCTCACCGATCCCGTCGACGGCACCGTCATCGCGGTCGACCGGTACCGCACCGCCGTACCGCAGCGGCGATTCCTGCGCGCCCGCGACCAGCACTGCCGTTTTCCCGGATGCCGCCGCGCGGCCATCCGCTGCGAGATCGACCACACCATCGACCATGCCCGGGGTGGACCTACCGCGCTGTGGAACCTCGCCCACCTGTGCCAGCGGCACCATTCGATGAAGCAGTTCACCGCGTGGAGGGTGCGACAACATCCCGGCGGCGTTCTGGAATGGACATCTCCGACCGGCCGCCTCTACCGCGAAGACGCACCCATCCCACCGGTCACGTTCGTCATGAGTCCCGCGCCACCGCCGGCGATGGCCGACACCGCACCGCCGTTCTAATCCGCACGCTGGCTGTCCGGCATGCCGTGCACCGGCGCGCGGTCGTCAGAACCGCGGCGCGGCGGCGTCACGACAGCGGTGCGGCGCCCTCCGACAGAGTCGACGCCGTCACGCCCGGAACGTCCTCGAGGGCGTAGTACACCGGCAGGCCGCGCGCCTCGGCGATCGCGACGTCCCGATCCGCACCGCGCGACGCTCCCGGCAGGCGCAGCACCGCATCGCAGCGCTGCAGCAGGCGCTCCGCCGTCGGGTACATCACCTCCGCCGCCAGCGGGTCGGTCGGGCCCGTCGCCCCCGCACTCTCGAGCACCGGAAGCGCCACCCATTCGCCGATCATCGGCACATGGCCGGCTCGAAACAGCGGCCACGCCGCCGTCTCGAGCCGTTTCAGGTTCTTCGCCATCAGCGCGGGGTCACTTCTTCGTGGGCGTCACCGGCATCCACCCCACCGCCGGCCTCACCACCGGCGACGCCGACGAAGCCGCCATGAAACGCGCGCTCGCCGCCCGCGCCGCCGACACCTACGTGCTCGGCAGCGACGAGAAGATCGGCCCCGCCTCTCGCTACGGCGTGCTCGCCCTCGACGCCGTCACCGCGATCATCGCCGACGTCGCCGACGCCGACCCGACCGCGCGCGAGCTCACCGCCCAGGGCGTCACCCTGCTTCACACGCGCTGACTCAGACGGCGATCATCACGAGGCTCGCGATCGTGCCGACCGGATGATCCGGCCGCACCGACAGCGTCGCCTGATTCGCCCGCACCGCATGGCGGGGGGGCGAACGCCGGGTCTCGCGTCGTCGGGCGGTGATCGTCCGCGCCCATGAGATGCGCCAGCTGGCGCCGTCGCTCCTCGTCCGTCGTCCGCGCCCCGCCGGGCGCCGCGCTGATCCCGGAACGGGCGGGCAATGATCGACATCGCGCTGCTCCGCCCCTTCGCCCACCCACGTCGTATACGGAATCGCGTTGCCCGCCGACGCCACGTGGTGCAGGATCTGCGGGCATCCTCGTGCTCTCCGCGTCGGACTCGATCAGCACCCTCCTGGAGGTTCCGGGCAGCGAGGCCGCCGGGTGGGGCTTTCTCTCCAAGAACTCCTCGCTGTCGGCATCCGCGCTCGTCTACGCCATCCGCGCCGTCGCCGCCGGGCGCACCGTGCTCGATCCCGCGATCCGCGCTCAACGCGAGATCCGCCGCAACAGCCCGCTCACCCGGCTCAGCCGGCGCCAGCGCGAAGTGGTCGCCCTCGTCGCCGAGGCGTGACCAACGCGGCGATCGCCGCCCGGTTGGGCATCTCGCCCCGCTCCGTCGACACGCACCTCAATGCGGCCTGCGGCCTGCTCGGCATTCCGGCCCGTCGCGAGCGCAACCCGCGTGTCGAGGCGGTACGCAGCTACCTGCAGCGCACGACGTCGCCCTGGACCTCGGCGGGATGACCCGGTCGGGCTCGCACCGGCCGTGCGTGCGCTCGTCGTGCGCCTGGCGCCGTCGGTGGCCGTCACGGCGCCCGACGACGCCGTCTTCTCGGCTTTTCAGAGCCGTCTCTCCCACGAAGCCCGCGTTCTGGTGGTGCGGGTCATCGAGGACGCCCTCTCCAACGCGCTTCGCCACGGCTCGGCCGACCACGTCGTCTTCTCGGCGCGCGAGAGCGGCGGCATCCTGCTCGTCGTGGTCGGCAACACCGGCTCCGCGCCGCCGGCGACACCGGCGCGGTCGGGGCTGGCGCGCCTTCGGCGACGAGCGCAGGTCCTCGGGGGAGAGCTCGTGCTCGAAACGCTCCACGGGGGCGCCCGCGCACCGGCGCCCGCCTCAAGCTCACGCTGCCGCTGAGCGAGGCGAGTGCCGGGGATGCCGCGGCATCCGCCTCCGCCACAGCAGCACCGCACACACCGCCCCCTGCACCATGACGACCGCGCTGATCGTCGACGCGATCACTCCCGCAGACTGATCTGCCGCGGTCAGCAGATCGAAGCCGGCGTGCCACAGCACCACGGGAACGATGCTCCACCGTGCGCCGGCCGTCATCCACGACAGGACGAACGATCCGAGCACCAGAGCCAGCATCCAGCCGACGATGCCGGCGCCCATGGCCTGATACGTCGGATTGAAGAAGAACGCCGGAGCGTGCCACACGATCCAGACCGCGGCGACCAGCACCGACGCCCAGAACACCGTGACGCGCTCCGCGAGCACGGGGAGCAGCCATCCGCGCCACCCGGCCTCCTCGCCGAGGCCGAACGTCGCCGCCCACACCAGCGCGACCAGCGGCCAGGGCAGGCCCGGCAGCTTTGCGGTGGTGCCGAAGGCGGCCGGGTCGGGCCAGCCGCCGGCGGCGAAAGCGGCGGTGAAGAAGCCGACAAGGTAGTACAGCGCCGGCATCCCCAGGGCGGCGAACCACCAGAAACCGCGGAACCGCAGCCGCAGGATGCGTCGTGCCCACCTCACCACGGCCGCCGGCCCCGCCGCGAACCAGGTCGCCGCTACGGCTCCGACCGCCGGTCCCGCCGACGCGACGAAGAAGGTGGCCGGCACGGTGTCGAGCGTGCCCGACGGCGCGGTGCGTGCGTCGACGAGAAGCGGCAGCCACAGCCCCCAGGTGACGGCGAAGGTGACGACCAGGAACACCGCCACGGTGCCGCGCCGCGCGGGCGCCGCGATCCCCGCCGGTGGGTACACGCTCATACCGTCGAGTCAACTCCGCCCCCCGCTGCGCAGCCAGCGGGGGAGGCCGTGACAATCTGCCGACGCGGGAACGCTCCCACCGCGACGGGCCGACCCTTGGTCGTCTGTCGGTCTACGTGCTTTCGCGTAAAACTCTCGTGAAATCGCGGATATCGGACGATGCGCTCTTTCGCGCCGCGACACAATGATGCTGCGTCCGGTCTTGGGGCCGGCGCGACCCACCCGTTTCTGGGAACGGAGCACTTTCTGCAGCGCTGCGCCTCCCTCGCCGGATGCGCCGGGCCTGCGGTCGGCGGGTCGCATCTTGGGGAAATGAGGAGTGACGATGAATCGAGCCGGCGACGCTCGCATTGTGGAGGTCTACGTCAACGCGCACTGGCAGCCCGCGCCCTCGCGCCGTTACCTCGACCCGCCCACGGCCCGCCAGCTGCGCGCCGAGGGCATCACGATGGTGCGCGTCGCTCCCAGCCTCTGGAGTCGCATTACCGGCCGCGCCGCCGGGGTCGCCGGCCGTGACATCTCCGTCGCCCGGTACCTCGCGACCACCACACACCGCGGCGGCGACGCCACCAGCCGGGCGTGACCGACCGGCCGCGCTCGGTGCGCGTCCTCGTCGTGGAAGGGGTTCCGCTCGGCGAAGCTCTGCGTGCCCGATCGAGCCGCCTCGGGATCGTCGTGCTCGCGGCGCCCGAGACGCGGGATCTTCTGCGCCGCGTGCCGGCGCAAGACGCGGCCGGCTGGGCCGTGCTCTCCAAGGACCTCTCGCTCACGTCCCCGGCTCTCGTGTACGCCCTCACGTCGGTCGCCGCCGGGCGCCGCGTGCTCGATCCCGCCATTCGGGCGGAGAGCGTCGAATGGCGCGAGAGCCCGCTGTGCCGCCTCAGCGCCCGCCAGCGCGAGGTGCTCTCCCTCGTCGCCGAGGGTCTCAGCAACACGGCGATCGCCCGGCGACTGGCCCTTTCGCCCCGCTCCGTCGAAGCGCACCTGCGGGCGGCGTACGCCGTGCTCGGCGTGGGGTCCGACCCCGCACGCAATGCCAGAGTCGATGCCGTGCGCGCCTATCTCGCGCACGGGGGAGCCGAGCGCGAGACCGCGATGGGTGAGATTCCTCTCATCTAGCCCCACGAGCCGCCCCGGGTGGTCGATGATGGGCGTGCCCCATCCCCATGCGGTGACGAACCCCAGATGTCACCAATGGAAGGCGGTCGCCCTGCCCCTGCCGGGGGGCTGGCGCGGGGCGACCGCATCCCTCCGTCCGACGGTCGAGCACTTACGTCGTCGGACGGTCCGTCCGCGCCCCGGCGAGCGTCTCCGCGAAGACCGCGAGCACGATGCCCAGGCAGGCCCCGGCCGTGTTCGCGATGATGTCGAGCACGCTCGGCGTCCGCGCGGACAGCGCGATGGCCTGTCCGGTCTCGATCGTGACGGTCGTGAGGAAAGCGATCGGCATCACAAGCCAGCGGTCGCGCGCGAGGATGAGCGTCAAGAGGAACCCCAAGGGCACGAACAGCAGGATGTTCGCGCCGAACTCGATCCGCGCGTAGGTCAGCAGCGGAAAGAGCCGCGTCACCGCTCGCAGCAGTGGCCCGGCCCCGGAGTCGACGGGAACCGGCCAGAATGCGATCAGCGCGAGCGCGATCACGTACGCTGACAACCACGCCCGGGCACTTCGACCCCACCCCGTCAGCCGCGTCTGCCAGGTCGGCGCGAGACGCCGACCGAAGGGGGCAGAACCGGCGTCTTTCGTCATCGGGCTTCCCTTCTACCGGGTCGCCCCGTCGCGACGAGAATACCGGCGGATTATAAGGAATTCCCTCTCCCCTCCATGTAGACGAATGGCTACACTGACTACTACTTGGGGGTAGGAATGGTGGGGTTGAGCTGATGGCCCGGCGTGAGCCGCGCGCGATCGACGTGGTGTCAGCGTATTGGGACACCGCCGGAAGTGGCCGCTTCTTCACGCGCTGGAGCGCGGTCGTGTCGCTGCCCGTTTCGGCGCTTCTGCTCGTCGCCATCGTGGAGGGCACCCGTGACGGCTATGTGCAAGGCATTGCCGCGGCTGTGCTCAGCTGGGTCGTCCTCGCCCTTCCCGTTCTCGCCGTGGCTGCCGCCGAACGCCGAATGCGCGATCACCGCTCTCGTGCGCTCCTGGTCACCGTCACGCTGCTGCTCGTCGCGACCGTGCGCCCGATACTCAACGAGACGTTCGTCCACGTCCTCTTCGGTGGCCGCTCCGGCGGCGTGTGGGCAGCGCGCATCGGCACCAACATCATCGTGGCGTTCGGGCTGTTCACCCTCGTCGCGATCATCACGACCCAGTATCAGCAGACTCGTGCAACCGCCGACCGTCTCGCCCACGCCCTGGGTCGCCTGGAAGCCGCGACGGGGCAGGTCGTCACCGACGATCGCGACGCCCGGCTCGTCATCCGTGGCATCGTCGCGGAGCTTCGTGCCGAACGTGACGCGATGCTGGCACGGGACGTCGACTTCGACGCCGTGCGCGACTTCTCCGAACGCGTGCGCGCCGCGAGTCACCGGCTGGAGGAGATGGCCGCGGGCAGTGCACCGGTTCCCGCACTGTGGGCGCCCCTCTCGCGCACGGCGCGACGCCGTCACGGGCTCGAGCGCCTCCAGCCGACGCCACTGCTGTGGGTCGGAGCGCTCTACCTCCTCATGAGCGCGCCGTATCTGCTGACGGTGGGAGACGTCTTCGACGTGGTCATCGCGGGCGTCGCCATCTTCCTGCTCGATCTCGCCGCCGGTGCCGTGCTTCGCGCATTGCCGGGCGACGTCCGCCGTGGCCGAGGAGCGATCTTCCTGCTCGTCTGGATGCTGGCCGGCATGACCGCCGCGGTCGTGGGGCGTCTCCTGCTGCCGGACACCGGAGCGCTGATGATCATCCCCGTGTTCGCGATGCCGCTGGCAGCCATCGTCCTCTCGCTCGCCATCGACACGTATCGGTGGGCACGCACCGACGAGGCCGATGCCACCCGAGAGCTCGCCCGCGCCGCGGGCGAGTTCGCCGACCGCGTGCGGCGAGCGCAGGCTCCGTTGCTGCATGCGGCATCCACTCTCCACGGGCGCGTGCAGGGGCTCTGCGTGATCTTCGCCGCTCGCGTCGACGAGAATCCGCCGACGGCCGACGACATCGCGCAGTTCCGTGTCGACACCGACCGGGCGCTCGACGAGGTGCTCGTGCCCGTGCCGACGTCGGAGATCGAGACGGTGGGCGCCTTGCGGCGGATGCTGGCGGGGTGGGAGCCGATCATGGTGCTGGAGACCCGCATCGACGACGCCGCGGCGTCGGCCGTGGACGGTGCCGAGGTCGCCCCCATCGTCTCGGAGGTCGTCAACGAGGCCCTCGTCAACGCGGTCAAGCACTCCGGTGCGCGCGCGGCACGGATCGACATCTCCACGGATGCCGGGGGAGACCTTCACGTGCGCGTCGCATCGGCCGGTGAGCTGCCTCGCGCGGTCATGCCCATGCGGCCCTTCGCGGGACGAACGCTCCTCTATCAGGACGGGCGCGAGGTCGTGCTCGAATCGACCGTGCCGACGACCCGGATCGCCGCCCCGGCCTGAGTCGGCACGTCATCTGGCCGTCGCCCGGCCGACACAGAGCGATCTTCTGCGGGCGCTATGCTCGCCGTACGCGCGCGTCGCTGCGCGCCTCGGAGCAGACCCCCCTTCACGCCCCGCAGGAGATCGCATGTCCCTTCGCTACAAGGCCGTCATCCCCGCTGCGGGCCTCGGCACGAGGTTCCTTCCCGCCACCAAGGCGATGCCCAAAGAGATGCTGCCCGTCGTCGACAAGCCGGCCATCCAGTACGTCGTCGAAGAGGCGGTGGCCGCCGGCATCCGCGACGTGCTCATCATCGTCGGCCGCAACAAGAACAACATCGCCAACCATTTCGACTCGGTCCCCGAGCTCGAGACGGCGCTGACGACGAAGGGCGACACCGCAAAGCTCGGCAAGGTCGCCCACTCGTCGCAGCTCGCCGACATCCACATCACCCGTCAGGGCGAACCGCGCGGGCTCGGGCACGCCGTGTCGCGAGCGGCCTCGTACGTCGGCGACTCCTCGTTCGTCGTCATGCTCGGCGACGACCTCATCGATGAGCGCGACCCGCTCCTTCCGACCATGCTCGCGGTCCACGAGCGCACCGGCGGTGCCGTCGTCGCGCTCATGGAGGTCGATCCCGAACAGGTCCATCTCTACGGTGTCGCCACCGTCGGAGCTCGCGGCGATGACGGATCGGTCCGCATCCTCGACCTCGTCGAGAAGCCCGCCCGCGAGGTTGCCCCCTCCAACCTCGCTGTCATCGGCCGCTACGTGCTGGGTCCGGAGGTGTTCGGAGTGCTCGCGCACACCGAGCCCGGCAAGGGCGGCGAGATCCAGCTCACCGATGCCCTCCGTGAACTCGCGGCCGATCCGGACGGGCCCGGCGTGTACGGCGTCGTCTTCGGCGGGCGCCGCTACGACACCGGCGACCGGGTCGACTACATCAAGGCGATCCTGCAGCTCGCCTGCGACCGCGACGACCTCGGGCCCGAGCTGCGTCCGTGGATCAAGCAGTTCGCCGCGGGCCTGGATTCCGTGACCGATTCTCCGGCGCAGCCTGTGGTGGAGACGGCCTCCGACCGGTAGTCTGGTGACCGACAACAAAGCAACAGCGGGCCTCGACTGCAACGCCTGTCCCCCCAACCCCCGGTAGTGTCCCCACACGACCGGTTGGCGGTCGCCGACCCCCCGCGTGCGGCCGCCGCGACCGAGGAGTCGGAGTATCCCTTCGGCTCCTCGGTCGCCCTTTTTTCACGGGACGTTGTGAACCATTCCGTCCGCGTCCTCTCGGCCGGTTTGGCTGTGATGAGCGCGTAGCGTAGACTCTCCCTTTGGTGCTCGTGCTGCCTGCGGCCGACGCCACGAACGTGAGCCCTCCACTGGCGTGTTCACCTGTCCGTATCTCGCGTGCGCGCAGCGAACCACCCCGGAGCGGGATTCACGAACCTCTCCGTTCGAATCAAGAAAGCAGCACTACTGTGACGCGCACCTACACCCCCAAGGCCGGTGAAGTGACCCGCGAGTGGGTCGTCATCGACGCGACCGACGTCGTTCTCGGACGCCTCGCCTCGCACGCCGCCGCCATCCTCCGCGGCAAGCACAAGCCCACCTTCGCGAACCACATGGACACCGGTGACTTCGTCATCGTCGTCAACGCCGAGAAGGTCGCCCTCACGGGTCAGAAGCTCCAGAAGAAGATGGCCTACCGCCACTCGGGCTACCCGGGCGGGCTCACGGCCACCTCCTACGCCGAGCTCCTCGAGAAGAACCCGGTCCGCGCCGTCGAGAAGGCGATCCGCGGCATGCTCCCCAAGAACAGCCTGGGTCGCCAGCAGCTGTCGAAGCTGAAGGTCTACGTGGGCGCCGAGCACCCGCACGCGGCCCAGCAGCCCACCCCGTACACCTTCGGCCAGGTCGCTCAGTAAGCGCGCCGAGAGATATAAGGACAACTCATGGCGAAGATCGCTGACTCCATCGAAGAGAACACCCTCGGCAACGCGGAGAGCTACACCACCGAGAGCGCTCCGGTCGAGGCCGCTGCCGCGCCCCGTCCGGTGCTGTCGGTTCCCGGTGCCGCCGTCGGCCGCCGCAAGCAGGCCATCGCGCGCGTCCGCCTCATCCCGGGCTCCGGCACCATCACGGTGAACGGCCGCACGCTCGAGGACTACTTCCCCAACAAGCTGCACCAGCAGCTCATCAACGACCCGTTCACGGTGCTCGACCTGGCCGGCGGCTACGACGTCATCGCCCGCATCTCCGGCGGTGGCCCCTCGGGTCAGGCCGGTGCGCTGCGCCTCGGCATCGCCCGCGCGCTGAACGAGATCGACGCCGAGAACAACCGCCCGACCCTCAAGAAGGCCGGCTTCCTCTCGCGCGACGCCCGCGTCAAGGAGCGCAAGAAGGCCGGTCTCAAGAAGGCCCGCAAGGCTCCGCAGTACTCGAAGCGCTAAAGCTTCATGGCGCTGTTCGGGACGGACGGTGTGCGGGGCCTGGCCAATGGCCCCCTCACCGCCGACCTCGCGCTCACCCTGGCCCAGGCGACTGCCGTCGTCCTGGGCCAGGGCCGTATCGCCGAGGCGCGCAAGGCCGCGGGCAAGCGGCTCACCGCCGTCATCGCGCGCGATCCTCGCGTGTCGGGGCACTTCCTTTCGGCTGCGGTCGAAGCGGGTCTGGCGTCCTCCGGCGTCGACGTACTCGACGCGGGCACGCTGCCGACGCCCGCGGCGGCCTACCTCATCGGTGACATCGATGCCGACTTCGGCGTCATGATCTCGGCATCCCACAATCCTGCCCCCGACAACGGCATCAAGATCTTCGCCCGCGGCGGCGTCAAGCTCCCCGACGAGGTCGAGCGACGCATCGAAGAGGCGATGGCGGGGGAGAAGCTGCGTCCCACCGGCGGCGACGTCGGTCGGGTGGTCCGCTTCTCGGATGCCGAGGACCGCTACGCGATCCACCTGCTCGCGTCCCTGCCCCATCGCCTTGACGGGCTGCACGTCGTGCTCGACTGCGCGCACGGCGCGGCATCCGGCGTCTCCCCGGAGACCTTCCGCAACGCGGGAGCGAAGGTCACCGTCATCGGCGCCGACCCCGACGGCATCAACATCAACGACGGGTACGGATCGACGCACCTCGAGAAGCTGTCTGCGGAGGTCGTGCGCACCGGCGCCGACGTCGGGATCGCCCACGACGGCGACGCCGACCGGTGCCTGGCGGTGGATGCCGAGGGGCGCGTGATCGACGGCGACCAGATCATGGCGATTCTCGCTGTCGCGATGAAACGCGACGGCCGGCTCAAGAACGACACGCTCGTCGCGACCGTCATGAGCAACCTCGGGCTGCACCGCGCGATGGCCGCGCAGGGCATCGCCGTGGCGCAGACCGCGGTCGGCGACCGCTACGTGCTGGAGCGGATGAACGAGGGCGGCTATTCGCTCGGCGGCGAGCAGAGCGGTCACGTCATCATGAGCCGCTACGCCACGACCGGCGACGGGGTGCTGACAGGACTGCACCTGTGTGCCGAGATGGCGCGGACCGGGCGCTCGCTGGCGGAGCTCGCGTCGGTCATGACGGTCTTCCCGCAGGTGCTCATCAACGTGCGCGGCGTCGAGCGCTCCCGCGCGACCGACGCCGACGTCCTCGCCGGAGTTCAGGTCGCCGAAGCGGCTCTCGGGGACAGCGGGCGGGTACTGCTGCGCCCGTCGGGGACCGAGCCGATGGTGCGGGTCATGGTCGAGGCGGCGTCGCACGACGACGCGCAGCGCATCGCCGAGGAGCTCGCAGACATCGTCCGCGGCTGACGCGGACGGCGGTGCAGATTACGCGCCGGTAAAACGTTGCCGGCGCCGTAGCGTGTTGCTCGCGCGGCGTCCTAGCCTGAGCCTGCACTCACCACCCATCCCCGGCCCCCGACCCGACAGGATCAGGGCTCCACGGGTGTGACGACTGGGGTGCGCGGCCCCTCCGTCAGCGTCCCCCCGCATCCCCCTACGACGGAGGGGCTGCCCCCGCCCACGCGGGTGACGACCTCGCTCAGGCCGGTTCCTGCCAGCTCAGCGATTCGATGTATCGCAACAGCACGCCTTCGCGCAGCGCCCAGGGGCTCACCTCGAGCTCGTCGACCTCGAGTGCCGTCATCGCCGTGTGCAGCACGACGGCGGCGGCGACGATCTGGAAGGTGCGGTCGGCCGTGATGCCCGGCAACTCCTGGCGGGCGGATGCCGGGATGCGCGCCAACCGCGGAATCCATGAACCGAGCGCACCGCGCGGCAGCAGCATGCGCTCACTCCCGCTCCACCCGGGCGCGGGGTAGCCCGCGAGCTTCGCCAGCGACCGGATCGCCTTCGACGAGCCCACGACGTGGTTCGGCCGGGGCTGACCGGCCATGCCTGCGGCCACGGGCGCGAGCACGCCGCGCGCGTGCTCGCGCAGCACCTCCACGGCCTCCTCGCCGGGCGGGTCGTGGGGGAGGAACTCCACGGTGGTCCGTCCCGCGCCGAGCGGCACCGACGCGGCGACGTCGGGGAGCTCGTCCGCGCCGGCGGCGATCTCCAGCGATCCCCCGCCGATGTCGAACAGCAGGATCTGCCCCGCCGACCACCCGAACCAGCGGCGCACCGCGAGGAACGTGAACCGCGCCTCCGACTCGCCGCCGAGCACCTGCAGCTCCTGGCCGAGCGCGGCCTCGATGCGCGCGATCACCTCGGCGCCGTTCGCGGCCTCGCGCACCGCGCTGGTCGCGGTCGCCAGCAGCTCCACGACGTTCTCCGCCTGGGCGACGGCACGGGCCTGGGCGACGGCATCCACGAGCGCCTGAACGCCCGCCTCGCTGATCGCGCCGTCGGGTCCGAGATAGCGCATGAGGCGCAGCACCGTGCGCTGGCTCGTCGTGGCCTGGGGACGTCCGCCGGGATGGACATCGGCGACGAGCAGGTGGACGGTGTTCGAGCCGATATCGAGGACTCCGAGACGCATGGGTTCAGAGTATCCACAGATAGAGTGGGCCCGATGTCCACCGAAGACGAGACGGCTATCGACTCGCTGTACCGCGAGATCGGGCGCGCAGACTGGGCACGCTTGGCTGCCGGCATTCCCGCCCCGCTCACCGAGACCGAGGTCGTGCAGCTGCGCGGCATCGGCGACCTGCTCGACCTCGCCGAGGTGCGCGAGGTGTATCTGCCGCTGAGCCGGCTGTTGAGCACCTACGCCGAGAACACCAAGCGGCTCGGCGCCGAGACGGCCGCCTTCCTCGGCGAACCCGACTCGACGACACCGTTCGTGGTCGCCGTCGCCGGTTCGGTCGCGGTCGGGAAGTCCACCATTGCGCGGTTGCTGCGGGAACTGATGAGCCGGTGGCCGGGAACGCCGCGTGTGGAGCTCGTCACCACCGACGGCTTCCTCTACACGAACGCCGAGCTCGAGCGCCGCGGCCTGATGGACCGCAAGGGCTTTCCGGAGTCGTACGACCGTCGCGCCCTGGTCAGCTTCCTCACCGAGGTCAAATCCGGCGCCGCGGAGGTGCGTGCCCCGTTCTACTCCCACGTGCGCTATGACATCGTCCCCGATGCGCACGTCACCGTCCGCCGCCCCGACGTCGTCATCGTGGAGGGGCTCAACGTGCTCTCGCCGCCGCCGACGCCCCACGACGTCGCCGTCAGCGACCTCTTCGACTTCTCGATCTATGTGGATGCCGACGAAGCCGACATCGCCCAGTGGTACGTCGACCGGTTCCTGGCCCTGCGCCGCGGTGCGTTCAGCAACCCGAGCTCGTTCTTCAACGTGTTCGCCGACCTCTCCGACGAGGAGGCCGTCACGACGGCCCTCGGCTACTGGAACGAGATCAACCTGCCCAACCTCCGCGAGAACGTCGCGCCCACGCGCCACCGCGCCACCCTCGTGCTGAAGAAGGCGGCGGCGCACGCGGTGGAGTCGGTGCGCCTGCGCAAGCTCTGACGGCGACATCCGCCGAATTCACGGCGTTTGTGAGGGCTCCGCGCAAATGGGCGCACCTAGCATGGAGCCCATGTGTGGAATCGTCGGATACGTGGGCCCTCGCGACAGCCAGGCCATCCTTCTCGCCGGGCTCGCCCGCCTGGAATACCGCGGCTACGACTCCGCCGGCATCGCCGTCATCGACGGTGCGGGGGAGCTGGACATGCGCAAGCGCGCCGGCAAGCTGCAGGTGCTGCGCGACGACCTCACCGCCCACCCGATGCCCGACGGCACCACCGGCATCGGTCACACGCGCTGGGCCACGCACGGCGGTCCGACCGACGCGAACGCGCACCCGCACCTTGCCGACGACGACAAGCTCGCCGTCATCCACAACGGCATCATCGAGAACTTCTCCGAGCTGAAGGCCGAGCTGCTCAGCGAGGGCTACACGTTCCGCTCCGAGACCGACACCGAGGTCGCCGCGGTGCTCCTCGGCCGCGAGTATCAGGCCTCCGGCGACCTCGTCGGCGCGTTCCGCACCGTCGTCTCGCGCCTGGACGGCGCTTTCACGCTCCTCGCGATGCACCGCGACCAGCCTGGACTGGTCGTCGGCGCCCGCCGCAACTCGCCCCTCGTGATCGGTCTCGGCGAGGGCGAGAACTTCCTCGGATCCGACGTCGCCGCCTTCGTCGAGCACACGCGCAACGCGCTCGCGATCGGACAGGACGAGATTGTCGCGATCACGCCCGCCGGCGTCGAGGTGACCGACTTCTCCGGCGCGCCGGTCGAGGTCGAGCCGTTCGAGGTCGTGTGGGACGCCTCGGCGGCTGAGAAGGGCGGCTGGTCTTCGTTCATGGCCAAGGAGGTCTCCGAGGAGCCCGAGGCCGTCGCGAACACGGTTCGCGGGCGCCTGCACGACGGCACGGTGACCATTCCCGAGCTCGACGGCATGGATGAGCTGTTCACCGGCATCCGTCGCATCGTCGTGATCGCGTGCGGCACCGCCGCCTACGCCGGTCAGACCGGCAAGTACGCGCTCGAGCAGTGGACCCGCATCCCCGTCGACGTGGAGCTCGCGCACGAGTTCCGCTACCGCGACCCGGTCATCGGCGAGGACACGCTGGTCGTCTCGATCAGCCAGTCGGGCGAGACCATGGACACGCTGATGGCCGTCAAGTACGCCCGCGAGCAGGGCGCCAAGACGCTGTCGATCTGCAACACGCAGGGCGCGACCATTCCCCGCGAGTCGGATGCCGTGATCTACACGCACGCAGGGCCCGAGGTGGCCGTGGCCTCCACGAAGGCCTTCGTCGCCCAGATCACCGCGCTGTACCTGCTGGCCCTCCACGTCGCGCGCCTGCGCGGCACGATCTCCGTGGGCGAGCAGGCGACGCACGTGCGCGAGCTCGAGGCGGTCCCCGCCAAGATCCAGCGCGTGCTCGAGGAGGAGCAGACGCACATCGAGCAGTTCTCGCACTGGATGGCCGACACCCAGTCGGTGCTGTTCCTGGGCCGTCACGTCGGCTACCCGATCGCCCTGGAGGGTGCGCTCAAACTCAAGGAGATCAGCTACATCCATGCGGAGGGCTTCGCCGCCGGTGAGCTCAAGCACGGCCCTATCGCGCTGATCGAACCCGGTCAGCCGGTGTTCGTCATCGTGCCTTCTCCCCGCGAGTCGGCCGAGCTGCACAAGAAGGTCGTCTCCAACATCCAGGAGATCCGCGCCCGCGGCGCGCGCGTCATCGCCGTCGCCGAAGAGGGCGATGCCGCCGTGCTGCCATTCGCCGACGAGGTGCTGCGCATCCCGCTGGCCGGCCCGCTGTTCGAGCCGCTGCTCGCGGTCGTGCCCTTGCACATCTTCGCCATGGGCCTCGCGACCGCGAAGGGCCTGGACGTCGACCAGCCGCGCAACCTCGCGAAGTCCGTCACCGTCGAGTAATCGCCGCCGCAGTAGGCTGGCGGGGGCGGGCGTGCGGAGGGGGTGGATGCCGTGATCATCGGAATCGGCGTCGATCTCGTCGACATCCCGCGCTTCGAGCGTTCGCTGCAGCGCACGCCCCGGCTGATCGAGCGTCTCTTCGCGCCGGGGGAGCGCGGCCTGAGGCCGCACTCCTTGGCCGCCCGCTACGCCGCCAAGGAGGCGCTGATCAAGGCGCTCGGCGGCTCGGACGGTGTGCACTGGACAGACATCGAGGTGGCGAGCGAGCCGTCGGGCCGGCCCGTCTTCGCGCTGAGCGGCGAGACGGCGGCCACGGTCGCCGCGCGCGGCATCGGCGCCCTGCATCTGTCCCTCAGTCACGACGCGGGTTTGGCGACCGCGTACGTCATTGCCGAATCGCAGGAGAGCGCATGAGCAGACTTCCCGAGGGCGTGCTGCGCGAAGCCGTCATCGACACCGCGGCGATCACGGCGAACGTGCGGCACCTGCGACAGCTGACGGCATCCGAGGTCATCGCCGTCGTCAAGGCCGACGGCTACGGGCACGGCGCCGTGCGTTCGGCCCGCGCGGCGCTCGAGGGGGGCGTCCGCCGCATCGGCGTCTCCGACATCGACGAGGCGCTGGCCCTGCGCCGCGCGGGCATCGACGCCCCCATCGTCGCCTGGCTCCACGCGCCCGCCGCCCGCTTCGCCGAGGCCGCCTCCCGTGGCATCGAGCTCGGTGTCTCCCGCATCGATCAGCTGCAGGCCGCCGCCGCGGCGGCGTCGGCCGATCGCCCCGTGGGCGTGCACCTGAAGATCGAGACGGGCCTCGGCCGCAACGGGCTCGCCCCCGCCGACTACGCGGTCGCCTTCGCCGAGGCCGCCCGTCTGGAGCGCATCGGGCGCCTGCGGGTCGTGGGCATCTTCAGCCATCTGTCGAACACGTCCGCCGCCGATGACCGCGCGGCGATCGAGCGTTTCAGCGACGGGCTCGCCCTCGCGGCATCCCATGGCCTCGCCCCGCAGCTGCGGCACATCGCCGCTTCGCACGCGGCCATCGCCCTGCCCGAATCGCGCTTCGGGTGCGTCCGGCTCGGCATTGCGATCTACGGGCTGTCGCCGTTCGCCGACCGCACCTCCGCCGATCTGGGCCTGCGACCCGCGATGACGCTTCGCGCCGCCGTCGCCGCTGTCCGGCGCGTGCCCGCCGGCCAGGGCGTCTCCTACGGCTACGGCTACCGCACGACGCGGGCGACCACACTCGCCCTGATCCCCGCGGGCTACGCCGACGGTGTGCCGCGCGCGGCATCCGGGGGCGCCGCCGTCCGTATCGGCGGGGAGGTCTTCCCGGTCGCCGGTCGCATCGCGATGGACCAGTTCGTCGTCGACGTCGGTGATCACCCCGTCGCGGTGGGCGACGAAGCCGTCCTGTTCGGCGACCCGACGCTGGGGGCGCCGCCGGTGGAGGTGTGGGCGGATGCCGCGGGCACCATCAACTACGAGATCGTCACCCGCATCGGTGCGCGCGTGCCGCGGCGCGAGGGCGCGGCGTGAGCTCACCGATGCGCGCTGCGCCCGCGTCCCGCGGGAATCCGCGACCTGTCCGCGGCGTTGCAGCGGGCGGAGAGAAGACGAAACGGTGATCGCATGAGCGGATTGGATGAGTTCGTCGGGCAGCGCGAGATCGCCTCGCCCGCAGAGATGGAAGAACTGGGGCGGGCTTTCGGCCGCGCGCTGGGCGCCGGTGATCTGGTCGTGCTGACGGGGCCCCTCGGCGCGGGTAAGACGACGTTGACGCGCGGTATCGCCGCCGAGCTGGGGGTGCGCGGCCGCGTGCAGAGCCCGACCTTCGTCATCGCCCGCACCCACCCCTCGCTCGCCGATGGTCCCGCCCTCGTGCACGTCGACGCCTACCGGCTCGGCACCGACGGAGAGCTCGACGATCTCGACATCGATTTCGCCCATGCGGTCGTCGTCGCCGAGTGGGCGGCGCCGTTCGCGGATGCCGTCGCCGACCGCTGGTGGGAGGTCGAGATCGACCGGGGCTGGAGCGGCACCGGCGTCGACAACGCCTGCGGCACCGCCGGCCCCCACATGGCCGCGATGGAGGACGCCGCACCGCGGCGCGTGCGCATCACCCGGCACGGGTGAGCGCTCCGGCGGGCGCTGAGCGCGATTACCCTGGAAACGTGATCCTCGGCATCGACACCTCGCTCGGCACCGCCGTCGGCATCGTCGATCCCGACGGCGCGGTTCGCGCCGACCGCACCAGCGACAACCCGCTCGGTCACGCCGAAGTGATCGGCGACCTCCTGCGCGACGCGCTCGCCGACGCGGCCCGGGGCCCGGTCGGACAGACCGGGGTGGCAGAGCCGGTCAGCCTCACACACGTCGCGGCCGGGATGGGCCCGGGCCCCTTCACGGGGCTGCGGGTGGGTATCGCGGCCGCGCGCGCCTTCGCTCTCGCCCGGAACCTTCCCGTCGTCGCCGTGCCCAGTCACGACGCGGCGGCGCTCGCGATCCTCCTGGACGATGCGATCGCCGATCCCTACGCCGAGGCGCGCCGGTTCGCCGTCGTCACCGACGCCCGCCGGCGTGAGGTCGCGTATTCGGTGTACGAGGGCTTGGATGCCGACGGTCTTCCGATCCGCGCGACGGGACCGGCCCTGGCCCTACGCGCCGAGATCGACGCGGTGCTGTCCGCACACGAGGCGGACCGCGTCGAGGCGACGACGATCAGCGCGGCCATGCTCGCCGTCGTCGCGGCCCGCGCCGTCGCCGCGGGACGCGAACTCGCCGGTCCGGAGCCGTTGTACCTGCGTGCTCCCGACGTGACGCTGCCGAAGAGCGTCATCCGCCCGGGCGTCGAGGGGCGCGCATGACGCTGCGCGCCGCCACCGTCGACGACCTCGCCGACATCATGGACCTCGAACGCACGTCGTTTCCGACCGACGCGTGGAGCGAGCCCATGATGCGCGAGGAGCTTCTCTCGCCGCACGCGCACTACCTCGTCGACGTCGAGGCGGGTCGCCTGCTCGGATACGGCGGGGTCCGCGCCGTCGCCCGCGCCGCAGACGCCGACATCCAGACGATCACGGTCGCCGCCTCCGCCCGGGGCCGGGGACGCGGGCGTACGCTGCTGCGGGCACTCCTCGAGGCGGCGCGGCAGCGCGGGGCGCGCGAAGTGTTCCTCGAGGTGCGTGCCGACAATCCGACCGCGTCCGCGCTGTACGTCTCGGAGGGATTCCTCGAGATCGCGCGTCGCCCCCGCTACTACCAGCCCGATGACGTGGATGCCGTCGTCATGAAGCTCGATCTCGTCGCCTGGGTCGCGGGCCACGGCGCGCAGACGCAGACCGGGGGAGTGTGCTCATGACCGCCAGCGAACCGCTCGTGCTCGGCATCGAGACCAGCTGCGACGAGACCGGCATCGGCATCGTCCGAGGCCGCACCCTCCTCAGCAACACCATCTCGAGCTCGATGGACGAGCACGCCCGCTTCGGCGGCGTCGTGCCCGAGGTCGCCGCCCGCGCGCACCTGGAGGCGCTGCAGCCGGCGATCGCCGCCGCCGTGGCCGAGGCCGGCATCGCCCTCACCGACGTGGATGCCGTCGCCGTCACGAGCGGGCCGGGGCTCGCCGGTGCGCTCATGGTCGGCATCGGCGCCGCCAAGGCCCTTGCGGTCGGTCTCGACAAGCCGCTGTACGCCGTCAACCATCTCGTCGGACACATCGCCGCCGACCTGCTCACCGGCGAGGACGTCGACTACCCGACGGTCGCGCTGCTGGTCAGCGGCGGACACACTTCGCTGCTTCTCGTGCGTGACCTCGTGAGCGACGTGGAGCTTCTCGGCGAGACCCTCGATGACGCCGCCGGAGAGGCCTTCGACAAGATCGCGCGCATCCTCGGGCTGCCCTACCCCGGCGGACCGGAGATCGACCGCGCCGCCGCGGGCGGCGACCCGTCGGCCATCCGCTTCCCGCGCGGGCTGTCCCGCGCGTCCGACATGGCGGCGCACCGCTACGATTTCTCCTTCTCCGGCCTGAAGACAGCCGTCGCTCGCTGGGTCGAGCAGGCCGACGCGTCGGGGCAGCAGGTCGCCGTGGCCGATGTCGCGGCATCCTTCCGCGAAGCGGTCGTCGATGTGCTCGTCACGAAGGCACTCGACGCCTGCGCGCACCACGGCGTGCCGCGACTGCTGCTCGGCGGCGGCGTCATCGCCAACCGGCGCCTGCGCGAGGTCGCGCTCGCGCGCGCGGCCGAGGCGGGGGTCGCCGTACGCATTCCGCCGCTGAGCCTGTGCACCGACAACGGAGCCATGATCGCCGCGCTCGCGTCCGAGCTCATCGCGAGCGGACGCCCGCCCTCGCGCCTCGCGTTCGGCGCGGATTCGACGTTGCCGGTGACGCAGATCCAGGTCGCCGGGGAGGCCGTGGGATGAGTGACGACCGCCCCGGCCCCGCGCCCGACGTGCCCGTCCCGCGCGTCGACACGCGGCTGGACGCACCGTCGACCGACGTCGCCCCCGCCGACAGTGCGGCGCTCCCCGGGGCGCACCGCGGCGGCTTCCAGCGCGAGTTCACCGAGCCGGTGCCGGTGGCGGCACCGGTGAATGTGGATGCCGCGGCCTCTGCGTCGTGGACGCCCGAGCCCGACGTGCGCTGGGCGCCGGCGCCGCCGGTGCTGCCCCGCAGCGCCCCGTGGGCCCTCACGTTCGCCGTCGTCGGGCTGATCGTGTCGCTCGTGGTCGGCTGGGGCTTTCTCATCGGCATCGTGGGAGCGGTCTTCGCCGTCGTCGCACTGCGCCGCCCATGGGAGAGCCGCGCTGTCGCGGTCTGGGCGCTGTGCCTGAGCCTGCTGTCGCTCGCCTACAGCGCAGGCTGGCTGTGGTGGGCGTCGACCCAGGGGCCGCTGTTCGGCTGAGCGGGCGCGCCGCGCCGACGCGATGCGCGTCAGCCGGTGACGCGCTCGGCGAGCAGGGCGATGCGCGAGGTTCCCGCGCGCGTGAGGATGAGCGTCGCGGTGCGCGGACCCTTCAGCTTCAGTTGGGTGCGGAATGTCGCGGGGTCGACATCGACGCCGCGCTTCTTGATCTCCAGCGTGCCGATCTCCCGCTCCCGGAGCGCCTGCCGGAGCGCCTTCAGATCGGTGGGCAGCTCCTCGAGGACGCGGAAGGACTGCACGAAGGGGCTCGTGATCTCGGTATCGGAGGTCAGATAGGCGATGCCGGGGGCGAGCATTCCGGCGTCGAGGCGGCGGGCCACCTCGCCGATCAGGCGTGCGCGGATGACGGCGCCCTCCGGCTCGTGGACGAAAGCGCCCAAGGGTCGGACCTCGGCATCCTCGGCGTCGGAGGGCGCCGTCAGTTCGGCCGCGCGGTCGGAGCGGACGACGAGCGCCGAGCGGCGGACACCGGCGCGGGCGAGCTTTCCGGTCCAGACGACGAGCTCGATGGTCGACCCGTCGACGCTGATCCACTGCGCCTCCGCAGCCTCCGGGATCCGCGCCCGGTCGAACGCCGGTCCGAGCTTGATGCCCGCGGGCATCCGCTCCGCGAGAGCGAAGACCCATTCCAGCGACGGCGACCAGTCGCCGGCGGCGACCCGCGCGGTCTCGGTGTGGCCGGCCGTACGTCGGGCCGGATCGAGCCACACCGCGTCGACGCCGTCGAGTGCGACGTCCTCGGCGCGGGCATGGCGCACCGTCGCGGTGTCGCCGAACGCGGCGAGGTTGTACGCGGCGAGCGCGGCGGTGGTCTCGTCGGCGTCGACGGCCAGCACGTCGACGCCGATCCCGGCGAAGGCGAGCGCATCGCCGCCGATGCCGCAGCCGAGGTCGGCGACGCGGTGCACGCCGGCGTCGCGGAACCGGCCCGCGTGGCGCGCGCCCACCGACAGGCGCGTGGCCTGTTCGAGGCCCGCGCGCGTGAACAGCATCCGGTCGGCGAACGCGCCGAACTTCGCCCGCGCGCGCGTCCGCAGCCGCGCCTGTCCGACGGCGGCGGAAACGAGTTCGGGTGACAGGCCCTGCGCCCGCAACCGCGACACGGTGCGCGCCACCTCATCGGAGGAGTCGATCGCGCCGAGCTCATCGACCAGCCGCAGCCCCTCGGAGGTGAGCAGGGCGGTGAGCTCGGCGCGTTCCATCCGGCCAGCCTATGCGGGGCGGGTCAGCACCCGCTCACCTTCGTCCAGCGCGACGCCGTCGTCTGCTGCAGGCTCGTGACCGTCGCATCGCCCTGCCCGAGGTAGAACTGGCACTCGCGTTGCACGAGTGCCAGCCGCGCTCTAGACTTCTGTTAGCACTCCACCCCTGTGGGTGCTAACGAGTCTTGAAGCATCACGCCCAGCAAGAAAGAGGTAGACCGTGTCGGTTTCCATCAAGCCGCTCGAGGACCGCATCGTCATCAAGCAGGTCGAGGCTGAGCAGGTCACGTCCAGTGGCCTCGTCATCCCTGACACCGCCAAGGAGAAGCCCCAGGAGGGCGAGGTCGTGGCCGTGGGCCCCGGCCGCATCGACGACAACGGCAACCGCGTGCCGCTCGACGTCGCCGTCGGCGACCGCGTCATCTACAGCAAGTACGGCGGCACCGAGGTGAAGTTCGGCGGCGACGAGTTCCTCGTCCTGTCGGCCCGTGACGTTCTGGCGGTCGTCGTCCGCTGACGATCGCATTCGACGATGGCCCCCGGGATATCCCGGGGGCCATCGTCGTTAACCGGATTGGCGGAACAGCGACCAGCAATGGCAGGATGCCGCGGCATCCGAACATGTCACGACCGTCGTAGGCTTTCTCTCATGACACCCGCCGAGACCGCACGTGAAGAGCGGCGCGGGGGGATCTACGCCTTCGCGGCGTACTTCCTCTGGGGCTTCATGCCCCTCTACTTCCTGCTGCTGGCGCCCATCGGGCCGTGGGAGATCGTCGTCTGGCGCATTCTCTTCTCCCTCGCGTTCTGCGCGGTCCTGCTCACCGTCACCCGCACGTGGGGCAAGCTCTTCGCGATCCTGCGCGATCGGCGGCTCGTGTTCTGGACGATCGTCGCGGGCCTGCTGATCTACGTGAACTGGCAGGTGTTCCTCATCGGCATCCTGACCGGTCACGTCATCGAGGGCAGCCTCGGCTACTTCATCAACCCGATCGTGACCGTGCTGCTGGGTGTGATCGTGCTGAAGGAGCGCCTCCGGCTGGCACAGTGGATCGCGATCGGCTTCGCGGGCCTGGCCGTGGTCGTCATCATCGTGGCCTACGGATCCTTCCCCTGGATCGCACTGACCCTGGCGGCGAGCTTCGGCACCTACGGTCTCGTGAAGAAGCAGATCGGTCCTCGGGTCGATGCCATCAGCGGACTCACTCTCGAATCGCTGTGGCTGACCCCCATCGCCCTGATCCAGCTCGTCGTGGTCGCCGCCACCACCGGCCTCGTCTTCGGCACCCAGGGCGTCGGGCACACCGTGCTGGTCACCCTCGCGGGCGTCGTCACCGCTGTTCCGCTGCTGCTGTTCGCCGCGGGGGCGCGCCGGGCGCCGCTCACCGTGATCGGCCTGCTGCAGTTCGTCGCCCCGATCCTGCAGTTCATCACCGGGGCGTGGATCCTGCACGAGCCGATGCCGCTCGAACGCTGGATCGGGTTCGCGCTCGTGTGGGTCGCGCTGGTCGTGCTGAGCGTCGATTCCGTGGTGTCGTCGCGGCGGTCCCGGAGCATCTCCGACGTCGCCGATCTGGTCTGAGACCCTCCCGGCGGTGCTCCCGCGCGCACGGCGAGGTTCATAACGATTGCGTCGCGGTGCTTTTCTTCGATGCGTGCGCGAAACATCCTGGTGACACAGCAGGTTTAGCGTTCAAGCCAGACCGCGGAGCCCGTGCGCCGCGCGATGTCATCGAAGAAAGGGAAGAACCCATGGTTCATCGCAACAAGGCGCTCATCGCCGCGTTTGCGCTCGCGGGCGCTGCGTCGCTCGCCCTCGCAGGGTGTTCGAGCTCGGGTGGGGGCGCCGCCACGACGGCTCCCACGGCAACCTCGACGGGGTCGGCGGACCCTGCCGCCGCCTGCAAGCCCGGCACGCCCTCGACCGGACCGTTCACGCTCGCGACGATCCTGCCGCAGACCGGCTCGCTGGCCTACCTCAACCCGCCCGCCGAGGCCGGCTACGGCCTGGCCGTCGAAGACATCGACGCCGCCGGCGGCGTGCTCGGTCAGCCCATCAAGGTCGCCCCGATCACCGACTCCGGCGCCTCGTCCGACCTGTCGGTCTCCACCGCCTCCGCCGCCCAGATCGCCTCCTCCGACGCGCAGGTCGTGCTCGGTGCCGAGTCCTCGAGCGTCAGCCTCAACTTCGTCGACACCATCGTCTCGAAGTGCAAGGTGCAGATCTCACCCGCCAACACCGCGACCGAGCTGTCGGGTTACTCCAGCTACTACTTCCGCACCGCTCCGCCGGACACGGTGCAGGGTTCGGCGCTGGGCAACCTCGTCATCGGTGACGGCGTCCAGAAGGTCGCTTTCATCGTCTTCAACGACGCCTACGGCACCGGCCTGCGCGATGTCGTCGAAGAGACCGTCACCAAGGCGGGAGGCGAAGTCGTCTACGGCGCCAAGGGCAAGGGTCAGGAGTTCGCTCCCGGTCAGAAGACGTTCTCGTCCGAGGTGTCGGCGGCTCTGGCCGCCAAGCCCGACGCGATCGTGATCCTCGCCTTCGACGAGACCAAGCAGATCGTCCCCGAGCTCAAGGCTCAGGGCTTCGACCTGTCGAAGACCTACCTCGTCGACGGCAACACGGCCGATTACAGCAAGGACTTCGAGGCGGGCACGCTCAACGGCGCCCAGGGCACCATTCCCGGCGCCCAGCCCGACCCCGAGTTCAAGCAGCGCCTCGTGGACTTCTACAAGAAGAGCGCGAACGCCGACCTGAAGGACTTCTCCTACGCTCCCGAGTCCTACGACGCCATCGTGCTCGCCGCACTGGCTGCCGAGAAGGGCAAGGGCACCGACGGTCCGACGATCCAGGCGAACCTCGCCGCGGTCTCGGGCACCACCAACGGTGAGAAGTGCTCCGACTACGCCTCGTGCCTCGCGCTCATCAAGAGCGGCAAGGACATCACGTACACGGGCAAGGCGGGCATCGGTCCCTTCAACTCCCAGAACGACCCGTCGAGCGCCTACATCGGCATCTATAAGTTCGACACCAACAACACTCCCGTCTTCCAGAAGTCCATCCAGGGCTCCGTGAACTGACACCCGCACGAAAGAAGGGGCGGATGCCGCGGCATCCGCCCCTTCTTTCGTGCCCTCGCGAGCCGCTTGAGCCCGCAACCTCACCCTCAACGGATGCGGATAGGGACAACGGATGCGGATGCCGCGCCGCCCCCGCATCCGCATCCGTTGCGCTCCTCCGCATCAGCTCTCGACCCAGGGGTCGGGCCGACGCGCGCTGCGCACTCACGCAGAAGGGCCTCGCCGTGGCGGCGAGGCCCTTCTTTCCCTCGAGCGGTCAGTCCGAGTGCGACGCCTCGACATCCGCGGCGAGCGTGCCGAGGTACAGCTCGATGACCTTCGGGTCCTTCGCGAGCTCGCGCCCCGCGCCCTCGTAGGCGTTGCGGCCCTGGTCGAGGACGTACGCGCGGTCGCAGATCTGCAGGCAGCGGCGGGCGTTCTGCTCCACCATGATGATGGTCACGCCGGTCTTGTTGATCTCCCGCGTACGGATGAAGGTCTCGTCCTGCCGAACGGGTGACAGGCCGGCGCTGGGCTCGTCCAGCAGCAGCACCTTCGGCTTCATCATGAGGGCGCGCGCCATGGCGACCGACTGGCGCTCGCCGCCGGAGAGCGAGCCGGCACGCTGCTTGCGACGCTCGCCCAGCACGGGGAACAGCTCCCAGATCTCGGCGACGCGGCTCTGGAACTCCTTGGGCCGCAGGAACATGCCCATCTGCATGTTCTCTTCGATCGTGAGGGACGGAAAGACGTTGTTCGTCTGCGGGACGAAGCCGATCCCGGCCTGCACCAGCTGGTTGGCCTTCTGGTTGGTGATGTCCTCGCCCTCCAGTGTGACGGCGCCGGAGCGGACGTTCACGAGCCCGAAGAGCGCCTTCAGCAGCGTCGACTTGCCGGCACCGTTGGGACCGATGATCCCGACGAGCTCACCGGGAAACGCCTCCAGCGTGCAGTCGTTGAGGATGTTGACGCCCGGCAGATACCCGGCGACGAGGCTGTCGGCTTTGACGACGGGCGTCGCCGTCTGCGCCTCGGGCGCCGCAGCGGCGGATGGCATGCTCATTTGTGGTCGTCCTCCTGCTCGGCCTCGGCTTCGACCTCGGCCTCGATCTGAGTGATGAGGCCCGTGTTCACGGCGGCATCGTCGCCGAGATCGGTGTCGTGATAGGCGCCCAGGTAGGCGTCGATCACGGCCGGGTTCTTCATGACGCGCTCCGGATCGCCCTCGGCGACCACCTCTCCCTGGGCCATGACGACGACCCAGTCGGAGATGTGGCGCACCATGTGCATGTCGTGCTCGACGAACAACACCGTCGTCCCGTCGTTGCGCAGCGCCTGGATGTGCTCGAGCAGGCTCTGCGTCAGCGCAGGGTTGACGCCGGCCATGGGCTCGTCGAGCATGATCATCTTCGGATCGCTCATGAGGGCCCGCGCCATCTCGAGGAGCTTCTTCTGCCCGCCCGAGAGGCTTCCGGCCATGTCGTCGCGCTTCATGTCGAGCTTGAAGCGCTGCAGCAGCTCCTCGGCCTTGGCGATGTTCGCCTTCTCGGCGCCGCCCCACAGCGGCTTGATGAGGCCGACCGCCAGGTTCTCGCCGGGGTTGTCCTTCGCGCCGATCAGCATGTTGTCCAGCACCGTCATGCGCGACAGCGCCTTCGTCAGCTGGAACGTGCGCACCATGCCGGCGCGGGCCACCTTGGATGCCGCGGTGTTGCCGAGCGTGCGCCCGTCGAACGACCACTTGGCAGCCTCGGCCGGTGAAGGCCCCCCGAAGAGCTTCTTCGCCGACGACGGCTTGTCGAAGCCGGTGATGAGGTTGAAGAACGTGGTCTTGCCGGCGCCGTTCGGGCCGATCAGCGCCGTGATCGCGCCGCGCTGCACCTCGAGGTGATCGACGTCGACGGCCGTCATCCCGCCGAAGCGTCGGACGATGTTGTCGACCACGAGGATGGGATCGGGCTTGGCCGAGCCGGGCGTCTCCGCGACGTTCAGCAGCGTGGAGCGGATGGCCTGTGTGATCGCGCCGGGCTCCTGCGAGACCGTAACGGCGCGGTCGGCGGTCTGGTCAGGCATTGAAGCTCAACTCCTTCTTATTGCCGAGGATGCCCTGTGGTCGGAAGATCACCAGCAGCATGAGAGCGATGCCGATCAGCACCCACGACAGCCACTGCGTCTGCTGCGTGTTGAGGATCGACGCCGGGATGTACTCGCCGGCGATCTGCACGATCGCGATGCGCACGACGAAGAAGATGATCGATCCCAGCAGCGGGCCGAAGATCGTGGCGGCGCCGCCCAGCAGCATGATCGTCCACAGGTTGAACGTGAGCGGGCGGCCGAAGCCGTCGGGCTGCACGGAGGCCGGCAGCACCACCAGGATGCCGGCGATGCCGCCGAGCACACCGCCGATGATGAGCGCCTGCATCTTGTAGGAGTACGAGCTCTTGCCGAGGCTGCGCACGGCGTCCTCGTCCTCGCGGATGCCCTTGAGCACGCGACCCCACGGGCTGCGCATGGCCAGCCAGGTGAACAGCAGGGCGATGGCGACGAGGGCCCAGGCGACCAGGCGCGTCCACCAGTCGTTGCCCGACCCCGGGTCGGTGTTGGGGTAGGAGAACCACAGGATCTGGGTGGTGCCCGGCGGCAGGATCGACAGGCTCGTGAACGCTCCGCGGTATTCGGGTCCGACGAGGCCCGTCGATCCGCCGGTCACGCCGGCGAGGGCGGACAGGCGTCCGACCATGCGCACGATCTCGGCCGCACAGATCGTGACGATTGCGAGGTAGTCGCCGCGCAGACGCAGGGTCGGGATGCCGAGCACGAACGCGAACACGACGCAGGCCACGATCGCGACGAGAACGCCGAGCCAGAAGCCGCCACCGTTGATGACGGTGATCGCGAACCCGTAGGCGCCGAGGAGCATGAAGCCCGCCTGCCCCATGTTCATGAGCCCCGTGTACCCGAAGTGGATGTTGAGGCCGATCGCCGCGATGACGTACGCGGCGGTGATCGGCGCGATCGCGGTCTCGGTGAGCTGCTGCAACAGCGTGATCCAGAAGTCCATGGCCCTCTCCTTAGCCGACTCGCTCGGCGCGGCCGAAGATGCCCTGCGGCCGGAACAGCAGGATGACGATGAGCAGTGCGAGCGCCGTGGCGTACTTCAGATCGCCCGGCAGCCAGATATTCGTGAGTTCGACGATGAGGCCGATGACCATTGCACCGGCGAAAGCGCCGAACGCGGTGCCGAGCCCGCCGAGGGTGACGGCTGCGAACAACAGCAGCAGCAGTTGGCCGCCGGTCTCCCAGCCGATGCCGTTGAGCACGAGACCGAGCAGCACGCCGGCCAAGCCCGCGAGGCCCGAGGCGAGGATCCACACGCCACGGATCACCTTGTCGACGTCGATGCCGGATGCCGAGGCCAGCGCCGGGTTGTCGGAGACCGCGCGGGTGGCGCGGCCGAAGCGCGTGTACATCAGGCCGAGCCCGACCGCCGCGATGGCGACGATCGCGATCCCCATCGCGACGTACGACTGGATGGTCAGGGTGACGCCGAAGATCGTCACCGTGGCCGGGTTCGACTTGTCGATGCGCACCGTTCCCGCGCCGATCCACAGCTGCACGACGTACTGCAGGGCGATCGACAGACCGATCGACACGATCATCATCTGGGTCAGACTCAGCCGGCGTCGGCGCAGCGGCTTCCACAGCCCGGCATCCTGCACCCATCCCAGCGCCGCCATGACGACGACGGCGAGGCCGCCACCGAGCCAGAGGTTGCCGGTGAGCGAGGTGAGGAACCAGGCGAGCACGCCGCCGATGGTGACGAGCTCGCCGTGGGCGAAGTTGCTGAGGCCCGTCGTGCCGAAGATGAGCGACAGCCCGAGCGAGGCGAGGGCCAGGAGCAGACCGAGACGGATGCCCTGCACCGCCTGCTGCCAGAACCGCGGCCAGTCGAACGCGCTCGCGCTGGCGGCGGCGCCGTCGGGGCTGTCGGAGAGCTTGAAGATCGCGGAGACGTCGGAGTGCAGCGTCACGCTGACCTCGCGGGAGTCGGCGCCGTCGAGGTACTGGCCTTGGGCGAGGGTCGCGGCATCCACCTTCACCGTGTAGGTGCCGTCCTTCGTCACGGCGAACACCCACCGCCCGGCGCTGTCGGTCGTCGTGGTCGGGCTGGCGCCGACGCCGGGACCCGAGATCGTCAGTCCCACGCCGACCGCCGGAGAACCGTCGCTCTGGCGGATCGTGCCCTGCACGCATGCGGTCGACGCGTCGGCCGAGCACGAGGGCGAGGCGGCCGCGGCGGGTTGCGCCGGCAGGAGCACCGCCAGCAGCGTGATCGCGGCGAACACAAGGGAGACGAGGAGGGCGACGCGTCGTCGCGGATGGACCTCGAGTCTCGCTGAGGACACGAGCATGGCACTCCACTCTGAAATCGACGGCGGCCATCCGGACGGTCGCTCGTTGGTGGGTCGAGGCTACGACCCGGATGTGTCGCGCGTGTTTCGCACAAGGACGTCGTCGCGTCGTCGTCGGAGCTTCGTCGGGGTGCGCATCGTCGCGTGAAGAAACGCTCCCTCAGATGCCGCCCCGCGTCAAGAGGCGAAACGTTCACGTGCACGTATCGAGATGTGACGTGCACGGCGGAACCGGATGAGCCGGGAGTATCGGCGGAATGCGCGCAGGCCGCCGCGACTTACAATCGGTACACCCGCCTTTCGCGCGCGCGAGACACACGCGAGCCGCGCGCGACGCACATGCCAGACACAGGAGAGCACGTGGAGCACAACGACCCGTTCGGTTTCGTCGGACTGACCTATGACGACGTGCTGCTGCTGCCCGGGCACACCGACGTCATCCCCTCCGAGGCCGACACGTCGTCGCGTGTCACCCGCCGCATCACGGTCGCCACCCCGCTGCTGTCGGCGGCGATGGACACCGTCAGCGAGGCGCGGATGGCCATCGCGATGGCCCGCGAGGGCGGACTCGGCATCCTGCACCGCAACCTCGCCATCGCCGAGCAGGCCGCCATGGTCGACCAGGTCAAGCGCAGCGAGTCGGGCATGATCACCGACCCGATCACGACGACCCCCGACGCGACGATCGAAGAGGTCGACACCTTGTGCGGCCAGTACCGCATCTCGGGGCTTCCCGTCGTGGACGAGGACGGTCGCCTCCTCGGCATCATCACCAACCGCGACATGCGCTTCGTCTCGGGCTTCGAGCGCCAGACGACCAAGGTGCGTGACGCCATGACGAGCGAGGGCCTCGTGACCGGGCGCGTCGGCATCGGCGCCAACGAGGTCATCGCCCTGTTCGCGCAGCACCGCGTCGAGAAGCTCCCGCTCATCGACGACGACGGCAAGCTCGCCGGTCTCATCACGATCAAGGACTTCGACAAGAGCGAGAAGTACCCCCTCGCCACGAAGGACGACCAGGGGCGTCTGCGCGTCGGCGCGGCGATCGGCTTCTTCGGCGACGCCTGGGAGCGCGCCGAGGCCCTGCGCGACGCGGGTGTCGACGTCATCGTCGTCGACACCGCCAACGGGCAGTCCCAGGGCGTCATCGACATGGTCCGTCGCCTGAAGGCCGACGAGTCGTTCGCGCACATCGACGTCATCGGCGGCAACGTCGCCACCCGCGAGGGTGCGCAGGCGCTCATCGACGCCGGGGTGGATGCCGTCAAGGTCGGCGTCGGCCCGGGCTCGATCTGCACGACGCGCATCGTCGCGGGCGTGGGCGTTCCTCAGGTGACCGCGATCTGGGAGGCTTACCAGGCCGCGCGCGAGGCCGGCATCCCCGTCATCGCCGACGGCGGCCTGCAGTACTCCGGCGACATCGCGAAGGCTCTCGTCGCCGGCGCCGACACCGTCATGCTGGGATCGCTCCTGGCCGGCACCGACGAGTCGCCGGGTGAGATCGTCTTCCAGGGCGGCAAGCAGTTCAAGCTGTACCGCGGCATGGGCTCGCTCGGGGCGATGCAGACGCGCGGCAAGAAGACGTCGTACTCGAAGGACCGCTACTTCCAGGCTGATATCCCGAGCGACGACAAGCTGATCCCCGAGGGCATCGAGGGTCAGGTCGCGTACCGCGGTCCCGTCTCGGCGGTGGCCTACCAGCTCGTCGGCGGCCTGCGCCAGTCGATGTTCTACGTCGGTGCGCGCACGATCGAGGAGCTCAAAGCTCGCGGCAAGTTCGTCCGCATCACGGCGGCCGGGCTCAAGGAGAGCCACCCCCACGACGTGCAGATCGTCGTCGAGGCCCCCAACTACAAGCGCTGAGCGCGGCCCGCCGCATCCGCGGCCGCCGCATCCGTGGTGTCACGAACTCCGCAGATTCGCACGAACTCCGCATCCATTCGCGTTATCGGGTGCGGAGTTCGTCACATTCTGCGGGGTTCGTGAACTCCTCCCCAACCGCCGTCGTGAGGCTTCTCGCAACAGATGGAGCCTGCGGCGCCCGGTCGGGCGCGGGAGCCGGTCAGGATGCCGGTATGCAGCTCGTGCCCATCTCGGACCGCCTCCGCGGCACGGCGGAGCACCGTCAGCAGCTGCGGGGTGAGGGGTACAGCGCCGAGCAGCTCCGCGCGGCGGTGCGGTCGGGAGCGGCAGAGCTCTTTCGCCGTGCGTGGTTCGTCGGTCGCGACGCGGCCAACGAGCTGCGCGAGGCCGCACGGTGGGGCGGGAGGATGACCTGCACCACGCTCGCGCGTCAGCGAGGGTGGTGGATGCCCGAGGGTATCGCGAACGAGCTGCACCTGCATTTCCCGCCGGGGTCGACGGGGCCCCGTGCCCCCTGGGACGGCGTCGCGCACTGGACGCAGCCGGTCGCGCCTCTCGGACGTTCGCTCGTGGCAACCGTCGAGGATGCGCTCGCACACATCGCCGTGTGCGTGCCGCCGGAGCAGGCGATCGTGCTCTGGGAGTCGGCCGCCGGCGTCGAGCGCCTGGCGCCGGAGGCGCTGCGCGCGATCCGCTGGCCGTCACGTGCGGCGACGGCGCTCGCCGCGGAGATCACGGGGCTGGCCGACTCCGGTCTCGAGGTGCTGGTGTGCCGTCCGTTGCGGCGGCTGCGGGTCCGCGTGCGCCAGCAGGTGTACCTCGCGGGCAGACCGGTCGACGTCCTGGTCGGCGAGTGGCTCGTCATCCAGATCGACGGCTGGGCGCATCACTCGTCGTCCACGCAGCGGTCGAAGGACATCTCCCACGACGTCGAGCTGCGTGTGCGCGGCTATACCGTGCTCCGCTTCTCCTACGCCCAGGTCGTGCACGACGCGGCCGCCGTCGAGCGCGCGATTCGCCGGGCGCTGGCCGCGGGCCTGCACGACATGCCCGCTCGGTAGCGGCGGCACCGGGATCGGCTCGGCTGCGGCATGCGCGGGGTCACGAACCCCGCAGATTCGCACGAACTCCGCATCCATTCGCGTTATCGGGTGCGGAGTTCGTCACATTCTGCGGGGTTCGTGAACCGGGCTCGCATCGGAGCCGGTCGGCCCGGTTCGCGCGGTCGGGGCGAGAACGGTTAGGCTGGTCGGCTCTGCGCCCGCACCGCGGCGAGGGCGGAAGGACCCGCTGTGGGCTACATCGACATCGCCGCCGTCTCTTTCGTGCTGCCGGACGGGCGCCCCCTGCTCGACGAGGTGACATTCCGGGTCGCCGACGGCAAGACGACGGCGCTCATCGGCCCCAACGGGGCCGGCAAGACCACACTCCTGCGTCTCATCCGCGGTGAGCTCGCCCCACAGTCGGGCGTCGTGACGATCGACGGCGGGCTCGGCGTCATGGACCAGTTCGTCGGTCACGGCACGGCTGACCAGTCCATCCACGACCTGCTCGTCTCGGTCGCCCCGGCGCGTGTGGGCGCGGCAGCGCGCGAGCTCGAGGATGCCGAGGCCGCCATCATCGACCGCGACGACCTCGACACGCAGATGCGGTACGCGAGCGCCCTGGCGGACTACGCCGAGGCGGGCGGCTACGAGTACGAGACCGTCTGGGACACCTGCACCATCGCCGCCCTCGGCATCCCCTTCGCCCGTGCCCGCTTCCGTGCGCTGACCAGCCTCTCGGGCGGCGAGCAGAAGCGTCTCGCGCTCGAAGCCCTGCTGCGCGGACCGGACGAGGTGCTGCTGCTCGACGAGCCCGACAACTACCTCGATGTGCCCGGCAAGCGCTGGCTCGAGGAGCGCCTGCGCGAGACGCCGAAGACCGTGCTGCTCGTCTCCCACGACCGCGAACTGCTGGCGCGTGCCGCCGACCGGATCGTGACGCTGGAACCGGGCGGAGCCGGCAGCAGCGCCTGGGTGCACGGCGGCGGCTTCGACGGCTACCACGCCGCGCGCGAAGACCGGATGGCCCGACTCGACGAGCTGCGCCGCCGCTGGGACGAGCAGCACCTCAAACTGCAGCGGTTCGTCGCCGACATGAAGGCGAAGGCAGCCGCCAGCGACGAGTTCGCCTCGCGGTACCGCGCCGCCCAGACGCGGCTGCGACGTTTCGAGGACGCCGGCCCGCCGGAGGAGCGTCCCCCCGCGCAGAACCTCGACCTGCGCCTGCGCGGCGCGCGCACCGGCAAGCGCGCCGTCGTCGCGGAACGCCTGGAGCTGACCGGCCTGATGAAGCCGTTCGATCTGGAGGTCTGGTTCGGTGATCGCATCGCCGTGCTGGGCTCGAACGGATCGGGCAAGTCGCACTTCCTGCGGCTGCTGGCCCGCGGCGGCACCGACCCCGACGCCCTCCTCGGGCACGTCACCGAGATCGGCGCCGCGCTCGAGCCGGTCGCCCACAGCGGGCGGGCCGTGCTCGGCGCCCGTGTGCGGCCCGGGTGGTTCGCCCAGACGCACCGCCACCCCGAGTACGCCGGACGTTCTCTGCTCGACATCCTCCATCGCGGCGACGACCGCAGAGCCGGGATGCCGAGGGATGCCGCAAGCTCCGCCCTCGACCGTTACGGCCTGGTCCGTCAGGCCGAGCAGAGCTTCGACAGCCTGTCGGGCGGGCAGCAGGCGCGCTTCCAGGTGCTGCTGCTGGAGCTGTCGGGTGCGACGCTGCTGCTGTTGGATGAGCCGACCGACAACCTCGACCTCGTCTCGGCGGAGGCCCTCGAAGAGGCGCTCGGACGGTTCGAGGGCACGGTGCTGGCGGTCACGCACGACCGCTGGTTCGCGCGCTCCTTCGACCGCTTCCTGGTCTTCGGCGCCGACGGCCGGGTCGTGGAGTCCGATGAGCCGGTCTGGGATGAGGCGCGGGTGGCGCGGGCGCGATAGCGCCGCACCCGAGCTCCGCACCCGCGCGGCCGGTCACCCGCGCGGCAGGCGGAACGGCTCCGCGGCGCGGGCGTCGGCATCGAGCACCAGATCGGCGAGGGTGGCGCCCACGCCCGGGGCGAACTTGAAGCCCTGCCCCGAGAACCCGGCGCCCACCACGAGCGGTCCGACCCGGTCGAGCACGAACGCCTCGGTCGGCGTCGTCGTGTAGGTGCAGGAGATCGGGACGGCCGTGTCGGCGTCGAGGCCGGGAAACCACTCCCGCACGTAGTCGCGCAGCTCGCGCTGGAGCACCGGGCGGTGCGGTCGCCGGTCGGGATCGATCTCGTCGCCGATGCCGTGGAAGCCGACCTTCACGCCCTCGCCCGGCGTCGGCATGCCGTAGACGTTCGCCGGCTGCGAGCCCGGAGCGACGAAGTGGTTGAACGACGGCCACGGGCCCGCGATGGTCGCCGTGAAATGCGCCGGGGTCTCCTCCGTCACCCGCAGCGGCGGCAGAGGGATGCCGAGGTCCGCGAGCAGTCCGGAGGTCCAGGCGCCGACGGTCACGACGACCGCGTCGGCGCGAAGCGTCTCGGCATCCGTCACCACGCTCGCCCCGTCGGCATCGGCAGCGACCGCACGCACACGCGTGTTCCACCGCACCTCGCCGCCCCCGCCGACGATGCGGCGCTCGAGCTCGCGCAGGGCCGCCGCCGCCCGGGCGACGCCGGCGTCGGGGGAGAACAGCACGGTGTCCTCGAAGCGCATCCCCGGCCAGCGCCGGCCGGCCGTGGCACCGTCGAGGATCTCCGCCGGGATGCCGCGGGCATGCAGCTCGCCCGCGATCGCCGACAGGTCGCGCGTCGTGGCGCTCCCGAGCGCGATGCCCGAGCCGTGCGAGACGAGGCCGTGCAACCGCAGCAGAGGGTCGCCCTCCACCTCGCCGAGTGCGTCCCAGCCTTCGCGCGCGCGGACGAGCAGATCGAGGTAGTGGGCGTCGCCGTACGCATTGTTGAAGTTGCGTGTCTCACCGTGCGAGGCGCCCTCGTGGTGCCCGCGGGCGAACCGCTCCAGCACGATCGGGCGCTCGCCGCGCCGCACGAGCTGCCACGCCGTCGCCAGCCCCATGACCCCGCCGCCCACGATGATGATGCGTTCCGACATGGCATCCCTTCTCCCGATGCACCCATCCTGCCGTGCGGGGGCCGCGGGGTGAGGGCGGGCACCGCGAGTAGGCTGAGGGGGTGACCATGGAGATCGAGCTCGGCCGCGCCAAGCGCGCCCGCCGTGCCTACGCGTTCGACGACATCGCGGTCGTGCCTTCGCGGCGCACCCGCAACCCCGAAGACGTGTCGACCGCCTGGTCGATCGACGCCTTCGGCTTCGAGATCCCGGTGCTGGGCGCCCCGATGGACTCCGTCATGAGCCCGCGCACCGCGGTCATGCTCGGTCAGCTCGGCGGCCTCGGTGTGCTCGACCTCGAGGGCGTGTGGACCCGCTACGACGACCCCGAGCCGCTGCTCGCCGAGATCGCGTCCTTGCCGGCATCCGAGGCGACGCGCCGTATGCAGGAGCTGTACGCCGAGCCGATCAAGCCCGAGCTGGTGCGCGACCGCCTCGCCGAGATCCGCGAGGCGGGCGTGACGGTCGCCGGATCGCTCACCCCACAGCGCACGCAGGAGCTGTACGAGACCGTCGTCGCCGCCGGCGTCGACCTCTTCGTCATCCGCGGGACCACGGTGTCGGCCGAGCACGTCTCCAGCGTCGATGCGCCCCTGAACCTCAAGAAGTTCATCTACGACCTCGACGTGCCCGTCATCGTCGGTGGCGCCTCCACCTACACCGCGGCGCTGCACCTCATGCGCACCGGAGCGGCCGGTGTGCTCGTCGGGTTCGGCGGGGGAGCGGCCTCGACCACTCGCGCGACCCTCGGCATCCATGCGCCGATGGCGACGGCCGTCGCCGATGTCGCCGGCGCGCGCCGCGACTACCTCGACGAGTCTGGCGGGCGCTACGTGCACGTCATCGCCGACGGCGGTGTCGGCACGTCCGGAGACATCGTCAAGGCGCTCGCGATGGGCGCGGATGCCGTCATGCTCGGCGTCGCGCTCGCGCGCGCGACCGACGCGCCCGGCCGCGGCTACCACTGGGGTCCCGAGGCGCACCACCCGAAGCTCCCGCGCGGCAAGCGCGTCGAGGTCGGACAGGTCGCCCCGCTGGAGGAGATCCTCTACGGCCCCGCTCCCGTCGCCGACGGCACCGCGAACCTCATCGGCGCGCTGAAGAAGTCGATGGCCACCACCGGATACTCCGACCTCAAGGAGTTCCAGCGCGTCGAGGTCGTCGTCGCGCCCTACATGGCAGGTCGATGACCGCGGAGCCGTTCCCGCCCACGCTGCGCGAAGTCATGCTGCGCCCCTGGTGGCTCGGCATGCTCGTGTTCGCCCTCGTCGTCGCGGCGATGTTCGCCTGGCTCGGCCAGTGGCAGCTGGGCCGCGCCATCGACACCTCGCCGCAGGCGCCCGGCGCCACCGAACAGGTGCGCCCGATCGACGACGTGACCGCCCCCGGCGCCTACCTGCCCGAGCCGCTCGTCGGCCAGCGTGTCGAGGTCTCCGGGTCCTTCGTCCCCGGCGATTTCCTCGTCGTCTCCTCGCGCTTCAACGACGCTCAGCAGGGGTACTGGGTCACCGGGCAGTTCCGCACCGACGCGGCGACCCCCACCTCCCTGGCGGTCGCGGTCGGCTGGAGCGCCGACCGGGCGGTCGCGGATGCCGCGGCATCCACCCTCAACGCCGACCCGGGCGGCGCGCTCACCCTCACAGGTCGGCTGATCGCCGACGAGGGGCCCGTCGCACCCCCACGCGGGGCCGCGGCCACCGAGATGACGCGGATGTCGCCGGCCGCGCTGCTGAGCTGGTGGCACGACACCGACGAGCTGGCGGTGTACCGTTCCTACCTCGTCGCCGACGCCGGCGAACCCCTCGTCGGCGGGCTCGTCGCGATCGACTCGCCCGCGCCGGCGGAGGGCTCCAGCGTCAACTGGCTGAACATCTTCTACGCCGTCGAGTGGGCCATCTTCGCGGGCTTCGCGTTCTACATGTGGTACCGGCTCGCACGCGACGCGTGGGAGAAGGAGGTCGAGGCGCTGGAGGAGGCGCAAGCCGCCAGAGCGGCCGCCCACGCCGACTAGACTTGACGGCATGCCTCAGCCCAAACTCGCCAGTTTTCCGGCGATCCGCGGGGCGCTCAGGTTCTACCAGATCGCCTCGGTGATCACGGGTGTGATGCTCCTGTCGCTGTGCGCCGAGATGATCGTGAAGTACGCATTCGGCTACGAGCTGTTCGCCGGCGGCTCCGGGGGCGCGCTGTGGCTCCACCCCGTCGCCCTCGACGGGGGCGCTGACCTCACCGGCGGAGCGATCAACCTCTCCACCGGCATCCTCATCGCGCACGGCTGGTTCTACGTCGTCTACCTCTTCGCGTGCTTCCGCGTCTGGAGCCTCATGCGCTGGGGTTTCGTGCGCTTCATCGTGCTCGCACTCGGCGGCATCGTGCCGCTGCTGTCGTTCTTCATGGAGGCGCGCGTCGCGCGCGAGGTGCGGGCCTACCTCGCCCAGCGTGAAGCCGACGAATCCTCCGCCCCGATCCCCGCCACGGAAGGCAGCCGGTGACCACCCAGACCGAGACCGCTCAGCGTCCCGTCCTCGTCGTCGACTTCGGAGCCCAGTACGCGCAGCTCATCGCGCGTCGGGTGCGCGAGGCGGGTGTGTACAGCGAGCTCGTGCCGCACACCGTCACCGCCGCCGAGGTCGAGGCCAAGAACCCCGTCGCGATCATCCTCTCCGGCGGTCCGTCGTCGGTCTACGAGCCCGGGGCGCCTTCCCTCGACCCCGACGTGCTGCAGCTCGGCGTGCCGACGCTCGGCATCTGCTACGGCTTCCAGGTGATGGCTCAGCAGCTCGGCGGCGAGGTCGCCAACACGGGCCTGCGCGAGTACGGAGCGACGGATGCCGTCATCGTGAACGACGGCGGCGTGCTCCTCGGCGGGCAGCCGGCCGAGCAGAACGTCTGGATGAGCCACGGCGACCAGGTTGCCACGGCACCGGCCGGTTTCGAGGTGCTCGCCTCGACGGCCGCGACACCGGTGGCGGCGTTCGGCAACGCCGAGAAGTGCTTCTACGGCGTGCAGTGGCACCCCGAGGTCAAGCACTCCGACTACGGCCAGGACGTCCTGACCAACTTCCTCCACAAGGCGGCGGGGCTCGCCGCCGACTGGAACAGCGGCAACGTCATCGCCGAACAGGTCGATCGCATCCGCGCGCAGGTCGGCTCCGGCCGCGTGCTGTCGGCGCTGTCGGGCGGGGTCGACTCGGCCGTATCGACGGCGCTCGTGCACAAGGCCGTCGGCGACCAGCTCGTCGCCGTGTTCGTCGACCATGGCCTGCTCCGCAAGGGCGAGCGCGAACAGGTCGAGAACGACTACGTCGCCTCCACGGGCGTGCGCCTGATCACCGTCGATGCGCGCGAGACGTTCCTGAACGCGCTCGCCGGTGTCAGCGACCCCGAGCAGAAGCGCAAGATCATCGGCCGCGAGTTCATCCGCGCCTTCGAGAAGGTGCAGGCCGACCTGGTCGCCGAAGCGGCCGCCGAGGGCGAGCCCATCCGCTTCCTCGTGCAGGGGACGCTGTACCCGGACGTGGTCGAGTCCGGCGGCGGAGCCGGCACCGCGAACATCAAGAGCCACCACAACGTCGGTGGCCTTCCGGAGGACCTGCAGTTCGAGCTCGTCGAGCCGCTGCGCACCCTCTTCAAGGACGAGGTGCGCGCCATCGGCCGGGAGCTCGGCCTTCCCGAGGCGATCGTCGGTCGCCAGCCCTTTCCGGGGCCCGGCCTCGGCATCCGCATCGTGGGTGAGGTCACCGCTGACCGTCTCGAGATCCTGCGTGACGCCGACGCCATCGCCCGTGAGGAGCTGACCAAGGCGGGCCTGGACGGCGAGATCTGGCAGTGCCCGGTCGTGCTCTTGGCCGACGTGCGCTCGGTGGGCGTGCAGGGCGACGGCCGCACCTACGGGCACCCGATCGTGTTGCGCCCCGTCTCCAGCGAAGACGCCATGACCGCCGACTGGACGCGCCTGCCCTACGACGTACTGTCCAAGATCAGCAACCGCATCACCAACGAGGTCCGCGAGGTCAACCGGGTCGTGCTCGACGTCACGTCGAAGCCCCCGGGGACCATCGAGTGGGAGTGATCTGACCGGATGCCGGGATCGCGGGGAGTGCCCCCGGTCCCGGCATCCGTCGTTGCGGGGTGCATCGCCGGCCCATGACGCCGGGGTGCGATGTTCCGTATTCAGTCTCGGCGGAGTTTCTGCGACACCGCTCCCGGGTGGTGGCGCGGCCGACACCGGGATGCCGCCGCGCGCAGACTGAGTACGGAACGGCCGGGGGCGGGGTCGGGAAGCCGGGCCCGTGCGGATGCCGAGGCATGCGAAAGGCCCGCCCGGCGGGAGCCGGACGGGCCTTCGTGCGCGGATGCGTCGCGCGCTAGTTGTTGCCGCGGAGGATCGCGATCATGCGAAGGATCTCGACGTAGAGCCAGACGACCGTGACCATGATGCCGAAGCCGCCGAGCCAGCCGAACTCGCGGGGAGCGCCGTTGCGGACGCCCTGCTGGATCTGGTCGAAGTCGAGCACCAGCGAGTAAGCGGCCATGATGACCACCAGCACGCCGATGATCAGGCCGAGCGGGATGCCGGCGATCTTGACGTTGCTGTAGAGGCCGAAGGCGCCGCCGGTTCCGGCTGCGCCGAACATCATGAGCACGACGTTCAGCAGGCCGAAGACCAGGTAGCCGATCATCGCGACCATGAAGATCTTCGTCGCGCGGGCGCTCGCGCGCACCTTGCCGCTCGCGAACAGCGCCAGCGTGACGCCCACGACCGACAGCGTGGCGAGGGTCGCCTGCATGACGATGCCGGGCCAGATGAACTCGAAGTACGCCGAGATGCCGCCGACGAACAGGCCCTCGAAGGCCGCGTAGCCGAAGATCAGCGCGGGGCGGATCTTCTTGCGCGACGTGAACGAGACGACCATCGCCAGCACGAAGCCGCCGAGCATGCCGATGATCCACGGCACGATCGTGATCTGCGAGGAACGTGCGACGTCGGTGGGCGAGAAGGCGCCGCCCAGCGTCCACACCCAGCCGATGACGGCCGTGACGAGGAGGATCGCGAACAGGCCCACCGTCTTGGCGACGGTGTCCTCGACGGTCATGCGGCCGGTCTGGTGCGACGCGGCGGCGGGGGCGGCGAAAGCGCCCTCGAGCTGGGCGTTCACCGCGGCATCCGTCACCTGGTGCGACGTCGCGGCGTAGCCGGTCGAGGCGCCGGGCTGCGGCGCGGCGGGCGGCGTGAGGCCGGGACGCTGCTCTTGGAAGGCGGGGTTGTTGAAGGCGAAGTTGCCGGAGGCCATGGTCTCTTTCCACTCCCTAGGGTGCACCGGTCGGGTGCACAGCGAGGTGCTGTGGATAACAGGCTATCGGACGGTCGTGCCGCATCGTCGGGCGCCGGCTGTGTCGCTGCTGTGAAGCCGCTCAGACGAACCTCGATCGGTAGCCTGGAGCCATGCCTCGTGCCCGCCCGTTGGTGATCGGTCACCGTGGTGCCCCCGGATACCGCCCCGAGCACACCCGCTCCTCCTACGAGCTGGCGCTGGCGATGGGAGTGGATGCCGTCGAACCGGATGTCGTCTTCACGAAGGACGCGGTGGCCGTCGTCCGGCATGAGAACGAGATCTCGGGGACGACCGACGTCGCCGACCGCCCCGAGTTCGCGCACCGCCGCACGACGAAGCCGGTCGACGGCGTGCCGCAGACGGGCTGGTTCACGGAGGACTTCACCTGGGCGGAGCTGTCGACGCTGCGCTGTCGCGAACGGCTGCCGCACCTGCGCCGCGGCAGCGCGGCCTTCGACGACACGGAGCCGCCGCTGCGCCTGCGCGACCTGCTCGATCTCGTCGCGGCGGCCTCACATCAGCAGGGGCGCGACATCGGCATCGTCCTGGAGATCAAGCACGCCACCTACTTCGGGTCGCGGGGGTTCGATGTCGCGGCGCTCATCGCCGCGGAACTGCGCGCCGCGGGGTGGGCGGAGGGAGCGCGCTCGCTGTTCGTGGAGTCGTTCGAGCTCGCCGTGCTGCGCGAGCTGCGTGCCCGCGGCATCCGCGCGACATACGTCTACCTCGTCGAGGCCGACGGCGCGCCGTTCGATCTCGTCGCGGCCCACGGCGCGGCGGCAACGCCGTATCGCGACCAGGTCAGCGCCGACGGGCTGGCGCGGCTGGCGGACGAGGTGGACGGCATCAGCGTCGACAAGGCGATGCTGCTGGGTCCGGCGCTGCGGGGGGCCGAGCTGGTCGCCGACGCCCACGCGGAGGGGCTCGCGGTGTTCACGTGGACGTGTCGTCCCGAGAACGCGTTCCTGACGCCCGCCTTCCGCCGCGGAGGCGACGACGCTGCCTTCGGCGATTACGCCGCCGAGTGGGGCGTGATTCGGGATGCCGGCCTCGACGGCGTCTTCGTCGATCACGCCGACCTCGGGGTGGCGTTCTTCCGCTGACCAGCCCTCACCACGGCCGCTGAGTGTTCACCGTGCGCTTCGCAGCCCCGGCACAGCTCTCGCATAGGGTGAGGGCATGACCCTCCCCGGCATCGTCGTCACCGGAGTGCGCCGCTCGTTCGGACACGTGCATGCCGTGCGCGATGTCTCGTTGGAGGCGCGGGCGGGCGCCGTCACCGGCCTCGTCGGACCGAACGGCTCGGGCAAGACCACGCTCATGCTCATGCTGGCCTCGCTCCTCGCCCCCGACGCGGGCACCATCCGCATCGGCGGCGTCGACCCCCTCGCCGAGCCCGCCGCCGCCCGCGCGCTGCTCGGCTGGATGCCCGACGCCCTCGGCGCATGGCCGACCCTCACCGCCCGCGAGACGCTCGTCATGACCGGCCGCCTCTACGGCTTGGATGCCGAGGCCGCCCGGGCGGGCGCCGCACGGCTGCTCGACGAGGTGGGGCTCGGGACGCTGTCCGATGCGCCGGCACGCGTGCTGTCGCGGGGACAGAAGCAGCGCCTCGGTCTCGCGCGCGCCCTCGTGCACGATCCCCGCGTACTGCTGCTGGATGAGCCGGCCTCGGGCCTGGATCCGCAGGCGCGCATCGACCTGCGCGTGCTGCTGCGCCGCCTCGCCGCCGAGGGGCGCACGATCCTCATCTCCAGTCACATCCTCTCCGAGCTCGAGGAAGTCGTCGACGAGGCGGTGTTCCTCGTCGACGGCACCACGGTGAGCAGTGAGCGGGTCGCGGCGGCGGCGACACGCCTGCGGACGTGGCGCATCCGCCTCGCCGACCGTGATGCGACGGCGGCGGCGCTGCCGGTCGCCCAGACACTGGGCCTGGACGCCGCCCTCGTCCCGATCGATCGGCGCGACCTGCTGGTCTCGTTCGCGAGCGATGACGACGCGGCATCCGCTCTCGCCGCCCTCGTCGGGGCCGGCCTGCCGGTCGCGGAGTTCGCGGCGGCGACGGGACTTCTGGAACACACGTTCCTCGACCTCCGGGGAGAACGCTCATGAACGCCGCGCGTCTGTGGACGATCGCCCGCCTCGAGCTGCTCCAGCGGGTGCGCACCGTGTCGTGGTACGTGCTGCTCGGCGTCTTCGCGCTGCTGCTCGTCGGCGTGACCGCGCTGGCCTACCTCGCCTATGGCGGCTGGGGTCAGAGCGGCCCCGGGATCTATTCCGTCGTCGTCTGCGTCACCCTGCTGCTGGTGCTGCTCGTCTCGCCCACCCTCAGCGGCAACAGCATCAACGGCGACCGGGATGCCGCGACGCTCGCTCCCGTGCAGGTGACGCTCGTCACGACGGGGGAGATCCTCCTCGGCAAGTTCATCGCCGGCTGGATCACCGGATTGGCGTTCGCCGCGGTGGCGGCGCCGTTCCTGGTGATCGCCACCTTCGCGGGTGGCGTCGACCCGCTCACCGTGGTCGTCTCGCTCGTCGTGCTCGTGGTCGAGACCGGTGTCGTCGCCGCGATCGGCGTGGCGCTGTCGGGCCTGCTCGCGCGTCCGCTGTTCTCGGTCGCCACGACCTACCTCGTCGTCGCCGCGCTGACCGTCGGAACGCCGCTCGGGTTCGGGCTGATCGGCGCCGCGGTCGCCAGCGAAGGCACCTCGATCACCCGCTCCTACGAGACCGGTCCCGACGGAGCGCCGCTGTGTCAGGACGGTGTCCGCTTCTGCGGCGACACCCCCGACAGCTTCGTCTGCGGGGAGTGGCAGACCGGCACCTACCGGGTGCCGCGCTTCGACTACGTGTGGTGGCTGCTGTCGGCCAACCCCTTCGTGATCCTCGGCGACGCCACGCCCACACGGTTCACCGAGTACGGCTACCCCGACGACCTCTTCGGCTCGCTGAAGCTGTCGGTGCGGTCGGCGCAGCTGCCTCCGTCGCTCGAGCAGCGCTGGGACGACTGTGCGCCGGGAGTCCACCTCGACTCGACGCAGCCCACCCCGCGCGAGATCATCGACGAGACCGTCCCGAGCTGGTTCGTGGGCCTCGCCGTCCAGGTGCTGCTGGCGGGCCTGCTGCTGTGGGGTGCGTGGGCCCGCACCCGCACGCCGGCGCGCTCGCTGCCCCCGGGAACGCGCATCGCGTAGACCTTCGGATGAACTCGGATGAGGATCCTCTCATCCGTCTTTCGCCTCGTGCAGGGGATGCATAGCCTCCATACAGCCGCGTCCTACCCCGATGTGGCACACCCCCCTGCACGAAAGGCGGTCTTCCCTTGCAACGACCACGGCAACGACGCATCCTCGCCACGGCAGGTGCGATAGCACTGCTGCTCCCCTCCACGACCGCATTCGCCGCGACCGCCGACGACGCCGACCCGTCGTCGCGGTTCCTCGCCGCGGCATCCGCCGGAAAGATCTCGACGTCGTTCACGTCGGCGGCCATCGACGCCAACGGACTCGTGAGCGTCGTCGTCGAGATGACGGGCGATCCCGTCGCCGTCGTGGAAGCCGAGCAGGGCCGGGAGCTCAGCGACGGTGAGCGCGGCGACGTGAAGAACCGCCTCAAGGATGCGCAGGAGCCGGTGAGCTCGGCCATCGAGGACAAGGGCGGCTCGGTGCAGGCCGAGATGCAGTCGGCGTACAACGGCGTGCAGGCGAAGGTGCCGGCGGCCGAGCTCGACACGATCGCCGCGCTGCCGAACGTCGTCGCCATCCATCCCGTGCGCAAGTACACCGTCGACAACGCCGTCTCGGTTCCCTTCCTCGGCGTCCCGCAGGTGTGGGAGAGCACCGGTTACACGGGGCAGAACGTCAAGGTCGCCATCATCGACACCGGCATCGACTACACCCACGCGACGTTCGGCGGTCCCGGCACGGTGGCGGCTTTCGACGCGGCGAAGGCCGCCTCCGACCAGCCCGCCGATCCCTCCCTGTACGGCCCGGATGCTCCCCGCGTCAAGGGCGGCATCGACCTCGTCGGCGACGATTACAACGCCGACCCGAACAGCGCCTCCTACCAGCCGGTGCCCCACCCCGACGACAATCCGCTCGACTGCAACGGCCACGGCTCGCACGTCGCCGGCACCGCGGGCGGCTCGGGTGTGCTCGCCGACGGCACCACCTACCGCGGCCCGTACGACTCGACGACCCCCTCGAACCAGTTCCGCGTCGGACCGGGTGTCGCCCCGCAGGTCGACCTGTACGCCGTGCGGGTCTTCGGGTGCGAGGGTTCGACCGATGTGGTCGTGCCCGCCCTCGACTGGGCGGTCGATCACGGCATGGACGTCGTGAACATGTCACTCGGCTCGTCGTTCGGACGTGCCGACGACCCGGATGCCGTGGCGGCCGCCAACGCGGTCGGTGCCGGTGTCGTCGTGGTCGCCTCCTCCGGTAACGCGGGTCACAACCCGTACCTGACCGGCTCGCCGGGCACCGGTGACGGTGTGATCTCGGTATCGGCCGTCGACAGCGCCGAGGGTTTCCCGGGCGCGACGATCACGGTCGGCGGCACCCCCGTCGAGGCGATCAACGCCAACGGTGCCTCGCTCGACGGCATCGGCGATCTGACGGTCGTGCGCCTCACCGGCGACAACGCGCTCGGATGCTCGCCGGCGGCATTCACCGCCGCGGGAGTCGTCCCGGGTGGACAGCAGATCGCGGTCGTCGACCGCGGGTCGTGCGCCCGTGTCGCCAAGGCCATCTACGGCCAGCAGGCGGGAGCGGCGGCGGTGGTCATGGTGAACAACACCGATGACCTGCCCCCGTTCGAAGGCGTCGTGACGGCCAACGCCGACACCGGTGAGCCGTTCAACCTGACGATCCCGTTCCTCGGCGTGCGCTCCTCGAGCGGCCCCGCGTTCGTCGCCGGCGCCACGGCGAGCCTCGTGGCCACGCAGATCGCCAACCCCGGCTTCCGCGGCTACGCGTCGTTCAGCTCGTCGGGTCCGCGGTCCGGTGACAGTGCCATCAGCCCGGACGTGGCCGCCCCCGGCGTCTCGATCTCGTCGGCCGCGGTGGGCTCGGGCAACGGTGCGGCGATCCTGTCGGGCACCTCGATGGCCGCCCCGCACGTGGCGGGTGTGGCGGCGCTGTCCGCCGAAGCGCACCCGTCGTGGACGGCTCCGCAGATCGCGGCATCCGTGGTGTCCACCGCCGACCCCGACAAGGTCGCCGGCCAGAGCCTGACGCTCGGCGGCGTGGGTCTCGTCGATGCCGCTCAGGCAGTGGCGACGACGGTGACGGCGACGGGTGACGCGTTCCGGACGGAGAGCGGTTGGGCGCGCGAGTCGGCGCTCAGCTTCGGCTTCCAGGAGTCGCCGCTCGGCTTCGGTGGCGTGAAGACCGTGACGGTGCGCAACGACGGGCCGACCGCGGTGCGCTACGACGTCTCGACGACCCCGTCGGCGCAGTCGAAGAAGGCGCGCATCCTGCTCTCGAACCGCTCGATCACCGTCCCGGCGCATGGCTCGGCGAAGGTGCTGGTGATCGTCGCGGCCGCCGCGAAGGACGTGCCCAGCTCGGTCGGCGCCGACGACCAGTTCGCGTTCTCCGAGATCTCCGGTGACATCGTGCTCACGTCGTCCGACTCCACGCTGCGCGTGCCCTACCTGCTCGTGCCCCGCGCCGACAGCACGGTGCGCGCGACGATGAACGGCCCGTGGTTCAGCGGCAAGCAGAAGGTCGCCGACGGCACCAAGAAGCTGACGCTGCGCAACCTCGCCGGCGCCCTGCCGGCCGGTGCCGACGTGTACACGTGGGGCCTGTCCGACCCGCAGGACGCCAGCAAGACCTTGGCCGACACCGGGTACGACATCCGCGCGGTCGGGGTGCAGTCCTTCCCCGATGGCGACGACACGCTGATGGTGTTCGCGATGAACATGCACCACCGCTGGTCGAACGCGGCCGCGAACGAGTACGACATCGTGATCGACAGTGATCGCGACGGCACCCCCGACTGGATCGTCCTGTCGGCCGACTCGGGCGGGGTCCGCAACGGCGACACCAATGGTCTGTCCGAGGTGTTCATCGTCAACGCCAAGACGAAGGAGACGGCCGCCGCGGGCTTCCTCACGCAGGCGCCGACCGACAGCAGCACACTGCTGATGCCGGTGCGGGCGAGCGATCTGGGCATCACGGGGGCGTTCTCGTACACGGCCCAGACCTTCGCGTCCAACGACGCGTCGGACGCGGTGGACGGGTGGGCGACGTATGACCCGACCGCGCCGGCGATCACCAACGGTCAGTTCGTCACGGTGCCGCAGCGCGGTTCGGCGAGCGTCGAGGTCGGCTTCAACGCGAAGCAGATCGAGGCGCAGAAGCCGCTCGGCTCGATGGTGGTCGTGATGGACAACGCGTCCGGCGCCGATGAGGCGCTGCTGCTGCCGCTGAAGAAGTAGCCCCGGCGAGACGGAGGAGGGGGTGGATGCCGCGGCATCCACCCCCTCCTCCTGTGTTTGCGCTGTCGCGTCGTCGCGTGTGCTGTCGCGAGGTCAGGCGCAGAGCCTGGGCTCGGCGCCCTGACCGAACCGGTAGTCGTAAGTCTTGCCATCGACCGAGACGACCACGCGCATGCCGTCGATCTGCGCTTGCGTGTAGGACTGACCCGGAGACGGGCAGCCGAGCGAGCCGTCGTTGAACGTCACCGCTTCGGAGGACACGAGCGCGGGGGTGCCCGTCACGCCCCGCTTCGTGAGGTCGGCGACGAGGGCGTCCCAGCGACTCTGGGGTACGGCGATCGCGGGACCGGACGGACCGACCGGGCCGGGCGTCGTCGTCTGCAGCGGCGGGCGCGTCGACGGGGAGACGCCCGGCAGCTCCGCAGCGGGATCGGTGCCGCCGGAGCTGCACGAGGTGAGCGCGAGCGCCGCCAGGGCGATCACGGTCAGGATCGGGGTTCTGCGCATGGGGGCCTCCTCGCGCCGACGGATGCGGTGTGCCGGATGAAGTGAGGGTAGGCCCTGCGCCTGCGAATGCGCGGAGAGAACGGGGAAGTCCTGCGTCGACGCGACGGCGGGAGTCGAACCCGCAACGCACCCGGTTATGAGCCGGTGCCCGGGTCCGCCCGGATCGCCGCGATGCCCCGGTGAGGGGACGCCCCCACGCTAACCCGCCGCGACCGCCGGGAGTAGGTGTGTGACCTGTGGTTGCGATATGTGTCCGCGCGTGACACGGGCGATCGTCGGGGTCACAGCGTCCGATCGAACGCGCCCTGGCGCGTGGAGACGATCTCTTTGCCGAGGGGCACGAGAGAGATCGGGATCATCTTGAAGTCCGCGATCGCCATCGGGATGCCGATGATCGTGACGCACAGCGCGATGCCGCTGACCAGGTGCCCGAGCGCGAGCCACCACCCGGCGAGGATCACCCAGACGACGTTGCCGAGGAACGAGCCCACGCCCGCCGTCGGCTTCGGCACGATCGTGCGCCCGAACGGCCAGATGACGTAACCGGCGGTGCGGAACGAGGCGATCGCCCAGGGGATCGTGATGATCGGAATGCACAGCACCACACCGGCGACCACGTAGCCGACGAACAACCAGAATCCGGCGAAGATGATCCAGACGATGTTGAGGATCGTGCGCATGCGTCCATTCTCCCGGCCGCGCGGGGCTACGCGCGACGCCGGGTCGCCGCGGCATCCCGTCGGCGGTGTCAGAGCCGCGACCTAGACTTGACGGGTTATGAGCGACCCGATCAAGCCCGTCATCGTCGGCATGCCCACGGACGCCGCGCGCGGCTCGGGAGGCCGGGCCGACGAGGACCTTCTGGTCGGTCTCAACCCGCAGCAGCGAGAAGCGGTGACCTATCGCGGACAGGCGCTGCTGATCGTCGCCGGTGCGGGTTCGGGAAAGACGAGCGTGCTCACGCGCCGCATCGCATCGCTGCTGCGCGCACGCGAGGCGTGGCCGAGTCAGATCCTCGCGATCACCTTCACCAACAAGGCCGCCGGCGAGATGCGCGAACGCGTGCAGCAGCTCATCGGCGACACCGCGCAGGGCATGTGGATCTCGACGTTCCACTCGGCGTGCGTGCGCATCCTGCGCCGTGAGGCCGACCAGTTCGGCTTCACCAAGAGCTTCACGATCTACGACTCCGGCGACTCGCGCGCTCTCATCAAGCGACTCGTCAAGCAGTACGAGGCCGACGCGTTCGGGTTGACCCCGGCATCCGTCCAGGGGCGCATCTCGAAGCTGAAGAATGAGCTCGCGGATGCCGAGTCGTTCGCGCGCACGGCCAACATGAGCGACCCCGCCGAGCGCCTGTTCGCAGAGATCTTCGCCGACTATCAGCGTTCGCTTCAGCGCGCGAACGCGTTCGACTTCGACGACCTCATCGCGCAGACCGTCTATCTCTTCCGTGCGTTCCCGCACGTCGCCGACACCTACCGCCGACGCTTCCGCCACATCCTCGTCGACGAGTATCAGGACACCAACCACGCCCAGTACGCGCTGATCCATGAACTCACGCGGCCCATCGAAGACGTGGGCGCTCTGCTCGACGAGACCGACGGAGCGTCGCTGACCGTCGTCGGCGACTCCGACCAGTCGATCTACGCGTTCCGCGGCGCCGACATCCGCAACATCACCGAGTTCGAGCGCGACTACCCGGGTGCGAAGGTCGTGCTGCTCGAGCAGAACTACCGCTCGACCCAGAACATCCTGACGGCGGCCAACGCCGTCATCAGCAATAACTTCGACCGCAAGGACAAGAAGCTCTGGACCGACGTCGGCGCGGGAGACAAGATCGTCGGCTTCACCGGGTACTCGCAGCACGACGAAGCCCAGTTCGTCGCCGACGAGGTCGAGGCGCTCCACCGCGCCGGTCTGCCGTACGGCGAGATGGCCGTGTTCTACCGCACCAACTCGCAGTCCCGCGCGCTGGAGGAGATCTTCATCCGCGCCGCCGTGCCGTACAAGATCATGGGCGGCACGAAGTTCTACGAGCGCGCCGAGATCAAAGACGCGATGGCCTACCTCATCGCCGTCGCGAACCCCGCCGACGAGCTGAGCGTCCGCCGCATCCTGAACAAGCCCCGCCGCGGCATCGGCGACGTCACGGAGACCTCGATCGCCCATTACGCCGCCGACCAGGACATCACCTTCCGCGATGCGCTCGCCAACGCGTCGGCGCTGGGAGTCGGCCCCAAGATCCAGGCCGCGATCGCCCAGCTCGACGCCGTGCTCGCCGAGGCGACGGCCATCATGCTGCCCCCCTCGGGCGAGGCACCGCCGCCGACCTCGGTCGCCGAAGGCCTCACCCTGCTCCTCAACAAGAGCGGCTATCTCGACGCCCTGCGCATGTCGAAGGACCCGCAGGACGAGGCGCGCGTCGAGAACCTCGACGAGCTCGTGGCCGTCACCCGCGAGTTCGCCCGCAACAACCCCGACGGCACGATCCTCGACTTCCTCACCGAGGTGGCGTTGGTCTCGGATGCCGATGACCTCGCCGACGCCTCGGGCTCGGTATCGCTGATGACGATGCACACGGCGAAGGGTCTCGAATACGACGCGGTTTTCGTCACGGGCGTCGAGGAGGATCTCATTCCGCACCGGATCTCCGCGGGAGAGCCGGGCGGTCCGCAGGAGGAACGCCGCCTGTTCTACGTCGCGCTCACGCGCGCCCGCAAGCGCCTGCACCTCTCGCTCGCCATGACCCGCGCCCAGTTCGGTGAGGTGTCGGTCGCGATGCCGTCGCGGTTCCTGCAGGAGATCCCCCACGAGCTCATCGACTGGCGCCAGTCGCCCGGCGACATCAACTCGCGAGGTCAGGGAGGATCGCGTGCACTGAACGGGCGCAGGTCGGGCGGGTTCGGCGGTTCGGGTGGTTCGGGCGGCTCGCGTTACGGCGACGACCTCGTTCCGCTGCCGCGGCGGGAAAAGCCCGCGGGCGACCTCGCGAAGTTCGCCAACCGCATCCCCGCGAAGGTGCGCGACAACGGTGAGATGGAGCTGGTCCCTGGCGACCGCATCCGCCACGACGACTTCGGCGAGGGCCGCGTCGACATGGTCACGGGCGAAGGCGCCAAGCGCGTGGCCCACGTGCGTTTCGACCGCGCCGGGCAGAAGAAGCTGCTCATCAAGATCGCCCCGATCGAGAAGCTGTAGCCCGGCGGTTCGCGCTGTCGAATCCGGCACGCGCGATGCGTGTTTCGGTAGCGCGAGACGGAAGGGAGCGCGTGAGGCGGATGCCGCCCCGCCGCGGGCCGGTGGCGGTCACGGCTAGGCTCGGACCCATGGCACTCTTCTCGCGTCGCGACCGTTCCGACAAGGGCGACGGCGCCCCGGCATCCGAGGTCGAGTCCGTCGACACCGTCGCGGAGACGGACGAATCCGCCGAAGCGCCATCCGTCGCGGCCGAGGGGGTGCCGCAGGTCGGCATCTCGGTCTCCACCTTCGGCGCCGACCCGACGGCTCCGGCGCCCGCAGCGCCGACGCGCCCCGCGGCGACCGCGCCGGCTCCGCGCGAGATCGTGCCCGGTCTGGTCGACAACGCGCTGCTGCAAGGCGCCTTGGCGGGCCTGTCGGCGGAGCCGCAGAACACAGAGATCATGAACGTGATGCGCCAGGCGCTGCAGGGGCAGCTGTTCCTGCGGGCGCAGGGCGACGTTCAGGCGCTGATCGCTGCGGGCCAGCAGATCAACCTCGCGATCGCCTCCGTGGAGGGAAGGCGTTTCCTCCTCGCCTTCAGTGGCGGCGCCGCACTGCAGGCCAGCGTCGACTCCGAAGGCGGGGCGGCCACCTCGGTCATCGGGCAGCCCGCCATCGAGGTGCTGCGCAACGCGGTGGCCGGGGGATACGACGGCATCTACCTCGACCACGCCACCGCCGGCGCCCGCGTCATCCTGCCCAAGGAGCTCATCGCCCGCGCCGTCGAGGAGAGCGAGCCCACGTTCGAGATCAAGACGCTGCTGTCGGCGCCGCGCGATGAGAGCACGGCCGCACGCGTCGCCGACGCCCTCTCGCGCCTTCCCGTCTGGGTGGCTGGCAACAGCGACGCCGAGGGGCGCATGGGCCTCGCCGAGGCGCGCACCCCCGACGGTCAGCGCCGCATGGAGGTGTTCTCGCACCCGTTGGAGGTCGTGGCTCTCGGCCGTGGCGACAGCCCCCTGCCGGTGCAGCCCGAGCAGCTCGGCCGCGCCCTGGCATCCGAGCCGGGCCTCACCGGCGTCGTCGTCGACTCGGGCGGCCCCTGGATCGAGCTCGACCGCGACGCGCTGGCCGGTGTCATGGCGCTCGCCGGCTGACGCGCGGACTGATACTCGCGGACGGACACGCGCCGCAGGCCCCGCAGATTCGGATGAATGCAGCGGATTCGGATGCCGCGCGGCATCCGAATCCGCATCCGTTGCCGGCCACCGAATCTGTGGCGACCCGCGCGAGCGCGGGATCGCCCCCTGTCGCGACCGGCGCCCGGCCCGTAGGGTCGGGGCATGGCCTCGGAGCGCATCACCCTCGACGTCGCCGGGCGGGACGTCTCGCTGTCCAGCCCGCACCGCGTGATCTGGCCGGAGCTCGGCATCACGAAGCAGGAGCTCGCCGAGTACGTGATCGCCGCGGCCGAGCCGTTCCTGCGGGCCAACGGCCACCGCCCCGTCTCGCTCGAGCGCTTCCCCGACACCGTCGACGGCGAGCGCTTCTTCTCCAAGAACCCGCCACGCGGTGCCCCCGACTACGTCCACGAGGTGATGTGCACCTACAACAGCGGGCGCCGTCACCCTCAGGTGGTGCTCGACGAGGCCGCGGCCATCGTCTGGGCAGTGCAGATGAACACCGTCGTGTTCCACCCGTGGGCCTCGCTCGCCGCCGACACCGACAATCCCGTCGAACTGCGCATCGACCTCGACCCGCAGCCCGGCACCGATTTCGCGGATGCCGCCGCCGTCGCACCCGTGCTGCGCGAGGTGCTGCGCGAGGCCGGGCTCGAACCGTGGCTGAAGACCAGCGGCAATCGCGGCATCCATGTGTTCTGCCCCATCGAGCCGACGCACGAGTTCCTCGACGTCCGCCACGCCGTCATCGCGGCCGGGCGAGAGCTCGCGCGACGGCTGCCGGATGCCGTGACGGTCGACTGGTGGAAGGAGGAGCGCGGACGGCGCATCTTCGTCGACTTCAACCAGGCCAACCGCGACCGCACCATGGCCGGTGCCTACAGCCCGCGCGCCCTGCCGTCGGCGACCGTCGCGACGCCCATCACGTGGGCGGAGCTGGCCGACGGCGTCGACCCGGCTGCGTTCACCGTGCGCACGGTGCCGCGGCGACTCGCCGAGGTCGGCGACCCCTGGGAGGGTCTGCAGGAGAACCCCGGTCGTATCGATGTGCTGCTCGAGTGGTGGCAGCGCGACCGCGAGGCGCGTTTGGGTGAGCTGCCGTTCCCGCCCGAGTTCCCCAAGATGCCCGGCGAGCCGCCGCGCGTCCAACCCAGTCGCGCCAAGAAGGACTGAGCGGGTTCACCGCGCGGTCGCCTGACGGCATCCCCTCCGTCACCGGCGCCTCTGAGGCTCGGCACTCGTCGCCGGCCGGGTGACGGACAGGAGAGCATCGGCATGGGCACGAGGACCTTCGCACGCGTCGCCGCCGGTGTGTGCCTCACTGCCGCGACGGCTCTCGGCCCCGTCGGCGTCGCCGGAGCCGCCTCCGCGACCGCGCCCGACGACGGCTCCTCGGCCGGGCCGCAGGCAACCTCGCAGATGGTCATCCAGGTCGTCTTCCCGCCGCACGAGCGCGGACCCGCGAGTCCCCGTCCCCATCCCTCCGCCGTTCCGGGGCTCTCGAACGCACGCCCCGTCGATGGGAGTGCGCTCGACGGTCGGCTTGCTCCGACGGGAGACCAGCTCACCGGAGCGCTCGTGTTCACCGCCGCCGCTGCTGCCCTGCTCGGCGCGGGGGCCCTTCTTCGCCGCCGCGCCGCACGGCACTGAATCGCGTACGGCGCCCTCCCGCCTCCCACGCTGCGCCCACCCTGCGCCCACCCTGATCGCCGCCGCCGATGCCGGCTTCCTTCCGCCGACCCCCCTGGCCCCGGCGGCGACGATGACCCCGAGTCCGGGATCGTGGGTCGGGGCGCGCCCGACGGCGGGGCTGCGCGTGGTCCTGCTCACGATGGGCGACGAGGCGGCGACCGAGACGATGACCGACGCGGTGCGCATCTGGGCACGCGAGGTGGGTGCCGACCTGCGCGAGGTGAGGGCCGGGGCCGACCCCATTCCCTCGATCACCCAGGCCATCGACATGCACGCCGATGTCATCATGTCCACCGGCGACGGGCTCGTGGATCCCCTCGCGATCGTCACCGCGAGTCACCTCGACCAACCCTTCCTCGTCCTGGGCGGCGAACTGGCCGAGCCGACGCAGAATGTGCTCGCCGTCGACTGGGCCGGAGCCGGCTTCCGCGGCGAGGATCTCGGTCAGGCCACCCATCACGACCCGGCGAGCTTCACGCCCGAGCGCTGCCGCGACGCCGTGGCGGCAGGCGTTGCGGCGCTGCTCAGCGGACAGAACGGCGTCGTCGTCTGGATCCCCTGACGCCGCCGCGGGTCAGTCGGTGCGGGTGATCGCCTCGCGGCGATGCGGGCGGGCCCACCTCGCCGGGGTGTGCGGTCCGTCCCACACCTGAACGATCCCCCACGCGACCGCGGTGATCGGCACGGCGAGCACGGCACCGACGATGCCGCCCAGCACGGTGCCCGCGGTCAGAGCGATGAGGATCACGAAGGCGTGCAGTTGCATCGAGCGTCCCATCAGCACGGGCTGCAGCAGGTTGCCCTCCAGCTGGTTGACGAGCACGACCACGCCCACCACGAGCAGGGCCACGACCCACCCGTTGGCCACGAGGGCCACCAGTGCGGCGAGGATGCCGGCGAGGGTCGCGCCGACGATCGGGATGAACGCGAGCAGGAACACCAGCACCGCCAGCGGCAGGGCCAACGGCACCTGCAGGATCAGCAGCCCGATCAGGATGCCAACGGCATCGACCGCGGCGACGGTCGCCGTGCCGCGCACGTACGAACCGAGCACCGTCACGGTCTTGTCGCCGACCCGCAGCGCGCGCTGGTACGGCTCGCCGCGGAACGGCCGCAGCAGGAAGGCCCACATCTGCGGACCGTCCTTGAGGAAGAAGAACAGCATCACGACCATCAGCACGAGGCCGGTGATGAAGTTCGCCACGGCGCTGACGCCGGCGAGGGCGCCGCTGCCGAACTGCGCGCTCGTCACGAAATCGGTGAGGGCTGTCAGCCACCCGTCGATCTGGGCGTGATCGATCTGGAAGGGCAGGGTGCCCGCCCAGGCCATCAGATCGGTGAAACCGCCCTGCGCCTGCGTCGCCAGCTCGTCCCACTGGTCGCGCACGGCCCAGACGATCAGCCAGCCCACCGCGGTGAGCACGAGGGCGATCGCGAACAGGGTGATCAGCGTCGCCACGAAGGAGGGGATGCCGCGCCCGCGCAGCCAGGCCATGAGCGGCGCGAACGCCGAGGCCAGGATCAGCGCGATCACGAGCGGGATCGTCACGACGGTCAGCTGGCGGATGCCCCAGATGATCCCCGCGGCGAGGGCCACAACCACGATGATCTGCACCGCCCGGATCGCGAGGGCGCCGAAGGCATCCGCCCAGAGGCTCCACGGTCTGCCCACGGCGCGCACGTGGACGCCGTCCGTGCCGTGCTGGTCGATGCGGACGGTGCGGTCACGGAACAGTCCCATGCCTCGACCGTAGACGACCGGTCGCCTCCGATCCGGTCACCGGGCCGGAAGCGACCACTCCCGCTCGGTGAGCACCCGTGCCACGGTGAGGCCGATCGCGAGGGCCACGACGACGAACACCGCGGTCGTCGCATTCTGGATCGCCGCGACCGTGTCGCCGCCGATGACACCGGCGATCGAGCGGTAGGCGGCGGCCCCGGGCACCATGATCAGCACGGCCGGCACGGTCAGGGTCACGCGTGCGGCGCGCAGCCGATCACCGAAGAGGTAGGCGCCGAGTCCCACGGCCAGGGCGGCGGCAGCGGCGGCGACGGCGGGATTGACGTGGGCGTCGACGAGCGCCAAGCGCCCGACGTTCGCGACGGCGCCGAGACTCGATGCCGTCAGAGCGATCGCCCAGGGCGTGCCGAACAGCAGAGCGAAACCGAGTACCCCGACGAAGCCGGCGGCGAGTCGGACGAGCGACAGGAACGGCTCGGCGAACTCGGGGGCGGCGACCTGCGTGACGGTCGCGTCGAAGACGGTCGCGACTCCCCAGACGGCGGTGCCGGTGGCCAGCAGCACCAGGACGGCATAGGTGACCCGGGCGATGCCGGCGTTGAGATCCAGTCGGGCGAGGTCGAGGGCGCCGGTCACGAGCGGGAAGCCGGGAACGAGATAGAGCACGGCGCTGGTCAGTGCCGCGTCGTGCTGTCCGCCGGGAACGCCGAGGGCGACGAACACCTGCGCGGCGGCCAGGTACACCAGCAGGGCCGTCATCGCCGAGGCGAACACGAGCAGGAACTCGTTCGTGCGGAGGCGGTGGATGAGCATCCGCACCCACTGGCCCGCCGCCGCCGCGATCCCGACGGCGACGAACTCCTGCCACCCACCGTTGTTCAGCAGCGCGAAGGCCGCACACGCCAGCGCGGCCGCCAGCACGCGCGTCAGATCGGAGTAGCGCCGCGGCATCCGCTCGACTTCGCGCAGCTCGCCCTGCAGGTGAGCCGGCGTCGTGCCCGGCTGCAGACGCGCCGTCAGACGTTTCAGGGCCGTCATGCGGTCGGCGTCGACGGTCGGACGAGGAACTTCCGCCACGCGTGTGCGGAACATCTGACCGCGCCCGGCGGTGAGCACGATGTCGGTCATGCCGACGCGGCAGTGCACGTCGTCGATTCCCACCGCTTCCGCGGCCCGCACCATGCTGTCGCGCACCCGCGCGGAGGAGGCACCCGCCCCCAGCATGAGCGATCCCAGGCGCAGCACCGCGTCCGTGCGGGCGATGAACTGCACCGGCTCGAGGGCGAGCTCCTGCGTCACCGTGGGTTCCAAGGTCTCGGACGGCGCAGCGGACGGCTCGTCGGGCGGGGCGGGGACCATGGTCCGATCCTCGCACCGGCGCCGCCGCAGGGCGAGGATCACGAGCCGGAACAACGGATGCCGATATTCACGGTCGCCGACCGATCAGCGGTCCTTCGCGCGCCCGTAGGCTCGGGATCACGGAGGAGGGGAGAGCGCCCCTCACCATCCGCACCAACGGATCGCATGTCCGGCCGCCGGAACCCGGCGCCGATGCGGGCGTGGGCGGGAGAGCCGGATCCGGCCCGTGCGGTGCTGCGCGGGTCGGATCCGTGCGCCGCGGCTTCAGTCCAGGACGTCCGCCAGGTCGTATGCGCGCACCTGTTCCAGCTGGGCGAAGGTGCACGAGCGCGGGTCGCGGTCGGGCCGCCACCGCTCGAACTGCACCGTGTGGCGAAAGCGTGCGCCCTCGAGCTGGTCGTAGCGCACCTCGAGCACGCGCTCCGGCCGCAGCCGGACGAACGAGGTGTCCTTCGTCGCCGAGAAGCGCGAACGGTCGGTCTGTCCGGTCATGGCGGTGCCCTCGGCATCCGTGACGACGAGAGGCGCCAGCTCGTCGACGAGCTCACGTCTGCGCACATCGCTGAAGGCCGACGCTCCGCCGACGTTGCGGAGATCGCCGTTCTCGTCGTACAGCCCCAGCAGCAGCGAGCCGACACCGTGGCCGCTCTTGTGCACGCGGTAGCCGAGCAGCACGACGTCGGCCGTGCGGGCGTGTTTGATCTTGAACATCGTCCGCTTTCCGGGCGCGTAGGGCAGGGCGAGCGGTTTGGCGATCACCCCGTCCAGCCCGGCGCCTTCGAAGCGGGCGAGCCACTGCGTCGCCAGGTCGTGGTCACCCGTCGTGCGCGTCACGTGCACCGGGGCGGGGACCGTCCGCAGGAGGTCTTCGAGTTCTGCGCGGCGCGTCGAGAACGGCTCCTGCTGGAGATCGCGCTCGCCGCGGGCGAGGAGGTCGAAGGCGATGAACATCGCGGGCGTCTCCCTGCTCAGCAGGGCGATGCGTGAGGCGGCGGGGTGGATGCGCTGTGACAGCGCCTCCCATGACAGCCGCCGACGCCCGTCGGATCCGTCGAGCGCCACCACGATCTCCCCGTCGAGCAGGCACGGCTCGGGCAGCAGGGCGGTGCACGCGGCGACGAGTTCGGGGAAGTAGCGGGTGAGCGGCTTTGCCCCGCGCGAGCCGATCTCGACGTCGGTGCCGTCCCACGACAGCAGGGCGCGAAATCCGTCCCATTTCGGCTCGAACGCGAGGCCCCCGGGGGTGCGGGCGGGGTCGGGAACGGCGCTGACGGCCTTCGCCAGCATCGGTGCGGGGATGTCGTACGGCATGGCTCTCATCATGACGGCGGGGGCACGCGGGCGACAGGGGGCATCCGACGACTCGCGATGAGACTGAGTATCACTTATGATGGTCCGCAGTCTCATTCGCATTCTTCATCGGGATCGATCACCGAGACGCCGCGAGCATCCGAGGAGTTCCCATGGCCGCTGAGTACCAGGCCCCCACCGCCGACTACGCCTTCCTGTTCGGCGAGGCGTTCGGTCTCGACATCGTCGCCCGCGCGACCGGCGGCGAGCTCACCGCCGCCGACGGCGCGGATGTGATCGCCGGAGCCGGTGAGTTCGCGGCGTCCGTCCTCGCGCCGCTGCAGAGCATCGGCGATCGCGAGGGCGCTCGTCTCGTCGACGGCCAGGTGCGTTTGCCCGCCGGCTTCGCCGAGGCCTACGCCGCGTTCGTGGAGGCGGGGTGGATCAGCGCGGAGGCGCCGACCTCCGCGGGCGGCGACGGGCTTCCCGGGGCGATCCGAGCGGGCCTCGGCGAGATCTGGAACGCCTCGAACGCCGCGTTCGCGCTGTGCTGGCTGCTCACCGCCGGACAGATCCATGCGCTGGATGCCGCGGCATCCGATCAGATCCGCGAGACGTACCTGACGAAGCTGGTCTCGGGCCAGTGGACGGGCACGATGAACCTCACCGAGCCGGCGGCGGGCACCGACCTCGGCGCCATCCGCACGATCGCCACACCCCGCGGGGACGGCACGTACGCGATCCGCGGGCAGAAGATCTTCATCACCTGGGGCGATCACGACGTCGCCGAGAACATCGTTCACCTCGTTCTCGCACGCACGCCCGGCGCCCCCGATGGGGCCAAGGGGCTGTCACTGTTCGTCGCGCCCAAGTACCTCGTCAACACGGACGGCTCGCTCGGCGATCGCAATGCCGTCACGACCGTCGCCGTCGAGCACAAGCTCGGCATCCACGGCAGCCCCACCTGCGTGCTCTCCTACGAGGACGCCACCGGGTACCTCGTCGGCGAGGTCGGCGGGGGACTGGCCGGCATGTTCGTGATGATGAATTCCGCCCGCATCGCGATGGGGTTCCAGGCGACCGGCATCGCCGACCGCGCGCTGCAGCAGGCCACGGCCTATGCCGCTGATCGGGTACAGGGACGCGTCCTCGGCCGCGAGGGCACCGCGCCGATCGCGGAGCACCCCGACGTGCGCCGGCTGCTGCTGTCGATGCGCAGCGAAGTCTTCGCGATGCGCGCTCTGGGCGTCTACGTCGCCGACCTGTTCGACCGGGCGGAGCAGACCGACGATGCCGCCGTGCTCGCGATGGCCGAGTTCTTCGTGCCGATTCTGAAGGGCTGGTCGACGGAGGATGCCGTGGCGCTGACGAGCGACGCCATCCAGGTGCACGGGGGCATGGGCTTCATCGAGGAGACCGGTGCGGCTCAGCACTACCGCGACGCCCGCATCATGCCGATCTACGAAGGCACCACCGCGATCCAGTCCAACGACCTCATCGGACGCAAGGTCATCCGAAACCAGGGGGCGACCGCCGAGGCGCTCTTCGCCGACATCACCGGCACCGTCGCGGCACTGCGCGCGGCGGGCGGCGACGTCGCGGCGCGCACGGCCGCACGCCTCGAGCGGGCCGTGGATGCCGCGCGTCGCGCAACCGCCGATCTCATCGGCTTCGCCGACGCGCCGCGGGATGCGCACGCCGTCAGCGTGCCTTATCTGATGCTCCTCGGCGTCCTTGCCGGCGGTTGGATGCACGCGCTGGCGGTCGTCGCGGTCGCGGCCCACGCCGCCCCGGAGGAGGCCGACGCGCAGCGGCTGACCGCGGCGGACTTCTACGGCGCGCACCACCTGCCGCGCGTGCACGCGCTCGCCGAGACCGTCGCCTCGGGGGAGACGGTCTGAGGGCGGACCGCCGCCCTGCCGGGCCGCCGCCGCCCTCGGCATCCCGCGCCGCAACTGCAAGGCCCGTCGGGCGACACGCCGCGCGGGATGCCGTGATCCCGGCGTGCCGTCCGCGAACCCTTGCAGTTCGGTCGGGCAGCGCGCGCTCAGAGCTCGTCGCGCAGGCGCCGCACGACCTCGGCCATCGGCATCCGACGGGGGAAGGTCGCCACGACGACGTCGTCGTTCTGCGCCTGCTCGCCGTCCGGGTGCACGCCGAAGCGGTGCATGAGCTCGTCGTAGGCGTCGGTCAGCACCGACTCGGGGATGTCCTCGGTGCCGCGCAGCAGGCGGCGCAGGACGTGGTTGTGCACCGCGGTCACGGCGGCAGAGAACGCCACGGCGTCGATCGGGTCGAGGCCCGGGAGCGCGGAGCGCAGGTAGTCGTCGAAGAGCCGCTCGTACTGGAAGACGGTCACGATCTCGCGGTCGCGCAGCGCCGGCACCTGGCGCACCACCGCGTAACGGCGGCGGGCGAGTTCGGGCTCGGCGGCGAAGTGGCGGAAGACGTCGACCGATGCCGCGCACGCCGCGGCCCACGGGTTCTGTCCGGCGCTTTCGCCGCCGGCCGTCAGCTTCTGACGCAGGTGCGCGAGGAGCACGTCGTGGTCGCTGAACACGACGTCGTCCTTGCCGCCGAACTGACGGAAGAAGGTCGACCGGGAGACTCCGGCGGCCTGCGCGATCTGCTCCACCGAGGTCGCTTCGAACCCGTGCGCGGCGAAGAGGTCCAGCGCAGCGGCGACGACGGCGTTGCGGGAGGAGGTGGGAGACGCTTCGGCCATGCCCGTGAGCCTAACGCGACCCGGACGCCCGTGCCGCTGCGCGGGGCGGGCGACGGTCGGACCGTTGCGGTGCGTCTACTAAGCTGGGGGATCGGTCGATCTCTCGATATCGAGATTGTTTGAGCACTTTTGTTCCGATACCGAGAACCCTTCGGCACGACACCCACTGACGCCCAGCGAAGGATTGCACGTGGATCTGTACGAGTACCAGGCACGAGACCTGTTCGAGAAGTACGAGGTGCCGGTGCTCCCCGGCATCATCGCCGACACTCCTGAGGAGGCGAAGGCGGCGGCCGAGAAGCTCGGCGGCGTCGTCGTCGTCAAAGCCCAGGTCAAGACCGGAGGCCGCGGCAAGGCCGGCGGCGTCAAGGTCGCCAAGACCCCCGATGACGCCTATGAGGCGGCGAAGGCCATCCTGGGCCTGGACATCAAGGGGCACGTCGTCAAGCGCGTCATGGTCGCCGCGGGCGCCCAGATCGAGAAGGAGTTCTACTTCTCGGTGCTGCTGGACCGCGCCAACCGCTCATACCTGAGCCTGTGCTCGGTCGAGGGCGGCATGGAGATCGAGCAGCTCGCCGTCGAGAAGCCCGAGGCCCTCGCCAAGGTCGAGGTCGACCCGCTGACCGGCATCGACGCCGCCAAGGCGCTCGAGATCGCCAAGGCCGGTGGCTTCGACGACGAACTGGCCCCCAAGGTCGCCGACGTCTTCGTCAAGCTCTACAACGTCTACACCGGTGAGGGCGCCACCCTCGTCGAGGTGAACCCCCTCATCCAGGATGCCGCGGGCAACATCATCGCCCTCGACGGCAAGGTGTCGCTCGACGACAACGCCACCGAGGTGCGCCACCCCGAGCACGAGGAGCTCGAGGACAAGGACGCCGCCGACCCGCTCGAGGCGAAGGCCAAGGCATCCGGCCTGAACTACGTCAAGCTCGACGGCCAGGTCGGCATCATCGGCAACGGCGCGGGTCTGGTCATGTCGACCCTCGACGTCGTCGCCTACGCCGGTGAGAACCATGGCGGCGTCAAGCCCGCCAACTTCCTCGACATCGGCGGCGGCGCTTCGGCGACCGTCATGGCCGCGGGGCTGGACGTCATCCTCGGCGACCCGCAGGTGAAGTCGGTGTTCGTCAACGTCTTCGGCGGCATCACGTCGTGCGTCGCCGTCGCGGAGGGCATCGTCAAGGCGCTCGAGATCCTCGGCGACGCCGCCACCAAGCCGCTCGTGGTCCGCCTCGATGGCAACCAGGTCGAAGAGGGCCGCGCCATCCTCGCCGCCGCCAACAACCCGCTCGTCACCCTCGCCGCCGGCATGGACGAGGGCGCCGACAAGGCCGCCGAGCTGGCGAACGCCTGAGCCGCGGCATCGGAACAAGGAACTAGGACTATGTCGATCTACCTCAACAAGGACTCCAAGGTCATCGTCCAGGGCATCACCGGCGGTGAGGGCACCAAGCACACCGCGCTGATGCTGAAGGCGGGCACCAACGTCGTCGGCGGTGTCAACGCGCGCAAGGCCGGCACCACCGTCTCGCACGTCGACAAGGACGGCAACCCCGTCGAGCTGCCCGTGTTCGCCTCGGTCGCCGAGGCCATCGCCGCCACCGGCGCCGATGTGTCGATCGCGTTCGTGCCCCCGGCGTTCACGAAGGACGCGATGGTCGAGGCCATCGACACCGAGATCCCGCTCCTCGTCGTCATCACCGAGGGCGTCCCCGTCGGCGACACGGCCGAGGCGTGGGCGTACGCGAAGAGCAAGGGCAACAAGACCCGCATCATCGGTCCGAACTGCCCCGGCATCATCACGCCCGGTGAGGCGCTCGTGGGCATCACTCCCGCGAACATCACCGGCAAGGGACCGATCGGCCTCGTGTCGAAGTCGGGCACCCTGACCTACCAGATGATGTTCGAGCTGCGCGACCTCGGCTTCTCGACGGCCATCGGCATCGGCGGCGACCCCATCATCGGGACGACGCACATCGACGCCCTCGCCGCGTTCGAGGCCGACCCCGAGACCAAGGCGATCGTGATGATCGGCGAGATCGGCGGCGACGCCGAGGAGCGTGCGGCCGAGTTCATCAAGGCGAACGTCACGAAGCCCGTCGTCGGCTACGTCGCGGGCTTCACGGCACCCGAGGGCAAGACGATGGGCCACGCCGGCGCGATCGTGTCCGGCTCGGCGGGCACCGCGCAGGCCAAGAAGGAGGCCCTCGAGGCTGCCGGTGTCAAGGTCGGCAAGACGCCGTCCGAGACGGCTGCCCTCATGCGGGAGATCATCGAGACGCTCTGACGTCCGACGCTCGCCGCGAGAGAGGGGGTGGATGCCGCGGCATCCACCCCCTCTCTCCATCTGCCCCCGTGCCGAGCCGCTACGAATCCGCCGAGCCGCCACGAACGGGCGTGGCGGCTCGCGCGGAACGTAGCGGCTCGCGGGAGGGGGCGCGGGTCAGGCTCCCAGCAGGGACTGGATGGGGCCGCGGGCGAAGTAGATCAGGAAGCCGACGGCCACCACCCACAACAGCGGGCTGATCTGCCGCGCCTTTCCGGAGAGCGAGCGCACGACCACCCAGCTGATGAAGCCGGCGCCGATGCCGTTGGCGATCGAGTACGTCATCGGCATGACCGAGACCGTCAGGAACACCGGCAGCAGCACGCTGAAGTCGCTGAGGTCGATGTGCTTGACCTGCGCCATCATCATCGCGCCGACGATGACGAGGGCCGCCGCGGCGACCTCGGTGGGAACGATCGAGGTGAGCGGCGTGAAGAACATCGCCAGCAGGAACACCACACCGGTCACCACGTTGGCGAGGCCCGTGCGGGCGCCCTCGCCGATGCCCGAGCCCGACTCGATGAACACCGTGGCCGAGGACGACGAGGTCGCCCCTCCCACGACGGCGCCGACACCCTCGACGACCAGGGCGGACGTGATGCGCGGGAAATCGCCCTTCTCGTCGGCGAGCCCCGCCTCTTTCGCCAGACCGGTCATCGTGCCCATCGCGTCGAAGAAGTTCGAGAACACGAGCGTGAACACGAGCATGATCAGCGCCACGATGCCGACCTTGCCGATGTCGAAGCCGAAGTCGACGGCGCCGAGCAGGCTCAGGTCGGGAATGCTGACGGGCGAGCCGGTCAGGGCCGGGATCGTCAGGCTCCATCCGCCCGGGTGATCGGTCGCCGAGCCGAGGTGCCAGATGGCCTCCACGATCACCGACACGACGGTGCCGCCGACGAGGCCGATCAGCATGCCGCCTTTCACCTTGCGGGCGACGAGCACCCCGGTCACCAGCAGCGTCAGGACGAACATGAGCGTCGGGACCGACGCGACCGAGCCGCCGATGCCGAGGCCGACCGGCGGTGAGTTCGATCCGGTCGCGGTCACGAAGCCGGAGTTGACGAACCCGATGAAGGCGATGAAGAGGCCGATCGCGACGGTGATGGCGAGCTTCAGCTGCACCGGCACGGCGTCGAAGATGAGCTTGCGCAGCCCCGTGGCCGCCAGCAGCACGATGATGACGCCGTTGATCATCACGAGGGCCATCGCCTCGGGCCAGGTGACCTCGTGGATGACGCTGAAGGCGAGGAACGCGTTGATGCCGAGTCCCGCCGCGAAGGCGAACGGCAGTCGGGTCACCAGGCCGAACAGGATCGTCATGACCCCGGCGGTCAGTGCGGTGGCGGCCCCCACGGCGGAGAACGCCAGCTCGTTGCCGGCGATGTCCGCCTTGCCCGACAGGATGATCGGGTTGAGGATCACGATGTACGCCATCGTGACGAAGGTGACCAGTCCGCCGCGGATCTCGCCGCCGATCGTCGAGCCGCGACGGCTGATCTCGAAGAAGCGGTCGAGCGCCCCGAGCGGGGCGTCGGCGGAACGGGTGGCGGACGTGGGTGTAGCGGGCATGGATCCTCCATCCAGAACCGTAGTGGATGCCGCGGCGTCGGCGCCCCGCGCGCCCCGCGCTCGCTCATCACCCGGGTAGGTAGGGTCGAACCCGCATGAACCGCCTGCTCGTCCTCCTCCTCGCCGCCGTCGATGCCCTCATCGCGGTGGCCGTCGGTGTCGCCGTCGTGCTCGCACCCCTCACGCTCTTCTGGGTGATGGCGTTGGGGGGTACGGCCGACTGGGGTGCGCTGTGGCCCGCGGCCGTGCGCATCTGGCAGCTCGGTCAGTTCGTGCCGCTGCACATCACGCTCGGCGACGACTACCTCGTCGCCGCCGGCATCGCGCCGCAGGCGGCGTCGTTCGTCGTCTCGCTGGCTCCGCTCGCGCTCGCCGTCTTCACCGCCCTCTTCGCGGCGCGCTCCGGCGCCCGCGCCGCCCGCTCCGGGGCGTGGGCGGTGGGAGTGGCTGCCGGCACGCTCGTCACGCTTCTGCTGGCCGCCGCCCTCTGGGCCACCTCGCGCACGCCCGTCGCCGCCGTCTACGGATGGCAGGCGCTCCTGCTGCCCACTCTCGTCTTCGCCGTCCCCGCTCTGGCGGGCGCCGTCGTCGAAGCGTGGCGGATCGGAGACGACGGTCTCATCGATGGCCTCCGCGACCGGATCGACGGCGTCGATGCACGCCGGGGTCACCCGTGGGTGAGTGCCGTCTCGGCGGCAGCCCGGGGTCTCGCTGCCGCCGTCGCCGGGCTGGTCGGCGTCGGTGCGCTCGTCGTCGCCGTGGCCGCGGTGCTGCGCGGAGGGCAGGTCGTCGCCCTCTTCGAGGCGGCGCACGTCGATGTGCTCGGCGGCGCGGTGCTCTCCCTCGGGCAGCTGGTCTACCTGCCGACCCTCATCGTGTGGGGCGCCTCGTTCGCCGCCGGGCCGGGCTTCGCGGTCGGCGCCGGCACTGCCGTGTCGCCCGCCGGGACGACTCTCGGGGTCCTTCCCGGCATCCCGTCTCTCGGCCTCATCCCCGACAACCCCTCGCCGTGGCTGTTCGCGCTCGTCCTGCTGGTCGTCGCCGTCGGCTTCGTCGCCGGAGCGACCGCCCGCACCCGCCTCGCGTCCGCTGACGAGCTCGGCGCGCCGCGGGAGTCGACCACGGCTGTGCGCCTGTTCGTCTTCGGTGTGATCGTCGTGCTCGGAGCCGCCGCGGCGGCGCTGCTGGGCGTTGTCGCATCGGGCGCGGTCGGGCCCGGACGCCTCAGCACCGTCGGGCCCGCCGCCGGTCCGTTCGCGTTCTGCGTGGGTGTCGAGCTCGCCGTCGGAGCCGCGATCGCGCTGTTCTCCCCGGCGCACACCAGAGACCCCGCCGGCGCGCCGGTAGACTGACCGGGTGCTGACGGTCGCCGTACTCATCTCGGGCACCGGCTCCAATCTCCGAGCCCTCCTCGAGGCTGCCGCCGACCCCGCATTCCCGGCACGCATCGTCGTCGTCGGCGCCGATCGCCAGGCGGACGGCTTCGCCCACGCCGAAGCCTTCGGCATCCCGACCTTCCTCGTGCCGTTCCGCGAGTTCGAGACGCGCGAGCAGTGGGGAGAGGAGCTCGACCGCCAGCTGCGGGTGTGGAACCCCGATCTCGTGGTGCTGAGCGGTCTCATGCGGCTGCTTCCGGCGTCGGTCGTCGACGCCTGGGCGCCCCGCATCATCAACACTCACCCCGCCTACCTGCCCGAGTTCCCCGGCGCCCACGGCGTCCGCGACGCCCTCGCGGCCGGCGTGACCCAGACCGGGGCGAGTGTCATCGTCGTCGACAACGGGGTCGACTCCGGGCCGGTCCTGGCCCAGGAGCGCGTCGCCGTGCTGCCCGATGACACCGAGCAGAGCCTGCATGAGCGCATCAAGCCCGTCGAACGGCGCCTGCTCATCGATGTCGTCCGCGCAGTCGCGTCCGGAGAGCTCCAGCTGTCCGCCGTCGCCTCCGACGCGCCTGCGTCCTGAAGAACCGATCCACCTCGAACACTGGAGCCCCGCATGGCCGGTCCTGCCGTCGATCCCGCCCTCTACCGATCCCGTGACCTCGTGCCCGTCCGCCGGGCGCTCGTCTCGGTGAGCGACAAGACCGACCTGCTGCCGCTCGCTCAGGCCCTGGATGCCGCGGGCGTCGAGATCGTGTCGACCGGCGGGTCCGCCGCGCTCCTGCGCGACGCGGGCCTCGCCGTCAAGGATGTGGCCGAGATCACCGGGTTCCCCGAGTCGCTGGGCGGGCGCGTGAAGACGCTGCACCCCAGCGTGCACGCGGGCCTTCTGGCCGACCTCCGGCTCGAAGACCACGAGACGCAGCTGGATGCCCTCGGCATCCTGCCCTTCGAACTCGTCGTGGTGAACCTCTACCCGTTCGTCGAGACCGTCGCCTCCGGTGCCGTCGGAGACGCGGTCGTGGAACAGATCGACATCGGCGGGCCGGCCATGGTGCGCGCCTCGGCCAAGAACTTCGCGAACGTCGCCATCGCGGTCTCGCCCGAGTCCTACCCCGCGATCATCGAGGCGCTCGGCTCCGGGGGCACCTCGCTCGCCCAGCGCCGCGAGCTCGCCGCGCGCGCCTTCGCGCACACCGCCGCCTACGACCGTGCCGTCGCCACCTGGTTCGCGCAGGAGACCCTCGAGGCGGAGGGCGACCTGCCCCAGCACCTCACGATCAAGGCCGAGCGGCTGAGCACGCTCCGCTACGGCGAGAACTCGCACCAGCGCGCCGCGATCTACACGCGCGCCGGCGCCCACGGCATCGCCCAGGCCGAGCAGATCCAGGGCAAGGAGATGTCGTACAACAACTACGTCGACGCCGACGCGGCCCTGCGCGCAGCTTTCGACATGGTCAAGCCGGCGGTGGCGATCATCAAGCACGCCAACCCCTGCGGCATCGCGGTCGCGGCGCCCAACGCGCTCGACCCCATCGCGTCGGCGCATCTGCGCGCCCACGAGTGCGACCCCGTCTCGGCGTTCGGCGGCGTGATCGCCGCGAACCGCACGGTCACCCTGAAGATGGCCGAAAACCTGCGTGACATCTTCACCGAGGTCATCGTCGCCCCCGACTTCGAGCCGGAGGCGCTGGAAGTCTTCGCCCTGAAGAAGAATCTGCGCGTGCTCCGCCTTCCCGCCGACTGGCGGCAGGAGCCGATGGACGTGCGTCTGCTGTCCGGCGGGCTCCTGCTGCAGGATGCCGACCGCTTCCCCGATGACATCGAGTCGGTCGCGAAGGACTGGGAGCTCGTCTCCGGCGAGCGCCCCGACAGCGCGGAGGAGATGGAGAACCTCATCTTCGCGTGGAAGGCCTGCCGCGCCGTCAAGTCCAACGCGATCGTGCTCGCTCAGGGGCTCGCGACCGTCGGCATCGGCATGGGGCAGGTCAACCGCGTCGACTCGTGCCGCCTCGCCGTCGAGCGCGCCGGAGACCGCGCGGCGGGCTCGGTGGCCGCATCCGACGCGTTCTTCCCCTTCGCCGACGGCCCGCAGGTGCTGATCGACGCCGGCATCCGCACCATCGTGCAGCCGGGAGGCTCGGTGCGCGATCAGGAGGTCATCGACGCGGCGCGCGCCGCGGGCGTGACGATGTTCTTCACGGGAGAGCGTCACTTCTTCCACTGATCAGGCTGACGCGGCGGCATCCACGGGGCAGGGTGGATGCCGCGCGCTGCCGTGTCCGATTTCCGCGAGCGGGTGGCGCGCAGCCGTGTCAGGCTGGACGCATGCCCCACGTCGACGCCACCGCCGCGATGACGTTCGACGAGCGCTACCGCGCCATCGACGCCCGTGACGTGCGCTTCGACGGTCAGTTCGTCACGGCCGTCCGTTCGACCGGCATCTACTGCCGTCCCAGCTGTCCCGCGCGCACGCCCAAGCCTGCCAACGTCACGTTCTATCCCACGTCGGCCGCGGCCCACGAGGCGGGGTACCGGGCCTGCAAGCGGTGCCTGCCGGAAGCCGCGCCCGGCTCGCCCGCATGGGACCTGCGCGGTGACATCGCCGGACGTGCGATGCGGCTCATCGCCGACGGCGTCGTCGAGCGTGAGGGCGTTCCGGGGCTCGCGCGCCGCCTCGGCTACTCGGCCCGCCACCTCGCGCGCCTGCTGACCGCCGAGCTCGGCGCTGGCCCCCTCGCCCTCGCCCGCGCTCAGCGGGCCCACACCGCGCGGATGCTCCTCGTATCCACCGACCTGCCGGCCGCGGACGTCGCCTTCTCCGCCGGATTCGCGAGCGTCCGTCAGTTCAACGACACGGTGCGCGAGGTGTTCGGCCTCTCGCCGAGCGATCTGCGTGCGCGCCGACCGGCGGCGGCGCGCACGGTGAGCGCCCCGGCCGCCGGGACGATCGATCTCGTCCTGCCCTACCGTGCGCCCTTCGACGCCGCCGGGTTGTTCGCCTGGATGCGCGCCCGCGCCGTCGCGGGCGTCGAAGATGCCGGTGCCGACTCCTTCGCCCGCGTCCTGCGTCTGCCCGGCGGTCCGGTGTGGTTCGCGATCCGGCTCGACGGGGCTGGGAAGCTGCGGCTGAGCGCCCGGTTGACCCACCTCGGCGATCTTCCTGTGCTGGTGAGCCGCGTACGGCGGCTGTTCGACCTCGACGCCGACCCGACGGCGGTGGATGCCGCGTTGTCGGCGCATCCTGCCGTCGCGCCGCTGGTCGCCGCGACCGGCGGCATCCGGGTGCCCGGCGCCGCCGACCCGCACGAGATGCTCATCCGCGCGATGATCGGTCAGCAGATCACGGTCGCCGCAGCACGTACGGCCCTGACCGCCCTGACCGACGCGCTGGGGGAGCGCGTGGCGTCGCACGACGGCCTGGACCGCCTGTTCCCCACGATGGCCGCCATCGCCGCGCACGGCGCCGAGGTGCTGCGCGGCCCTGCCGCGCGCATCCGTGCGGTCACCGGCGCGGCCGCGGCGCTCGCCTCCGGCGAGCTCGACCTGGGGCCGGGTGATGACAGTCTCGCGCAGCGCGCGGCCCTGCTGGCGCTGCCGGGTATCGGCCCCTGGACCGCCGACTACGTGCGCATGCGCGTGCTGGGTGACCCCGACATCACGCTGCCCGGCGACGTCGCCGTCCGCGCCGGAGCGGCAGCCGCCGGCATCCCCGCCGATCCGCGCGGGTACGAGGCCTGGGCCGTCCGCACCGCGCCGTGGCGCAGCTACCTCACCGCTCACCTCTGGCGCGCCGCGCCGTTCACCGTGTCCCGCGCGCCCCGCGCGCACACCGCACCCCGCGAACGGAGCCCCCGATGACCGCGACGATCCAGACGATCCCCACCCCCGACGGACCCTTCACCCTGCTCGTCGACGATCACGCTCGGGTGCTGGCAAGCGGATGGAGTGCCGATCCCGCGGCCATCGTCGGACGCATCGCTCCCGCGCCCGCGGACATCCGTGAAGGCGACACGGATGCCGCGTCCGCCGTGGACGCGTACTACGCGGGTGACCTGACGGCGATCGACACGGTCGCCGTCGCCCAGACCGGCACCGCTCTGCAACTCGAAGGGTGGGCGGCGTTGCGCCGCATCGCCGCGGGCCACCCCCTCACGTACGCAGAGTTCGCCGCCGCGCTGGGACGGCCCGCGGCCGTGCGCGTCGCGGCATCGATCTGCGCTCGAAACGCCCCGGCGCTGTTCGTGCCGTGCCATCGCGTGCTGCGCACCGGCGGCGCCCTCGGCGGATTCGCCTGGGGGCTCGAGGTCAAGCGCGCCTTGCTCGCGCGGGAGTCGGTCGCGCGCGCCTGACGCGCCACGGTGAAAAAACCCTTGCCCTGCGCGAAGCCAGCGGCATAGGCTGGAGGGCTGTCGCGCCCGTGTGAGAAACCGCGTGGGTCGCAGTCCCCGTTCACCGACTCCTTGGAGGAAGCCATGTCCACGGCCATCGTCATCACGAAGCCCGCCTTCCTCCGTCCGTCGAACGCCGCCCCGGCCGCGTTCGAGGCCGCCGGAATCGGTCGGGGATAACGCGCCGCGCGTCCTCCTTCGGCGGCATCGTCCCGCCGCGCGTTAACTCCGACAGGGCCTCCTCGTCCTGCCGCGCCTTCGTGCGCCCACTCGTCACCTCCGCCGGCCGCGTGACCCCGGCATCCGTTCCACCCCTCCGCAAGGATCATGACCTCCTCCTCAACGCCCTCCGAGCTCACCCCTCCCGTCGAGCGCCTGTCGACGGTGCGCGCGCTCGCGCGTCTCTACCCCCTCGCCCGGTCCGTTCTGCCCCGGCTCGTGCTGGGCGCCGTCAGCGCGCTCGTAGCGAGCCTGCTCGCTCTGTCCATCCCGCTCGTGCTCGAAGTGCTCGTGCAGGGCCCGATCGCCGCGGGCGCCAGCGCCGCGGGCGATCGCAGCCAGCTCGTGTGGGGCGCCGCGCTCATCCTCGTGCTCGGGCTTCTCGAAGCCGTCATGGTGTGGCTGCGGCGCTGGTTCGTGCTCGCACCGTCGACCAAGGTCGAATACGACCTGCGCACGAGCTTCTACGAGCGCCTTCAGCGCCTGCCGGTCGCGTTCCACGACCGCTGGCAGTCGGGCCAGCTGCTCTCGCGCATGATGCAGGACATCAGCATGCTGCGACGCTGGATGGCCTTCGGCATCGTGCTGCTCGTCGTCAACCTGCTGACGATCCTCGTCGGCATGGCGCTGCTGTTCCGCTGGCACTGGGCGCTCGGCGTCACCTTCCTGATCGTCTGCGCCCCGCTCTGGTACGCCGGCTACCGGTTCGAGAAGACCTACGGCACGCTCGCGCGCCAGAGCCAGGACCAGGCCGGAGACCTCGCGACCAGTGTGGAGGAGAGCGTCCACGGCATCCGGGTGCTCAAGGCGTTCGGGCGCGGAAAGCACGCCCTGCTCAAGTTCACCCGTCAGGCCGAGACCCTCCGCGAGACCGAGCTGAGCAAAGCGCGCGCCGTCGGCTGGATCTGGTTCTGGCTCGTGCTGCTGCCCGAGATCGCGTTCGCCCTGTGTCTCGGCGTCGGCATCGTGCTGCAGCAGCTCGGCCAGCTCGGCATCGCCGAGCTCGTCGCGTTCTTCGCGATGGCCACTGTGCTGCGCTGGCCGATGGAGTCCATCGGCTTCCTCTTCTCGTTCCTGCTGGATGCCCGCACCGCCAGCGACCGCATCTTCGAGGTGTTCGACGAACAGAACACGATCACCGATCCCGCAGCGCCCGTCGCGCTGGGCAGCTCGCGCGGTGCACTCGCGTTCGAGGGTGTGCACTTCCGCTACCAGGATGCCGGGGACGGCGAACGGGATCTGCTCGACGGCATCGATCTGATGCTCGTCCCGGGCGAGACGATGGCGCTCGTCGGACTCACCGGATCGGGAAAGACGACCCTGACCACTCTGCCCGCACGTCTGTACGACGTCACCGCCGGGCGGGTGACGATCGATGGCGTGGACGTGCGCGATCTCACTCTGAAAGAGCTGCGCACCCACGTCGGCATGGCCTTCGAGGATTCGACGCTGTTCTCCCAGACGGTGCGCGAGAACGTGCTGCTCGGTCGCGAAGACCTGGTGCCGGGCAGCGCGCAGGCCGAGGACGTGCTGCGTGAGGCGCTCGCCGTCGCACAGGCCGGTTTCGTGGACGAGCTGCCCGACGGGGTCGACACGATCATCGGCGAAGAGGGGCTGTCGCTCTCGGGCGGCCAGCGCCAGCGTCTGGCGCTGGCGCGCGCGGTCGCGGCGCGCCCTGCCGTGCTCGTGCTCGACGACCCGCTGTCGGCGCTCGATGTCGACACCGAGGCGCTCGTGGAGGACGCCCTGCGCGAGGTGATGGCCGACACGACGACCCTCGTGATCGCGCACCGTCCCTCGACCGTCACGCTCGCCGACCGGGTGGCGCTGCTCGAAGAGGGGCGCATCACCGCCGTCGGCACCCACGCCGAGCTGCTGCGCACCAGCGAGCACTACCGGCACGTCATCTCGAGCCTCGAGGATGCCGAAGCAGAAGAGAACGCCCGCCTGCGGGAGACGGAGGTGAACCTGTGAGCACGGCATCCGTCGCCGGAACCACCGGTGAAGATCGCTCGGACTACACGCGCGACGAATCGCGCGCCATCCGGCAGCGTTCGCTGCGACTGCTGGGATCGCTCGTCGATCCGCTGCGGTGGCAGCTCGTGCTGGCCCTCGTCGTGCTCGTGGTCTCCACCGCGCTGCGCGTGGCCGGCCCTGCCCTGATCGCCTACGGACTGAACACCGCGTTGCCGCAGGCGATGCAGGACGCCGACTGGATGCCGACCATCGTGATCGTCGTCGTGTACCTCATCGCCGGCGTTGGCGGTGCCGCGCTCATCGGCTGGTACGCGGTGGTCGCCGCGCGCCTGACGCAGGCCGTCATGCTCGATCTGCGCACCCGGATCTTCCTGCACACGCAGCGACTCAGTCTCGAGTTCCACGAGTCGTACACCTCGGGGCGCATCATCTCGCGTCAGACGAGCGACCTCGACTCCATCCGCGAGCTGCTCGACGGGGGCCTGAACGAGCTCGTCTCCGGCGTGCTCTACGGGGCGTTCACCCTGATCGCGCTGCTGCTGCTGGATTGGCACTCGGGCGTCATCCTCGCGATCGCCGGCATTCCGCTGTACCTGCTGATGCGCTGGTTCTACCGCAACTCGCAGCGCGCATACCGCGAGTCGCGGGTGGTCAGCGCCAAGGTCATCGTCAAGTTCGTCGAGACGATGACCGGCATCCGCGCCGTCAAGGCATTCCGCAAGGAGCCGCGCAACGACGAGGAGTTCGGTGATCTGTCGGGTCAATACCGTGACGTCAACATGCGCTCGCTGCGTCTGTTCGGCACCTTCGAGCCGGGGATGATGGCGGTCTCGGCCTTCGCCGTGGCCGGTGTGCTGCTGTGGGGCGGGCTGCGTGTGGTCGACGGTGCGCTGCTGGTGGGAACGCTGCTGGCCGCCGTGCTGTACGTCCGCAACTTCTTCTCGCCCCTCCAGGAAGTCGCGATGTTCCTGAACTCGTACCAGTCGGCGACCGCCGCGCTGGAGAAGGTCTCGGGTGTGCTGGAGGAGCGGCCCACCGTGCCCGACCCGGCACGGCCGGTCGACCTGTGGAAGGCCGCCGGGCACGTCGAGTTCCGGGACGTCGTCTTCGGCTACTCCGACGAGCGCACGATTCTGCCGCACTTCTCGCTCGACATCCCCGCCGGTCAGACCATCGCCCTGGTGGGAACGACCGGGGCCGGCAAGTCGACGCTCGCCAAGCTCGTGTCACGGTTCTACGACCCGTCGCGAGGCGCCGTGACACTCGATGGCGTCGATCTGCGGGAGCTGCACCCCAAGGACCTCCGTCGCGCCATCGTGATGGTCACGCAGGAGGCGTACCTGTTCAGCGGCACGGTCGCCGACAATATCGCGCTCGGAAAGCCCGACGCGACGTTCGAGGAGATCCGCGCGGCTGCCCGTGCCGTCGGCGCGGACACCTTCATCGAGCGGCTGCCGGACGGGTACGACACCGACGTGAACAAGCGCGGCGGTCGCGTGTCGGCGGGACAGCGCCAGCTGATCTCCTTCGCCCGCGCCTTCCTCGCCGACCCCGCGGTGCTCATCCTCGATGAGGCGACGGCGTCGCTGGACATCCCCAGCGAGCGGCAGATCCAGGCGGCGCTGCAGACGCTGCTCGCCGACCGCACCGCGATCATCATCGCGCACCGGCTGTCGACCGTGTCGATCGCCGACCGCGTGCTGGTGATGGAGCACGGCCGCATCATCGAGGACGACACCCCCGCCAGCCTCATCGCCGGAACGGGCAAGTTCGCGCAGCTGCACAGTGCGTGGAAGCAGTCGCTCGTCTGACGCTGCCGACGCGGCCATCTCCGCAACCGCAGATTCGATCACGATAGAGCGCGCGGCGTCGCCGACGCAAGAGTTTTGTCGAGATTGGCAACAAACAGGATCGTCGGGCGGTTCCCTGGCGCCCGGCTCGGCTGTTCCTACAGACGGACTTCGGCGACGACCTCGCCGAACTCGGTCTCGCCGACGGGGGTGAACCCGACCCTGCGGAAGAACGCATCGGGGCCGCCCTGCCCCTCCTCGTAGATCACGTGGACGTGGTCCATGCCGCGGCTGCGGGCCTCTTCCAGGAGCTGCTCGACGGCGAACCGGCCGACCCCGCGGCCCTGGTCGTCGGCGTCGACGTTGATGCGCCACAGCACGGAGCGGAAGTGCTCGTGCAGGGCGTCGGGATCGAAGTTCGCGCTCACGAAACCGACGACCTCGTCACCGTCGAGCACCACGCGCTGCCACGCGGTGCTGGGGTTTGCCACCGTGCCGGCGACGGCATAGCTGGTGGGGGCGAGATACTGCTCCTGCCCCGGTTTGAGCGACATCGTGTTGACGGCGACGATCGTCGCGGCGGACAGTTCCTCGAGGCGCAGCTCGGTCATGCCCTCAGGCTACCCCGGGCGAAAGCGCGGGGGCACCCTCCGAATGGTGAGAAAACCCCCAGCGCTGCGCGTGCGCAAGAGGATGCCGAGGAGCGGGGCGAGAATTATCTTGACGTCAAGATAGTTTCCGTCGATGCGATAGCCTGGAGGCGACCCCGCGACGCTCACCACGACGCCCACGACGACGCTCACGACGGAGAGATCACACGTGCCCGAGTCCACCATCATCTACACCCACACCGACGAAGCGCCTGCCCTGGCGACGGCATCGTTCCTGCCGATCGTGAAGGCCTTCGCCGGGCAGGCGGGCGTCGAGATCGACACCCGCGACATCTCGCTGGCCGGCCGCATCCTCGCCGCTTTCCCGCAGCGCCTCGCGCCCGAGCAGCAGGTCGGCGACGCCCTGGCCGAGCTCGGTGGACTCGCCACCCTTCCCGAGGCCAACATCATCAAGCTGCCGAACATCTCGGCATCCATCCCGCAGATGAAGGCCGCGATCGCGGAACTGCAGTCGCAGGGCTACGACATCCCCGACTATCCCGACGACGCGTCCACGGTCGAGGAGAAGGACATCCGCGCCCGCTACGACCGCATCAAGGGCTCCGCGGTGAACCCCGTGCTGCGCGAGGGCAACAGCGACCGCCGCGCACCGCTCGCGGTCAAGAACTACGCCAAGAAGCACCCGCACCGCAACAAGCCCTTTGCGGCCGGGTCCAAGACCCGCGTCGCCACCATGGGGCACGACGACTTCAAGAGCAACGAGAAGAGCTGGATCGCCGCGCACGACGACGTCCTGAGCATCCGTCACACCGCCGCCGACGGCACGGTCACGGTTCTCAAGGAGGGGCTGAAGGTCCTGCCGCGCGAGGTCGTCGACGCCACGTTCCTCTCGGCGAAGGCGCTCGACGCGTTCCTCGCCGACACGATCGCGCAGGCCAAGGCGGAGGACGTGCTGTACTCCGTGCACCTGAAGGCCACGATGATGAAGGTCAGCGACCCGATCATCTTCGGCCACGTCGTCCGCGCGTTCTTCGCCGACGTCTTCGACGCGTACGGAGAGCAGCTCGCCGCGGCGGGTCTCAACGGCAACAACGGACTCGGCTCGATCCTCGCCGGTCTCGGCGAGCTCGCCGACGGCGAGGCGATCTCCGCCCGCATCGCACAGGACCTCGAGACCGGCCCCCGCCTCAGCTACGTCAACAGCGACAAGGGCATCACGAACCTGCACGTGCCCTCCGACGTCATCGTCGACGCCTCGATGCCGGCGCTCGTTCGCAACGGCGGCAAGCTGTGGGGCGCCGACGGCGCCGAGGACGACACCATCGCGGTCATTCCCGACTCGTCGTACGCCGGCGTCTACCAGGCCGTGATCGACGACGTCATCGCCAACGGCCCCCTCGACCCGGCGACGATCGGCACGGTGCCGAACGTCGGCCTCATGGCCCAGGCCGCCGAGGAGTACGGCAGCCACGACAAGACCTTCGAGATCCCGGCCGACGGTGTCGTCGAAGTGCTCGACTCCGCCGGCACGGTGCTCATCGAGCACCACGTCGAGAAGGGTGACATCTGGCGGGCGACCCAGGCCAAGCACATCGCGATCATGGACTGGGTGCGCCTCGCCGTCACGCGGGCCCGCGCGACCGGCGTTCCCGCCGTCTTCTGGCTCGACGTCAACCGCGCCCACGACGCCCAGCTCATCGGCAAGGTGCACCAGGCGCTCGCGACGCTCGACACCGGCGACATCACGATCGTGATCCTCCCGCCCGAGGAGGCGACGCGGTACACGCTGGCGCGCCTGCGCAAGGGTGAGGACACCATCTCAGTCACCGGCAACGTGCTCCGCGACTACCTCACCGACCTCTTCCCGATCCTCGAGGTCGGCACGTCGGCGAAGATGCTCTCGATCGTCCCGCT
>Ga0209958_1000400_pt1 | contig 89919 bp, 89 predicted proteins | sample ThiBio_inoc_plan_FD_183942 | JGI IMG/M metagenome (GOLD analysis project Ga0209958, IMG submission 183942) | Wastewater bioreactor microbial communities from Cape Town, South Africa - Thiocy_inoc_plan (SPAdes) | ecosystem: Engineered > Bioremediation > Thiocyanate > Unclassified | place: South...
CCAATCATGTCCATGGTGATCACCTTGAATCCCCTGCTGAAATTCTCAGCAGGTCAGTGGAACACCCTGGTCAATATTGGATTGGCACTTTGCGGTTTAGCTGGTCAAGATTGCATCGGCACCAACACGGGGGAATGCCACCCAGATCAAGGCCCTTCGATATACGCGCAGCGTCGAGGTGCCCACGTCGATCCCCATGGACGGCGTCGCGCTCTTCGAGCATCTGCTCAAACGCACCGAGCCACTGGTGGCCATCGCCCCAGCGGAGCTCAAGGACAGCGTTTGGCTTTACCAGGCGCAAGCCAAGGCCCACTGGGGTACGCTGACCAAACTGGATGGATCGGTACTCGGCTACAACGTCGCCGGCTTCGTGAGCCGGCACGGCCTTCTCGGTGACAACGGCCGGCGGCTCGCTCTGAATGCCTCCCGCCTGCGCAAGACGATGGAGAACAGGCTGTGGCGTTTGAGCAATGGCGACCTGTTCACGGTGGCGGCCATCATGGGCCACGACCCCAAGGTCGCTGACCAGAGCTACCTGTCGGTCACCGACGAGATGAGGTCGAACGCTGTCTTCGTGGGCGAGGCCTTGCCCGACACATACCGCACGGCAAAAGGGCCTACGCCACCGCCACTGGAGCGCACACCAACTGGGCGCTGCAAGGACAGCCTTCACGGCGACCGGGCACCCAAGGACGGCACGCACTGCATCGATTTCTTGAGCTGCTTCAGCTGTCGCAGCTACACCGTGGTCGGCACCAGTGAAGACCTGCACCGCCTCTTCAGCTTCTACTGGTTCCTGGAAGCCGAGAGCAGGAACACGAGGTCCCGCGAATGGGCTGAATACTTCACGCTCATACGCACTCAAATTGACCTGTTCACCATGGACAAATTCGATGAGGAACTGGTGACCCAGTCCAGAGAGGCCGCCCGCAGCAAGCCTCTGAAATTCTGGAGTCGGTACCGCATCTCGGGAGGCGCACTTGCCTAGCCACGCACAACCATCGATGGCCCCGGCAACCGCCCCTGACGGCGCGCCAGCTGACCTGGTCGTCAGCTCTGCGCCGGGCCCGGCCGGCGCCACCCAAGTCCTGAGCCGTTACCGCGACGACGTGTGGGAGCTGTGGCCCTACTTCGAGCAGTCGAACCTGACCCCCAGCAGCAAGCGCATCGACTGGGCAAACGTTCCTGAGCAATTCAGGGCCGAGTGCAAGGCGGTGGTCTACCGCTACTGGAAGGAAGGCTTGCCGGGAACGACTCCTCCGATTGCCCGTTCAATCGTGATGCTGACGTGGCATATGGTCGTGGTGTTCAAGTATCTCGCGCAACTCGGCGTGCGCGGCCTGGGCCAGGTGCATCCGATCCACATATCGGGGTTCATCCATCACCGGCGCACAGTGGACCGCGTCAAGTCAGGCACGCTCGTTCGCAACTTGCTTGGAATCGAACTGCTGTACCGATTCCGCTCAGAAGGTGTCGACTCCTTGGGCTTCCATCCTTGGCCGGGCTCATCGGCGGGTGACCAGGCGGGCCACACCGGCCCGGCCCGCTCCACTGGGGGTACGGCCTTGATCCCGCCGGCGGTGCTCCAGCAGCTCTACGTCACCGCCGAGGGCCTGCTGGCACGGGCGGACATCATGCTCAACGACCGGGACCTCGGCTTGCGCCTCACCGGATTCGATCCTGAGCTCAATTTACTCAGGGATGCGTGCTTCTTCCTGCTGGGCGTGCTCACTGGCATGCGATGCGAAGAGATCGCAGGCATTGAAGTTGGCGCAGGCCGCAAGGAGCGCAAGGAGGGCCTCGTCTACAACTGGGTCCAAAGCATCGAACACAAGACGAAAAAGGGGCGCGTTGAGTATCTGATGCCCGCCGTCGGCCACCGGGTGCTGAAGGTCATGGAGCGCTGGTCGGCGCCGCTGCGCCAGGAGCTCCAGAGTTGCGTGCTTCAACTGGAGGCCAACCACTCGCCCGTCGGCCTGCCAGAACGCATGCGTGTGCTTGCGGCCGCACGGGCGGACTGCAACCGCCTGTTCCTGGGCCGGGCAGGCCCGACACCGCAGATCCGGACCGTGTCCGGCCTGCATTGGGCCGGCCGGATGAAAGGCTTTGCCGCCTACGCCGGCGTTGATTGGCGCCTCTCGCCTCACCAACTGCGCCGGGCGTACGCCTGGACCTTCGTGCGGCATCGCCTGGGAAATGTCCTCTTCCTCAAGGAGCAGTTCAAACACTCGAGCATCGAGATGACGCAGCTGTATGCGGCGAACCCTATGCAAGATGACGCGCTGTTTGAAGACCTGTTCACGGAGATCAGTGCCCGAAAGTCGAGCTGATCGAAGGCTGGCTCCACGCGGATACGCCCCTGGCGGGGCGCGCCGGCCAGCGAATCGTGAGCATGCGGGCCCACGACTTCCCTAGCCGCGAAACTCTCATCGAGGAGACGGCCGATTGGATCAATATCCGCAGCACCGGCCATTCGTACTGCTTGGCCCAGGATGATGGCTGTGGCGGGGCCGGTCTGTATGAGCCGTGGCGGTGCGGCGCCTGCAATGACTCTGTGATCGACAGTTCCCAGCGGATCGCGTGGCAGGCAATCCGTGCAGTCTCAGGTTGTGCTCGCGAGCTGCCCTGAATTCCGCAGGCAAGGCCGTGACGCATACCAGTTCGTAGCCCGCCGCGGCGAGCTTGTGGCACGCCTCAATCGCTCCTGGAACCGGCGGGATCGATGACCAGAACTCGTTGTCGAAGGCCCGCCGAAGCAGATCAAGCCTATCCCCTTCAACTCGCTCCACTTCCCATCTGTCGATGGGCCAGTAGGCGAGCGGATCGCGCTCGCCAGGGTACGTGCCGAACGCCTTCTGCCAAGCGCTGGCATAGGCCAAGCCGTAGTCCAGGAGGACTCCGTCAGCGTCAAGCGCGATGATTCCTTTGGTCATCAGGAAGTTTCGCACAGCAGAGCACGCCTGCACGCGCGGGTTGGGGGGCTCCCTTGTTGTCGGGACTGCTAAGCGGCAACAGTTACGTGTGCCTTCGAGAGGATGTGTTTGCCTCGCGGTGCCCCAGAACTGACGATGCAATGAGACCAACGGCGCCACCAACGATGGCCATGTCGGCGATGTTGAATGCCGGCCAGTGCCAGCCGTGCAGGTGGAAGTCCAGATAGTCAATCACGGACCCGCGCACAGCCCGGTCGAAGGCATTGCCCAGGGCGCCGCCCAGGATGAGGCTATAAGCCAAGCCCTCGAGGCTGCGCACCGGCTTGGCGAGCAGCCAAGCGAGCCAGGCCGACGCGCCCAGGGCGATGGCCAGGAAGAACCAGCGTTGCCATCCGCCGGTGCCGGCCAGGAAGCTGAAGGCCGCGCCGGGGTTCAGTACGTGGACCAGGCTGAAGAACGGTGCGACCTCGTGCGACCAGCCGAGCAGGGTGGTCAGATGAATCCAGGTCTTGGCAGTCTGGTCTGCGGCAAAGACTACAAGCGCAAGGCAATACCAGCGAGCTGGTCGGTTGACATACTTCATCGTTCTTGTTGGTTAGACCAGATCGCAGGGCCGTGGTTGGATTCAGCGCGTTGCCGCACCGTGCTCGGCCGTGAGTGCTATTGACGCGGACAGAATTTCAGCGAGTTCCGGTCTCACAGCATTGGCGCGAAGGCACTGACCGTGGCCCGGCCAGGGTTGCCAAGCGGCAGCCTGCCCGAGAGGTGGCCAAGCGGCACCAGCAGGATCCTAAACAGCTGGCCCGCGGCTTCCCGCACGTCACGCTCACGCGCGGCCAGGGCCAGCATGTACCAATGACTCCGCAGATGAAGCCAGAAGCGCTCTTGGCCAAGCACGTGCGCGGCCTCCAGGACCTTCCACCGGTCAGGTCCTCGGGATCTCGCCCGCTCCACGAGGTGAGCAAATGCTGCCCCGCGCTGCCGATCGTCTATGGCTGTCAGGTTCGTCATTTGAGACTCAGGATGCGCCGGGCACCGTTCAAGACGATCAGACCCACCACGGTGCCGATGACCAGATCAGGGTAGTTGGATCCGGTCATGGCCACCAGGAAGCCAGCCAGGATCACGCCCGCATTGGCGATCACGTCGTTGGCCGAGAAGATGTAGCTTGCCTTCATGTGCGCACCGGCATCCCGCTTCTTGGATATCAAGACCAGGCAGATGACGTTGGCGATCAGGGCCACCAGGCCCATCCCCATCATCAGGCCCGAGACAGGTTCGCTCCCGGCGATGAAGCGTCGAACGACCTCGCTGAGTGCCATGAGCGCAAGCGCCAGTTGCAACCAGCCCGCCGTGTGAGCCGCACGCGTCTTAAGGGCAGCTGCTCGGCCGACGGCAAACAGGGACAGCCCATACACCGCAGCGTCGGCGAACATGTCGAGCGAGTCGGCGATGAGCCCGGTCGATTGAGCGATGAAGCCCATCACGATCTCGATCACGAACATGGCCGCATTGATCGAGAGCAGTATCCATAGCAGCCTGGCCTCGGCCGCATTGTCAGGCGGGTCGATTTCATCGTCGTCACCCATGACCGCGTCCGATTCCAGCAGCTTGGCGCCCAGACCCAACGGCTCCAGGCGTTGCAGGACCTGCGCCACCGGAGCGCCATGCACTGCGGTCAGCTTGCGGTTGGCCAAGTCGAAGGACAGGGATTTCACCCCGGGAACGTCTTGCAGGGCCAACTTGATCATGTTCTCTTCCGATGGGCAATCCATCTTCGGGACATGGAAGGTGCTCTTGAAGCTGCCGGCGGCGCTATCGTCTACCGCGGCCGAATGCACCAGCTTCGCGCCCAAGCCCAGCGGTTCGAGACGCTGCAACACCTCGGCGACCGGCGCGCGATGCACGGCCACCAGCTTTCGGCCCGGCAGGTCGAAGGTGAGCGACTGCACGCCTTCGACGCTTTGCAAGGCCATCTTGATCATGTTCTCCTCGGACGGGCAATCCATCTTCGGAACGGCAAAGGTACTTTCGAATTTTGTGGTGGCGCTCATGGGTATTCCTCGGACTGCATAATTGGAAACCCTCTAGCAACTACAAAGTCAAGCCCGCTGCAAGGGCGGCTCATCCATGAAGATCGGCGACCTGGCCAAGGCCACCAATACGCTTCCCGAAACGGTCCGCTTCTACGAGCGCGAGGGACTGCTGCCGTCCCCCGCCCGGACCGAGGGGAACTACCGCAGCTACACGGCTGAGCACGCCCAGCGGCTCGCCTTCATTCGGCACTGCCGCAGCCTGGACATGACGCTGGCTGAGATCCGCACGCTGCTGCACTTCAAAGACGCTCCTTCCGAGAATTGCGGCGTCGTGGATGAGCTGATTGCAAGTCACATCGAGCAGGTCGTGGTCCGCATCCGGGAGCTGAAGGCGTTGGAAGCCGAATTGCGCTCACTGCACCGCAGCTGCTCGGTTGGCCGTGCCGCGGTCAACTGCGGCATCCTGGGTGGACTTGAGCGCGCGGCCAAGCAGAATTCAAAGAATGTGCGCTCGTTACCACTCGGTTCTTGACGCAGCGCGGCTGCGCGAATTCTTTCGAGCCATCCGCGACAGCGGCTTGGATGTTCTCGATCGAGATGTCTTTCCAGGACGCTTTGCGCCCATCGTGAGGCGCCCGCCCGAGCTCGAATCGGGCGACGAGGCGGTTCCTGAGCGCGAGGCCGTTGTCGCGCGGTTCGGCCTGATCCCTTTCTGAGCCACCGATATGCGCAAGGTGAAGCTGACGTACAACGCCCGCTCCGAAACAGTTGCCACCGCGAGGCCGTTCCAGGCCGCTTGGAAGAAGGCCCAGCACTGCATTGTCCCGGCTGAGGCCATCTACGAGCCAGACTGGCGCTCGAACGTGCACGTGCCCACACGTATCAGCGCGGCCGACGGCAGCCCCTTGGCGATCGCCGGGCTATGGAACACTTGGCATTCGCCTGCAGGAGAGCGCGTTCATACCTTCACGCTCATGACGGTCAACGCCGACTCCCATCCCGTCATGTGCAACTATCACCGCCCAGGCGAAGAGAAGCGTATGGTCGTCCTGCTGGACGAATCCCAGTACGACGCCTGGCTGGACGCGCCCGCCGAAGGCTCGATGGACTTCATGCAGGCTTGTCCGCCTGAGCGCCTGGCAGCCACCGGCGAGCCGGTCGAGCGAGCGCCGGCTAAGGCCGTTCCTCAAACAGCTTCCCTATTCGACTAGCGTGTCGGTGCCCCGGGCACGAAGCTCACGACCTTCGCGTGGCCGGTCGCATGCAGAATCCTGACCTCCTGCCGCAGCGCTTCGTTCACCGAGGCCATGGCCTGAAGCTGCTTGCGCAGGTCCAAGTTCTCGGCGCGCAAATCACGGGCAGTCTCCTGTTCGCGTTTGAGCGCCGCCTTGAGGCTGTCCTCGCTTGCGCCGGGCTCTCGGCCGCTCAGGCGGCGAACCTCCTTCGCGACATCCGGGTAGCGGGCTTGAATGAAGTAGTCCGAGCACTCGGCAAGAAGCGGCGCCAGCTGTTCTCCTGACGCCGCCAGAAATTCAGACTCAATAGCAGCCTGAGTGGGCAGTTCAAGAGACGCAACCCGAACGCGATAGCGCATTGATCCACCATTCCGACAGGGGGTCGCAATACGTCTCCATCCGCTACAGCGAACGGCTCGCAGAAGCTGGTATTGAGCCCTCGGTAGGCAGCAAGGGTGACAGCTACGACACTCAGTCCAGAATTCTCATCGAACGCCGATTTGGTCTGACCCGAGCTACGACTGGCCTCGATGCCTTCGCGTTGACCTGTCGATCATTTCGGTCGTTCCCCGAGCACCGTCGGGCTCAATGCATGTGACCTAATAGGAGCCTTGTCCTGCACCTTGAGTGTCCTGTCCGGCTATTGAGGTTGGCGATGCCTTCTTCAACGAGGAGGACATACAAATGGATCAAGTAGAGGTGGTTCTCGGTGTCGATACGCATCTCGACGTTCATGTCGGTGTTGTCATCGATGCAGTTGGCCGCATGAAGGGGGTTCTGTCGATCGAGACGAACACTAGCGGGTACCAGAGGCTACTGACGTGGGCTCGAAGCTTCGGCAGACTTGGCAAGGCTGGGGTTGAAGGCACCAGCTCATACGGCGCCGGCCTGACACGCTTCCTTGAAGAGAACGGGGTTGTGATCCTCGAGATCAACCGGCCGAACCGTTCGCGACGACGCAATCGCGGTAAGAGCGACCCAACCGATGCCGAGAGCGCCGCGCGCGCTGTTCTGGCTAACGATGCTGCTGGCGTTCCGAAGGCTAAAAGCGGGATGGCCGAGGCCCTGCGTACGCTGAGTGTTGCTCGTCGCAGCGCCGTCAAGGCCAAGACCCAGGCCGTCAACCAACTTCGAGCCCTCCTGGTCAGCGCGCCGTCGGTCATTCGAGATGCTCTCCTCAAGGTCAAACCAGAACACTGCGTCGCAGCCTGTGCCGCTCTTGCGGACGATGCTGATGTGAACCCAGTCATCGACAGCCTGAAGACGACATTGAGGCTGCTGGCGAGACGTTGGAATGCACTGCACGATGAACTCCGCGAACTCGACAAGCAGCTCATACGCTTGACGAAGCTGGCGGCCCCTCGACTGCTCGCATGCTTTGGCGTCGGACCTCAGACCGCGGCGACGCTGCTCGTCACAGCCGGCGACAACCCGACTCGATTGCGCAACGAAGCTGCTCTCGCGGCGCTATGCGGCGTCAGCCCACTGGAAGCGTCTTCAGGCAAGACAAGCAGACATCGACTCAATCGCGGGGGCCAGCGGCAGGCCAACAATGCCCTATGGACAATTGCCATGGTTCGGATGCGAAGTGAGGCGCGCACCCGCGAATACGTCGTCAAGCGCACTGGCGACGGTCTGTCGAAGAAAGAGATTCATTGCTGCCTCAAACGTTACATCGTCCGCGAGCTGTACCCATTGATCCTCGCTGACCTGGCGGACTCAGGCGGCTCCGCTTGACATAGGAGCGTCAACGCGTTGGCCGAGACGATCAACGGCCTGTACAAGGCCGAGGTAATCCATCGTCGGTCCTGGCCCACCCGCGAATCGGTCGAGCTGGCAACCTTGGAATGGGTGTCTTGGTTCAACCATCAAAGGCTGCTCGGACCCATCGGATACATACCGCCGGCAGAAGCTGAGGCAAACTACTATCGGCAACTCGCCAATCAGGTCTCCACGGTGGAGGTCTGACTTAAACCAACCGGCCTCCACGGAACCCGGGGCGGTTCATTTCCTAGACTAGAATCGAGGTAACGGTCGGTCACGTATCGGCTGGAACGCCAGCGAATGGCGAACTACAACGGCAGGCGAACCTGTCTATATGCAAAGCCGGCGCTCCCGAGGCGCCGCATATAAATATTGAGTGGGTGGCGGTGCGGAACCGTCAACCCTCAGCGAGGGATTTTTCCCTCTCAAACTAGCCGAGGCATTGCGTTCCTCGCGCTTCAAATAATTACTGGCTGTTCTTGGGCCGGTAGTTTCATATGAGAGAAAATTTCTGGCGAGTTCTCGCCACGGAATTCTCTTTACTCACCCACGGCTAGTCCATCACTAAATCTCATCGGCCCGCTGCCGCGCCGATGCTTCCATGCTGGCCTTGCACTTTGCAAGCCTGTCCAATCCGCTGTCCGCTCGGATAGCGTAGTCCTTCTTATTCAATTCAACTCGTTTTTAGTGCGATTGGCCGTTTGTCGTGCGGCAAATAATTTTTCGACTCTCCCTTTTTAGCTTTCTCCCTTTTTTGTTTAAGGAGTATATTTTATGGGTGCTGATAAATCATATTTTTCGGATCCTGGTAAGAATTTTGAGTTAATAGCAACGCTGGAGCAAAAAGTGACCTACCAACTGACGGCAAAAATTGATGATGAAGTCGTCGAGGTTGGCGGAGCATTGGCAGAGCTGAAATTTGGTGAAATGAATTCGTTAGCCTCAGCTCTGAAAAATATGCTGACCAGCGCGCGTCTATGTGAGCCTGAGCTGTTGTTGATTGAATCTTCTGCACTTAGTAAACCTGGTGGTTCACTACTGCAGTCGCGCTTGTGTTGTTATGCGGAGGAAGGAGCTTTTGATCGAGTCAAGGCAGGTCTTCTTATTAGGGCGACGCTGCAGAAAATGCTGGGGCGCTCTGCCCAAAATGATCCTAACTATCTAGACGACACACAATTTTCAGAAGAGGAGAGGGAGTGCGTGCAAACTGTTGTTCAGGATGCATTGAGAAGCCTGGCAAACAGAAAGATCAAGGCTCCTATCCACGTTAATTTCTGCGGTTCAAATATCTGTTTGGAGGGAAAGTTTGCGCCACGGGCGAACATGGCTGTTTATGAACCGAAGCAGATTTCCCTTTTTGGTCGGATGCTTGGATTCGACACGGGTAGAAAAATCCTGCTGATGCAGATAGAGAGAAAGGTTGTAGATATCCACTATCTTGAGGATGAGCTTCCCCTTGTGCAGGTTGCCGAATTGGCTCAGCTCGGCTCAGAGACGCACGTTCGAGCGCGACAAACACTAGATCACCTGGGTCGTGAAGTTCTTTGTTATTCTTGCTTTGCGGAGCCCCGCGCGGTAGCTTAGTATTTTTGTGACTACGTGGTCAGCTTGCTTTGGTTGGCTGACCACGATAACGCCAAAGAAATAAGAAAAATTAGCATAAATTCATGACTTGAGCGAACAGATCCTGTGCCTCTGAGTCCAATCGCCGCACAGCGATCAATAATGCTTGCTAGCGGAAATCCACGCCGAACTGGATCCACTTGAAGTTTAATGCCTTCGAGCTTCAATGTTTGTGTTGTAATTAATTGGAGTGAATTGTCGTCAGCGAATTTTTGTAGAGTCAATTCCCGGGAATTCGTGAAAAGTCGGAAACTATCATTTTCAAGCTTCCAGCAGTTAATGACTTGTTTCATGAATTCAAAATGCTCTTTCTTCCACAAAAGCACCTGCCGAGAAGGACCAACGTAGGTGCTGATTTCCTCGCCAGCGTACGGGAAACTGGAGGATAGGGACTCATCCCACTTCACTAATTCTGTATGTCGTACCAGTTCAGCCCAGCGTGTCGGTTGAATGCCAGAAAGCCAGTCAAGTGGGTGCGATCCTGATTTTTTTCTTGAAACTATGTGGCCCGTTTCGATCACTAAATTCTCTAGATGCTTTGCATTTTGGTCTGAGATATTTGTCGCCAACTGAGCGATGCCGAAATTTCTTCGCAGAACAAGCATCCGAACAAATTTGAGGGCCTCCGTAGCTGTGAGAGGACTTGTGGTAGTCGTGACAGAGTCTTGTTCAAATGTGCTTAAGTAGTCATGGATTAACGTGATCCTGTTAAGGTCAATCAACTTTTCCTGAAGATATTTGGACCTATCCTGTTGAGTGAATTTCTGAAGCTGAACGGAGCGGTTTGCCAAATTCGGAAAGTAATGTATGTAGCTCCGAAATGTTGTGCTTGGTTGTGCATGACCCAGTAGTCGGGCGACAGCCCACGAACAGCGGCGTGTTGATTCCTCACTTCCCAGTACGAGGCGCCGCGCATTCTGGTGTGCGGCGCTGCCGATATCAAACGGATTCAAATTCGTACTGAGGCCCAAGAGATCAGCCACCCTGTTCGCAAACGTATGTCGGTTGTGATGCGGGCTGAGTTGATCGTTGCGGGTTACCTGTTGAATGACAGTACCAATTTTTTTGAGCAGTCCTCGCCGCGCTTCCAAACCATCTAGCCCAAACTCGGTCGGGAAGAGTTCGTCTTTGTCATGCAAGATAGGGGTGGCTTGCCGTACCAAGAACCATTGCTCGATGATTGACCGCTCGTGCGCCGTCAAGCGAAAGAGGAGTGGAACTTGGCGACGGCTTGCTGGCGATTTCAGCCGGCGCAAATGATTGCTCCGAACCATGAGCACCACACAGTCCGGCGCCGGCTCCGTCCAGTCAGATCGCAACAGACATGCGGCCTCCATCCCGCGCAAGCCGAATCGGTACATCAACAGATTGATGAACGCGCATTGAAGATCGCCCACGGATGCTTGGGCTGGAATGGGCGCAAGACAAGCATTGATGCGGAGGTACTCCAGCTCTGTGATGCAGCCAGCGGATACCAACAAGCTGGGCCCGTCTGAAAAAATTTCTGACCAATCTGGGTTTTCGACTCCGAACGCAGCGTTTATCGTTTGGTGGAAGTCCTTCAGGCACTGGAGGGCTAGGTGGAGGGTCTTGTAGCCATTCCTTGTTACCTCTGAGCCGGACTCTGGTGACGACTCGGTTGGATCTGGAATGCTCGAACGCGCGTCCATCAAACGAAGGTAGAAATCTGTGACATCTTCTTCTTCGCACGCCAGGAGATCGTGGTCGAAACCGACGGCCAGAAAGCACAGTGACAAGCTGCTGAAATATCTGTCGACAGAACTGACGCGAAGAAGGGTGCCCTTGCGGGTGCTTCTACGTAAGAGGTGCCGCACCCACTCCACCAGGAGAAGGCAACTTCTACCGGCGGACCCTCGGTATTGATCCAGCGCTCTGCAAAGTGCCGCGTCCATATTTCTGCGGCCGATCCCACCAGCGGTAGCGGCGGCGTGTTTTCTGAATATCGTCCGCACCTCGCCGAATAGCTTCTTGCTTGCCTCCTGTGAGATGGCGGGATCTGGCATTCCGGTTGGTGGCGAATGGTCTGCCGTATCTCTGTCAACCAGAGCGGATAGATGAACTTCATGCTGGTCTGGAGATATCCTGGGTGGGCCTTGCTCGTCATCGAAAATTTCCGAGCCGCTCTCCGTTTCGGATGCTTTGAATGTTCCGAAATCACCGGCCGCACCGTGCCGCAGTCTGATCCAGTCGCGATGCGGCAATCCGACGGATTGGAGGTCGCCATTCAGATAGGCCGTAAGTGAGGCGGGGAACTCCAGAAGGTTTGCTTGATGGACCAGTTGCGCGATTTCAGAGATCGTTGCAGTGGCGGTGTTTATGTGCGGGGCCAGCAGCCCGATCTCTTTGCAGAGCTTTTGCCACTCAACGGGAGGACTGCTCTTGCCCATGTCCAGGCCACGTTTTGTCGTACTGGCGCGGGCAAGGAAGTTCGCTGCGGCAACACTGATGGGGTAGCGTTTGACGGCGCAGCCCGAATCGATGTCCAAGTCAGGGGAATACTCCAGATAGTAGGATTGATCGAAATGCACAAGCCGAAAATTCTTGGCCACGAGCAGGTCTCGGAGCAGTGGAGGCTCTGTCACCCTGGACTCAAGAACGGTGAGCGCCGTGCCATAGAAAAGACATTCGCGAAGCGAGGTGCGGGAGAGCTCCATCGCTTCAAGGATGGGCTGCAGAGCATGAAGTGCCGCCGCTACCTTTTGGCGGCTGCCGATAGCTTGGTGCGAGAGCAACGTGCGCTCCTCCAAGGCCGGCAGGTAGCGCTTTTTGAGACGTGGTCGAGTCCCATCCGCGCACCAGCGTTGACGAATCCAATCCTGAAGCGCTTCGTATCGAAGGGAGCCGAGTGCTCGCGGGGTGCCCGAGTCGTTGAGCAGCATGCGTTGGCTCAGCATCTCCCACTCGTCGGCTGAGATTGAATCGACAGGGCGCTCGCCAACAAAACGAAGAATCTCACTTTGTGCTTCAGTCAGTGCGTCAGCGTGGCGTTTCGCGCGTCGAGTCTCACGGGCTGCGCTGCCGAATTGCGTACCCTCTACAAGGCACGAATTGCCTGGCGTCAGGTCGGGAAAATCAAGGGGTGTGGTGTCCCAGCCAGGCGTTTGAGGTGGGGCAAACTGAAGCGCGGCGAAGAGCTGTTCAAGGGCCGGGCGGATAGCTTCCAAATCCTGAAGCCTCACCCTCGACGAGAACCGACCGTATGCGGCCGTTCCTCCTTCTGCATGCCCGAGGAGGCCGTCGATGATCTCGGGGTCTTGCCCCAATCTGCGCAGACTCGTGCTGGTCCGATGTCGGAACAGGTTCCACGGCAACGGCCAGGAGAAGACCTCCATCGAGTCCAGCGTCACTTCAGATACTTCGAACCAGCGCAGGCTTTTCCGTGCATGGTCTTCTCTGAGGAAGAAAAGTGCTGGCATCACGGTGCTGGCTGCTCCCGCAGATAGGGCCTGCAACTCTTGAGAGAGAGGGGGATCCTGGCTGCTGAGGGAGGCAGCGAGGCGACGAAGGTGGGGTAGGTAGAAGTCTTGGAAGAGCCGGACCAACTCGCTGGGAAGAACCACCATCCGGCCGTCATGACGTTGGGAGGCAACTTTGTCCACGACGAACAAATACCCTTCGTCCCAGTCGACCTGCCCGAAGGACTCCAATGGGCTGGACACCGGACGAATTGCAGTCGCGGCAAGAATTGCGGCGGTCATGTAGACCGTCACCGCGTTGTGGTGGGCTAGCCAGTTCTCGGCCGGGCCAGCCGCCAGGCGGCCAATGTGCTGACCTACCCGTGCAATTTCTTCGCGCAGCAATGGGTCAAGCGGGCTCAGTTCACTGCCGGCGATGTTTTCTTGTGCTTGCGCGTTCAGTGGGAACAACGGAGGTGGCGCGAGACCCGCAGCGGTTATTCCTCGGTGGACTTCTGCTGTCTGAAAAGCTGCATAGGCACAAGATCCCGGCAAACCACTTCGCGAGCTGCTCGCAAGCAGGCGACCGAGTACGGGGTCACCGGTTGCCTCGAAAACGCCTTGCTCAAGGACGTGTGCGAGCATGCCTGAGCGAACGCGTTCAAGGCCGGGCGTGTGTTTGCACATGTCGTTGAACATTGCCTCCGGCGAATTGTGGGCCGGTGACGACGGCCAAAGATCCAGGAGTGCGCGTGCCGACAGGCGCCCCGAGCCGTGCTGAGAAATAATCGCCGCAACCTCGTCTGGAAGCTGCACTTGAAGTTGGCCAGCGAGGGGTTCCAGCCACTGCGATGTCGCAGACGAAGCCTTCCATCCCCTCGGATGCCGGGGGGCGAGTTTCTGCAACGTCAGGGTGTCGGGGTCGATGCTCCAGTCCGGCCCACATTGACTGGAAAAGGAGATGTCGGTCGCTGCCATCCGAACGGATTTGGCCGTGTAGACAGCAATCCAAATGAATGCGCCCAAGAGGCGAAAACTTTCGGGTGCATCTCGCGCGATTGCAGCCTGCCACCAGTTTTCCAGACAAGCCCGTTCAAACTGATTGAGCCGGTTGGTGCTGAACGGCAGGAATTGCTGGTCCTCGATGGTGGCAAGAAGGACGCCACGTGCTTCATGTTCCTGCGCCACCGGATTGAGGTGCTCATCAATAGTTGTTTCCCAGCATTCGGTCCCATCGCCGCCGTCCTGGTCAATGGCGCTACCTGTGATGGGCTGGGGATCTTCCGCCAAAATTTCGCCCGACGAAAACACAATCGGCTGTTTTCTTTGGGAGGATGAACCCCAAAGATGCTCGCGACTGGATGAAAGGCGGGCAAGTTGAGCAAGTACACCCGTCGCTGACTGCATTTCGGCACGACCAGCCCGAATGGGATCAGATTCGCAGTAGCTGCGCAGTGTTTTCAGCAGTTTGATGCGAGCGCTCATGCCGACCGCCTTGTTGGCCTCCTGCTCTAGCTTGCGGGTCAAAGTTTTCGCCTCCAAGGCCAGATGCTGTCTATATATAGAGGCTGATCCACTGGGTGGGTGAAGCCTTGAGAACAGCTCTCGCCAATCCCAGTCGCCGGACACTGCTTGGCGCAGGCTCCACGCCACTTCGATGACCCGTTTGTCGGGCTCAGAGCCTTCATAAATGGCTGATACGTACTGGATAAAAATCCAAGTCCGAAGTGTCTCCAATCGGAGTTGGGCGGTGGGGTCAGGGTGATAGGCCCTGGGCACGCACAGTGCGAGGAGGGAAAATTCGCGCAGCGTGCCGCGTGCGAGCTGCTCTGCCACCCGTTGGGCCGGAGGCAAATATGGATACAGCCGGGCAACCGTGGGAGACGCTGCCAGCGATTCCATCAACCGGCACAACTCAGCACCCGACTCGGATTCGTCTGCCCATGATGATGCAATCTTCAACGGTACGGGCTGGCGCAAGTACTCAATGATTGATCCGACGTACTCAGGATTGATGCCGGTTTTTGATGCATCAAGAACCGCAAGCAGCGGACGAGTCAGCCTTAGTCGGCTAGCCCATTCAAGCAAAGGATGCAGCGACGCTGGAAGCCCAAAGGTCTCAAAAGTCTGTCCGTCCTGACCGCCGAAAATCCAGGGTCCGTTGTCCATGAGGTCTCAATCGTTGAAATGCGGCGCGTCCTGCACCGACCGGAATCGTCAAAATTCCATGTGCATTCAACGTTTTACATCATTTCTAGCCAATTGAAAACGTAAGATATGTTCTCATCAGCCTAGAGCTCATAACCATCCTTCTCGCGCAACCAACATAGCAGGCCTCTGCTGAGCAAAACGCCCACTACACAGTGGGCGTTTTTGTTTCTGCCTCTCGGACCGTGCGGGATTGGCACTCTGACTTGCCAGGTGATTTCTTTCAACCCGGCAAATGGCCTTTCATGTCGCCGTCATCCGGCATGGCATGTTTTCACAAACGAGGGCCTGGCCCTGGGCATATCGGGGGAGCCTTGGTGTTTGCTGCAGGGCTCATCACAGCAGCTCCATGAGCTGGCTGACTGAGGCCGAGTTTTGTTGAGAGGCTGCAAAAAGCTGCCTTAGCCTGACCCTTCGGCGATCCTGAGCCCGCCTGGAGGCCTTCGATCGTGGAGTCCTGCGCGGGTGGCACCCGGCAAACTCATTTCCCGAACAGATCTGCCTTGGCCGCCTTGGTGATTGCTGCCACGCAGGGGTGCGTGATGCGTCGCTCCACAGAAATCGCAAAAAACTCCTCGACCAGTTCCGTCGTGCGGCCGATCACTTCGACACCAAACTGTGCGGTGGTTTCCTCATCCAGAACGGTCGGGGACGTGAAAACGCCACGGCCTTCGCGGCCGAAAGCATTCATCAACGCACTGTCGTCGAACTCACCCACGAGCCGTGGCTGCAACTGGTATTTGTTAAACCAGTGATCGAGCTGTTGGCGCACGGAAGACATAGGGCCTTGGATGAGCATGGGGGCGCCCTGGAGGCATTGGGGAAAGGAACCCTGTAGCTGCGCCTTCAGGCCAGGAGCGCAGAAAAAACTCATACCACTGGTTCCTAGCGGGTGGTTGAACGCCTTGACGCCGATTTTTTTGGAAACGGGTTCATCGGCCAGCACCAGATCGAGTTTGTGCAGGCTCAGTTGGGCGATGAGTTCTGGAAATTTTCCCTCCTGGCAGGTCATGTGCACCTGTTCAGGCATGCCCAAGGCGGGTTCCAGAAGGTGATAGGCCACGGACTTCGCGATCGAGTCTGCAACCCCCACGCGAAATTCCAGCGGCTTGGCGTGGCCGCGGGAGAGGCGGATCGATTTTTCCAGCTCGTCCCCCAGCGTAAAAATCTGCTCCGCGTAACCCAGGGCGACACGACCCTCGCTGGTGAGTTCCAGCCCACGCCCCCGCTTGCGAAAGAGGTCGTGGCCCAGCCATTCCTCCAGCTGTTTGATCTGCCCAGAAAGCGTCTGGGGCGTGGTGTGCAGCTGCTCGCCTGCCCGCATCACCCCTCCCGCCTTTGCAACCGTCCAGAAATACTGCAGATGCTTGAAGTTCATGGTGAAAAATGCTTCGTAAAAAACGATCAATCAACGTTGATAAAACGAATATACGCGAAGTATTAAACCGCCTACATTGAACGCTTGGCCCCTTTCCGCAGCCATTGGTGCTGCGGTCTGGAACTGTCAACGTTCACAAGGAGTAGCAACGATGCGGATTACCACCCGAGGACAACTTGCGGTATCGGCAATGACCGACCTAGCGCTGCGCCAGAAGATGCGGCCGGTAGCGCTTTCGACGATCAGCGCCCGGCAGGGTACCTCGCTGTCGTACCTGGAGCAGCTGTTCAGCGCCTTGCGCCGTGCCGGGCTCGTGGACAGCACACGCGGCCCGGGTGGCGGTTACACCCTTGCCCGAAACACAGACCAGATCTCAGTGGCCGAGATCATCCTGGCGGTCGAGAACCTCAAGACCGACGATCTGCAAAGCCTGGGTGCCGGCCAGGCTGCGCAAGTGAAGTCGATGACGGGCGAACTCTGGTCCACCTTCAACGCGCGGGTGATGGAGTACTTGCTGTCGGTGACTTTGCAAGACCTTGTGGCGCAGCAGCATGCCAAGGGTGTGGTGGCCGAGGAAATGGCCCCTGCAGCCCCTCGCCCCAAGCTGAGCGCCAAGCCACGCCCCTTGATGGCGCGGGTGGGCGTGCCCAACTCGGTGTTCGCACTGGGTTCGATCCCGCTGCTGCAACGCCGTTGAGACCGCACACCGGTTGCGCTCTGCAGTTGCGGGCGCATGCCAGTGCTCGGGGGGGGCCTTAGCCCGCCCCCCATCCGTTTTGCGCGCGCGGGGCGGCTACAGCTGCTGCGCGAGCTGCTTGATTCCCCGGATCAGCATCTCTACCGAGATGGCGACCAGGATCAGGCCCATCAGGCGTTCAAACGCCATCACCACGCGTTCGCCCACCAGGCGCTGGATGCGTTCTGCCATCAGCAACACCACGGCGCACACGGCCATGGTGACGCACAGCGCGCCCACCCATTCCCAGCGGCGTTCCGGCGCCTGGGCTACCAGCAGCATGACGGTGGCCAGCGCTGAGGGGCCCGCCAAGGCAGGGATGGCCAGCGGCACGATCAGGGGTTCGCCCGGCAGCTCCGCCTGTGGCCCGTCAGCCGACGGAAAAATCATGCGCAGCGCGATCAGAAACAGCACTACCGCACCCGCAATCTGCAGCGACAAATCGCTCAGGTTCATCACCTGCAGAAACTGCGCCCCGAAAAACAGAAACACCAGCAGCAGCGCAAACGCAATCAGCACCTCCCGCAGGATCACCCGCGCCCGGCGCTCGGGCGCCACGCCGCGCAGGGCGTTGGCAAAGATGGGGATGTTGCCCAGCGGATCGGTGATCAGCAGGAGCAGGATGGTGGCGGACGCGAAGGTGTAGCTCACGTTGCGTACACCGCGTCCAGCGAGCGGAAGCCCTTGATCTCTATCGGATTGCCACTGGGGTCGTGGAAGAACATCGTCCACTGTTCGCCGGGCTGGCCCTCAAAGCGCACCTGCGGATCCAGCACGAAGGTGGTGCTGGCGGCCTTCAGCCGTGCGGCCAGCGCATGCCAGTCGGGCAATTCCATGATGGCGCCAAAGTGCGGCATGGGTACCTGGTGGTCGCCCACATGGCCGGTGCGGGCACTGGCAAACGGGGTGCCCAAGTGCAACGAGATCTGGTGGCCGAAAAAATCGAAGTCCACCCAGGTATCGGTGCTTCGGCCTTCCTGGCAACCGAGCACGCCGCCATAAAAGCGGCGCGCGGCATCCAGGTCGGTGACGTGAAAGGCGAGGTGAAAGAGGCTGCGCATCCCGTAAAGGATAGCAGCCAAGGCTGCGCTGCGGGCGCGGCTTGGAGGCCTGTCAGGCGACCGACGGGTCGGCGGCCATGTTGTCAAATTTCTTGAAATACTGGCGCGCCATGGCCACCAGCTGGGCGTCGGTCGGGTGGTCTGCAGCCACAGAGTCCACCACCACATCGGCCACCGCAGCATGGTGCTTGGCCGCCCAGTCGCGGAACTGGTTGCGTACCAGGCCCGGGCCAGCCAGCAGTACTTCACGCGTGTCGGCCAAGGCCTGGGCGACGTCGGCAAAGAAAGCGGTGAGGTCGTCGGCTTTGCCCTGGTGCTTGTGGTGGCTGCGGGACTTGATGCGCTGGGCCTCGGCATGCTCGCGGTCGAACATCACCACGTGGGCTTCGGACTGGTCCATCCAGACTACTGCGTGAAAAGTGCTCATGAATCGGCTTTCTTGAAGTGACGAAAAAAACGGGGAAAGAAGGGAAAAGGGGCCTGAATGCGTGAGCGAACTCACGCAGCACGGCGGTGTTGCTCGGCCTTTTCCTGGCAATGCACGCAGCGTGCGGCCTCGGGGGTGGCGTGCAGGCGTGCGGCGGTGATGTGGGTGCCACAGTCTGTGCATTCGCCGTACGTACCCGCTTCAATGCGGGCCAAAGCGGCTTCCACGGCGGCCAGGTGGGTGGTTTCGCGCTCGTCCAGCGCAAACTCCAGTTCACGCTCGGTGGCGAGTTGGGCACGCGGGTCCTCGGGCTGACCAAAGTGGTCGGCAGCAGCCTCGGCGCGGCCGATGACGCCCCCGCGCTGCGCGGCCAACTGGGCCAGCAGCTCGGATTGCTGGGCCAGCAATTGTTGGCGGAATGGGGCGGCCTGGGTCTTGTCCATGTGGTGTCTCCTCAAGGGTGATCGGATACCTGCATGGTGCGCTTGTGCGCGATGACCTCGGTTGACCAAGGTCAAGGGATGAAGACCCAGCGCCTGGGGCGGGTTTAGAACCGGGTCTTAGCGCTTGGGCGGCCGCGCCAGCATTTCAGCGGTGTTGGTCTTGCGATCGGCGTTCACGCGCTGCACGTGGGGGCGCTCTGCCATGCGCGTGAGGTACTCGCGCACAGGCAGATCGGCCAGGTAGTCGCGGCCATAGATGATCTTGGTGGCCGAGCTGACCAGCGGCAGGTGCACGATGGCGGCGCAGTCGGCCAGGGTGAAGGCGTCGCCGCCCACGTAGGGGCTGAACTTCGCAAGCTGACCGAAGGCGGCAATGTTTTTCTCAAGCTGCGCTCCCACCTTTTCCTTGGCGGTGTCGCTCACGGTTCCGCCAAAAAAAGCCTGGGGATACAGGTTGCGTGCCACCAGCTCCAGATGCAACTCCAGAAAGGTGATCAGCTCGCGCACCTTGGCGGCCTGGTAGGGGTTGGCGGGGATCAGCGCTGGCTGTGGGTGGGCTGCCTCGATGTAGTCCGCCATCACGGCCGATTCGCACAGCGGCCCCTCGGGCGTGCGCAGGTAGGGTACCTTACCCAGCGGGCTGGCGCTGCGGTCGGTCTCGCCCACCCAGGCCAGTTCTTCGGTGAAGGGCAGGCCCTTTTCGAGCAAGGCGAGTTTGATCTTGTTGTAGTAGTTGCTGGCCGAAAAGCCGCAGAGTGTGAGCATGGTGGCGTCTCCGTTGTGGTGGTGAATGCAGCACGCATCCTAGGTGGGGGCGGGGGCGCAGTCCGTCGCGCAGATGACCCCGGTCAAGGGGTGCGCACCCAGGCCCCCTACAATTCGCACCCATGCCCTCCCTGCAAACCATTCGCAGCCTTCGCTGGCTCGCCCGCCTTGTGCTGGCGTGGTTTGTGTTGTCCATCGGGGTGGCGGTGGCGTCGCCCTTGGTCAATCCGCAGGCTATGGAACTGATCTGTTCGGGCTCGGGCGCCATCAAGCTGCTGGTCAAGACCGACGACGGCGCCAAGGAGATGTCCAGCCACACGCTGGACTGCCCCCTGTGCGCGCATGTCGGCGCTCCGCCTCCCGTGTCGCAGGCCCAGCTGTCTGTGGTCCACCCCCTGGCGCATGCCCTGCGCCCCATCCCTGCCGCGCACATTGCTGCGCGCACCGCCGCGCCGCTGCCGCCGCGTGGGCCCCCGGTCTTCTCCTGAATTTGCTATATTTTTAATAGCTGATTGCGCTTGATAGATAAGCGCTGACAGCCTATTTGGCTTGAAATTCAGGAGTTCCCATGCGCAAAAGCCGCATGGCGCTGGCCGTGGCCAGTGCCTTTCCCCTCGCACTCTGCGTGGGTGTTTCCGCGTTGGCCCAGACCGCCGACAGCACCGGCAACAGCAATGCCCCCGTCAAGGAACTGGGCGTGGTCACCATCAGCGGCGGCCAGCCCACCTCGCTGCCCACGCAGATTCCCACCACCATCGAGGGCGTGACGCGCGAGCAGATCGAGCATTCGATCAACGCCACCGACAGCGAAGACGCCCTCAAGTACCTGCCCAGCCTGCTGGTGCGCAAGCGCTACATCGGCGACTACAACCACGCCGTGCTGTCCACGCGCGCCTCGGGCACTGGCAACCCGGCGCGGTCCATGGTGTTTGCCGACGGCATTTTGCTCAGCAACTACCTGGGCAACGGCCCTACCAACGCGCCGCGCTGGATGCTGGTCACGCCCGAGGAGATCGAGCGCGTGGACGTGCTCTACGGCCCCTTCTCCGCCGCGTATGCAGGCAACTCGGTGGGCGCGGTGGTGGACTACGTCACGCGCATGCCGACAAAGTTCGAGGCGCACGGGCAGGTCAGCGTTCAGCATCAGCCGTTCGATTTGTATGGCACCAACGCCACTTATGCGGGCAAGCAGGTCAGCGCATCCGTCGGCAACAAGAACGGTGACTGGTCCTGGTTCCTCAACTTCAACAAGACGGACAGCGAAGGCCAGCCGCTCACCTTCCCCACGCGCCTCGTGTCTGCCGGCTCCGTGGGCAACGCGGGCACGCCCGTGACCGGTGCGGTGCCGGGCAACAACCGCAGCAATCAGCCCTGGTACTTGCTGGGCACGGCCACTCAGTACCACACGCAGCAAGACCACATCAAGGCCAAGATCGCCTACGACCTCTCGCCCACCGTGCGCGCGGCCTACACCCTGGGCTGGTGGCACAACGAATCCGAAGGGCGCCCCGCCAGCTACCTTCGCGACGCCAGCGGCAATGCGGTGTACGGCGGCACGGTCAACATCAATGGCCGCTCGTACACGCTCGCGCCCACGGACTTCAATGTCTCCAACGAAAACCTCACGCATTTCATGCACGGGCTCTCGGTCAAGAGCCACACCAAAGGCGTGTTCGACTGGGAGGTGGCCGCCAGCCTGTACGACTACCAGACCGACACCCTGCGCGCTGCCACCGTGGCGATGCCTGCCGCGCTGAACGGCGGCGCGGGCCGCATCGTCAACAGCAAGGGCACGGGCTGGAACACCCTGGCCGCCAAGGGCACCTGGCGGCCCGATGGGGTGCAGGGCGCGCACATCGTGGACTTTGGCCTGCAGCGCGACAGCTACCAGTTGCGCTCAGTGGAGAACGCCACGACGAACTGGATCAACGGAGCTGCGGGCGCGCGCAACCAGGCCTTCAACGGCGACACCCAACTGCTGGGACTGTGGGCGCAAGACACCTGGAAAATCGCGCCACGGTGGAAGGCCGTGCTGGGCGCCCGCGCCGAGCGCTGGAATGCCAGCAATGGCCAGACAGGCAACGCCACCAGCACCGTGGGCCACCCCGAGCGCAATGAAACCTATGTGTCACCCAAGGCGGCGGTGGCTTACCAGGCCAATGAGCTGTGGGTGCTCAAGGCCTCTACCGGCCGTGCGGTGCGCATGCCTACCGTGTCCGAGCTGTACCAGGGTGGCATCAGTGGCGGCGGCACGCTGATCAACAACGACCCGAACCTGAAACCCGAAAAAAGCTGGACCACCGAGCTGACCGCCGAGCGCGACATGGGCAATGGCCTGCTGCGCCTCACAGCCTTCTTTGAGCGCACCAAGGACGCGCTGTACTCGCAAACCAATGTGCTCGTCACGCCCAACGTGACCAACGTGCAGAACGTAGATGCCATCCGTACCAAGGGCATTGAGCTGTCGTACCAGGCCGCCAACGTCTTCGTACGCGGGCTGGAGCTGGGCAGCAGCCTGACCTGGACGGACTCCAAGATCACCCGCAACGACAAGTTCCCCGCCAGCGTGGGCAAGTGGCAACCGCGCATCCCCGAGTGGCGCGCCACTGCCGTGGCCACCTACCGGCCGGACGACACCTGGTCGTACACCCTGGGCGCGCGCTACAGCGGCAAGCAGTACAGCGCGCTCGACAACACCGACGTGAACGGTTTTGCCTACCAGGGCGCCAGCCGCTACTTCACCACCGATGTGCGCGTGCGCTACCACATCACCAAGCAGGTCAGCGCAGCTGTGGGCATCGACAACCTGAACAACTACCAGTTCTGGAACTTCCACCCCTACCCGCAGCGCACTTACCTCGCTGAACTCAAGGTAAGCCTCTGAAAGGAACAGATTTCATGTCTTTGAATACTATGAAAAATATAGCTTTTAGCGCTCTTCTGATGAGCGCTGGAGGCTTTTTTGGCTCTGCATCTGCCCATGTGGTGCTCGAATACCAGGTGGCCCCGGCGGGCGCCAGTTACAAAGCCGCCTTCAAGGTCGGCCACGGCTGCGGCGCATCGCCCACGCGGCAGATTGCGGTGGACATCCCGGCTGGCATGCGCGGCGCGCGCCCCATGCCCAAGCCGGGCTGGACGCTGGATGTGCAGCGCGAAAAGCTCGCCCAGCCCTACACCAGCCACGGCCGCAACATTTCCGAAGATGTGGTGCGCATCACCTGGACGGCCAAGACGCCAGAGGACATGCTGCCCAATGCCCACTACGACGAATTTGTGCTCGTGGCCCAAGCGCCCGAGCAGGCCGGCACCGTGTACTGGCCCGTGCGCCAGGTGTGTGCGGAAGGCAAAAACGACTGGACCGAGGTGCCCAAGGCGGGCCAAAAACTCTCGGACCTGAAGTCCCCCGCTGCAGCGCTGGAGATTCTGCCCACGGGCGGCGCCGCTGCCCACCATCATTGACAGTCCGGCCCACGGCCTGTTCTCCCTCTCCCGTCCCTCTTCCCTTCTTCTCGTTCTCTCACTCACCGAAAGGCATCCATCATGAAAAAACTGCTTCACACTGCCGCCCTGGTTTCCACACTGGCCGCTGTACTCGCCAGCGCCCCCGCATGGGCACAGACCGCTGCCGTCAAAGTCGAAGGTGCTTGGGCGCGCGCCAGCGTGCAGGGCCAGAAGGCCACCGGTGCGTTCATGCGCCTCACCGCCCAGGACGGCGCCCGCCTGGTGCGCGCCGAGTCGCCCGCTGCGGGCATCACCGAAGTGCACGAGATGAAGATGGAAGGCGACATCATGAAGATGCGCGCCGTGCCTGCGCTGGACCTGCCTGCGGGTAAGACGGTGGAACTCAAGCCCGGTGGCTACCACGTCATGCTGCTGGACCTGAAGGCGCCGCTGGCCAAAGGCGCTTCGGTCCCACTCACCCTGGTGTTTCAGGACGCCAAGGGCGTGGAAAGCAAGCTCGACCTCACCGTGCCCGTGGGCACGGCAGCACCCGGTGGCGCCACCGCAGGCACCATGATGAATGGGCATAAACACTGACATCTCCGCATCGGCGGCCGCTTCGCCTGCGCAACGCATTGGAGTAAGCTGTGACTCCACCACAGACCCACCTCTTGCGGAGCGGCCATGAGCGATACATCGAATTTCGGTTTCGGCAAACTTGTCCCCGGTTTTGACTTTCTGCAGAGCCTGGCCAAGGGGGCGTCCAGCAGCATTCCGCAGTTGCCCAACCTCAGCAACTGGGTGGCGCCCACCATCAGCGTCGAAGAGCTGGAAAAGCGTATCGACGAACTCAAGGCCGTGCAGTTCTGGCTGGAGCAGAACTCGCGCGCGCTGGCCGCCACCATCCAGGCGCTGGAAGTGCAGAAGATGACCCTGGCCACCCTGAAGGGCATGAACTTCAGCATGGGGGACGTGGCCAACGCCTTCAAGCTCAAGACGGCTGACACCGTGATGAGCGGCGTACAGAAAGCCGCCGACACCGTGACGGGCGCCGCCGAGGCTGTGGCTGGTGCCGCCGCCCGCGCTACGGGACGTGTGAGTGCAGCCGAAGAAGAAGCCGAAGACGAGGGTGATGACGCCGAACCCACCGCTCCGCCTGCCAAGGCCAAAACAAAAGGCAGCAAGGCATCGGCCGCTGCCGCGCCCACCGTGGTGGACCCCATGCAGTGGTGGGGCGCACTCACCGGTCAGTTCCAGCAGATCGCCGCCAACGCCATGAAGGATGCGGCCAAGCAGACCGCCATCGACACCACCAAGAACATGGCCACGGGCCTTGCCAAAGAAGCCCTGAAGACGGCGACCGGCATGGCCAGCCAGTTTGCCGCCAAGGGCATGCAGACCATGCAGGGCGGTGCCAAGCGCGCCGCTGCATCGGGCACCGCCAAGAAGACCACCGCTGCCAAGAAGCCTGCAGTCCGCAAAACCCCGGCAAAACCCGCCGCCAAGAAGGCCAGCAGCAGCACCCGCAGCCCAGCCGCCCGGAAGCGAGCGGGCTGAGGCCAACGTGGGCGGGTGTGACAACCCGCAGGTGGTGCAATATCTGCCCGCCACCGCCCTGGCATGGAGATCACCACCATGAAACTATTTCCCACTGGCCATGCCACCCACCCCCAATGGCGCATGGCCGCCGCGCTGGTGCTGGCGCAGCTGCGCGCCCAGATGGCGTTGCCCGACTACGCTGCTGCGCCCACCCTGGGCCTGCTCTATATCACCGACCACTATGGCAACGACGCCCAGGCGCTGCTCGACTACCTGAGCGGCGAACTGCCCGAGGTCACCGACTGGAGCGGCACCGTGGGGGTGGGCGTGTCGGCCAACAACGCCGAGTACTTTGACGAGCCCGCGCTGTCGGTCATGCTGCTGGATGTGCCCGCAGACCAGTACCGCGTGTTCTCGGGCGTGGCGCCGCTGCCCACGCATGCGCCACACCCGGGCAGTGGGTTTGTGGCCCATACCGCCCTGGTGCATGCCGATGGCCGCACGCCCGAACTGGCCGAGCTGCTGACCGAGATGGCTGCACGCACCGACACGGGCTACCTGTTTGGTGGCCTCTCTGCCAGCCGCACCAGCAGTGTGCAGTTTGCCGTGGGTGGCGACGGCAACATGGCCGGGCAGGGCGGTGCCAGCGGGGTGTTTGACGGTGGCCTGTCGGGCGTGGCGTTTGGTGCCGGGGTGGCGCTGGTGTCGCGCGTTACGCAGGGCTGCCAGCCCGTGGGCGCGCTGCGCACGATCACCGCCGCGCAGGACAACGTGGTGCTCGCGCTCGATGGCGAGCCCGCGCTGGACGTGCTGCTCGATACGCTGCAGGTGTCGCTGGATGGTGGCGACCCACAGCCCGCGCTGCGCAAGGTGCGCGCCACGCTGGCCGGGCTGGTCAGCGCGGGCGAACAGCCCCAGGGCCAGCGCCGCACGGGCCACTTTGGTACCGACACACGCGTGCGCCACATCGTGGGGCTGGACGGCAGCCGCCGGGGTGTGGCCCTGGCCGACCATGTGGAGCCGGGCATGCACCTGGCGTTCTGTCAGCGCAACGTGGCAGCGGCACGTGCCGACCTCATGCGCATCTGCGCCGAGATCCGCGAAGAACTCTCGCCCGAAGAGCTGGAGCCCGCGTCGCTGGTGTCGTCGTCCAGCGCGGACGGCGAGATGGCCGCTCCCAACAGCGCCTCGGGCGCCAGCGCGGCGCCCCAGACAGGGCGGCGAATCTGTGGGGCAATCTATGTGAGCTGCTCGGGCCGGGGCGGCCCGCATTTTGGCGGGCCCAGCGCCGAGCTGCAGATCGTGCGCCACGCGCTGGGTGACGTGCCGCTGGCCGGGTTCTTTGCCGGTGGGGAAATTGCGCACCACCACTTGTATGGTTACACCGGGGTGCTCACCGTTTTCGTTGACGACGACCCGCACGCCCGCTGAGCGACTGAGCCGCTTCGCCCTCAGGGAACGCCAGGGCGGGCCCTGGCGGAGACGGTGCCCCATGGAGGGGCCAGGTCAGCCCGCGCCGTTGTCGTCTGCTTCGGCCTTTTCCTCGGGGGTCAGGCGCGTGGCCAGGATCTTGTCGATGGTCTTGCCATCCATGTCCACCACTTCCAGCTTCCAGTCCTCCCACTGCACGGTGTCGGTCACCTTGGGCAGGCGGCCAGTCAGCAGCATGATCATGCCGCTCAGCGTGTGGTAGCGGCCGCGTTCCTCCTCGGGCACGGCATCCAGGTTCAGGCGGTCTTTCAGCTCGGGCACGGGGATGTGGCCGTCCAGCAACCAGCTGCCGTCCTCGCGCTGCAGCGCCCAGGAGGTCTCCGGGTCGCGCGGCTGAAACTCGCCGGTGATGGCCTCGATCAGGTCCTGCAGCGTGACGATGCCCTGCACCTCGCCGTATTCGTCGATGACAAACGCCATGTGCACGTCCGACAGGCGGAAGTTGTCCAGCAGCTCCATGCCCGTGATGGTTTCGGGCACATACAGCGCTGTCTGCAGCGGCTGGTCGGCCAGGCCGCCGCGCGCCTTGTCGCGCAGCGTGCGCGACAGCCACTGGCGCGCGTTGATCACGCCCAGGATGTTGTCCATGCCGCCGCGCACCACCGGAAAGCGTGCGTGGTCGGATTCTTCGATGCATTTGAGGTTGTCTTCAAACGATGCATCGATGTCCAGGCACACCACATCACCACGCGGCACCATCAGCGAGCCGATCTGACGGTCGTCCAGGCGGAACACATTGCGCACCATGGTGTGCTCGTGAGATTCGATCACGCCCGCAGTGGTGCCTTCCACCAGCATGGCGTGGATCTCTTCTTCGGTCACCGGGCTGCCGCTGGTTTCCTTCACACCCATCAGGCGCAGCAGCGTGCGCGTGGAGGTGGACAGCAGCAGCACAAACGGCTTGGTGGCCAGCGCCAGAAAGTTGATGGGCCGCGCCACCAGGCGGGCAAAGGTCTCGGGGTACGACTGGCCGATGCGCTTGGGCACCAGTTCACCCACCACGATAGAGAAATACGTGATCAGCACCACCACCAGGCCGGTGGCCGCGTAGCTGCCAAAAGGCATGGGAACGCCCAGTGCTTCAAGCCACAGCGCCAGGGGCCCAGCCAAAGCGGCCTCACCCACGATGCCGTTCAGCACGCCAATCGACGTGATGCCGATCTGGATGGTGGAGAGAAAACGCGTGGGGTCTTCGCCCAGCTTCACGGCAGCGGCGGCGCCGCTATCGCCCTCATCAATCAACTTTTGCAACCGGGCTTTGCGGGCCGTGACCAGAGCGATCTCGGACATGGCAAACAGGCCGTTGAGAAGGATGAGGGCGAACAGTATTGCTATTTCCATACAAAGGGCGCCTTGCGCGCCCTTGGGTGTTGATCAACGGGACATTGTAAGAACCTGTGGCGACTACCCCTATTTTTGCCACCGGAAAGTGTGGTGCGGCTGCCGCGTTGCAGGCCCGCCCGCTCGCTGCCCGGCGTGCAGAGTGCGCAGGTTGTCGAGGGATTTAAGGTGTTTTTTTGCTGTAGTGCCTGCAGGATAAGCGCTAGCAGCTATTAAAAACGGAGTATCGCGGTGGTGTACTCAGCGCGCGCCTTGCGCACTGAGCAGTGCAGGTGCGTCGCCCCGTGCCAGCCCGGCAAAGTCAAAGTCCACCTCGGGCGCCAAGCCGGTCACGATGCGCGCGAGCGACTTGCCCGAGCCGCAGGCATGCGTCCAGCCCAGCGTGCCGTGGCCGGTGTTGAGGAACAGGTTGCCCACCTTCGTCTTGCCGATCAGCGGCACGTTGCTGGGCGTGGCGGGGCGCAGGCCACTCCAGAACTGGGCCTGGCTCGCGTCGCCCGCGCCAGGGAAGAGCTGCTCCACGCGCCGCACGATGGCCTCGCAGCGCACCTGGTTCAGGTGGCGGTCGTAGCCGTTCAGCTCGGCCGTGCCTGCAATGCGCAGGCGATCACCGCCGCGTTCGCTGGTGTAGCGCGAGAACACGAGCTTGAACTCGTCGTCTGTCAGGCTCACCTGGTGCGCCTTGCTGGCGTCTTTCACCGGCATCGTCACCGAGTAGCCCTTGGCTGGGTAGATCGGCAGGTGGATGCCCAACGGCTGTGCCAGCAGCGGGCTGAACGAGCCCATGGCCAGCACAAACGCATCGCCGCGCACGCGCTCGAAGCGGCCTTCGGCATTGGTCACTTCCGCGTGGTCGATGCGGCCGCCTGCCTCGCGCAGTGCGGTGATGTGGTGGCCCATGCGGAACTGCACGCCCGCCGCTTCACACAGCTTGGCCAGCTCGCGTGTGAACTGGTTGGCATCGCCCGATTCGTCCTCGGCCGTGTAGGTGGCGCCCGCCAGTTGTGGGCGGATGTGGGCCAGCGCTGGTTCAAGGCGCACGGCCTCGTCGGCGCTGATGACCTGGCGCTCGCAGCCCAGCTGGCGCATCTGCTCGGCCGGGGCCAGCGCGCCGTCGAATTCCTTTTGGTTGGTATAGAAGTGGAGGATGCCCTGCGTGCGCTGGTCGTACTGGAGGCCGGTTGCCGCGCGCAGCTGCTGCAGCGTGTCGCGGCTGTAGGTGCCCAGGCGCACGATTTGCTCGATGTTGTGGCGCGTGCGCGCTGGCGTGCAGTTGCGCAGAAAGGACAGGCCCCAGAGCCACTGCCGCATGTCCGCGCGCAGGCGGAACAGCAGGGGCGCATCCTCTTTGCCCAGCCACTGCAGCACCTTGAGCGGCGCACTGGGGTTGGCCCAGGGTTCGGCGTGGCTCACCGAGATCTGGCCGCCGTTGGCAAAGCTGGTCTCGGCACCGGGCGCACCCTGGCGGTCGATGACCGTGACCTCATGGCCAAGTTGTTGCAGGAAATAAGCCGAAGTCACGCCGAGCAAGCCGGCGCCCAAAACGATCACGCGCATTTTTGAGCCTTTTAAGGGTTCAGCGCTTGATGGATTTGCGTTGGCAGCTATTGAATCAATAGCAAGCAGCCAGCGCGCGTCCGCCAAGCTGCCGCTCCCCCTGTCCTTGGTACCTGAGAGATTCACCACCCAGCCCACATGGCGCGCGGTTTGCTCCTTCGGTGCGCCACAACGCTGCTGACAGGTTGGGGCGGCTCTCCAGACGGCTTTGATAAATGGTGCAGTACGGGACCTGAGCGTGTATGGGAGTTTGCGCCTTCGGTGCAGCGGTGGGCCTTGTGGCCTGCCGTGCTCTCCTGCGGTGGCCATTCTAGGAGGGGGCGGACGGCGGTGGGGTGTTTGGGGCGGCTAATGGGTGGCAATCGTTGCTGATGCTGGCGGCGACATGGGGTCGCCATAATCCGGCGATTTGACCCACCCCCAGGACGCTTTCCCCATGCCCGATACCGCCTTTGACCCCTTCGCCAGCGCCGCCGTGATCACCATGGCGCGCCAGGGACGCACGCCCCGGCCGCTGGATTTGCCCGTTGCATTGCGCCCTCGCGATGCGGCCGAGGCCTACGCCGTGCAGGACGCTGTGGTGCGTGAGCGGGGCGAAATTGTGGGCTGGAAGGTGGGCGCCGCGTCGCCCCAGGCCCAACCCGCGCGTGCGGCGCTGACCCGCGACTCGGTGTGGGTGGAGCAGCCTGGCCAGGAGGTCAACTTGTCGGCCACAGGCTTTGCCGTGATGGGGGTGGAGGCGGAGCTGGTGTACGAACTGGGCGCAGACCTGCCCGCACGCGCCACACCCTACAGCGCGGCCGAGGTGCGGGCCGCCATGGTGTCGGTGCGTGCCGCCATTGAGGTGTGCGACACGCGCTTTGCCGCCTGGGCACAACAAGGGGAGTGGAGTCGCCTGGCCGACCAGGCCTGCCATGGGGCGCTGATCGTGGGTTCGGGTTTGACTGATGTGGCTTCGGTGCAGCCCTTGGTGCAAGGGGTCAGCCTGTCGGTGAACGGTTCGGTGGCCGTGCAGCACGCCACCTGGGGCAACCCGGCAGGCGACCCGCTGCGGCTGCTGGTGTGGCTGGCCAACGAAGGCGCGCGCAGCCTGGGAGGGCTGCGCGCGGGGCAGTGGGTGACCACCGGGTCGTGCACCGGCACCGTGATGGTGGCGCCGGGCACGGTGGTGGTTGCCGACTTTCCTGGCGTCGGTCGCTCCGAGGTGAAATTCGACTGAACCGTAACGAGGATCGTGGATCGTGGATCGCGGCAGGTCAGTTGCGGCGCGGGTTGTCCGGCTGGCTGTCGCGGCGGTTGGACACGCCGTCACCGTCGCGATCACGGTCATTGCGGTTGGAGATGCCATCACCATCGCGGTCCCGGTCGTTGCGGTCGGCAATGCCGTCATCGTCGCTGTCCCAGCGGCCTCGCTGCATTTCCCAGCGGCCATCGCGTTCCACCCATTGGGGCTGCCGGTACTGGTAGCCGCCGCGCGCTTGTACCCAGTGGCCCTTCACCCAGCGATGGCGGTTGCCGCGCCATTCCCAATGGCCTTGTTCCCACACCTGGCCACGGCGTGGGCGCGGCACGGCTTCGTACCGTGGCGGTGGGGGCGCGGGAATCACCTGGTAGGTCTGCGTGGGCTGGTACCCACGCTGTGGTTGGTCGGACTGAATGACGACGGTGCCTTGAATGGCCGCGTGTGTCGGTACGAGGGGCAGCAGTGCCATCAGGGCGATGGCGGCTGCGGTCAGTGTCTGGCGGGTCATGGTGGTCTCCGGGGTGGTTCCTGGCGGAATCGGTCTTTGCATGGTGGCGGCCTGGTGCGCGGCGCCACGTAGGTGTTCAGCGGGGGCGGGCGTAGGCCAAAGGGGGGGTGGGCGCGGGGCTTGCGAGCCTCCGCGCTCCTTCAGCTGTGCAAGCGTTCAATCGTTCAATTGCGGTAAGGGTTGTCCGGGCGGCGGTCGTGCCGATTGGGAACGCCGTCTCCGTCACGGTCGCGGTCGTAGCGGTTGGACACGCCATCGCGGTCTCGGTCGTGGTGATCGCGGTCGTAGCGGTTGGGAACCCCATCGCCGTCGCGGTCACGGTCATAGCGGTTGGGGATGCCGTCGCCATCACGGTCCCAGCGGCCTGGGCGCAGGTCCCACCGGCCGCCGTGTTCCACCCAGCGCGGCTCGCGGTAGTAGTAACCAGGGCGCGCCTTCACCCAGTGGCCCTGGACCCAGACGTGGCGGTGGCCGCGCCAATCCCAATAGCCGGGCACCCACACCATGTTGTGCCGAGGGCGGGGCGCCACTTCATGGCGGGGGGGCGGTGGTGGGCCGTATTGCACCACCATGGGCGCTGGCGCCTGGTAGTGGTGGGGCTGCCCCGACTGGATGACAACAGTGGCGCTGGTCTGTGCCTGCGCCACCGTTGCGGCGCCCAGAGACAGCAAGGCGATGGAAACAGCGGCGAGTGCATTGCGGGCCATGGTGATCTCCTCAGAATGATTCCTTGCGGAACCGGAGACTTCATGGTGCAGATGCTGCGTCAAGCCGGTGTAGGCGAATTGCGAAGTCTTGTGAAGTTGTGTTTCCTGCAGCAGGAGCAGCAGCGGTTTCCGTGATTTTTCTCACACTTCCGGCAAGCAGCACCCCGTGAACGTGGTGCGGCCCTTCAGCGCCACCACACCAGCGCCGCCACCACGAGCAACGCAAACCAGGCCGGGTGTCGGCCCTCAGTGGCATAGAACACCAGCACGCCGCTGGCCAGCGTGGCGACCCCGGCCACATCGGCCACCCAGGCTCCCAGGTCCGCGTCCAGGGGCGCGGTCCCCAGGCGCCACATCAAGGCGCTAAGGGCCCAGCCCAGCACGGTGGCCAGGTGCCAGGTGCCCCACAGAATGCGCACCTGCCACTCCCGCAGCACGGGCCGTCCGCCGGTGGGCACGATGCCCTCTGTGCGCAGGGCGCGAAACACCAGCAATTCACCCAGCACCGAGTGCGCAACACCCACCAGGGCGAGGCCCCCGGCTGCCAGTACCAGCGCAGTATTCATGGACAGTTTCTAGTTCAATCAGGATGGCCGTGGAAGGTGCAGACGCTGCGCATCAACCGCCTTTTTCGCCTTCAGCGCTTTGAGGCCAGCACAGCGCCAGCGCGGGCGGCAGCGCCAGCCAGAAGCCGGAGGAAGGCATGAGCACAATGCCCAGCACCGTGAGTGCCAGCAACCCGGCACCCAGCCCGCGCAAAGGAACGGGCGCCAGGGCAGCGTTGCGTTCGGCCAGCAGGATGGCCCAGCCCAGCAACGCGAACAACACGCCGAACAATACAAACCAGACCACGGCGCCCACGGCCGGGTCTCTTTGTACGCTGTTGAAAACGCCGCGCCGCACGATCTCTTGCAGCTGGGTCGGAAACACGACGGCGGCATACAGCGTGTGCAGCACCGCCACGGCCAGCATCCACTGGCCCTTCCAGCGGTTGCGAAGCGGTATGGCCGTGGAGCGAGGGGAGGGGGAGGTCTGGGAGTTCATGTGGGTGGGGTCCTATGAAGGAAGAAGGGCGGGGCAATGCGTGTGGACGCGCGCGCCCAGCCCCGTAAGCAGGTGCATGAGGCCCATCCACATGCGCTCGAACGCGGGCATCTCGCCGGGCACCTGCACCAGGTGCTCGCCCAGCATGCGCTGGTGCCGTCCGGCGGTGATGGGTGGCGGCGTCTTGACGCCAAAATCGAAAATCGGTTGCGTGAAGGGCTCCATCTGCCAGGCCTGCATGTCAGCCAGTGCGGGCGCGAGTTCGGCGGTGTAGGCCGACACGGTGAGGCGGGCGTTGACGAGTCCGAGTGCCTGGTAAGCCTGCAGCACCAGCGCGTCTCGCTGTGGGTCGGTGGCAGGCCTCAGCAGGGCGGACCATGCTTTTGTCACCTGGGTGCGAAAGTGCTCCGACAGGCTGCGCGTGCAGCCAAAGTCCAGCACGCCCACGGTGCCATCGGGTGCGAACAGAAAATTGCCCGGGTGCGGATCGGCGTGCACTCGGCCCAGCACAAAGATGCAGTGCATGAACCAGTCCCACAGGTGCTGTCCGGCCCGGTCGCGCTGCGCCTGCGTGGGCTGCGAGGCCAGCCAGTCCTGCAGATGCTGGCCCGGCAGAAACTGCTGTGTGAGCACCTGGGCCCGGGTGTGCGACAGGATGGGCTGGGCCAGCACCACGCCCGGCAGCACCGCGTGCTGTGCAAACCACTGCAGTTGATCGGCCTCCTGCAGGTAGTCCACCTCGCGCAGCAGCGTGGCCTCGATCTCGGTCATCACGCTGTCCACCACCGTGTTGGCGGGCAGCGGCATGTCGGTATGGGCCAGGGCGCGCAGCGCGGCGCGCATGAGCTGCATGTCGCTGGTGATGGTGGCGGCGATGCCGGGGTACTGCACCTTCACGGCCACCGTGCCGTGGCCTGCCAGCTGCGCGCGGTGCACCTGGCCCAGGCTGGCGGCGGCGAAGGCGGTGGGTTCGAAGTGTTCAAACAGTGCCTCGGGCTCCTGCCCGAAAGCTTGGCGGAACACGCGGCCCACCAGCGCGCGGTTGAGTGGTGGGGCCTGGTGGTGGGCGCGCGCCAGCTCTTGCCGCACACCGTCGGGCAGCAGGCCGGGGTGCATGCTGAGCAACTGCGACACCTTGAGCGCCGAGCCCCGCAACTGGCCCAGCGCGCCAAAGAGGATGCGGCCGAGGGCGGCTTCGTGGTCGGCCTGCGCTTGGGCAGATGGCGTGCGCACGCGGTGCCCCAGCTGGGCCATCCCGATGCGCGCGGCAGCGATGCCCGTGATGGTGCCGCGCGCCAGGCGGCCGGTGCGCGGCGGTTCAGTGCGTGCCATGGTCTGCCAGGCGTTGCACCATGGCCCGTGCGATGCGGCGGTGAAAGGGTGTCACCACCGCCATGTAGGCATGCCCGAGCGTGTTGTGGATGTGCACCACGGTGCTGAGCACCATGGTCGGCGGCCCAGAGGTCTCGGTCCGTCCGCTGTGCTTGGTCAGTGCAACCTGCACGTCGAGGTGCCTGTCGTCCTGGCCCATCACGACTTCGGTATCGCTCAGGTGGCGGATGCGGAAGATGCCCACGCGGTCGCCCACACGGTAGCTGCTGGCCTCGCGCAGCGATCTGCCGCTGGCGGGCGGGTACCCATCGTGCAGTTGCCCCAGGTCCTTCAGGCCCACCAGCCGCACCAGCTTGTTGCGCACGGTCATGAGCATTTGTGTCCAGCGCGGGGTGCGGGCCACCACGTCCAGCCAGGCCTGCAGGGCGGTGCGGGATGGCTGGCCGTCAGCCACCTCGTAGGCATCAAAAAAATGGGCGCCGGGCAAGCTTGCATGGATGGCGGTGCCTGCGGGCACCTGCGTTTCGCGCACGGTGGGGGCGGTGGTCATGCGGACTTCCTCTTGCGTGGCGTAGCGGCAGGCTTGGCGGTGGTGCTGGGGGGCGGGACTGGGCTGGCTGCGCGTGGTTTGCGCGGCGTACGGGGCGGCTTGGAAGGCTCTGGCGCTGCGGGTGAACCGGCGTTTGCCGTGTGGGCCTGGTGGGCCTGGGGAGTGCTGTAGGGCGCGCTGGCCATGGCCTGCTTGGCCAGCTGCAGCATCCCCATCAGGCCGCTGCTGTGCTGCACCATGCGGGCCATCTGGCTGCGCAGCACAAAGCCGCCCAGTTGCAGCACGCGATTGACGAGCCCGCCACGCAGTGCCTGCACCAGCACACCCAGCGAAAGGTCCACCAGCTGCGTGGTGTCGGCAAATTCGTCGGAGGTGTCGGCCAGCCAGTAGGTCACCACACCGGCCAGGTAGTCGGTGTAGAGCCCACCCGCCATGCCTTTGAAGTCGCAGGGCTCGATTTCGCCACTGGCCTCTGCCGCTTCGAGAAAGCTGGCGACGGCCTCGCGCAGGCTCTGGCGCGCCGCCAGGGGCTCGGCCAGCATCGACAGCGGCGAGCGCCGCGCCAGACTGCGCACCTGGGCCACAAATTCGCGGTCGGCCAGCAGGCGCTCCAGCACGGCGTCGGTCAGGCGCTGCAGCTTTTCCTGCAGCTGATAGCCCGCGAAGCCTGGCGTCTGCAGGGTTTCGGCCAGCGCCTGGTGGACCACATCGTCCAGGTAGCCGAGCACGATGCGGTCCTTGGTGGGGAAGTATTTGTAGATCGTGGCGTCGCCAATGCCTGCTGCACGCGCGATGTCTTTCATCGTCGTGCCGTCAAAGCCCTGGCGGGTCATGAGGTCCACCGCGCTGGCCACGATCTGGCGGCGCGTGGCGTCTTGTTGCTGGCGGGTGGTTTTCATTTGACTATCTTTAAATAAACAAAATTTGTTATTTAAAGAATAGTATTTTCTGTTTGTTGCGTCAAGCAGGGGTGGCACAGCACAGCTGCTGGCGCTGTGCTCAACTCATAAATTTAGGGTGTTTTTGGCCTCTGGCGCTTTTTGGTAAAGCGCTGATAGCTATCAAAATAAGAGTAAATCAGCGCCGCATGGACGCAAACGCCTCAAACTCCCAGCTGCGCATCGCCAGCAGCAAGGTGTAGCCCTCGCGCTCGCGGTCGGGCAGCTTCTGGTCGGCCAGGTGCTGCTGGGCAAAGTCCTGGGCCACGCGCTGCATGCGCTCCATGAACGCTGGGGCCAGGCTGCGGCTGATGTTGCCGTGCACCAGCAGCACGCCTTCGCCCGCGCCGTCAAAGCCGCCCGCGAAGTAGTCCAGCAACGCGTGGTCGCGAAAGTAGTTCATCACCGGGCCATGCGGGCGCCAGCGAAAGGTCTTGGCCAGCTTGAGGCGGTAGCGGTTCAGTGGCCGCAGCTCGATGATGCCGATGCGGTCGAGCTGTGCGAGGTACTTGATGCCCTCGGCCTCGGTGAGGCGGTAGGCGGTGGTCACCTGCTCCAGCGTCCATTGGCTGAGCACGCAAATCGCCATCAGCAGCAGTTTCTTGTCGCCCACCACGGCTTTTTCCTGCTCTTGCGTCAGCTCTTTCAACAGCGGCTGTTCGTCGGCCACACGCCGCGCCAGATCGGCAAAGTCCAGCGCCAGTGCGCGGCAGATGGCGTCGATGCGCGACAGCGGCATGTCGCCCTTGGCCAGCATGCGCTTGACGCTGGACTCGGCCATGCCCAATGCCAACGCCAGGTCGGCGTAGGTCATCTGCGCGGTCTTGAGTTCCTTCTTCAGGGCGGTGACGAGGTCGGCGGTTGTGCTCATGGGTTTTGGCTCCTTGGTATCAATTATCAATACCTGAGGTGGCTTTGGTAGCCCTCTGAGCGACTTTCTGGTGTCCGGGTGACTGCGGCTGAACACACTGCGCGGCAATCCCCACTCATCCACGGATGTGACGACCATGACCTCTCTGATTTCTCTCCCCACCCGGCGCCACAAGCCCGCGACCCGCGCTGAACTAGCTCTCTTGCTGGGCGCGGCCGCGTTGTTGGCGCTGGCCTTGTTCGGCCCGGTGCTGCCCGCAAGCGCACACCAGCATGCCTTTGCCGACCAGCGGGCGCTGTGGGGCATTCCTTGCGCGGTGGATGTACTCAGCAATCTGCCGTTTGCCATCGCAGGGGTGTGGGGCCTGTGGGCGCTGCGCCGGTTGGCGCCAGGAGCGCTGGATCCCGCCTCGCGCGCGCTGGCCGCCCTGTTTTTTGCGGGGCTGCTGTGTACGGCCGTGGGCTCCAGCGTTTACCACTGGAAACCGCAGGATGCGGGCCTGCTGTGGGACCGGCTGGGCATGGTGCTGCCGTTTGCAGGACTGCTGGGGCTGGCGGCCAGCCGCGTGAGCGAACGGGCAGGCTGGGCCATGGCGGGGGCGGTGCTGCTGGCGGGGCCGTTGGCCGTGCTGTGGTGGGCACACACCGGCAACCTGATGCCCTGGGCCGTAGTGCAACTGGGCGGCATGCTGGTGGTATTGGCGCTGGCCTGTTTGCCCCGGCGCGCTGGCGCGCTGGCGGTGCACTTGGGCGCGGTCATTGGCCTGTATGCCGTGGCCAAGTTGTTCGAGGCGGCGGACCACGCGGTGTTTGACGCCACCTACCACTGGGTGTCGGGCCACAGCCTCAAGCATGTGTTCGCTGCAAGCGCTGCCTGGCCGGCGCTGCTGGCACTGGCGGCATTGCGCAACAGCAGGGCTGGAGGTGTGCCGCACGTCACGCTGTCCGGGCAGAATGGCGCCCACGCCGTGGGTGTTGCCCGCAGATCACGCGCATGAAGAGCCAAGAAGGCGCATGAAGTGCGGGCACGGAAAATTCCAACAAGCCAACCCATCGGAAACGAGGAGAAACGCATGCACCCCGAGATCCCCTCTGCCAGCGCGGCGCCAGTGCCGACGCATGAGGACCCGAACCAGTTCGCCCTGCTGCGCCAGCGGCGATTTGCGCCGTTCTTCTGGACGCAATTTTCTGGGGCGGCCAACGACAACCTCTTCAAGTTCGCGTTCACCGTGATGGTGACCTACCAGCTCAGCGTGTCGTGGCTACCGCCAGCGATGGCGGGGCTGGTGATTGGTGCGCTGTTCATCCTGCCGTTTTTGCTGTTCTCGGCCACCTCCGGGCAGCTGACCGACAAGTACGACAAGACCAAGATGATCCGGTTCGTGAAGAACATGGAGATCGCCATCATGCTGGTGGCGGCCTTCGGGTTCATGACGGACAACGTGCCCATCCTGCTGCTGTGCACCTTTCTGATGGGGGTGCACTCCACGCTGTTCGGCCCCGTGAAGTTCGCCTACATGCCCCAGGTGCTCAACGAACGTGAGCTGACCGGCGGCAATGGCATGGTGGAGATGGGCACCTTTGTGGCCATCCTGCTGGGCAACGTGGCCGGTGGCCTGCTGGTGGCCATCCCGGGCATTGGTCACACCACGGTGGCCGTGGCCTGCGTGGTGGCGGCCCTGGCCGGGCGCGCGGTCGCGCAGTTCATTCCCTCGCTGCCCGCCACCGACCCCGGCCTGACCATCAACTGGAATCCCTTCACGGAAACCTGGCGCAACCTGAAACTGGCGCACGAGAACGTCGCAGTGTTCCGCTCGCTGCTCGGCATCAGCTGGATGTGGTTCTTTGGCGCCGTGTTTCTGAGCCAGTTTCCGAGCCTGGCCAAGGAGGTGTTGCACGGCAACGAACAGGTGGCGTCGCTGCTCCTTGTGGTGTTCTCCATCGGCATCGGCATCGGCTCGCTGCTGTGCGAGGTGCTCTCGCGCCGCCATGTCGAGATCGGCCTCGTGCCGCTGGGCGCCATCGGCATGAGCGTGTTCTCCATCGACCTGTACTTCGCCTCGCGCAACCTGCCCCCTGCCGAGATCATGGGCTTGGCCGCCTTCATGGCCCAGGGCGCGCACTGGCGTGTGATGCTGGATCTGCTGCTGCTCAGCCTGTTTGCGGGCCTGTACAGCGTGCCCATGTACGCACTGATCCAGATGCGCAGCCAGCCCACGCACCGCGCACGCATCATCGCGGCCAATAACATCCTGAACGCACTGTTCATGATCGCCAGCTCGCTCATCGCCGGTGCCTTGTTGGGCGCAGGCTTCACGGTGCCGCAGATCTTCCTGTTCACCGGCATTGCCAACGCGGTGGTGGCGTTCTATATCTTCATGCTGGTGCCCGAGTACCTGCTGCGGTTTGTGGCCTGGGTGTCGTCGCGCTTCGTGTACCGCTTCAAGGTGCAGGGCGACGAGAACCTGCCTTCGACGGGCGCGGCCATCCTGGCCTGCAATCACGTGAGCTTTGTCGATGCCGTGTTGCTCATGGCGGCCAGCCCGCGCCCCATCTACTTCGTGATGGACCACCGCATCTTCCGCGTGCCGGTGCTGGGGTGGCTGTTCCGCCTCGCCAAGGCGATTCCGATTGCACCCTACAAGGAAGACCCCAAGACTTACGAAGCCGCTTTCGACCGCGCCGCGCAGGTGCTGCGCGAGGGAGACCTGCTGGCGATCTTCCCTGAAGGTGGAATCACCAAGGACGGGCGGCTGCAGGAGTTCAAGGGCGGCATCATGAAGATCATTGAGCGCGCGCGTGCCGAGGGCATCGAGGCCCCCGTGATCCCCATGGCGCTGACCAATTTGTGGGGCTCGTACTTCAGCCGTATCGAGCAGGGCGGCGCCATGGTGCGACCGTTCCGGCGGGGATTTTTCAGCCGTGTGGGGCTCAATGTGGGCCGCCCGGTGGCATCGACGCAGGTGCAGCCCGCGCTGCTGCGCACCCAGGTGGCGGACCTGCTGCAAGCATGAGCCGCGAAGAATCCTCCAACGCTGCAGCGGCAGCGGCGGACCACGGCGCATTGACGGACCGCATCCTGGCCTTCCTGCGCAGCATTGGCGTTGCGGTCTGCGAGGCCGAGGTCCCCGAAGGCAGTTTTCTACCCGGCGTCCGCATCGAGCGGGGTGGCCTGCGTGTGGACCGGGCGCGGCTGCGCTGGCCTGGAGACCTGCTGCATGAAGCAGGCCACCTGGCGGTGGTACCCACGGCGCTGCGGTCCACCCTGGATGATGCGCTGCAGGACCTGCCCGAGGTGGCCCACGGTGGTGAGATCGAAGCCACGGCCTGGGCCTGGGCGGCCACTCGGCACCTGGGGCTGGATTCCGCCGTGCTGTTCCATGACGGCGGTTACCACGGGCGCTCCGTCGGGTTGCGCACCACCTTTGAGCTGGGGGTGTACCTGGGCGCCTCGGGCCTGGCCGCTGCGGGGCTCACCCTGCTGCCCGCGCAGGTCCTGCCGGGCGGAACCCCGGCCTATCCGCACATGCTGGCCTGGCTGCGGGGCTGAGAGTCAAAAAGCGCCAAAAGCAAGGGGCCTCGCGCGGCGTTCAATCCGCGCGGATCTGCGCGCGCTGTGCAATTGCACGCATGCGTGGCAACTCGTCCTCGATCTGCGTGAGCACGGCATCGCCCGTGGCGTACGACGGCTCCAGCCCGGCGGCGATGAGCTTGCTGCGGACCTCCGCGTCCGCCAGGGTGTCGGCCAGGGCCTTGTGCAGTTTGGCCTTGGCCTCGGCGGGTAAGCCGCGTGGCGCAACCACGGCCAGCCAGGAGTCGGCCGAGAACCCGGGGAAGCCACTTTCCGCCACTGTAGGCACGTCGGGCAGTTGCGTGGCCCGCGTTGCACCCGTGACGGCAATGGCCTTGATCTTGCCCGCCTTGAGCTGTGGCAGCGCTGCGGCCACGGTGTCGATGGTGAACGGGATCTGCCCGCCCATCAGGTCGCTCATGGCGGGCGCGCTGCCTCGGTAGGGCACGTGCATCACCTTGATGCCGGCGGCAGACCACGTCAGCTCTGCCGCGAAGTGGCCGGTGGTGCCGTTGCCAAAGGAGCCGTAGGAAAACTTGTCGGGGGTGCGCTGCACTGCCCCGATCAGCTGCCTGAGATTGCCCACGGGCACCTCGCGGTTTGCCAGCAGGATCAGCGGCACGCGGGCCACCATGCCGATGGGCTCATAGCTCTTGACGGGGTCGTAGGGCAGCTTGGCATTGAGCGCCGGATTCACGGTGAACGTGGAGCCCGAACTGATCAACAGCGTGTAGCCATCAGCGGGTGCGTTGGCCACGAAGGCCGCTCCGACAACAGTGCCTGCACCCGCCTTGTTCTCAATCACGATGGGCTGGCCAAGGCGGTCGCCCAGCTTCTTGCTGATCGTTCGACCCACGATGTCCACGGCGCCCCCTGGCGGGAAGGGAACGATGAGCTGTATCGGCTTGGTCGGATAGCCTTCCGCAAGCGCCAGCCACGGCGTTCCGAGTCCCAGCCCCGCTAGGGCTGCTGCCAAGAGGGTCACGCTACGTCGTCTGTCGATCTGCAAGCACTTCATGGGGCACTCCTTGGAGGGGAAAAGCGTAGGCCTCCAGCATCGAGGCCAGGGCCACACAGATCAACGACAGCCGGGCCAGCGGTGCCAGCCGGTGCTGCTCGCTGGACGCATCAGCCGTTGCGAAAAAGAAAGCTGTAGGCGTTGAGCGCTGGCACGCCTCCCAGGTGCGCGTACAACACGCGAGAGCCTTCGGGGAACTCGCCCTTGCGCACCATGTCGATCATGCCGTGCATGGACTTGCCTTCGTACACCGGGTCGGTGAGCATGCCTTCCTGGCGCGCACACAGGCGGATGGCTTCGAGCGTGCCCTCGTTGGGCAGGCCGTATTCAGGGCCGCCGTAGCGTGTGTCCAGCACCACGTCTTCGGCGGTCAGCTCCTGGCCCAGCTCCACGAGCTTGGCGGTGTTTTGAGCGATGCGCAGGATCTGCGCATGGGTCTTCTCGGGTTTGGCCGAGGCATCGATGCCGATCACCTTGCGTGCACGGCCATCGGCTGCAAAGCCCACCACCATGCCGGCCTGCGTGCTGCCCGTGACCGAGCACACGACGATGTAGTCGAACTGGAAGCCCAGCTCCTTCTCTTGCTGGCGAACCTCTTCGGCAAAGCCCACAAAGCCCAGGCCGCCATACGGGTGCTCGGAGCAACCGGCCGGGATGGGGAAGGGCTTGCCACCGGCCTTTTTCACATCGTCCATGGCCTGCTCCCAGCTGGGGCGGATGCCGATGTCGAAGCCCGCAGCATCCAGGCGCACATCGGCGCCCATGATGCGGCTCATCTCGATGTTGCCCACACGGTCGTACACCGCGTCGGAGTAGTTGACCCAGTTTTCCTGCACCAGCACGCACTTCATGCCGAGGTGCGCCGCCACGGCAGCCACCTGGCGCGTCTGGTTGGACTGGATGCCGCCAATCGACACCAGCGTGTCGTAGCCGCCTGCAATCGCTTCGGGGATGAGGAATTCGAGCTTACGGGTTTTGTTGCCGCCGAAAGCCAGGCCCGAGTTGCAGTCTTCGCGCTTGGCGTACAGGTGCACCTTGCCGCCCAGGTGGGCCGAAAGGCGCGGCAGCGGTGTGATGGGCGAGGGGCCGAAGGTGAGCGGGTGGCGGGCAAATTTCTGCAGGTTCATGGCGGTTTCCGGTCGATGAAGAGAAGGCGCAAGCGGGGGGCTTGCAGTGCCTTCATCGTAGAAAAATGCGCGCATCACGTGGTTGCAAAATTTGTTCGAATTACGGCGTTTAAGGTTTATGGAAGAGAATATGAGCGGAAAATATTTCTCTGAATAATCTATGTGCGCAACAAAAGTTCGTGTCAAGAATGTGCCGCAGGCCGATGTCTCGGCCGAACTGGACCGCACCGACAAAGCCATCTTGCGCCAGCTGCAGCGCGACGCGTCGCTGTCGAACGTGGCTTTGGCCGAAAAGGTGCACCTGAGCCCACCCGCCTGCCTGCGCCGGGTGGAGCGTCTCAAGCGCCTGGGGCTCATCGACAAGGTGGTCGCGCTGCTCAACCCCCAGGCCGTGGGGGCGGGCATGCTGGTGATGATTGGCGTGGTGCTGGACCGCTCCACGCCCGAGTCGTTTGCCGAATTTGAAAAGGCGGCAGCCAAGGTGTCGGGCTGCATGGAATGCCATGTAGTCACTGGCGAGTTTGACTACTTCATGTTGGTGCGCACGCGCGACAACGACAGCTTCAATCGCCTGCACGCCGAGCAACTGCTCTACCTGCCAGGCGTGCGGCAGGTGCGCTCGTTCATGGTGCTGCGCAATGTGCTTTCGACCACCGAGCTGCCGCTGGCGGTGTAGCGCAAGCCCCACTTCTTTATTACGCCCCGCGCAGCCGCCCCATCACCGCCGTCCAGGCGGGGCCGCCAAACAGGTTGACCACCAGCCCCGCCATCAGCAGCCCGGCGCCCGCAAAGTGCACAGGCAGCAACTGCTCGCCAAACACCACCCAGCCCGTGGTCAGGCCCACCACGGGCACCAGCAGCGTGAACGGCGCCACACGGTTCACGGGGTAGCGCGACATGAGGTAGGTCCACAGCCCGAAGCCCAGCAGCGTGGAGATCCACGCGATGTAGGCCACGGCGGCCATGGATTTCAGCGACAGGTTTTGCACCGCTGCCAGCACAGCACCGGGGCCGTCCATCACCAGCGCCAGGGCCACAAACGGCAGGGGCGCCACCAGGCTGGACCAGACGATGAAGGCAAACTGGTTCATCGGCCCATAACGCCCCACGGCGCGGGTCACGATATTGCCGCAGCCCCACAGCGCTGCCGCCGCCACGGTCAGCGCGAAGCCCGCCAGCGGCATGGAGGCCCCATGTGCACTGCCAATCAGCACCAGCCCCACACCTGCCAGCGCCAGGCCCGCCACCTGGTTGCCTAGCCATTTCTCACGCAGCCACCAGGCGGCCAGCAGCAGCGTGAAGAACGACTGCGCCTGCAGCACCAGCGAGGCCAGGCCCGAAGGCATGCCCATGTGGATGGCGGTGAACAGCAGGGCAAACTGGCCCACGGCCATGGTCATGCCGTACAGCAGGTACAGCCGCAGCGGCACCTTGGGTGGCTTGACGAACAGCAGCGCCGGAAACGCCGCCAGAAGGTAGCGCAGCGCGCCCAGCAGCATGGGAGGGATGTCGGCCACGCCCACCTTGATCACGGCAAAGTTCAGCCCCCAGACCACGATGACGAGCAGGGCGAGGGCGAGATCACGGGGGCGCAGGGGCAAATTCATGGTGAGGCCGTAGAAGGGGCTGGCTGGATGGGGAGATTGTGCGTGGGCATGCTGGGGGTGGCCGGTGCCGATGGGCCGGATATCGATCAAAACAAGACATTTCTCGCGCGCCTTGCGCCTTGCATCCCATCCCGGCAAGGGCCTTGTGCGACCCTGAAAAAATCTTGAACAGGTTCTAAATAAGCGCAGCCACCTCGATCGCGCGCTCGCGCAACCACTGCAGAGCCAGGTCCTTGTCCCGATGGCGGTGCCATTGAAGCGTCTGGCGCATCACCGGGATTTCCAGGGGGGGCTCCCATACGTGGATGGGCAGCCCGTACTGCAGCGCGCGTTGAGCAAGGCGCTTGTGCACGGTGGCAATGCGTGCCGTGCCGATCACCAGGCTGGGCAGGGATGCGAGGGTGGGCGCGGTGACTTCGATGCGGCGCTTGACGCCGAAGCGCTCCAGAAACCAGCCATCGAACGCGGGGATCTGCCGCGCGCCGGAGTAGTCGGCCACCACATGTCCCGCCGCCAGGTAGTCGTCAAAGCTGAGCTGGCCTTGGATATGCGGGTTGCCCGTCCAGGTGACGCACATGTATGTCTCCTCGAACAGCGTCATGCTCGGGTGTTTGGCGGACACGTATTGCTCGGGGATGATGAGCATGTCGGCCCCGTACTCCTCCAGCTGTTCCACGGGGCGGGCGTTTTGCGCCCGCAGATGCACCTGGACCCCGGGCGCTTCGTGAAACAGCCTCTCGATCAGCGGCTGCATGAACACGGTGGTGGTGAAGTCTGACACCAGCAGCGTGAAGCTCCGGGTGTCGGTAGAGGGGTCAAAGCGGGGCTTCTCAGCGATGGTGCTGTCGATGCGCATCAGCACCTCACGCACCGGGTCCAGCAGCGCCTCAGCGCGGGGCGTCAACACCATCTGACGGCCCTGCGGCACCAGCAACTCATCGTCGAAATACGCACGCAGCCGCGCCAACGCATTGCTGGTGGCAGGCTGGCTCAAGTGGATGCGCTCACCCGCGCGGCTGATGTTGCGTTCGGTCAGCAGCGCGTCCAGCGCCACCAGCAGGTTCAGGTCGAGTTTGTTGAATCGCATTGGCTACGGGTAAACGTTGATATTCGCGATATCAATTGATGGAATCTGAAAAATCCATTTTTCGAATGCGAGCTTACTCCCTACAGTAGCCACCGAACCGATGTCCAGCCCCTTTGGTCATCAGATTCTCAAAAAAACAGAACGGAGACAAATGATGAAACACTGCCCATCAGGCGCAGTGCGGCGGGGTGCTGCCCAAAGCCGCAGAAGCCGCCTCACGCTGGCCCTTGCCACTCTGGCTGTCACCCCCTGTGTTTCTGCCATCGAGCTGGACACCGGCAACCCCGACTGGAAGCTGCGCTGGGACAACACCGTCAAATACAGCCTAACCGGACGCCTCAACACGGCCTTGCCTGAGTTGTCTTCCGTGTTGCCCGTGACGGCCAACCAGAACGACGGCAACAACAATTTCAAGCGCGGCGTGGTGTCCAACCGCGTGGACCTGCTCAGCGAGCTGGATCTGACCGGCCCCAGCTACGGTGCGCGCCTGAGTGCGGCGGCCTGGTACGACCAGGTCTACAACAGCCACACGGACAACACCAGCTTCACGTCCAACCACAGCCCTGCGAGCGATTTTCCGGCGGAGACCCGCAAGCTCATGGGGCGCAAGGCCGAGCTGCTGGACGCCTTTGTCTACGGGCGTTTTGACGTGGCTGACAAGCCGGCCACGGTGCGCCTGGGCCGCCATACCCTGCTGTGGGGCGAAAGTCTGTTCTTCGGCGCCAACGGCATCGCGGGCGGCCAGGCCCCGCTGGACCTGATCAAGCTGCTGTCGGTGCCCAACTCCACCTTCAAGGAAGTGGCCCGGCCGACCGGCAAGGTCTCGGGGCAGGTGCAACTGTCGTCCGACGTGACGGTGGGCGCGTACGTGAACTACGAGTGGGAGAAGACCCGGCTGATGCCCGTGGGGGCCTACCTCTCGACCAGTGATTCGCTGGGCCCGGGTGCAGAGCGCATCAATGCGGGGCCCACGGGCACGTTCATCCGGCAGGCAGACCTGGATGCCAAGAACTCGGGCCAGGGCGGCTTGCAGCTGCGCTGGCGGGTCGAGTCCATCGACACCGATCTGGGTTTCTATGCCATCCGCTACCACGCCACCACCCCCAGCAACATCAACAACGTGCTGGTAGGCCTGCCCCCCGCGCTGAGGGCCAGCAGCTACCGCTGGATGTACCACGAGGGTGTGCGCGCCTATGGCGCCAGCTTCTCCAAGACGATTGATAACTGGGGCCTGGCGGGCGAAGTCTCAGTGCGCCACAACGCGCCCCTGGCCAGCTCTGGGCAGTCCACGCTGGCCACCATTGGCGTGAATGCGGGCCTCAACAACAACAGCAACCCGGGCTACGCTGTGGGCGAGACGGCGCATGCGCAAGTGTCCTGGATCGCATCGCTGGGCCCTTCGTGGATTTCGCGCGAAGCATCGTTTGTGGGCGAGGTGGCCTGGAACCAGCGCACCAAGGTCACACGCAATGCGCAGATGCTCAACCCCAATGCCGACAAATCGGCCACTGGCGTGCGCATGGTGTATTCGCCCAGCTACCGGCAGGTGCTGCCGGGTCTGGATCTCACCCCCTCCATCGGCATGGGCTACACGTTCGGAGCCTCGTCAGCCGTCGGCCCGGGGTTTGGGGTGGACAAGGGCGGCGACATCAACCTCGGTCTGGCCGGGGTGTACCTGGGCGCGTGGAACGTATCGCTGAACTATGTGCATTACCTGGGCAAGGCCGCGCCCACGCTCGATGCCGCCAACAACGCGCAATACAAGCAAGCGCTCAAAGACCGCAACTCGCTGACGCTCTCGGTCCGCACCACTTTCTGATCTGGAACTCTGTCATGAAGCACTACCTGCACATCGCGGGCGTCTGCCTGCTGTCGTCTGTGGCCCTGGGCGCTGCACACGCCGCCGTGAGCGCCGAGGAAGCCGCCAAACTCAAAACCGAGCTGACTCCCCTGGGGGCCGAGCGCGCGGGCAACAAGGAGGGCACCATCCCCGCGTGGAGTGGTGGCTACACCACCCCCATCGCGGGGTTCCAGAATGGCGGGCGCCGGGGCGACCCGTTCGCGGGCGAAAAGCCGCTGTACAGCGTCACCGCCGCCAACATGGCCGAACATGCGAGCAAGCTGACCGAAGGCACCCAGGCACTGCTTAAAAAATACCCGCAGACCTTCCGGGTCGATGTGTACAAAACGCACCGCACCGCCGCTGCGCCGCAGTGGGTGTATGACTACACAGCCAAGAATGCCGTGCAGGCCAAGCTCGATGGTGAGAAGGTCACAGGTGCCTACGGTGGCATTCCGTTCCCCATCCCCAAGACCGGCGAGGAGATCATGGCCAACCATGAACTTCACTGGCGTGGAGAGGCTTGGCAGGCCGACTTCCGGGGCTACCTGGGCACGGCCAATGGCCAGCGCGTGCTGTCGGTGGAGGGGCGTGGTGACTTCCAGATGCCCTACTACGCCCAAGGCCAGCACGACAAGTTCACAGGCGAGTACTGGACCATCCGCCTGGTCAACAGCGGCCCACCGGTGCGTGCGGGCGAGGCCATCACGGGCCGGTCGCACCTGGACCAGGACAAGAGCGCATCGTGGGTGTACCTGACGGGGCAGCGCCGCGTGCGCAAGCTGCCCAATGCCTGCTGCGACACGCCCACGCCTGCCACCGCAGGTGTGGCAAGTTTCGACGAAATCGACGTCTTTGCCGGGCGCAACGACCGCTTTGACTGGAAGGTCGTGGGCAAGCAGGAGATGCTGATCCCCTACAACAGCAACCGCCTGCATACGCCCACCAAGGACAGCGATGTGCTATTGGCCAATCACCTGAACCCCGACCACGTGCGCTGGGAGCTGCACCGCGTGTGGGTGGTGGAGGCCACCCTCAAGCCCGGCCAGCGCCACCAGGCACCCAAGAGCCGCTACTACGTGGACGAAGACACCTGGGTGGCCGTGCTGGGCGACCGCTGGGATGCCAAGGGCCAGCTGTGGAAGACCATCTGGTCCCACCCGGTGGTGATGCCTGACCTTCCTGCCACCACGCCGCAGCAGCAGTGGGGCTTCAACGATCTGATCTCTGGGGCCTGGTATGCCAGCGGCGTGGTCAACGAGCGCAACCAGCACTACAAGATCGTGCCGCGTCGCCCGGACAGCTTCTTCTCTCCCGATGCCATGGCGGGCGAGGGTGTCCGCTGAGCGGGACGGAACCATGCGTATTGCGATCTATGTAGCTGCAGCCATCGCTGCGGCGGGGGCGGGCTGCGCCTTCGCACAGGTGGGGGATGCACTCCAGCGCCCTGCACTGAGCGTGAAGGCGCCTCAGCGCGCCGTGCTGCTGGCAGCTGCCGCTGCAGGGCAGCGGCTGGTGGCGGTGGGCGAGCGCGGAGTGGTCGCGCTGTCCGACGACCGGGGCGTGACCTGGCAACAGGCGGCCTGCCCGGTCAGTGTGAGCCTGACGATGGTACGTTTTGCGGACGAGCGCCGCGGTGTGGCCGTGGGCCATGGCGGCACGGTGCTGACCACGTCCGATGCCGGCGCCAGCTGGGCGCTGCGGCTGGACGGGCGGCGCCTGGCCGCGCTGGCCAAGGCGGCCGCTACCACGCCCCAGGCGCTGCAGTACGCAGAGCGCCTGGTGGCCGATGGCCCGGACAAGCCCTTCATGGATGTGGTGGTGTGGGACGCCCAGCGCATGCTGGCGGTGGGCGCCTATGGCTTGGCCTTCTACACCGCCGATGGTGGACAGACCTGGGCGTCCTGGATGGGCAGGTTGCCCAATCCCAAGGCCCTGCACTGGTATGTGGCGCGGCGCCAGGGCAATACCCTGCTGCTGGCGGGTGAGCAGGGGCTGCTCGCCCGCTCCAGCGATGGCGGAGCTACGTTTGAGGCCTTGCCGTCGCCCTACAAGGGCAGCTGGTTTGCGGGCGAGCTGCGGGCCAACGGGCACGCGGTCCTGGCGGGCCTGCGGGGTAACGCCTGGCGCTCGGTCGACGTGGGCAACACCTGGTCGCAGCTGGTTTCGCCCACGCAGAGCACGATCACTGCCGTGGCCGACGACGGCAAGGGCGGTCTGTGGTTTGCCACCCAGGCGGGCGCTGTGCTGCGCCAGCAGGGCGATGCACTGGTGCCGCTGAACGCTGCGCCCGTGCCCATGCCGTCTGCACTGCTGCCGCAGCGCGAGGGTTCTTTGCTCGCGCTGGGCGTAGCCGGTGTGGTGCCCGTGGTGACACAGGGGGCGCAGCCATGAGCACGCCGTCCTTCGATACCCGATCGGGATCGCTGATCGAGCGGGCGCTGTTCAACCACCGCGCCGTGGTGGTGCTGTTGTGTGCCCTGGTCACTGCCCTGCTGGGCTGGCAGGCCACGCGGTTGCAGCTCAATGCCAGCTTTGAAAAGACCATTCCCACCAGCCACCCCTACATCCAGAATTTTCTGGCCTACCAGTCGGAACTCAGTGGCCTGGGCAACGCTGTGCGTGTGGCCGTTGCCCGCCCCCAGGGCAACATCTATGACGCGCAGTACCTGGACACCCTGCGCCGCCTGTCCGATGAAGTCTTCTTGCTGCCGGGTGTGGACCGTGCACGGATGAAGTCGCTGTGGACCCCCACCACACGCTGGGTGGGTGTCACCGAAGAGGGCCTGGAAGGCGGGCCGGTCATTCCCGATGGTTTTGATGGATCGCCAGCCAAGCTGCAGCAACTCGCGGCGAACGTGGCGCGATCCGGAGAGATCGGCCAGACGGTAGCGCGCGATGCCGCATCGACCGTGATCTTTGTGCCCCTGCTGGCCAAGGATGCCCAGGGCCAGTCGCTCGACTACGCCCTGCTGTCGCGGCAGCTGGAGACGCTTCGCGGCAAGTACGAGGCCGAAGGCGTGGCGATCCACATCACCGGCTTTGCCAAGATCGTGGGCGACCTGATTGATGGCGTGCGGGCCGTGCTGGTGTTCTTTGCCATGGCGGTAGCCATCGCCACGGCCATGGTGTTCTGGTACACGCGCTGCATCCGTTCCACGCTGCTGGTGGTGCTGGCATCGCTGGTGGCCGTGGTGTGGCAGCTGGGCCTGCTGCCCTTGCTGGGGTATGCACTCGACCCGTATTCCATCCTGGTGCCGTTTCTGGTGTTTGCCATCGGCATGAGCCATGGTGCGCAAAAGATGAACGGCATCATGCAGGACGTGGGACGGGGCGTGGACAAGCTGGTGGCTGCGCGCTTCACCTTCCGGCGCCTGTTCCTCGCGGGCTTGACGGCACTGCTGGCAGACGCAGTTGGGTTTGCCGTGCTGCTGGTCATCGACATCCAGGTCATCCGCGAACTGGCGATTGCCGCGTCGATTGGCGTGGCCGTGCTGATCTTCACCAACCTGATCCTGTTGCCCATATTGTTGAGCTACACCGGCGTCAGTGCGGTGGCTGCCGAGCGCAGCCTGCGCGCCGAGCAGGCCGATGCCGAGGGCGCTGCCAAACACCCGCTGTGGACTCTGCTCGACCGCTTCACCCAACGGCCTTGGGCCACGGTGGCTGTGGCCGCCGGGCTGGTCATGGGGGTGGGAGGTTTTCTTGTCAGCACGCAGCTCAAGATCGGCGACCTGGACCCCGGGGCGCCCGAGTTGCGCGCAGACAGCCGCTACAACCGCGATGTGGGATTCATGAACGCAGCCTACGGCGCGGGCAGTGACGTGCTGGCGGTGATGGTCAAGACGCCCGAGGGCCAGTGCTCCCACTTCGATGCGCTGAACAAGGTCGATGCGCTCGAATGGGAGCTGCGCCAGATCGACGGCGTGGAGAGCACCAACTCGCTCTCTCTGCTCAACCGCCGGGTGCTGTCGGGCCTCAACGAAGGCAACCCACGGTGGTACGAGTTCTTGCCCAACCAGGACATGCTCAACACCGTGACGGCCAGCGCACCCCGTGGGCTCTACAACGATGCCTGTGGGTTGTTGACGGTGTACGTCTATTTGCGCGACCACAAGGCCGACACTCTGGCGCGCGTCGTGGGCCACATCGAGGCCTTTGCCCAGCGCAACAACACGGCAGACACCAAGTTTCTGCTGGCCGCCGGGTCTGCGGGCATTGAGGCGGCCACCAACATCGTGGTCAAGGACGCGTGGCGAACCATGCTGCTCATGGTGTACGGGGCGGTGGTCGTACTGTGTTTTGTGACCTTCCGCTCGTGGAAGGCGGTGGTGGTGGCCGTGCTGCCGCTGGTGGTCACGTCCTTCCTGGCCGAAGCGTTGATGGTGGCGTTGGGCATGGGCGTAAAGGTCGCCACGCTGCCGGTGATTGCGCTGGGCGTGGGCATCGGCGTGGACTACGCGCTCTACATCCTGTCCATCACGCTGTCGCAACTGCGCGAAGGCAAGAGCCTGTCGGAGGCGTACTACCGCGCCCTGCTGTTCACCGGCAAGGTCGTGATGCTGACGGGCGTGACGCTGGCTGTGGGCGTGATCACCTGGGTGGCGAGCCCGATCAAGTTCCAGGCCGACATGGGCTTGCTGCTGGCGTTCATGTTCCTCTGGAACATGCTGGGGGCGCTGGTGTTGTTGCCCGCGCTGGCCCACTTTTTACTCAAGCCTGCGGCGCCCGTCGCCAACGCCCGTCCAACCGCGCGCGACGTGCACGGGGTACCGCAAGGCGCTCATTGACTGACAACGAGGACGAACCATGACCACGACCCACACGATGTGCGTTGCTGCCGGTCTGTTGCTGGCATGCGTCAACGCGCAGGCCCAGCCCAGCCCCCAACCGGCCGCAGTGCTGGATCGCTATATCGCCGCAGTGCACGCGGGTGACATGGCCGCCGTGCGCGCGCTCATCGCGCCGGAGGTGGAGCGATCGGACTTTCCCGGCTGCACTCCTGCCATGGACAACCCCAGCTGCCTGGCGCACTACATCGACGCCACGGTGGTCCGGCCGCAGGCCCGCTTGTCTGTGCTGAGCACCGAGGTGGATGGGGACCGGGTGTCTGCACTGCTGGAGGTGCGCAGCGAGCTGTATCGCCGCGCCGGTGTGGAACGCATCGTGGGCCGCGACGTGCTCCGTGTGACCGATGGGCAGATCCGGTCCTTCCGCTTTGTCCCTGACTTTTCCGACGCGCCTACGGCCGTCTTTTTTGGCACGCTGGGCATTGGCCCGCGTGCCTCCCAAGCCCCCGCAAAGTGATCCTATGTTCAAGTACTTTCCTACTAACTACGTCTGGAACCTCTCGGTCGATCTGGCCATCGAGATGGGCGCACGCATCGGTGAAATCGAAGAGATGTGCGCTCCGCTGCAAGAGGCCGCCAAGGCGCCCGATGCCGCTGGCACGCAGGCCTTCCGTGAAACCTGGGTGCGCATGGCGGACAAGCTCTGCGGCTTGGCCGAAGAAGATGAAGCGCGCGGCTGGATGTATTCCGCAGGCGAGAAATACCGCCGCGCCTCCAGCTATCTCATCACCGCAGAGCGCCTGCAGGCGCACAGCGCTCCGGGCCGACTGGCCCTTTATGAGCGCGAGCTGGAGCTGTTCCTCAAGGGCTTACGCCTGCTGGGCGACCGGGTGCAGCGTGTGGAGATCCCCTATGAAGGCAAGCACCTGTCGGCGCTGTACTACCCGGCCCATGGTCTGAAATCGGGGGAGCGGGCGCCATTGCTCGTGCAGCTAAACGGCCTGGATTCGACCAAGGAAATGAAGTATCTGGTCGGGTTGCCAGCATGGCTGGCCCAACGCGGCGTGTCCTCTCTGGTGGTGGACCAGCCAGGCACGGGCGAGGCGCTGCGGCTGCACGGGCTGACGGCACGGTACGACACCGAACACTGGGCGAGCCGCGTGGTGGACTGGCTGGAACAGCACCCCGACGTGGACCCGAAGCGCATCGGCTGCGAGGGCGTTTCGCTGGGCGGCTACTACTGCCCGCGTGCCGTGGCCATGGAGCCGCGTTTTGCCTGCGGCGTGGCCTGGGGCGCCAACCACGACTGGCGTGATGTGCAAAAGCGCCGTTTGGAGAAAGAGGGCGACTTCCCCGTGCCGCACTACTGGGCTCACGTGTGCTGGGTCTGGGGCGCCAAGGACGTGGACGAATTCATGCACATCGCGGAAAACGTGCACCTCGATGGCGTGGTCGAGAAGATCAAGGTGCCTTTCCTGGTCACGCACGGCGAGCGCGACTCGCAGATCCCGCTCAAGTGGGCGCACCGCACCTACGAGCAGCTGGTCAACAGCCCCCAGCGCGAACTCAAGGTGTTCACCGACCGCGAGGGTGGATCGCAGCACGCCAGCTTTGACAACAGCATCAACGCCGGCCACTACATCGCTGACTGGGTGGCCCAGACCCTGGGTGGTCATACCGCCTGAGAGCCCCGCACCTGCCCTGACAACCTCTACAACCAAGGATCAACAGATGAACATCATTGGACCCGACGCGCTCGTTTTTGGCGTGGACGACGTCGCTGCCTGCGCCCAGTACCTCACCGACTACGGGCTCACTCCCGTGGGCGTCACCGCTGCGGGTGGGCGCTTTGAAGCGCTGGACGGCACGTGCGTGGAGATCCGCTCCCAGGGCGACCCTTCTCTGCCACCCGCGCTGGGCACTGCCAGCATGTTGCGCGAAACGGTCTACGGGGTCGCAGATGCGGCCACGCTCGACGCCATCGAAGCCGAGCTGGCGCGCGACCGCGCCGTGGTGCGCCAGGGCGATGTGCTGCGCACCACCGATGACTTGGGCTTTGCCCTCGCTTTCCAGGTCACGGTGCGCAAGCCGCTGGCATTGCCTGCCGAGGCCGTGAACGCGCCCGGTGCCGTCCCGCAGCGTGGGCCCAACGCCCTGGGCCTGTCGCCCGACATGGCGGCGCGGCCCCGTTCGCTGTCGCATGTGGTGTATTTCGTGCCCGACGCGGCCAAGGCCGAGGCGTTCTACGTCCGACTGGGCTTTGTGTGCACCGATCGCTTCACGGGTGTGGGACCGTTCTTGCGCCCTGCGGGCACGCAAGACCACCACACCTTGTTCATGATCCAGACACCGCCGTTCATGAAGGGCTGCGAACACTTCACCTTCCACATGGGTGGCCCCACCGATGTGTTGCTGGCCGGCACCCGCTTTGTCGAGAAGGGCTACCAGAGCTTCTGGGGGCCGGGGCGCCACAAGTTTGGCAGCAACTGGTTCTGGTACTTCAACTCGCCCCTGGGCTGCCACGTGGAGTACGACGCCGACATGGACCAGCATGACGACACCTGGGCCGCGCGCGAGGTGCCGATGAGTGCCGATGCTTCGCAGCTCTTCCTCTTTCAACACCGCGAGAAGTGGGCGCCTTCGGGCCCGCCACCTGCGGGTGCACCGCACTGAGAGCCGACCATGAAGCTCTGCCACTGGAACGATCTGCCCGATGGTGAGTCGCGGGGCTTTGACCCCGCAGGCCGTGGGCAGGACACGGTGCTCATCGTGCGCCAGGGCGAGCGGCTGTACGCCTATGCCGATCTGTGCCCCCACTTGGACACCCCCATGGCATGGCGCAAGGACAAGTACCTGAATGCGGTGGGTGATCGCATCGTCTGCGCGGCCCACGGTGCGCTGTTTGACATCACCACCGGGTTGTGTACCTTGGGCCCGTGCCTGGGCGACGCCTTGGTGCCCGTGCCATTGAAAGTACAAGCGAACGGCGAGATCCATATCGCCCCTACCAATCACAAGGAGACAAACCCATGAGCCTTTCACACCAACGCATTTTGATCATCGGCGGGGGCTTTTCCGGCATGGCCGCCGCCATCGAGCTGCGCAAGCAAGGTGCGCAGGTGGACCTGGTAGAGATCGACCCTGGCTGGCGCAGCTACGGTGCGGGCATCAGCCTGGGGGGCGCCACGCTGCGGGCGTTTCGGCGCCTGGGAATTCTCGAAGCGTTTCTGGCGCAGGGCAACGCCTCGGACGGCGTGAACCTGCACCTGCCCCACGGCCCTCTGGTGGCCACCTTGCCCACGCCCCGTATTGCGGGGGCCGATGTTCCAGGCGGCGGCGCCATCATGCGCCCGGTGCTGGCCCGCATCCTGGCCGAGGCCACCCGCGCGGCGGGCGCCAACGTCCGCCTGGGCTGCACCTTCTCTGCCATTGAGCAAGAGGCCGATGGCGTACAGGTCACCTTCACCGATGGACAGCGCCAGCGCTATGACCTGGTGATCGGTGCCGATGGCCTGTACTCCAAGGTGCGTGAGACGGTGTTTGAAAACGCACCCCAGCCGCGCTACAGCGGCCAGGCCGTGTGGCGTGCCGTGCTTCCCAAGCCGCCAGAGATCGAGACCGCCACGATGTGGATGGGCCCGAAGATCAAACCCGGCGTGAACCCTGTCTCGAAGACCGAGATGTACCTCTTCGTCACCGAGCCGCGCTCCACCAACGACCATGTCGATCCGGCCACCTTTGCGGACCGTTTGCGCGCATTGCTCGACGGGTTTTCCGCACCCACGCTGCAGTCCATCCGCAGCCAGATCGGACCGGATTCACAGATTGTGTTTCGCCCGCTCGAAGGCCTGCTCATGCCACGCCCGTGGTCGCGCGGCCGGGTGGTGCTGATTGGTGACACGGTGCACGCCACCACGCCGCATCTGGCGTCCGGGGCCTGTATCGGTATCGAGGACGCCTTGGTGCTGGCCGATGAACTGGCGCAGGCGGGCGATGTACCGACCGCGTTGTCGGCCTTTGAAGCCCGGCGCTGGGAGCGCTGCCGCATGGTGGTCGAAAACTCCGCCCGGCTGGGTGAGATCGAGATCGAAGGCGGCGACAAGGAGGAGCACTCGCGCATCATGCGCGAGTCCCTCATGGCGTTGTCCCAACCCATCTGAGGCGAGGTGAGCATGATCACAACCCAATCGCTGCGGGGCCGGGTGGCCCTGATGGTGGGCCATTGCGCAGGCATGGTGGATCTGGTGGCTTTGCCCGTCTGGGTGGGCACGCTGATATCGGTGTACCGCTTCGACCCGCAGCAGGCCGGCTTGCTGGCTACGCTGTTTTTGGCTGGAGCGGTGGCCGCCAGCCTGGTGTTGGCGCCGTTCTTTCAGTTGTTGCGCGGGCGCACCGTGGCGACCTGCGGCTTTGCTGGCGCGGCCGTGGCGTTTGCCGTGGCGTCCACCACCACCCAGTTCGCCTTGTTGGCGCTGCTGCATGCGGGGGCAGGTATTGCTGCGGGCACGGCCCTGAGCGTTACCCATGGCACCATTGCCCGCAGCCCCAACCCCCACCGCATGTTCGCCCTGGTGGGCATGGCACTGGGGGTATTTGCCATCGCGTTCCTGGGGGGCACCCCCGTGCTGGTGGCCAAGCTGGGTGGACCCGCGTTGTTCCAGGTCTTTGCCGGCGTCATGGCAGTGGGCGCGGTGGTGGCGGCTCTGGCGTTTCCCGAGGCCGACAGCGTAGGCGGTGCGGTGCCTTCGCAGGCGCCGGCTGCGCCTTTGCCCGCTGCGGTCTGGTGGGGCGTGCTGGGCATCGCGGCGCTCGGGCTGGTGCAGTCCATGACCTTCAGCTTTCTGGAGCGCGTGGGCAGTGACCGGGGCTACGGACTTCAGGCCGTCACCGGCGTGCTGATTGCCCTGGGCGTCGTCAACCTCTTTCCCGCAGCGTTGGCCGCTGTGCTGGAAAAGCGCTGGGCTGCCCGCAGCGTTCTGCTGTCGGGACCTGCGCTCCAGGCCTTGCTGGTGGTGGTGATCATGAACTCGCCCGTGTTTGCGCCCTATGCCGCAGCCGCCGCCGTGTTTGCGGCCGTGATGATCTTCACGCACACCTTTGCCTTTGGCGTGCTGGCGCGGCTGGACCCCAGCGGCCGTGCCTTGGCCGCCACCCCCGCCATGCTCATGTTCGGCGCGGCCATTGGGCCCATCCTCGGCGGCACCTTGGTCAAGGCATGGGGCTATGGCAGCCTGGGGGCGGCGGCCCTCGTGATTGACGCAGTGGCCGTCTATGCATTTGCGCGCATCCACCGAGCCCCTCACAAAGCGAAGCCTTTGCCCGGGGTGGCGTGACAACGTTTGCCTTCTCTATTCCATGCCCCGCTGAACGCTCCCGTTTCGGTCGCGTTCAGCGCCAACTCCTGTGCCCGTATGACCAAACCCCAACGCCGCTTCGTGGACCTGTCCATTTACCTCGAAAACGACGTGCTCTCCGACCCGCCGCCCCTGGCGCCGAAGATCACCTACCAGAAACACGCCGATACGTTGCCCGAGTTCATGACCATGATCCCCGGCACCCAGCCTGAGGACTACCCCGATGGCGAAGCAGCAGCGGCCGAGTGGGTGACGCTGACCACGCACAACGGTACCCACCTGGATGCGCCGTGGCACTTCCACTCCACGCAGGACGCGAAGAACGGCGGAGCCCGCCCCTCCATCACGATTGACGAAGTGCCGCTGGAATGGTGCTTTCAGCCGGGTGTGAAGCTGGACTTTCGCCACCTGCCCGATGGCTACGTCGCCACCGCCGCCGATGTGCAGGCCGAGCTGGCCCGCATCGGCCACACGCTGCAGCCGCTCGACATCGTGGTGGTCAACACCCGCGCTGGGTCGCGCTACGGGCACAAGGACTACCTGGGCGCCGGTTGTGGCATGGGCTACGAAGCGACGATGTACCTGCTGGAGCGCGGTGTGCGCCTCACGGGCACCGATGCCTGGAGCTGGGATGCGCCGTTTTCGTACACCGCCCAGCGCGTGGCCGAGACGGGCAACAAGGCCCTGATCTGGGAGGGCCACAAGGCGGGCCGCGACATCGGCTACTGCCATCTTGAGAAGTTGCACAACCTGGAGGCGCTGCCGGCCACGGGGTTCACGATCAGCTGCTTCCCCCACAAGATCCGCGGTGCCTCGGCAGGCTGGACGCGCGCGGTCGCCATTTTTGAAGACTGAGGAGTCCGTTCATGGGTTTTCCATCCATCCACCGCGTGGTCACGGGCCACAACACTCAAGGCCGGGCCGTGGTCGCCAGCCAGGGGCCGCTGCCCACCGTGGTCGAGATTGCGGCCATTCCCGGTACGGTGTTCCATGAGGTCTGGAGCACATTGCAATCGCCCGCCGTCGTGGACAACGGCCTGGACCCTACGCTCGGTCCGCTGGTGCTGCCGCCCCCGCAGGGTGGCACGCGCATCCGGTTCGTGGACATTCCGCCCGATACGCCCGAGTTCCTCGCACGGGGTGCCGAGCGCATGCATGACGCCTTCAGCCAGATTGGCGATGCGGCCGCCTCCACGGTGAAAACCGACTCCCCCCACCCGCTGATGCACCGTACCGAATCGGTGGACTACGGCGTGGTGATTGAAGGCGAACTGACGCTGGTGCTGGACGAAGGCGAAGTGCCACTGCGCCCCGGCAGCGTGGTGGTGCAGCGGGGTACCAACCACGCATGGGCCAACCGTTCGGGCGCGCCGTGCCGCATGCTGTTTGTGCTGGTCGATGGGCGGTTTGACACCTCTCTGGCCGCGCCTGCGAAGGAGCAACAACCATGAGCACGCGCCGTCAATGGTTGGGCGCTGCAGCGTCTGTGGCGTTGACGCCCTGGGCGTGGGCGCAGGCTCCGTACCCCGCGCGCCCGTTGAGCTGGGTGGTACCTTACCCGGCCGGGGGCTTTGGCGACGCGATGTCGCGCCTGCTGGTGCAGAAGCTGGGAGAGCGCATGCAGCAAGCCGTGGTCGTGGAGAACAAGCCTGGCGGTGCCGCGCAACTGGCGGCCCAATACGTCAAGCAGCAGCCTGCTGATGGCCGTACCTTGTTGTACGCCGACATCGGCCCGCTGGCCATGTACCCGGCGCTGTACGCCAAACTGAGCTTCAGCCCCCTCAAGGACTTCGCGCCCCTGACGCGGTTGTTCAAGTCGCCACTGGTCGTGGTCGTGCCTGCGGGCAGCCCGTTTCAGACGCTGGCCGACCTGCTGCGCGCGGCCGCTGCAGGCGATGGGCTCAACTATGGCTCCTACGGGCAGGGCAGCCAGCCCCATGTGTGGACCGAGCAGCTGCGCATCAAGACGCGCTCGCGCATGACCCATGTGCCCTACCAGGGCGCAGCGCCCGCGCTGCAGGATCTGATGGCCGGGCGCCTGGACTTCATGTGCGATGTGGTGGCTTCGAGCCTGCCGCTGGTGCGCGAAGGCAAGCTGCGCGCGCTGGTCAGCGTTGGCAGCGAGCAGCGCCTGCAAGTGCTCCTCCAGGTGCCCACCCTGACCGAGGCCGGGCATGCGGACCTCGATATTCCGGGCTGGAACGGTGTGATGGTGCGCGCGGGCACGCCTGCACCGGTGGTCGAAACGCTTCACAAGGCCGTCGTGACCGCGCTGGAGTCTCCCGAAGTGCTGGGCCGCTACCGGCCGCTGGGCCTGGAGCCTGCACCACTCACGCCAGCTGCATTCGGCGAGTTCATCCAGGGCGAATCGCAGCGGTGGGGTTTGGCCATTCGCCAGGCCGGGATCAAGGTCGAATGAGCCTCTTTGACCTGCAGGGCCGCACCGCCCTGGTCACGGGGGCCACCCAGGGCTTGGGTCTGGCGATTGCGCGCACCCTGGCCGAGCAGGGCGCCCGGGTGGTGGTCTCCGACCGCGATGCACTCGCCTGCGAACAGGTGGCTGCATCGTTGCCGAACGCCATCGGTGTTGCTGCCGATATGGCGTTGCCCACAGCGATCACCGCGCTGGTGGAGCGCGCCGGCCCGCTGGACATCCTCGTATGCAACGCCGGTATCCAGGGACCCGCCGGCCCTCTGGCCGATGCCAGCGATGCCGACTGGCATCAGGTGTTTGACATCAACCTGCGGGCCGCAGCGCGGCTGTGTGCGCTGGCGCTGCCCGGCATGGCGGCGCGGGGCGGTGGCAGTGCCGTGCTCATCTCCAGCATTGCGAGCCTGCGCGGCAACCGTTCGATTGGCCTGTACGGTTTGACCAAGGCTGCGCTGGCCCAGCTTGCGCGCAACCTGGCTGTGGAGTGGGGCCCTGCGGGTGTGCGGGTCAACGCCGTGTCACCCGGCCTCATCCGCACGCCGTTGGCCGAGCAGCTCATGGCCGATGAAGCCTTCATGGCCAGGCGCATCCAGGCCACCCCACTGCGGCGCGCAGGAGAACCCGAGGAAGTGGCCGGCGTGGTCGCCATGCTGGCCAGCCCCGCCGGGGCCTTTGTGACCGGACACAACCTGGTGGTCGATGGCGGCACCACCATCAGCGATGGGAGTTGAAACCATGCACCGCATGTTGAGCCGAAGAACCCTGGTGGTGAGTGCCTTGGCGTTCCCGCTGAGCACGTGGGCTGCCACCTGGCCCACACGGCCGTTGCGCATCGTCCTGCCGTTCGCAGCCGGAGGCAGCTCTGACCTGGTGGCACGCCTGCTGGCCGACAAGCTGGGCCAGGCCCTGGGCAGCCCAGTGGTGGTGGAGTCGCGTGCAGGGGCCAACGGCATCATTGCCTCGGAGGCCGTAGCGCGAAGCACAGACGGGCACTCCCTGTTGTGGATCAGCGCAGCCCACGCCATCAACGCCAGCCTTTACCCCCGGCTGCCTTACGACAGCCAGCGCGACTTTGCCCCTGTGGCCCTGGTGGCCAGCCCCGGGCCGATGGTGATTGCGGTGCCTGCGGCTCTGCCGGTGCGCAGCTTGTCGGACCTGATCGCACTGGCCCGGCGGCAGCCCGGGCAGGTCAGCTACGCATCGGCCGGTATCGGCAACGTGCTGCATCTGGCGGGCGATATGCTGGCGCAGCAGGCCGGAGTGCAGCTGCTGCATGTGCCTTACAAAGGCGCTGCGCCCGCCCTCAACGACCTGGCGGCTGGGCAAGTCAATCTGATGTTCAACAGCGCCCTGGCCGTGGCCCCCATGGTCAAGGACGGGCGCGTCCGCCTGCTGGCGCAGACCGGCGCACAGCGCTCGCCTGCCTTGCCCGCCGATCTGCCCACGGTGGCCGAGACGCTGGGCCTGACGGGCTTTCAGGTGACAGGCTGGTTTGGCTTGTTGGCGCCTGCTGCCATACCGGCCGACGTTGTGGGCCGGCTCAACGCGGAATGCGTTCGCATCCTGGCCCTGCCCGAGCTGCGCGAAAAACTGGCCTTGCTGGGCAGTGCTGATACACCCACCCAAAGCGCGCGCGAATTTGGCGCATTTCTGGCAGCAGAGACAGACCGTTATGCCCGCGTCATCCGGGCGGCGGGGCTGCGTCTTGAAACACCTTCTTCCTAATTCTTCCTGATGGGACTGGCGATGCGATTTGCAACTTTGAAAGACGGCAGCCTGGACGGCCGCCTGGTACTGGTTTCTTCCAACGGCCTGCGGGCCGTCGATGCCGCTCCGATAGCGGCCAGCTTGCTGGCCGCTGTGCAGAACTGGGATGCTGTGGAGCCCGCCCTGCGCGAGCGCGCTGCTGCGCTGGAGGCTGGCACTGCCACCGGCATCTTTGCGTTCGATCCCGCCGCATGCTGCGCTCCCTTGCCGCGCAGCCCGCAGTGGCTCGATGCATCGGCGTTCCTCAACCATGGCCGCTTGATGGAGCGGGCGTTCAACACGCCGCCCATCCCGCACTTTGACACCATCCCCGTGATGTACCAGGGCGCTAGCGACGATTTTCTGGGCCCTTGCGACGATGTGCCCTTGCCCAGTGAGGCCGACGGCATCGATTTCGAAGGCGAGTTCGGCGTCGTCTGTGGCCCCGTGCCCATGGGCGTGACGGCCGAAGCGGCATTGAACTGCGTGCGCTTGGTCGTCCAGATCAACGACTGGAGCCTGCGCGCGCTGGGCCCGCACGAAATGAAGACGGGCTTTGGCTTCCTGCAAGCCAAGCCGTCTACCAGCTTTGCCCCTTTGGCCGTGACGCCGGATGAATTGGGCGACGCTTGGCAGGGTGGGCGGGTGCATCTGCGATTGCATGTGGACTCCAACGGCAAGTGGTTTGGCCACCCCCATGGCGGAGAAATGAAGTTCAGTTTCGGCCAGCTCATTGCCCACGCGGCTCGCACACGGCGGCTCACGGCCGGCACCATCATCGGTTCGGGCACGGTGTCCAACCAGGCGCGCGATGCAGGCTCTGCCTGCCTGGCCGAGCGGCGCGTGATCGAGATACTGGACGAAGGTGCGGCCAAAACGCCGTTCATGCGCTACGGTGACCGCGTGCGCATGCAGGCACGCTGGCCCGATGGCCGCGATGGGCCTTTTGGCGTGGTGCATCAGCGCGTGGTGGCTGTGGGCTCGGAGGTGCGCTGATGCATGTGCTTGTCACCGGTGCCGGCGGGTTCATTGGCGCCGCCCTGGCCGAGCGGTTGCAGTCCGTGCCGTTGGTGCCCGGTCTGCCCCTGCGCTTGACGCTGGTGGACCGAGCCGGGCCCGCTGCCCCTTGCGCACCGGCCGTGCACTGGCATATCGGCGGCTTTGCAGACCGCGCACTGTTCGAAGCCTTGGAGGACCACCCGCCCGACTGCGTATTCCACCTGGCCAGTGTCCCGGGATCGCTGGCCGAGCGTGAACCTGGGCTGGGTGTGCAGGCCAATCTGCTGGATACCGTGGCCTTGTGCGAGGGGCTTGCGCGCCCGGTGCGCGAAGGCCGGGCGCGTGCCCCACGGCTGGTGTTTGCCAGTTCGGTGGCGGTGTACGGTGCGCTGGGCACCCAAGCGGTGGATGAGCGCCAGGGGCCGCAGCCCACCCTCAGCTATGGGGTGCACAAGTGGATGACGGAACTGCTGGTGGCCGACTATGGACGGCGCGGCGACATTGATGGCTGCAGCATCCGGCTGCCTGGCATCGTGGCGCGGCCACCCGCAGAAACGGGCCATGGCTCCGCGTTCATGAGCCAGATCTTCCATGCCCTGCGGGCGCGGCAGATGTACACCTGCCCCGTGTCGGCACAGGCCACCGCCTGGTGGATGTCGCTCCAGTGCTGTCTGGACAACCTGGTGCATGCCGCGCGCTTGCCCACGCGGGGCATGCCGACCGCGCGGTGCTGGCAGCCGCCGGTATTGCAGTCATCGGTGGGTGATGTGGTGCAAGCCATCGCGCACGCCCAGGGTCTCGATCCCAAGGACTGGATCCGGTACGCACCCGACGCGCGCACCGAAGCACTGTTCGGGTGTTTACCAGCCTTGCGGACGCCTCAGTCAGAGGCTGCCGGTTTCCGGCATGACGGCTCGCTGGAGTCTCTGGTTACGCGGGTGCTGGGGGGGCTGCACAGCCCTGGGATGGTGGAGTAGGGGAGACAGAAAAAGGCGCGTCATGGGGTGTGCTGTGGAGTGGGCGCCGGACTGGTGGGCGGTGCCAGCTCCTCCCTGCACGCCGTGTGACGCGCCCACAGCCTCGGCGCTTCTGGCGTGCAGGTGTGTGCAAGGCACTTCCTGCGGCCTTTCCTGCGGCTTTGTACATGCCTATCCGCGAAGGCGCTGCACCACTCCCTCGGGGGCTATGTGCTCACACCGTTTCCACCGCAAAGCTCAGGCCCGCATTCGCCTGCAACCGCGCTATCAGCTTGTCACCCAGCGCGGGCGCCGTGGTCCAGATGCCGCCGGGGGTGGTGGTGGCATCCTGCAGCAGGCACACAGCCGCCTCGGAGATCATCTTGGATGTGGAGCCATAGCCCGGATCACGGTCGCCCTTCACGCCCACGCGCAAGGTGTTGCCTGCATCGTCAGTACCCAGGAACAGCACGTCGTAGAACCCGTTCTCACGTTCTTCGCGCGAAGGGCCTTCGCCGGGCTTGGGGCCTTTGTCCGAGCCCAGCGACTTGTCGCCCGCCACCGCGTTGGCGATGGCCTCGCCCTTTTCGCCAGGGCCGGTGATGAGCATTTCGTCGTAGACAAAGTCGGTGCCATAGGCGTGCTGCAACAGGAAGTTGGAGCGGTGCACGTTGCGCGTGTTGATGGCGGCCATTACAAACGGGGCCACCCAGATTCCATCGCCCAGCGCCTCGTCCACCATGGGTTTGTGGCCGGTTGGCTGGCGCGGCCCTTCAAACCTGGGCGTGAGAGAGAACGGGTTCTTCAGCAAATCCAGCACCGCAGGGTTGGTGGCAGCCGCGGCCATGGTGGCCTTGAGGCTGGCGGCCGTGCCCCCAGAGAAGGTGCCCTTCATCTTGCGCACCCGGCCGCGCACGCGCGGGGCGGGGTGGCCGAAGCGCTGGGCAAATTCCTTTTGCAGCAGGAACACGCCCAGGTCAAACGGGATCGAGTCGAACCCACACGAGAACACGATGCGCGCGCCGCTGGCCTTGGCCGCAGCTTCGTGCGCGTCGATCATCTGGCGCATCCAGGCGGGCTCGCCGCACAGGTCCACATAGTCCACACCAGCCTTCGCGCAGGCGGCCACCAGTTCGTTGCCATAGAGCTGGTAGGGGCCTACCGTGGTCAGCACCAGGCGCGTGGAATCCATCAGCGCTTGCAGGCTGGCGGGGTTGCTGGTGTCGGTCACGACCAGCGGAGTGTCGGCCGGTGCGCCCACTTCGTCGCGCACGGCGGCGAGTTTGTCGGCATTGCGCCCGCCCATGGCCCAGCGCAGGCCGCTGCCAGCGGGGTAGCGCTGGAGCAGGTATTCGACCACCAGGCGGCCGGTGAAGCCGGTAGCGCCGTGGACGACGAGGTCAAAGGGTTTGGTCATGGTGTGGGTCTCCGTCCATCAAAAAAGCAAGCACGCGCAGCGGTCAGGGGCTGCCACGCCGGGGGGGCTGCCATTGTCTTTGGCGGGGCCTGCAGGCTCTGTCGCGCAGGTGCGTTGCAGGGGCTGCGTAGGGCGAGAACAACGGACTTCGGCTATTTTTTCGAGAAAAAGTACCGCCAAACGATACCGGATAGCCTGCGGGTAGCCACTGTTACGGTTCAATGCAGACACGCAAGTTACGTCTGGGCACCATTCGCTCCGTGTTCAACCAACGTCCCCCCGGGGCACCACTGCAATGTCTTCTTCTCCCATCGTTGTTCAGCGTGACACCAAGGCCTGGCAGTTGCAGGTGTGGGTCTCGTTCGGCATCGCGGTTTTTCTGTGTGCCGTGGGCCTGGCATGGCTGCCTGGCGAGCAACTGGAGCAGGCCTTCATGGTGATGGGCTACGTGTTCTGCCTCTCGGCCGCGTTTGTGTTGGCCAAGTTTGTGCGGGACAACGAAAGCGCTTCGCGCCGTGGCGGTGGCGACACCCCTATGTGGAAGCTGGTGGTGTGGGGCGGCTTTACGGTGGCCATGGGCCTCACGGGTTGGGGCCTGATGAGCATGGACATTAACGTGACCTACAAGGCGTTTCTGGGCGTGAGCTGGCTTTACCTCATCACCACCGCCTTCACGCTGGCCAAGATGCTGCGCGATCGCCACGAGGCTGATCTGATGGACGCCCGCCTGCAAGGCCGCCGCGAAGCCGCCCAGGCAGCCGCCCAGAACCACAGCGCGAACTGATCGCAACCGGTATGCGCAGGCGGCACAACCAGCCGCCGTTGTGGATGAATTTCTTTGTGGTCTTTCGACCCGGTCTGTTCCGTACCCTGGGTGTGTGGGCGGGCCGTACCTTGAGGAGTGAATGATGATGAATGCCAAGTTTTCTTCGTGGGGCTTTGCTGCCCGCCTGCCCCGCGCCCTGCTGGCCGCCAGTCTGGTGTGTGCGACCCTGGTGGTTGCCGCCCCAGCCCAGGCGCAAAGCGAGGCTTCTGCCGCGCTGTCGCTGCTGCCCTTGGCCTCGGTGGTGGGCACGGCGTCTGTCGCATCGGCCGCCGCAGGTGCGGTGGTGACGGTGCCTGCCGCGTTGTCTGTGGGTGGCGCGGTGCTGACGGTGCGGGCGGTGGAGGCCTCGGCCGTGGGCACGGTGTACCTGCTGGAGCGTGCCTCGGACGGCGCCCAGGTGAGTGTGGAGGTGGTGGGGCGCGGCGTTGCGGGCTCAGCCTACGCGGTGGGCACGGTGGTCACCTGCAGCGTGATCGGCACGGGCGTGATCCTGTCGGCAGCGGGCGAGGCGATTGCCTTTGTGCCCAACGCCATCGGCCGTGCGCTTCTGCACAACGAGCGTCTGTGAATATGAAGTACAACCCCCTGAGCCGCGACGCGGCTTCCCCCTTCTCTCTTCACGCTGCGCGCTCCGGGAAGGGGGACGATGCCCTCGCTGCGGGGCGGCCCTTGCTTGGCATCCCTCGCGTAAGTCGTGCCAGTTTCATAGGCCATGGAATCGCGGTACTGACAGCTGTTGTCGCGATTGCGGCAACCACCCCGGCCCAGGCGGGCCGCTCGTGCGAATCGCGCAAGCCCGTGCCGCCGCTGGTGATCGAGCGGGGCATGAAGCTGGCCGAGCAGACCTCGGCCGCGCTCGACGCCGAGCACGCCAGGTCGGGCGCACGGGTGGTGGCGCTGGCCCGTGCAGGGCAGGACCTGAGCAAATATGGCCTGCGCTACTCGCACATGGGCTGGGCCTACAAGACGGCCGAAGGCCCCTGGCGCGTGGCGCACAAGCTCAACGAATGTGGCACGGCCGTGGGGCACCTGTACCGCCAGGGCCTGGGGGAATTCTTCCTGGACGACCTGTGGCGCTACGAAGCCGTCTACGCTGTGCCCACGCCCGAGGTGCAGCAGCGCCTGCTGGCCGTGCTGCTGGACAAGGGCCGTACCAAGACGCTGCAGCACCCACCCTACAGCATGGTCAGCTACGTGTGGGGCCGCAAATACCAGCAGTCCAACCAGTGGGCGCTGGAGACCCTGGCGATGGCCATGGAGCCCGCCACCGTGCGCTCGCGCGACCAGGCGCAGGCCTGGCTGCAGTTCAAGGGCTACGAGCCCACTGCACTGAAGCTCGGGCCGCTCACGCGCATGGGCGGGCGGGTGGGCTCGGCCAACATTGCGTTTGACGACCACCCGAACGAGAAGCGGTTTTCGGACCGCATTGAAACCGTCACCGTCGATTCGGTACTGGCCTGGCTGCAGCGCGCGCAACTGGCGGCACCGCCGGCGGTGCTGGCGGTAAATAATTGAATAAAAATGGCCTCTAGCGCTTGCTTGGTAAGCGCTGGAAGCTATCGAATGCATAGCATTTCCAGAGGGGAACGATCATGAGCAAATCCCTGCGGCTGTCAGAAAAATGGTTTCGCCGTGGCCTGTGGCTGGTGGCGCTGGTGTTTGCCAGCTTCCTCATCGGCCTGGGTGGCACCATCGTGGGTGATCTGCCCAAGGTTGAGACCCCGCTGCGGGTGGACGACTTTCTGGACAAAGCCGCAGCCGACAAGCTGCGCGCCGAGGTCAAAGCCGCGCGCCAGACCGAGCAGGACGCGCAGACCGCGCTGGAGCAGGCCCAGCTGCAGCGCAGCAAGGTGCGCAGCGAGGTGCAGGCCGAGAGGGACAGCTTCAACAACTGGCTGTCCACCCGCAGCGCCACGCAGCGCGCCGATCAGGACCCCGAGGTGCTGGCGCGCACCCAGGCGCTGGACGTGCTCAAGCTCGCTGAACGCAAGACCCAGCAGGCGGTGGAGGCGCAGCAGCAGGCTGCGCTGGATGCCCGTCAGACCGCAGCCGCCCGGCAGGAGCAGTTGAACCGCATGGAGTCCGACGGCTACGTGAAGCTCAATGCCGAGCGCCGCAAGGTCGAGCTGCGGGTGTTCCTCTATCGCCTGGCCCTCACGCTGCCGCTGCTGGCGGTTGCGGGCTGGCTGTTCGTCAAGAAGCGCAAAAGCACCTACTGGCCGTTTGTGTGGGGCTTCATCTTCTTTGCGCTGTTTGCCTTCTTTGTGGAGCTGGTGCCTTACCTGCCCAGCTACGGCGGTTATGTGCGCTACGTGGTGGGCATTGCCTTGACGGCCGTGGTGGGGCGCTACGCCATCCTGGCGCTCAACCGCTACCTGGAGCGCCAGAAGCTGGCCGAAACCCTGCCCGACCAGGAGCGCCGCAAGGAGCTGAGCTACGACGTGGCCCTGGCCCGCCTGGCCAAAAGCGTGTGCCCTGGCTGCGAGCGGCCGGTGGATCTGAAAAACGAGAAGATCGACTTTTGCCCGCATTGCGGCATTGGGCTGTTCGACCATTGCGGCCACTGCAGCACCCGCAAGAGCGCTTTTGCACGCTTTTGCCATGCCTGCGGTACGGGGGCGGGGGTGAAGTTGGCGAGCGAAGACTGACGCAGGTGAATCGGTCGTGTCCCTGGGCCCTGCCGCCCTGTGCGGCGCGTTGGGCCCCCTGCGCGCCTGCGATGTTCACATCCGTTCTATCGGAAGCGCGACTGACTGGCCAGAATCGTCGGCATGCATTCCCACCATTGGCCCCACCAAAGTTTCACCGCTCCCTTCACGATCACCGGCCGCTCCGCGCTGGTGCGTCCGCCACCCTGGCACTACGCGGGCTGGTTGCTCAACGTGGCCTTTCGGTTCGACGCACTAGCGGCTGTGCCTCTGGTTCCTGATGCTGTTGGCAGGCCGATGGGCACAGGGTGTGTGCACTTTGCCAACTGGCAGGCCTGTACAGACGGCCATGAATTGTTTGATCCAGTGCTGTCGCAGTACCGAGAAACCATTGTGGTGCTGGAGATTGAACGGCCTGACGGGAGCCGCTGCATGTACTGTCCTGCCATCTGGGTTGACCAGGATATCTCCATGGTGCGGGGGCTGCTGCAGGGGTGGCCCAAGAAGATGGGCAGCACCTGGCTGACGCGCAGCTTGCCGCTGGACCACCCCGCAGCGGCACCTTTGCGCAGGGGGAGCAAACTGGGCGCCAGCCTTGCGGTGAAAGACCGCCGCCTGTTTGAGGCGCATGCGGAGTTCACCGGCCAGCCAGGACGACCGCTGGGATTTCTGACGCAAGCGACCATTGGTGCCGTGGGCTGGGCCGATCTGCGGCAGCCTGAACAGTTTCCCGAGTTGGCGCTTGTCAAGCCAGACATCGTGGCGCGCACGGGGGGCTGCTGGCATGAAGTCTCTGCCTGCCTTCGCATGGCTTCGCACCCAGGAGAGGACATTGGCCTGCTGGGCGACTTGGTGGTTGAGGACGCCAGTGCGGGCTGGTTGGGGCTCACCGTGGCGGGAGCGCGCGATGCCTGACGCGTTGTCTGCCCCTGCCGATCCGGCCAAGGTGGCCATAGTGCTGGCGGCGGATCTGGCGCCCGGGCCTGCTGCCAACATTGCGGCGTGCATTGCCGCAGGCTTGGCAGCCTCGCGCCCGGACTGGGCTGGCCGGGCACTGGTCGATGCATCTGGATGGAGATCTGTGTCGTCCTCACATGTGCCCATCACCATCCTGAAGGCGCCAGTCACTGCGATGAATGCGCTGCTCAGGCGCCTGACCGAAGGGACAGCGCAGGACAATGGCCGTATTTCACTATTTCCAGCCTATGCGCATGCCATCCACGAAAGCAGCGAATACTGGCACCGCCATGGTCTGGTGTCGCACGCTGAAGAGCCGATGCTCGGTGTCGGTTTGGTCGGCGCAAAGCGTTGGGTGAGCAGCATGACTGGGAGCCTGCCGCTATGGCGTTGAATCGATCTGAAGTGCGACGTCTGCACCTGTCCGATCTTGCGCAGGTGCACCATCAGCAGCCTGAACAGGAGTGGGTGCCACACTGGCATGAAGAGTGGTCTTTCGGCGCTGTGCTGGAGGGTCAATGCTGCTGCAGCGTTGCCGGACGTCCGTTTGTCGCGCGTGCCGGTGATTTGATTGTGATACGGCCAGGTGTCGTTCACGTGGGGGCGCTGACCGATCCTGCGCACACAGGTGCCGTGCACCTGGTCATGTTGTATGTTCCGCCCCCTATTTGGCACAGTGGGGTCTCGCAGGGCCTGATCGCAGCGGCGCAATACGCGCCCCTGGGCTTGCTGGTGCAGCCGCGCGGATGGCCTGCGCAAACGATGTGCGAGCCTGGCTGGACAGCGCAGTGCCCCTTCTTGCCGATGCGCTACCGCTGGACCGAAGCGCTGCTGATCCCATCCCCACCAAGGCGGTACGTATGCTCATCGAGGGGGTGCGGTCTGCCGTCCTGGGTGGCGAACAGACGGTCTCTGGGTTGGCGAGGCACTGCGCTGTCAGCCGGGAGCGTGTGCATCGGGTGCTCAGGCAGTGGCTGGGCATGGCGCCCCGGGAGTACTTGCGTGCCGTCCGCCTGCTCCGTGCAAAACAACTGGTCATGAACGGCGAGCCGGTGGCCTCTGTGGCGGCGGAATGTGGGTTCTCTGACCAGGCGCACTTCACGCGCTGGTTCCGGCGCACATTCGGCTACACGCCCGGTGACTTGGTGCGTGCGATGTCCCGTGACGCGGAGCGCGACCAGGCTGCTTCCATAAAGTAGACACAGCACTCTTGTCTTGATCGCAGTGGGCGTTGGCAGCACCGATGCCTTGGCATCGACGCTGCGTTTGTTTTCATCCCACCATCACCCGGTTGCGGCCCTCTGCCTTCGCGCGGTACAACGCTGCGTCGGCCGCCAGCAGCAGGGTGTCCATGTCGGCGTCCGAGCCCATGGTGGCGCTGTGCACCAGGCCAATGCTGACGGTGGCGCGTTGGGGGCCGTCCTCTACTGGGTCAAGCGCCTGATGCTCCACGGCGCTGCGCACGCGCTCGGCAATGGCCTGGGCCTCGGTGGGGGACACTCCGGGCAGCACGGCAGCAAACTCCTCGCCACCCATGCGGCCCAGGGCGTCGTGGGGGCGCAGCGCGCGCGCCATGGTCTGGGCAATGCTGACCAGCAGCCGGTCGCCCGCGCCATGCCCGTGTTGGTCGTTGACCTGCTTGAAATGGTCCACGTCCACCATCATCACCGCCAGCCCGGTGGACTCGCGCTGGTAGCGTACCAGCAGGCGGTCGCCTTGTTTGAGCAGCGCGCGCCGCGCAAGCACACCGGTCAGGTCGTCGTGGCGCACGGCGTGGTCCAGGCGGCGCAGGGCCTCTGCGCGCGCCGCGCTGGCGCAGGCCACGGCCAGCGGCCCCAGTGCCAGCAGCGTGACGCCCACACGCAGCGAGAACACGTCGCTGGCATGGGCAGGTGTGAAGTTGAGCACGCCGGTGGCCACGCCGGCCATGGTCCACAGGCACACCACCAGCGACAGCAGGCTAGAGACAAACGGGCTGTAGCTGAGCGCGCACCACAGCAGCCCTGGCACCACAAAGGCCAGCATGCCGGGCCCCCCGATCACGGTGCGCACGCCTTCGGCCAGCAGCAGCGAGCTGACGGGTGCCACACGCCAGATCAGGGGCACCTCCTGCGTTGCGGGCGGCGGGTCGTCGGCGCGCGGCGCGGCCAGCACCACCGGCACGATGAGCATGTAGTTCATGAGTTCGGTGCTGAACCACAGGGACAGCAGGTCGGTCCACGGGCTGTTGAAGTAGACCGGCGCGGCGCCGCAGCCTGCCAGTGCCCCAACGGCACTGGCTGCCAGCGCAGCCAGCAGCAGGTAGAGGGCAGAGATGGTGCGTTGCAGGCGCCGGATGCGTTCGTCCAGCCGACGCAGCACCAGCCAGCCCGCGGTGGCGCCCAGCAGGTTGGCGCCGTTGAGCCACAGGGCCATGGACCAGGAGCTGCCCGTCACCAGGTCTGCCGCCACATAGCCCACGGCGGCAGCTACCCAGGCTGGCGGGCGTGCCAGCCTGGGATAACGCACCAGCAGGCCCAGCAGCAGCGCATTGGCGGGCCAGAAGACCGACAGAAAACCGATGGGCCGCGCAAAGATGCCCACCAGGCAGGCGGCGAAGATCAGCACGGACAAACCCAGCCAGGCCAGGGGCGGCGAAAGAGGGCGGTGGAGCAAAAAAGGGCGGTACATGGGGGCAGCAGTTGATGGGCGGGGAGCGGCGCGCGCGTCAGTGCCGATTGTCCCCGGGCCGGGTGCGCGGGAGACTCCGCAGCGTTGGCTGGGGAAACAATTGTTGATGATTCCCTGTGAGATCGTTGCCAGCTCTCAGGTGTTGCCCAGCAGCAGCGCCACCAGCTCCCCCGTGCTGCTGGCCCCCAGCTTGCGCATGAGCCGCGCGCGGTGGGCGTCCACCGTGCGGTGGCTGATGTCCAGGTAGCGCCCGATCTGCTTGCTGGTGGCGCCGGTGACGATGTGCTGGGCGATTTCGCGCTCGCGCAGGGTCAGCGGCGTGCTCACGGGGCGGCGGTGCGAGATGTCCTCGAACATCCACACCGCCCGTGCAAACGGGTCCGACCGGTCCAGTGCCCGGCCCATCACGTGGCACCAGAACAGCGAACCATCGCGCCGTCGCATGATGCGCTCATCCGCATAACTTCCCGACGCCTTCATCGCCTGCAGGCCCAGGTGGCCCGTGTGGGTGAACTCTTCGAACGAGGGGTACAGCGGCGCCAGCGGCTGGCCCAGCAGCTCGGCCTGCTCGTGGCCGAACATGTGGGCAAAGGCGTCGTTGCAGATCTCGATGCTGCGCTCGCGCGTCACGCACATGCCCACCGGGGCCAGGTTAAAGGCCAGCTCCAGCGCTTCGTTCAGGGCGGCATAGGGCGGTGCGGGCATGGGGTGGGATTCTGCCGCAGGTCAGCGGCGCGGCTCGGGTGAGAAGGACCGGTTTCAGGTAGTGCGCTCGTGCGTTGTCACCACGCGGTTGCGGCCCGCTCGCTTGGCGTCGTAGAGCGCCCGGTCTGCCGCAGCCAGCCAGTCAGCCCAGGTTCCGCCGGCGGAGGTCACGCAGGCCAGTCCAATGCTCACGGTGACGGGGATGTCCTCGCCCAGCTCGGACAGCCGGATCTGCTGCACGGCCCCGCACAGGCGCTGGGCGATGGCGCTTGCAGCGCTGGCGCTGGCGTCCGGCAGGTAGACCAGGAACTCTTCACCGCCCATGCGGGCCAGCAGGTCCGAATCGCGCAGCTGGTGGCGAAGTGCGTCGGCCGTGGCGACCAGCACGCGGTCGCCCGCCGCATGGCCGAAGCGGTCATTGATGTGCTTGAAGTGATCCAGGTCGAGCTGCGCGATGGCGCTGCCCACGGGCAGCCGCGCGGGCAGCATGGACATGGCCCAGCGGCGGTTGCCCACGCCCGTGAGCGTGTCGGTCTGCGCCACTTTTTCCAGGCGCACTTCGGCGCGCTCGTTGGAGAGGGACGAGACCATGAGCGCAACGCCAAAGTGGCAGAACATCTGCACGGAGAATGCCAGCGCAAAACCCTGTGGGCTGGCGGTGTGCGTGGCGATGTACAACAGCTGCAGGGCAAAGGTGCCCGCGCTGGCCAGGAGCAGCCCGGCCAGCAGGGGACGCGATGGCAGGGATTCGGTGCGGCGGTCGTGCCACACCTCCCAGGCTGCCGCGGTCAGTGACACTGCGGCGGTCAGGTGGAAGGCGCCTGCGCGCAGCAGGTTGTCCAGCGGAAACTGCGTGACCAGGCCCAGCACCAGCCAGCCTCCGGGAACCAGTATCAGCACCGCAGGCAGGACGCGCCTGCGGCCGCTCAGTGCCCGTGCACCTGCCCAGAAGAGGGTGTACCCCAGTGCCCCGAGCAGCAGGCTGGTGTGGGTCCAGAACCAGAGCGGCAGCATGGAATATTCACCCTGGCCTGCCAGTTCGGCACCCACGGCCAGAAGCAGGTAGGCGGCTGCCAGGGGCTTGAGCCCTTGCGGGCGGCACGAATGGCGGCTGACATGAAAGATGCTCAGCGCCCCCGCCACCAGCGCGGTCTTGTAGAGCAGGAGGATGGTCGGGAGGTCAAGCTGCATACCCATGTCGCAATGCGGTGGCGGTGGGGGATGACGTTGGGGAGGGCTTTTGTGGGAGCGCATATCTTGGCAGCAAAACAGCGGCGGGCGCTACCCTGGCGCTACCCAACATTACCTGGCGCGAAGCCTGTGCCAGCGCAGCCGCCATTGCCGCCGCACCATCCGCGCCACGCGCCATGCCCACGAGGCGCGGGCGCGCTCCAGCACCGCGTGCTTGAGGCGCATCCAGTGGGCATAGGTCCAGGCAAACCAGTGCAGCTGCATCAGGGCGGGCTGGGTCAGGCTGAACAGCCGCGCCACCACGGCGGTGCCCACCACCTTGGCCAGCACGATCACCAGCATGCCCAGTACCACGTGCCCCCGGCCCACCGCCCACAGGGCCAGCAGCTTGACGGGCAGCAGCAGTGCCGTGGGCAGCAGAAACACCGCCACCGCCGCCCAGGGGGGCAGGGCGCGCACGCAGCCTTCAATCCAGCGCAGGCCGGGCCAGCGGCCGATGCGCGCCAGCAGGCGCTGCAGCGGCTCCCAACCCCATTCCTCGAACAGGATCAGCAGCGCCAGCAGCCCGCTGCCCAGGCCGGTCAGCATGCGGGCGGGCCAGCGCAGCAGGTGGTGCAGGAGTTTTTGGATGATTTTGGCCTCTGGCGCTTATCTATCAAGCGCTAATAGCTATTATTTTTATAGCTATTGGCTGTGCTTATACGCCCCGTGCGCGCTCGGTCTTGAAGCGTGCACGGAATTCGGCGAACGTGCCCGCTTCCAGCGACTCGCGCACCTCGCGCATCAGGTTCAGGTAGTAGTGCAGGTTGTGCACGGTGGTCAGCATGGGGCCCAGCATCTCGCCGCAGCGGTCCAGGTGGTGCAGGTAGGCGCGGCTGAAGCCCTCGCGCCCGCCATCGTCCCACGACACGCCCGAACTGCCCGCGCAGGCGTAGCAGGTGCAGCTGGTGTCCATCGGCCGGTGGTCGGCCTTGTGGCGTGCGTTGCGGATTTTGAGGTCGCCAAAGCGCGTGAACATCGTGCCGTTGCGCGCGTTGCGCGTGGGCATCACGCAGTCGAACATGTCCACGCCGTCGGCCACGCCCTGCACCAGGTCTTCGGGCGTGCCCACGCCCATCAGGTAACGGGGCTTGTGTGCGGGCAGGCGGTGGGGCGTGTGGGCCATGATGTCCAGCATCTCGTCCTTGGGCTCGCCCACACTCACGCCGCCCACGGCGTAGCCGGGGAAGTCCATCTCGACCAGGCGCTCCAGCGACTCTTGGCGCAGGTTCTTGAACATGCCGCCCTGCACGATGCCAAAGAGGGCGTTGGGGTTCTGAAGCCGCTGGAACTCATCGCGCGAGCGCTTGGCCCAGCGCAGGCTCATTTCCATGCTCTTGCGCGCCTCGGCCTCGGTGGTCTTGTGGCCCTTGGTCTCGTACGGCGTGCACTCGTCGAGTTGCATGACGATGTCGGAGTTGAGCGTGGTCTGGATCTGCATGCTCACCTCGGGCGACATGAAGAGCTTGTCGCCGTTGACGGGGCTGGCAAAGGTCACGCCCTCTTCGGTGATCTTGCGCATGGCGCCCAGGCTCCAGACCTGGAAGCCGCCCGAGTCGGTGAGGATGGGCTTGTCCCACTTTTCAAAGCCGTGCAGGCCGCCAAAGCTCTGCATTACATCCAGGCCCGGGCGCATCCACAGGTGGAAGGTGTTGCCCAGGATGATCTGCGCGCCCATGTCGTGCAGGCTGCGCGGCATCACGCCCTTGACGGTGCCATAGGTGCCCACGGGCATGAAGATGGGGGTTTGCACCACGCCATGGTTGAGCGTGAGCGTGCCACGGCGTGCGTGGCTGGTGGGGTCGGTTTTGAGGAGGTCGAACTGCAGCATGATGGGCGGCATTGTCCCAGACAGGCTACCCTGACCTCGCTCAAGGTTATGGACGGGTTTTCGACGAGGCCGTGGCTACACTGGACCAAGGTACTACAAGGAGAACACCATGCTCAAAATCCTCATCGCCGTGGACGGCTCCGAACTCTCCCTGGATGGCGTGCACCACGCACTGGCGCTGGTGGGCCAGGGGCTCCAGGCCACCATGGTGCTGGCCAACGTGCAGGAGCCCGCCACGCTGTACGAACTGGTGACCACGCGCGACCCCGACCTGATCGCCGCCGCCAGCCTGGAGGCGGGTGACCATCTCATGGCGTCGGCGCGCGCACTGCTCGACGCGGCCGGGGTGGCTTATGAAACCGATGTGGGTGTGGGCGATGTGGCGCACACGCTGGTGGACATGATCGAGCGCTCGGGCTGCGACATGGTCATCATCGGCGCCAAGGGCCAGGGCGCCATCACCAGTGCGCTGCTGGGTTCGGTGTCGCAGGAGGTGGCGCATGCCAGCCCGGTGCCGGTGACCATCGTCAAACACGCCGAGGTGCTGGAGAACACAGACAGCGACGTGGCCGAGGACACGGAGGCCTGAGCGCTCCCAGAAAAGAAAAGGGCCGCTGTGTGCGGCCCTGATCGGGATCTTTGAGGAAGCTCGCCTGGTTTCAGGCTGCCTTGCGAAACGGCTCCGCAGGGCGCTGCAGCTTGCCGTGGGGCAAGGTGGCCAGGCGCGAGAACATGCGGCGCACATAGCCGCGCACCCACAGGCATTTGTTGAGTTCGTCCACCGGCAGTGGGCCCGACACCACCACGATGTCGTTGGCCATGTCCTGCGCCCCAGCAGCGCGCAGGCGGCGGCGCGTGTTGTTGGCCCAGGACTGGATGCGCGTGGGGCTGCCATGCTGGTGTACCTCGCCCGTGTGCGCATCGAACGCAATGGCCACCGTGTCGGTCTTGAGCTTGAACCTGCGCTCACCCGTGACGGCACTGGGCGCCTCGCGCATGTCGTAGAGGTAGTAGCTGCCTGCCTTGAGCTGGTATTGCATGTCCATGGGTGTGTTCCTCTTTGTCGGCATTGTCGAGGGCGCACGGTGCGGGCAATGGCAGGTAAAACGGTGGGAAAGGGGCTCTTTTTGAACGCCTCTCACAGATGGCCACGCCGGTTTCTGTGCGCGTGCCATTGTGGCGGCCTGTCGGCGCCGTCACACAAAACTTGAGGACGATGTCGTAACGAGTTGTGAGCAATCCAGCGCGGAGTTCGCCGCGCTTTGCCTTGTGCGCAGCCTGTGAGACTGGCGCAGCCCCAGGCGCGGGCAGCCGAGCAAGGGCCGCCCTGCAGCGAGGGCAGCGTCCCCCTTCCCGAATGGCGCAGCCATTCGAGAGAAGGGGGAAGGTGCGCAGCGCCTCAGGGGGATGGACTCTAGAAGTCCACCAGACTCAACCCCACGCTGAATACGGTCCGCTTGCGGTTGTAGTCGATCATGCTGTCGCCGTAGCCGCTGAACAGCTGCGTGTGCAGGCGCAGGTTGCTCTTGTTGCCAAACAGGCCCGTGCCCACGGTCTGCAGCCATTCCAGGCGGACCGAGCCCCGGTCGCTGCTCGACAACGAGTGGCGCAGCGTGGCGCCCACCGTGTTCTCCTTGTTGACGTTCCAGAATGCCGACAGCTCACCCCGCCCGATGTAGTCACTGATGCCGGGGTTGTCGTCGCTGCCCGAGCTTTCGGGGATGCGCTTCCAGATGCGCGCGTTCACGCTGACGCTGTTGCCCAGCTCCATGCCCGTCATCAGGTAGGCGCGATTCCAGCTGCGCGACAGGGGCTTGCTCTGGCCGTTGGACTGGTGCACCAGTCCGATGCCGCTGTAGCGCCACTTCCAGCCAAACGGCAGTTGTGCCGTGGTGGGGTAGACATACATGACCTCGGGCTCGTGGTCGGTGGCGCGGAAGGGGCGCGAGATCTCGGGGGTGAACAGCTGCCAGTACGACTGCTGGGAGTAGCCGAACCACACCGAGTCCTTGAGCGTGGGATGTCCCTGGGTCAGCAGCCCTTGCGCAACCTTGGTACGCACCGACAGCTGGATGCGGTTCTCGGTGCGGCGGTAGGGCGTGGACTCGGTGGCCGAATGGTCGGCTGCATCCGACGTGGGCTGGCGGTTCACATTGCTCGACGCCACCACCGACACGGTGATGGGCCGGTAGCCCCGGAAGCTGAAGGTGCCGCAGTCGCTGCCCGACTCCAGTTCCCAGAAGCGCGAGAGGTCGCTGTACTGCGGATCGCGGCAGCCCTCGGTGCGGGCCACGTCAATCACGCGGGTGGCGGGCAGCGTGGTGTCCACCGGGGGCGGCACGTCTGCCGAGGCCGACGCCGTGGCGCCAGGCGCGTTCCAGCCTTGCTGGTCGGTGGCCCATTGGTCAAAGCAGGCCAGGCGCGCCTGATTGTCATTGGACAGGGCGGCGCAGCGGCGCCAGGCAGCGTCGCCGCTCGGGGTGGCCGAGCCGCCAGCAGGCGGGGTCTGCGCCAGCGCGGCGCCGGCAGGCGCCAGGGCGGCGGCCACCAGCAGGGCCAGCGTGCCACGCCGGTGGTCGCCGCAGCGGCGGGGTGAGGCTGGCGCGGCCGTCATTGCCAGCCCACCTGCTTGCGCAGCACAAAAGGAGCCGAGGGGGCCGAAGGGGTGGGGTTGGCGTTGTTCCATGTTCCGCGTATTTCCTTGCCGCAACTTCCATCGACCACCTGGCCTGTCCAGGTGGCGCTGATGTTCGTGCCGTTGATCGATTCTTCCAGCGTCAGGTCGCCGCCATCGACGTCTCCGCTGACCTGCGCCGTGGCGCCATTTCTTTGCACGGTGCCATGCACGCTCTGTGCCAGCTCGGGATGCGGGCCCAGTTGCAGTGTGGCGGTGGCGCCAGGTGCATCCGGGGCTGCGCCCTGCAGTTGGGCCAGCCAGCGCCCTTGCAGGTGCTGGTGGTCCATCTCTGCCGCCGATGGGCATGCTGCCGTGGATTTTGGGTCATTTTGGCTACTGGCGCTTGTAGGATAAGCGCTGATAGCTATCAAAACAAAAGCAACTGCCAACAGCGGCGTGTGTCGGTGGATGTCGGGCGCCATGGGTGGAGTGCGTTGTGGTGGGTGCCGTGGCTGCGGTGGGGCGCTCATTCCGGGGTGGCGGCTGCGGCTGCAGTGGCTGCGGAGGTGGCCTGTGCCTTGGCCGCAAATTCGGCGCGCAATGCCTTGAGCTTCTCGCGCGGATCTTCGCGGGCGGTGGTCTTGTCCAGGCCCATTTCGGCAATGAAGCGGCTGGGCTGCGCGGCCACCATCTCGCGGCCCTTCTTGCGCCGCTTGGTCCAGCTCACGGCCAGGGTGCGCTGGGCGCGGGTGATGCCCACGTACATCAGGCGGCGCTCTTCCTGCAGGCGCTGCAGCACGTCGTCGGTCACCTTCTGCTGGCGGCCTTCGTCGTCGTCGAGCTTGAAGGGCAGCATGCCCTCGGTCACGCCCACCAGCACCACGTGGGGCCACTCCAGCCCCTTGCTGGCGTGCAGGGTCGAGAGCGTGACCATGTCCTGCTCCTGCTCGCGCTCGCTGATGGTGGACAGCAGCGCAATGGTCTGCGACACCTCCAGCAGGCTCTTGGTCTCCTTGGCCACCACGGCGCCTGCGGTGTCGTCAATCTGCCCGCCTGCGCGCTGGGCCATCCAGTCGCAGAACTCCATCACGTTGCTCCAGCGGGCGGCCGCCACCTTCTCGCTGTCTTCGTTGTCGTACAGGTGCTGCTCGTAGCCAATTTCCTTGAGCCATTCGTTCAGAAAGGCGCGGGCCTCTTCGGCGCCATGGGTGCGGCGGGCGCTGTACTCCAGGTAATTGATGTAGCGGCCAAACTCGTGCAGGCCGTCCATGGCGCGCTTGGGCACAGCGGCAGGCAGCATGCCGTTGAACAGCGCGCCGAACATGCTCTGCTTGTGCTGCGTGGCAAACGCGCCCAGAGCCGCCAGCGTGGTGTGGCCGATGCCGCGCTTGGGCGTGGTGATGGCGCGCAAGAACGCCGGGTCATCGTCGTTGTTGATCCAGAGGCGAAACCAGGCGCACAGGTCCTTGATTTCCGCCCGGTCAAAAAAGCTCGTGCCGCCCGAGACCTTGTAGGGAATGTTGGCCTTGCGCAGTGCCTTCTCGAACGGCTTGGCCTGGTGGTTGGCGCGGTACAGGATGGCAAAACTCTTCCAGTCCGGCGGCGGGTTGCTGGCCGCACGCAGGCTCTGGATGCGGGCCACTGCGCGCTCGGCTTCGTGTTCTTCGCTGTCGGCGTCCACCACGCGCACCGGTTCGCCCTCGCCCAGTTCGCTGAACAGGGTTTTGGGGAACAGCTTGGGGTTGGGCCCGATGACGTTGTTGGCCGCACGCAGGATGGCGCTGGTGGAGCGGTAGTTCTGCTCCAGCTTGATGACCTTGAGGTGGGGGTAGTCCACCGGCAACTTCTTGAGGTTGTCCAGCGTCGCGCCGCGCCAGCCGTAGATGGACTGGTCGTCGTCGCCCACGGCGGTGAAGTGCCCCTTTTCGCCCACCAGCAGCTTGAGCAGCTCGTACTGCGTGGCATTGGTGTCCTGGTATTCGTCCACCAGCACATGGCCCAGGGCCGCCTGCCATTTGGCGCGCACTTCGGGGAAGTCGCGCAGCAGCCGCAGCGGCATGCCGATCAGGTCGTCGAAGTCCACGCTCTGGTAGGCCGCCAGGCGCTCTTCGTAGCGGGCCATCAGCGTGGCGATGATGCGTTCGTTGTCATCCGCCGCCTGGGCCAGCGCCTGCTCGGAAGTCAGGCCCATGTTCTTCCACTTGCTGATCACCCACTGCCATTGGCGCGCGGTGGCCATGTCGGTGGTGCCACCCGAGGCTTCCTTCAGGATGCCCGTCACGTCATCGGCGTCGAGGATGCTGAACTGGGGTTTGAGGCCCAGCACATGGCCGTCCTCGCGCACCATGCGCACGCCCAGGGCGTGGAAGGTGCACACCAGCACATCCTTGGCGCGCCGGCCGATCAGGCCCTTGGCGCGCTCGCGCATTTCGGCGGCAGCCTTGTTCGTGAAGGTGATGGCCGCAATGCGCTTGGGGTCCATGCCCTTTTCGATCATGTGGGCGATCTTCATGGTGATCACCCGCGTCTTGCCCGAACCCGCCCCGGCCAGCACGAGGCAAGCCCCGTCGGTGTAGTGAACAGCCTGGAGCTGGGCGAGATTGAGACCGGCAGACATGGGAGGGAGGGCAGCAGAGCAGCGGGGAGCGGGACAGGGAGGGCGGATGTGGGCGGCGCATGCCCAGGGTCGGGTGATGGCGCGGCCGGGTCAGGCCGCGCAAGGGCGCAATGATACCGGCGCGGTCCGGCAGCCTGTGTAGCCCCTGCCCAGTCGGGGTGGACCGCGTGTGCCGGGCGGGCGGCTGACAGGCCCCTGACGGGTGGGCGCCACCAGCACCTGGCGGGCCGGACGCTCCGGGAAACCCCGCTAGGGGCTTTGTTTTCACAATTTGATACTCGCAGGCCAGTGCATCTCTTGCCGGGATGCTGGTGTAGAGAACCGAGCCCCGCCATGAACCCCACTGACCAGCCCTCCACCGCTCAGACCGCCGCACCGGGCATCCCGGACGCACGCCGCCGCTGTGTGCACCTTCGCGCATGGAGCGCTGTGGTGGCATCCGGTGTACTGGCCTGCACAGCCCTGCTGCCGGCACAGGCCCAGATCGGCAGCACCGTGCCTGTGCGCGTGGGAGTCGTGGGGCCGTTCACCGGGCCATCGGCCGACTTTGGCGTGCCCATGCTCAACGGCATCAAGCTGGCGGTGGACGAAATCAATGCCGTGGGCGGCTATCTGGGCCGCCCGCTGGAACTGGTCATCAAGGACGACACGGCCGACCCCGACCAGGGGCGTAAGGTGTCGCAAGAGCTTCTCAATGAAAAAGTGGTCGCCACCATCGGCTTTTGCAACACCGGCGTGGCGCTCAAGGCCATCGACCTGTTCCAGGGCGCCTCCAGCCCCCTCATCGTGCCCTGCGCCACGGGCACTGCCGTGACGGCCAAATACCCCGCGCCCGACAGCTACATCTTCCGCGTGCAGGCGCGCGACGCGATCCAGGCGCCCTTCCTGGTGGACGACATCGCCCGCCGCGGCTGGGACAAGGTCGCCATCTTTGCCGACAAGACCGGCTATGGCGAAGGCGGCTACAACGACGTGGTGGCCGCGCTGGCGGCCAAGAACCTCAAGCCCGTGCATGTGGCGCGTTTTGACCTGGGGGTGAAGGACCTCACGGCCGAGCTGACCGCCGCGCGCAACGCGGGCGCCAACGTGGTCTACAGCTACACCGTGGGGCCGGAAAACGCCACCATCGCCAACGGCAAGAAGGCCCTGGGCTGGAAGGTGCCGCAGGTGGGGCCGTGGCCACTGTCCTTCCCCTTCTTCCTCGAAGGCGCCAAGGACGCGGCCGAGGGCGCGCTCATGGTGCAGACCTTCATCGCCGAGCCCAGCAACGAGCGCCGTGCATCGTTCCTGTCGAGCTACACCCGCAAGTACCATGGCAAGGTGGCCGTGCCCATGGCAGCGGCCAACGCCTACGACGCCACTTACCTGCTGATGTATTCCTTCCTCGGCATCCGCGACGGCAACCTCACCGGCAAAGCCATCAAGGAGTCGCTGGAGGGCAAGATGAAGACCTACTACGGCGTGGTCACCACCTACGACAAGCCCTTCAGCGTGCAGGACAAGGACGCGATCACGCGCAACATGCTGGTCATGGGCATGGTCAAGAACGGTGCCATCACCTTCGCCTACCCCGAAGACGCCAAGCGCAACCTGATCATCCAGCGCAAGCAGTGATACGGATTTGCCTTCAACCGGCTAACGTCGTTGGATCGCCTTGCCGTGCTACAGCACTGTCTGCGGCTCCCCGCCTAGTTATCCGGCCGAATGCCCATCCGTAAGCGCTGCCACGGAGGCAATGTTCGCGTTATGCATTCGCCATGTGTGATGGCCCCCACCTGACTTTGCGCTGACCACACCGGGCGCCTCAGACCCCGGCCGCAGGCGCAGCAAGGACAATGGGACCGTGCTCTCCGTCCTTCTCATCACCTTTCCCTTCTTTGCGCTGGTGCTCTGCGGCTATCTCGCTGCGCGGCGCGGGGTGCTGCCGCAGCCGGCCATCCCGGGGCTCAACGCCTTCGTGCTGTACTTTGCACTGCCCTGCATGCTGTACCGCTTTGGCGCGAGCACACCCATCGCCCAGCTGCTGGACCCGGCCGTGGCGGGCGTGTATGTGCTCTGTGCGCTGTTGATGGTGGGCGCCACGGTGGCGCTCACGCGCAAGGCGCACATCGGCTGGAACGACGCAGCCTTTGGCGCGCTGGTGGCCGCTTTTCCCAACACCGGCTTCATGGGCGTGCCGCTGCTGGTCGCACTGCTGGGGGCGCAGAGCGCGGGCCCTGCCATCGTCACCATCGTGGTGGACATGGTCATCACCAGCTCGCTGTGTATTGCGCTCTCGCGCCTGGATGGCGCGGGCACCCACGGTGTGGGCGTGGCGCTCAAGAGCGCCTTCAAGGGCATGGCCACCAACCCCATGCCCTGGTCGATTGCGCTGGGCGCGCTGGCCTCGGCCCTGCAGTTCAAGTTGCCCGGCCCGGTCGACAAGACCATCGCCATGCTGGCCGACGCGGCCTCGCCCGTGGCGCTGTTCACCATCGGCGCGGTGCTGGCGCGCTCGCAGATGAACCAGCACGAGCAGGTGCCCGCGCGCGACTACGTGCCCGTGGCCCTGGCCAAGCTGCTGGTGCACCCGCTGCTGGTGTGGGCCGTGGGCACGGCGGCCATGGCGATGGGCGTGCCGCTCACGCCGTTTGCCCTCACCGTGCTGGTGCTGCTGGCGGCGCTGCCCAGCGCCAGCAATGTCTCGCTGCTGGCCGAGAAGTTCGGCGCCAACAACGGGCGTGTTGCGCGGATCATTCTGGTGTCCACGGCGCTGGCGTTTCTGAGCTTTTCGGCGGCGGTGGCGTTGCTGACTTGATTGCTATGTTTGTGATAGCTGTCAGCGCTTGTCCATAAAGCGCTATAGCCCAAAAACACTTAAATTTTTGGCGTTGCACACTACGTGGTGCACATCCTCTGGCCGCGCCGCATCCAGACACCGGTCGCCAGCAGCCCCAGGCAAAGCACCACCAGCGCCCAGGGCGAGTTGACGGGGATGTTGCGCGATACCACTTCTTCGAGCACCAGGTCGTCGTGGTAGCCCGCCGCATCGAAGGTGAAGAAGCTGCCGGTTTTGAGTGCGATGGTCACCTGGCTGGAGACCGCCGTAAAGGTCCCGTCAAAGGGCTCCCACTGAAACTGGAAGACCCCGTTGAGCGCGAGGTTCGACACGTCGCGTCGGGCAATCAGCGTATCCAGCGGGCCGGGCGCCGCGTCGATGGTGGCTGCGCCCACGGCGCCGTCGTAGGCCACCACTTCCCACCAGGTGGCGTTGCCGCCAGCATTGCCCGTGACGCCCCCCGACCAGGCGCCGCGCAGCCGGTACACCCGCCCGGGGGTGACCGCCACGGTCTGGAACAGGCCCCCGTGTGCATTGCCCGCGCCACTGCCTTTTTTCTGCGCGTGGGACGTTCCGGCGCCTCCGAACGGGCACTGGGTGGGCACCCAGATATCGCAGTCGTTGCTGTGTATCCAGGTGCCGTCCCAGAAGCCCGGCGGCGCCGTCCAGGTACTCCAGCCAGCCAGGCCGGCCTCGAAGTTGCCGTTGGTGAGCAGGTTCTGGGCACGCACGGCGGTTCCCCCCGCCAGGAGGAGCAGCAAGATCAGGGCACGAACAATGGCTGTCATTGGAAGGGCTTTCTGACTATGGAGGGACAAAGCGGGAGCACGGGGCATCGGGCACGCACTGACCCCAGGGCTATCGAGCCCGTGCAGCACAGTTGGCCCGAGGTGACGCCGTGCGATGCCGCAGTATCTGGGCTCAGTCCGCGGCATGCAAGTTTTATCAGGCACCGGGGCGCCGCGCGCTGGAGGGATGATGCAGGGCGGTGGAACGCTCCATGGTGTGGGGCGGCGCATGGGTGCGTGTGCATTGATCCGCACCGTTCACCATGGCGTGTGACAGCCCTGGGACCCGATCAGTCAAGAAAGCGCTGAAGGCGGACTAGCAAGCCCGCTGCACCGATTCAATCAGAGCCTGCCTGGCGTGGTGAAGCCCATACATGGCGCCCACCCAGATCAGCCCTTCGAAACAGAGTCGAAAGAAAAAATTTGGCCTGTGAACGCGCGTGACCATGGTGTGCAGCGCCTTGAGTGCTATCAGCAGGGGTGCCGATAACGAAACGGCATAGGCCACGGCCTTCCAGCCTTGCAGATAGGTCCCGATGGAGGTCTTCGGATGGCACACGAGGATGGCACCGTGCCGTTGCCATTCGCCGTACGCCTCGACCAGCATCATGACGTTCAGAAAGCTGAATACTGCCATCGACACCAGGCAGAGCAAAACCAGGTTGACGTCGGTAGGGTTCCAGCTGGCTTCGTCTGCCCGCTCCGCTTTCTGCTGCGGGCTTTCATCGCGGCGCATGCCTTCGGTGCTGATCACCTCCTCGGCCGCGTCCACGGCCAGGTCCAGCCAGTGGGTCCAGGTGCGCACGCGGGGTTGCTGGCCCAGTGCCGCAGCGTAAACGCACGTGTCGTCCACGCACACCTGCTGCTCGGGCGTGATGCGGTGGCCTGGCAGGTACCAGTCCTGGGACTTGTGCGGTAGCCACACGACAAAGACAGTGGTGGTGGCACGCGTTTGCTGGAAGCCCGTACCGCCGTGATCGAGCTCGATGGCCATCCAGTCATAGCCCCGGTGCTGGCTCTTGACGATCCACACGGGCCGAGGGGCTGTCAGGCCCAGCCGCACCCACAGCGGTGCCGAAAAACTGTCGAGCAGCCCGCTGGGCGGCTTCTCTTTGACGGCCATTTACAGCTTCTCCAGGTCGGCATCGTCCTGTGCCGTGCGCCAGGCCTGAAACGCAGCGGGGATGGCGACGGCGGCGCAGAGAAGCAGGTTCCACGGGCCCGGCACCCCATATACAGCGAAGCACAACCCGACCACGCCCAGCACGATGGCCATGCGCAGCAAGGTCAGGCCGCCGCAGAACTTGAGGGCATAACCCAGGATGAGGTAAGTGACGGCCAACATCAGCGGCCACCCGAAGATGCTGTAAATCATCAGCGCGGCGAGGCCCGTGCCCTTGGTTTTGATGAACCACGAACCCCAGATCCAGTTGGTCGCGAGGGTGGCCACGGTGACGGCGATGGTCTGCCACAGCGGGGGCAGCAGGTTGTAGTAGGAACGCATCAGGGTTGGGATGGCGAGTGTGTGGAGTATGAGCGGTGGCCGTGCCATGGAATGTGTCCAGCAGTGCCGTCGATGGCGCCCGATTTCAGCGCTCGGCCCGCGTGCGGCTACCCGCAGTAGCGCAGTGCGATACCGCAGTGCGCACCGGACGGTGTGCGTCACTCCATTGGCGCACCCGCAGCACTCAGGGCACCGGCTTGCGCCCCACCAGGTAGCTCACACCCATCGGCCCATAAAACTCCGAATGCGGCTCGTTCGCCTGCAGGTGAAACACCTCACCTTGCCGATACACCCGCTCAGAGGTTGCGGTGACGATGCGGATATCGCCCGCCAGCACCAGTGCCTTGGCTTCGAACGGGCGGGTATGGTTGTCCCAAAAGCCATGAGGTTCACGCTCAACACGTACTGGCTCGGCGAAGCCTTCCTGGGCAAGAACGTGGGTGAAGTGGTCGGGGGTCATGATCGTTTCCAGAAGCCGAAAGTATTGCGCAAGCGTTGATGGTCTGCGCATGGCAATAACTTGCTTGCCGATTCAGTAATCCCTTGTAACACTTTCTGTTTTACGCAAAAAAGGGATTTCAGAATGAAGCAAGTCATGTTGGATGCGCGGGGTAGTGTCGTTGCGGTGGTGGGATTGCTCGTGGCCCAGGGCGCCGCCGCGCAATCCATGGGTAGCGTGTCCTACGCGCCCCTGGCGGCCTCGAACGTGCCCACGGTGTCTGAATGGGCGCTGATCGGAATGGCGGTTTTGTTGGCCCTGGCGGCCTATCACGCGATGCGTGCCCAGGGCAGCCGTGCGCTGAAGGCCTGGACAACGGGTCTGCTGGTTTGCGGAGTGCTCTCAGCGAGCCTCTGGAATCACCCCGCCATCGCAACCCCCCCACCGGTCGAGATCGCCCTGGACCAGAGCACGGGCGGCGTTGCCGACATTCCGCACAATGCCGAGCTGTTCTTTCCCCCCTTCACCCATGTCTATACCGTGCAAAACCAGACGGCAGTTGCACAACGGGTAACGGGCGTAAGCACGAGGCCTGACCTGCTCCTGGAGACGCCGACAGGCTTCACGCCGGAATGCACGGTGGGGCTGGTGCTGCAGCCCGACGACATGTGCTATCTGAAGGCCAACGGCATGAACATGCCGGGCTGACCGGGCTGATGAAGGCGGCCTTCGCCAAAGCGGCGCCGGCTGTCGCCTGGCGGTTCATTTCCCATCCGGGCGCGCAACGCTACCCGGGTCAGATCGTCAACGGGTCCACATCCACCAGCCACCGGATCAGCCCCTTGTGCTCGGGCTGACTGCGGGTGGTTTGCAGCACTGGCTGCCACGCGGCCAGAAAGCGCTGCAGGGTGGCGCGGCTGCTGCTTTCCATGAGCATCTGGGCGCGTTCCACATTGGCCACACGCTGGATGGTCAGCGGCACGGGCGGGAACAGGATGACCGTGCCATCGGGCAGCCCTGGCAGCTGCGCGGCGTGGGCGGCGGCGGTGGCAGCTGACAGAAAGCCCTGCGCCACCTCCTGCGTGCGGGCATCGGCCCGCACCAGCGCCTGGTACGAGAACGGCGGCATGGCGGCCTCCTCGCGCTCCTTGAGCTGCTGGGCGGCAAAGGCCTCGTAGTCGTGCGTGCGCAGCGCTTCGAACACGGCATGTTTGGGGTGAAAGCTCTGCACCCACATCTCGGGCTGCGTGCCATGCACCGCTTGCGCGGCCATGTAGGCCGCATCGCGCCCAGCCCGGCCTGCGGCCTGCATGAGCAGCGCAAACAGCCGCTCGGCGGCGCGGAAGTCGCTGCTGAACAGCGCACCATCGGGCTGCACCGCGGCCACCAGCGTGATGCGCCGAAAGTCGTGCCCCTTGGCGATCATCTGCGTGCCCACCAGCACATCTACCTCACCAGAATGCACCTGCGCCAGTTGCGCCTCCAGCGCACCCTTGGCCTTGGTGGTGTCGGCGTCGATGCGGGCAATGCGCGCAGGTGTGCGGTCGGGCCGCAGCACTTCGGACAGCAGGGCGCCCAGTTGTTCTTCGAGCTGCTCGGTGCCCCGGCCCATGGGGTGGATGTCGGGGCTGCCACAGGTGGGGCAGTGGTAGGGCACGCGCACGGTGTAGCCGCAGTGGTGGCAGCGCAGGGTGCGGTCGGTCTTGTGGAAGACCTGGTGCGCGCTGCAGTGCGGGCAGTCACTTTTCCAGCCGCAGTCTACGCAGTGCAGCACGGGGGCGTAGCCCCGGCGGTTCAGCAGCACCATGCTTTGTTCGCCGCGCGCCACGCGTTCGGTGATGGCCTGCAGCAGCGGCGCGCTGAACACCGTGCGCCGAGGCTGCTGGTTCATGTCCACCCGGCGCACACGCGCCAGGGCGCCGGCACCAATGCGGCTGGGCATGTGCAGCCGCACATAGCGGCCGCCTTCGGGGTCGTCGGCCGTGGGGGGGCGGCTGGCGTACCAGCTCTCCAGCGACGGTGTGGCCGAGCCCAGAATGACCTTGGCGCCCTGCTCGCGCCCACGCCAGATGGCCAGATCACGGGCCGAGTAGCGCGCGCCCTCTTGTTGCTTGTAGCTGGGGTCGTGTTCTTCATCGACCACGATGAGTTTCAGTCCCGGCAGGCTGGCAAACACCGCCATGCGCGTGCCCAGCACGATGCGTGCGCTGCCGCTATGGGCGGCCAGCCAGCTCTTGAGGCGCTGTGGGTTCGTCATACCGCTGTGCAGCGACACCACGGCACCGGGGCCGAAGCGCGGGGCAAAGCGGCCCACAAAGCGCTCTTCGAGCTGGGGGGTCAGGTTGATCTCGGGCACCATCACCAGGGCTTGCGCGGTGGGGTCGGCCTCCAGCATCTCCTGCACACAGCGCAAATACACCTCGGTCTTGCCGCTGCCCGTGCTGCCAAACAGCAGGAAAGGGCCTTTTTCAGCAGAAATTCGGGCCTTAGCGCTCTCCTGTTCTGGGGTAAGTGCTATGTTTTCAATAGCATTTGAAGTGTCGCCCCCTGCCTTGGCCGGGCGGCGCAGGCGGCGGGCGAGTTGTTCGGGGCGCAGGTCGCGCAGCTGGGGGGGCAAGGCGCCCGTAGCGACTTCGCCCAGGGCGCGCTGGTAGTAGCGCGCGGCGAATGCCACCAGGCGGCGCCAAGGCAGGTCCAGCGGCGCCACACCGTCGAGCACACCGGCAATCGGCCGCAGCGTGGCGCCGTCAGGCAACTCGCCGGTGGCCTCGTCGGTATCCCACACCACGCCCAGCACCTCGCGGGTGCCCAGCGGCACGCGCACCAGCGTGCCGGGCGCGAGCGGGTGCTCACTGGCGTAACTCAGCAGATCGCCCACGCCGCTGTGCGACGGGGTGTGCAGGGCAACCTGGACGATGGTGGAGGGGGTAGGCACGGCAGAGGGCGGGTTACAGAGGCTTGTGGAGGTCGCGTGGAGGTTTGGGTGCTAAGTGCTTGATTTGATGAGGGGACCCAAGTAATCCCGACTTTCTGTGGATAACTTTGTTGACATCCTGTCCGGGCACCCTGCCAGCCCGCATGAATGCTGGCTGCGAACAGATTGCCCGGAAATGCGGCACACCAAAAAAATCGTTATGAATCAAGCATCTGAAGAAATTTCCCACGAATTTTTGTGCTAAGCCGTTGTGACGGACGTATGTTGCGCCGCATCACGGTTGGTGTGCATAAGTCGGACACGAGGGCTTCGTCAAGAGGACAGATGGCCCCCTTTTTGTGCTAGCGGTGGGGTGTCATGTTCACGCATTTATTCGGTATGGCCTGCAAGTGCTTGATTTCACAGGGTATTTGTAAGAAATCCAAAATTTCTGTGGATAACTTTGTTGATATCCCTTGGGTTTGCCTCGCAAGCCCTTGAAAATCCGTGCTTTGGCTGGATTGCCTGTCAAAAAAGCAGGGGATTTAAATTCATATAAATCAATGACTTAGCGGTTGCGCAAAGTTTTTTTACAAGTTGCCACCTCCGGTGGGGCGGGGCCGCTGGATGCTCCAATTTTGTGCATAAGTGCGCCTTGGAAGCGGGCTCGCTGGCACCTGAAGATCTTGAGCCAATGGGATGGACGCCCCCACCCTAAACGGCATCGAAAGTGCCACAGTGGAGATGTCAGTTCTTCCACTTGAACCAGCAGGAGCGTCCACCATGAAGATTACAACCATTGGCATCGATTTGGCCAAGAATGTGT
>Ga0209958_1000401_pt1 | contig 89798 bp, 86 predicted proteins | sample ThiBio_inoc_plan_FD_183942 | JGI IMG/M metagenome (GOLD analysis project Ga0209958, IMG submission 183942) | Wastewater bioreactor microbial communities from Cape Town, South Africa - Thiocy_inoc_plan (SPAdes) | ecosystem: Engineered > Bioremediation > Thiocyanate > Unclassified | place: South...
TTTAAAGTCCAGATCATTATTTTTTAAGGATTGATGCAACTTCAAACTGACCAAATCCCCTAAAAGATATTCAAACATGGTAATGAATTCAGAAAAATTTAATTCTTTAGACCATTTATTTGAATAGTTTAAAGGCATATTCTTTTCAGCAACCAATTTAAACCAATCATTCAAGAATAATGCACGTTTCTGCAACCACTCACTCTTTTCAATCTCAATGGCCGTCAATGGCATATCATTGGCTAGACTCAGCAATAATGATATTTGTTCATTTGAGATTTCTGGAATTTGTTGCTGTACAAATGTTTGTGCATCCTGAATCGTCAAGCGGTCTAAAGCGAAGTGCTGTAAACGGCTTCGAATAGTCGCAGGAAGCTTTAGGTAATGGTCAGCCAATAAGATCAACACAACCTTCTCACCAGGCTCTTCCAAGGTCTTCAGCAGCGCATTGGCTGAGGCGGTATTCAATGCTTCCGCAGGCTCAATAACCACCACCCGCCAACCTTCTCCTGTTTGTTGAACAAACGGAAGAAGATCCCGAATTTTTTCAATTTTAATCTTTGCATTTTGCTTCTTATTGTCTTCATCCGTGGTGATATGTACATAGTTTGGGTGCGTATCAGACTTCAACCATTGACAACTGCTACACTCACCACAGGCCTGTTGTGCCTGTTTATTTAAACACAGCACCCAAGCCACAAATCGTTCTGCAAACTCTTTCTTGGCGCAACCTTTCTTTCCGTAAAATAAAAGACCATGCCCAAGTTCAGGAAAGCGAGTTGTTAATAATTCCCATGTCTGAGCATGCCAAGGATAAATCACTGTAGATTGAGTATCGACCATAATTATTCAAATGCACTCAAAGGCAGAGTATTTAAGCGATCTAAATCAGCCTGAGTATCAACCCCTGGCGGTAAATTGGCTTCTGCCACCGCAATAGCAATACGGTGACCGTTTTCGAGTACACGGAGTTGCTCTAAACTTTCCAACTTTTCCAGATGACCTTGTTCCCAAGTAACATAGTCTTGCAGCAATTTCACCCGATAAGCATATAAACCTAAATGACGAAAAGCTTGGTCATGCAATGTTGGTTCAGCCTGTTTCGCAGCATCGCGATCATACGGAATGGTTGCACGGCTAAAGTACAACGCCTCATTACGCTTACTCATCACTACTTTGACAATACTATCTCGCTGAAACTCATCTAACTGATGGATCGGTTCACACAGCGTAGACATTGAACATTGCGGATTTTCAACTAAAAGCTGACTCACCTGCTGAACCAATTGTGCAGGCAACAATGGCTCATCGCCTTGTACGTTGACAATAATATCATCTTGTGACCATCCTTTCAGACGTGCGACTTCACTTAACCGGTCAGTGCCAGAAGGATGTTCTGCACGGGTCATCACCACATCAATCCCTTCCGCTCGACATACCTCTGCGATACGCTCGTCATCCGTAGCGACACACAGATCATCAAAACCAGCTACCTTTTTAGCTTGGTCGACCACACGTAAAATCATTGGACGGCCATGAATGAGTAGTAAGGGTTTGCCAGGTAAACGCGAGCTTCCAAAACGGGCAGGTATAACAAGATATTTCATAGCTACTCTCTAAAAAAATTGAATACCAACGTGTTGTAACTGCTGTTTCAGCAAGTCATAACAATCGGATGATAAAACAGCCTCAACAGGAACCACCCAAATCGGTGTACTAAATTCAGGATGTTGCTTTAATAAAGTTTTAAACTTTACGGCATCTTTTTCAGTGGTAATAATCGCATCATGATTTTCAAATACCAAATCATCAATTTCATAATCATGGTGATCTGGAAACTCATGTGCCTGATATTGCTGCACACCTATCGTATTTAAGGTGTGATAAAAACGTTGTGGAAAGCCAATACCAACAACCGCATTAAAGTACTGATTAGCATCAAACCAGTTTGCTTCAAGATTGCCATTTAAAAGATAAGGCTGTCCAACCGCCAAATGCATGCTTCTTTGTGCTTGTGCAGTTTTGCTATGTTCAATTACCGTACTATCATTTAGGCGTGATTTCGGCTCTCTTAAATAACCTTCAGGTAATAATTTTTCATTGCCTAAACCACGATTTTGATCTAATACAATCCATTCAAGCTGACGTGCCAAAGCCCAATGTTGCAAGCCATCGTCGCTAATAATGAGATCAAGTTTCTGATTTTCGAGCAACAACTCGATCGAAGCTTGTCGGTTCGGCCCAACCGCCATTGGGACATGAGTCGATTGAACAATGAGACATGGCTCATCACCAACAGTATTTGGCTCAGAGTGTAGAGTTACCAAAAGTGGGAATGGACCTTCGCCACCATAACCCCGACTAATGACCCCCACACGGATCTGCTGCTGCTGTAAGTATTTGACCAGTTGGATCAACAATGGCGTTTTACCACTACCGCCAACCGTAATATTACCAATCACCATGACAGGTACGGGTGCTGTATAAACGGGTTTAATTCCGTATTTATATAGGGCTTGATTGGCACAAAAACCAAATCGGTATAACCAAGACAGTGGGCGCAACACCACCAACCACGAAGCTTGTTCATTCCAAGCATCCTGTATTCGTTGCGCCATCGACATACTTAGTTTTCCTCAAAATTGCGTTGGTGTAGCTGATAGTACATGCCATGTTTTGCCAGTAGCTCAGCATGGGTACCTTGTTCAATAATCTGACCTTTATCCATCACCACAATGACATCCGCATTTTCAACTGTAGATAAGCGGTGCGCAATCACAATAGTGGTACGGCCTTGCATGGCTTCATCAAATGCTTGTTGGATAAAGTATTCAGATTCGTTATCTAAAGCACTGGTTGCTTCGTCTAAAATCAAGATCGGAGAGTCTTTTAAAATTGCTCTTGCAATCGCAATACGTTGTCGCTGGCCACCTGATAGATTTAAGCCTTGGGCACCTAAAATCGTGTCATAGCCTTGCGGCAAGTTCATAATAAAGTCATGTGCATAAGCAGCTTTGGCAGCGGCAATCACTTGCTCATCACTTGAATCTTGTAACTGACCATAAGCAATGTTATCACGTACTGAACGGTTAAATAACACCACTTGCTGATTCACGGTTGCAATTTGTGAACGCAAATAAGCCAACTCAATCTCTTGAACAGGAATACCATCAAAATAAATTTGCCCGTCGCTTAACTCTTGAAAGCGTGGCAGCATGTTGACCAATGAAGTTTTCCCTGCACCCGAACGTCCGACCAGGGCAACTGTTTGACCCGCCTTAATATCCAAAGAGAAGTCTTTAATCGCATGGGTGCCATCATCATAACGCAGGTTGGCATGATCAAATTGAATATTTCCTTTCAATACAGGCTTAAGCTGACCATCATTGACTTCTTCAGGCATATCCAATAATTCAAAGACCGAATGTGCTGCCGCCAGACCACGTTGAAGCTTTTCATTGATATCCGTCAGATTTTTCACAGGCTTAGAAATCAAGCCCGCTGCAGTAATGAATGAAATAAACTCACCCGCTGAAGTATCTCCAAATACTTGTGGACGCAACGCCAACCAAAGAATGATTGCCATCGCCATTGATAATAACAGCTGAATGATTGGGCTATTAATATTTTGCACCACCACCATTTTCAAACCACGGCGTAAGTTTTCTTCTGAAGACTTATAAAAACGCTTCTGCTCAAACGTCTCACCCGTAAAGCTCTTCACAACTGAGTTAGCGGTAATAGTTTCTTGAACCACATGGTTCACATCACCCATGGTATTTTGTACTTGGATCGACAGTTTTCGCATTTTCTTCGATGCAATTCTGACCAATATCCCAATAAATGGCATGAAAACCACGATACACAGGGTTAAACGCCAGTTGGTGTAAAGCAGATAACTTAATAGGCCAATAACAATCAAACCATCTTTGATCAGTGTCTGCAAAGACTCAGAAGAAGCAGCTGTTAACTGCTCCACGTTATACATTAACTTGGCACTGATATGACCCGCACTGTTATCAAGATAGTATTGGGCTGGGAGTCTTAACAATTTTGCATAGACTTCCTGACGGATACTAAACACCAAACTACGTGAAATAACCGCAGAAAAATAACCACCAAGAAATAGGCCGACACCGCGGAAGAACATCAACAAGACAATCAGTGCTGGAAACCAGTCCAAGTTTGTGCGACTACCTTCTTGAATGGCATCAATAATGTATTTCAGCAACTTTGCAACAGAAACCTCCGTCGCAGCGTTGATTCCAAAACCAAGCAAGACGAGTAAGGCAACGCCCCAATAAGATTTTAAATACGATATTAAACGGACATAAACCTTAAAATCCTGATTCACTCAGTAAAACCTCTCGTTGGAACTTTAGTGCTGATATTGACGTTAACAAAACCGAGTTGGCCTGCCACATCCATCACACGAATCACATCTTGATGCGTAGCTTTGGCATCTGCAGCAATAATAAACATAAAATCACGACGATCTTGTGCAACTTGCTTAATCGCTGTACTTAAATCAGCGATATCTTTACTCGACAAAGCCTGACCATTCACAGAATAATGCCCTGTGGAGTCTACCATGATTTCAATTTTATGATCGTATTGTTTAGGTGGAACACCCTGTGCATCAGGCAATGTCAGGTTGATACGACTTTGTTGACTAAAAGTCGTTGATAATAATAAAAACACCAAAATAAATAACATGCAGTCAATCATTGGTGTCAAATTGATATGAATATCTTCAACTTGAGAGCGTTTAAACTTCATCGCAGCACCTCAGCTTAACTGGCACGACGGTGTTCTGGTACATGTGCTGTTTTTTTATAAAACAGCGCAGCATGAAACAAGGTCGACTGCTGCTCTAATTCAGCGATATATTCATGTACCACGCGTTGGAAATAACGATAGGCAATCATTGCCGGAATCGCAATCAACATCCCGATAGCCGTGGTAATTAATGCTTTAGAAATACCCGGCATCATCATACTGGCATTACCAGCTGAACCTACATCTATCACTAAAAATGATTCAATAATCCCGAGTACCGTTCCAAGTAACCCCAATAAAGGTGCAATTGCACTCAAAGTGCCTAAGAAGTTGATGTTTTTTTCAAGATGACTAATTTCTTGTGAAGCGGTGGCTTCCATTTGAGCACGTGCAAATTGTTCACCTTGGTCTTGATGCAGGTAACCCGCTTTTAGAATACGACCCAAAGGACTTTTTGATGCTTCATCTTGTTGTAACTGCGTAATGACCGACTCAACATCTGAACCATTAGCAAGCAAAGCTTGCGGTAAAACTTGTGATCGTTTTAAACGAATATATCGTTCTAGTGTAATCGCAACCGTAAAAATTGATGAGAGAATGAGGGGCAGCATTAACCAGCCACCCGCTTTCACAAGTTCCCACATATTATTCCCCAATAATATTTAAACTATAAAAGGATGGATTAGGATTCATTGATCGCTCATACAGATTTGCAAAAGCGATGAACAAATTCATCCTTAATATTAGTTAGGCAAACAAATATTGAGGATTCCATCCAACTCATCCAATGAGTGGTAATGAATGACCATTTTCCCTTTACCTTTTTGATTATGGTCAATTTTCACATTTGCCCCAAAACGTTCAGATAGTTTTTGAGTCAATTGTTCAATATCTGGAGAAATCTGAGCCTTTTCCTTTTCAGGCTTTGGTTCACTCCACTCACGAACTAACTGTTCAGTCTGGCGTACAGACAAACCTTTTTCAATCACGATTTGTGCAACCGCAATTTGATCTTTTGCCTTCAGCGTCAAAATCGCACGGGCATGCCCCATATCGATCTGACCTTGCTGCATAAAGTCTTTAATCGGATCGGCCAAGCTAAGCAAACGTAACAAGTTACTCACTGTTGTACGTGCCTTACCCACTGTATCCGCAATCTCCTGATGGCTTAAACCAAACTCATCATGGAAGCGTTGTAAAGCAACTGCCTGATCAATCGGGTTTAAGTCTTGACGCTGAATATTTTCAATTAAAGCCAAGGCAATTGCCACTTGATCATTTAAGTCACGCACAATCGCAGGAATTTCAGCCAAGCCCGCTAACTGAGCAGCACGCCAACGACGCTCACCTGCAATAATTTCGTAAGGATGCTGTTCATCCTCTACAGGACGAATCACAATGGGCTGCATCACACCATGTTTTTCAATCGATGCCGCCAGCTCTTGTAAATCTTGTTCTTGGATAAAACGACGTGGTTGGTATTCACCACGTTTCAATAAATTGACATCAATTTGCTTGAGTTGACCATGATCCAAGGCTTGTGCTTCAAGTTGCAATTTCTCTTTTTGAATTGAACCTAATAGCGCATCTAAACCACGACCTTTAGCCAATCCGCGTTTTTTGATGCTCATACAGCACTTCCTTTTTTCACTTTACTTTTCTTCAACATTTCTGCAGCGAGATTCAAATATGAAACAGCGCCCTTCGAACTTTTCTCAAAATAAATCACAGGCAAACCATGCGCTGGTGCTTCAGCCAAACGAATATTTCGTGGAATGACCGTTTCATATAGTTTTTTACCAAAATATTGCTCTAACTCTGCTGACACATCACGGGTCAATGCATTACGAGCATCATACATGGTACGTAATACCCCAACGATTTCCAAGTTTGGATTAAGGGCTTTTTGTATACGGTCAATGGTTTGTGTAAGATCAGCCAGACCTTCCAGAGCATAGTATTCACATTGCATTGGAATAATCACACCATTGACGGCAGCCAAAGCATTCACAGTGATCAGGCTTAAGCTTGGCGCACAATCGACAATAATATAATCAAATGCAGAATCGACTTCTTGCAGTGCATTTTTAAGAATGAACTCTCGCCCGTCCTGTTCAGCAATCGCAAGTTCTACACCCGCAAGTTCACGGTTTGCACCTAAAACTTTATAGCCCACTTCAGCTTTTTGAATCGCCGTTTCAATCGGCACTTCACCCAACAACACATCTGTGACTGAATAAAGTAAATCATTCTTTTGAATACCAGACCCCATGGTGGCATTCCCTTGTGAGTCCATATCGACCAACAAGACACGTTTCTTCAAGATCGCCAAAGAGGCAGCAAGATTGACTGCTGTCGTGGTTTTTCCCACACCACCTTTTTGGTTTGCAATCGCAATAATTTGAGCCATGACTACCCTTAATATTTTTTATTGAATACGTTGAAGTAAAAGTAAATGACGCTGTTCATCCAATCTTGGCACACGCAGTTCAATAATCTTACATGAATACTGATCTTTCATCTGCTCAACTTCATCCTCTGGGACTAAGCCTTTCATTGCAGCAATGATACTTTGTTCATGCATATAAGGTTGTGCTGCATCTACAAAATCGGTCAATGAAGCAAATGCTCGACTTGTAATGACATCAAACTGACCAAGCTCTCCAATGCTGTCTTCATTTTCAACACGTGTTTGAACTGCAATTACATTTTTCAGTTTTAAGTCTGCAATAAATTGCTTCAAGAAACGAATCTTTTTCCCATTCGAATCTAATAGTACACAAGAACGTTCTGGTTGGCATAATGCAATGATCATGCCCGGCATACCACCGCCCGTACCCACATCTAACAAACGGCCTTCGGGCAAATCATTTAAGATACTTAAACTATCTAATAAATGTTTAACCAACATTTCTTTCGGCTCACGAATTGCCGTCAAGTTGTAGGCCTTATTCCATAGCACGAGAGCATCTTGATATTTCAATAAGAGTGTTAGGGCGTCCTCACTCAGGTTCAGACCTAGCGCTTGACTACCTTGCTTTAATTCTTGAAAAAAAGGATGCATAACAGTGCAACATCTCGATAAATTTGCTGTGCAGTATACCGATTTCTGATACAAGGCACAGTAGGACTTGTTGAACGATTATGCAGTTAAACATTTACAAGCATGATAAACTGCACAATCCGCTAAGTTTTTGTCTGTTCTTATGCAAATCACAGATAGACAAAGCATTTTTTATTATGCAAAGGCACCCTGCATAATTTGCTGATCCAGCTGTTGCAAACGCTCAGGCGTGCCTACATCCACCCAAATTGCCTGCATTTTTTCAGCTGAAACCTGCTGCTGTTGCATTGCCTGTTTCAGCAATGGCGCTAAAGGTCGCTTGCCATTTTCTAAACCAGCAAACATCTGTGGTGCCAATACCGCAACACCACTATAAGTTAAAGCCTCACCCAATTGCTCTTGCTCAAAAGTGTAAGCCAAATCATTCGCGAGAATAAAGTCACCTTTTAAGTGCTGAGGTGGATTCTCTACCAACACCAAATGAGCTTGTTTATCTTCCAACTGAACATTTAAGAGTGATGAAAAGTCCATTGTAGTCCAAACATCACCATTCACTAAGATAAAAGGTTGATCACCCAACAAAGGTAAAGCATTAATAATGCCACCGGCCGTTTCCAAGCCTTCACCTTCATGTGACCACAAGATGGTCACACCAAATTGTGAACCATCACCCAAAGCAGCAACAAGCTTATCTCCTAACCAAGCCGTATTAATCACGATCTCGGTCACCCCCACTGCTTTCAGCTTTTCAATATGCCAAACAATGAGTGGTTTCCCGCCAACCTCAAGTAAAGGTTTAGGGGTATGCAAGGTCAAAGGTCGCATGCGATTGCCTAGACCTGCAGCAAGAATCATGGCTTTCATTATGCTGCAACCTCATAATCACCATATTTCACAATAAACTTCGGCATGACCACATCACGCATAAACTGCATAAAGTCATTCAGTTCATCATAACCTTGACTTTCTTCAAGCAAATACCACATCACGCGCGGTAAATCTTTTAAATAACCTGATTTGCCATCACGTTCAAATAGACGCACAAAGATACCCAAGATTTTCAGGTGGCGTTGGATCGCCATCAGATCTGCATCTCGCTTGAACTGCTCAAAACTACGGTTTTCTTTTGCTGCTGCCGGCAATAAGTTATAGAACACTTCAAACCATTCGTAAACGCGCTCAGCATTCCACTGCACATAAGCATCACGTGTAATCGAGATGAGGTCATAGGTATCTGCACCAATCACTGCATCCTGAAAATCAATCACCCCTAATTCTTGCTCATTCTCGATTTTCATCAAATTACGACTGTGAAAATCACGATGTACAATCACTTGTGGCTGTTGAGTCGCTTCAATCGCAAGAAAGTCGAATGCATGTTCGATTGTTTCCAACTGCTGCTCTGTTGGTTGAATGTTTAATGAAGGCAACATCCAGTCCGTAAGCAAACGCATTTCAGTCATTAACTTTTCATAAGAATAAGCTGGTAATTGGCCATGCGCATCGATCTGTTGCAATTCAATCAACTGCTTAAAACTTTGAGCATAATATTGGTCGACTGTTTGATCATTGAGTAATGTTGATAGCACTACATCCCCAAAATCCTCCAGTAGCAACAGCCCCAAAGCTAGGTCTTTAGCAACAATATGCGGAACACGCACACCATTTTTGTCAAAAAACTCATCAATACTAACAAATGGTGCACAATCTTCTTTTTCAGGCGGCGCATCCATGAGCATGTATGTTTTGTTTTGTAACTTAATTCGCGCATAACGGCGAAAGCTTGCATCTCCTGCCAAAAAGCTGATCTCAAATTGATCAGATTGTAGAGTGGCTTGAAGCCAAGTTTGTATCAATTGTTCACGTTGTGTATTCATTTGCAATAAAATCTAAAACTAGCTGAGATTTTGAAAGCTTAAGTGTAGCCACTTATCAACTTTTTCTCTATGATGCGACAATAATTAATTGTGAATTAGCGTACTGGTTAATGAGACAATGAAACATCAGTTTAAATTTAATCCTTTAGCAACAGCTATTTTGACACTCTTGTGTGGCGGCTCGATCCAATCAGGTTTCGCGGCACCAGCTGATGCTGTCTCTACGCTTGACAATAAACAGCTCAAAGCTGCCATTCGACAGAATCAAGAACAGCAAAATCAAGAAAGTTATCCTGGGGAAAGTTTTTTCCAGCAATATTATGTAGACAAGTCTGCACCTGAAGCACAGCTACGTGATAATCGCTATCTGAGCTCTTCTTTTTGCCAAGGGACTTGGGTAACTCCAATCAATCCTGAAACAAAACCTGGTAATGCCAACACAACAACCTCAGTGATTACAGCAGATTATGGGCATTACAACCCGACTGGTGATTCTGTACTAGAAGGTAATGTAGTGATTGATCAGGAAGGCCGAACCATTCGTGCTGATCAAGTCACTATTGACTCAACCCAAACACATGCTAATGCCGAAGGCCGCGTCCAACTGGCTCAATCAGGTTTACTCACCCAAAGTGATGCGATTAATTATAATTTAAAGACCCAAACTGGCGATTTAAATAATAGTTTCTATATCTCAGAGCAACAACACGCACATGGCCATGCCAACCAGATTAAACGCGCTAGTCAGAATTTAGTGGTATTAAAGGATGCAAGTTATACCGCCTGTCCTCCTGAGCAAAAGCCTGCATGGAAAATTCAGGCCAAAGAAATTGAGTTGAACCAAGATACAGGGCGTGGGGTAACCCGTGGTACCAAGCTCTATGTCAAAGATGTACCTGTACTTGCAGTTCCTTACTTCAACTTTCCGATTGATGATCGACGCACAACCGGTTTATTGAGTCCAAATTTTGGCTATAGCAATGATGGTGGTGCCCAGTTAATCACCCCCGTCTATCTCAATCTTGCGCCAAACTACGATCTCACACTCACGCCAAGCTACATGAGCAAACGTGGCCCGAAATTAGATGCTGACTTCCGCTATATGACTGAAAACTTTGGTTCAGGTCGTATTTGGGGTGGTTATATCGCCAAAGACAATCAATATGGTGATGAAGCACGTGATGATCTTCACTTTGTTCACAATTGGAAGATCGATAATCAATGGTCGACCAATTTAGAATACAATTACGCATCAGATAAAGATTACTTCGCGGATTTCAACAATAATCCAAACACACGAACCGATCTAAATTTACGCCGTGCTTGGGAATTGAATTACCAAAATGGAATTCCGGGACTTAGGGCTCAGTTAAAGGTTGAAGATTTCCAAACTTTGGACAAGACCATTAAAGATGTTGATAAGCCTTACGCTCGACTTCCACAATTCTTATTAAACTACGTGACTGGTGATCCACAAGGTCTACAATACGAGTTTAATAACGATACCGCTTATTTCAAAAAGTCTGTGAATGATGGTTCTGCGCTAGAGTCGAGTGGTACGCGTATCTATAACCAGTTTGCAGTTCGCTATAACTATTTAACCCCTTCTTGGTTCTATGTCGTTCCAGAAGTCTCTGTACGCAGTATTAATACCTTTTACGATCAAGACTCAAAAGAAGGTCGTGGACTTTCTGCCTCTGATGATTTAGAAAAATCAGTTGTTGTTCCTCAATTCACGCTTGCTACAGGCTTAACATTTGAGAAAGAAGGTAAATACTTACAGAGTATTTCTCCTCGTGCTTTTTATGCTTACTCACCTTATAAGAACCAAGACGATCATCCAAACTTTGACTCGACTACAGCATCGATCAACTATGATCAACTGTTCAACCCATATCGCTTCTATGGACATGACCGCCTAGATGACAATAACTTCTTGTCGCTCGGTGTAACCTATAGCTTGCTGGATACTGAAGGCTTAGAACGGATTAAAGCAAGCATTGGTCAAAGTTATTACTTTAGTGACCGTCGTGTTAGTCTCAATGAACAACTCGATGAGTTTGATACTCAAACACGTACGGGACCTATTGTTAGTTTATCAAGTCAACTTAATCAAAATTTCACCATCACATCTAACTCTGCTTGGATGTCAAATGGTGAGAATGCACAGCGAGATTTCCAAGCTTACTACACAGGTGACAAAGGCAATCTTTATAACTTAGGCTATTTTTACCGCAAAGATATTCCAGATCGCCAAGATTCTTATGACCAAGTTGTTGCATCCTTTATACAACCTGTAAAAGACAATTGGCGTATTATGGGGCATGCTCAATACGACATTGACAACAATGTGATGCGTGAATATTTACTTGGTGTAAATTACGAGTCTTGTTGTTGGGCTGTTTCAGTGTATGGTCGTTCTTACTATAACGATTTGGATGATCCAAACTCTCCAGACGTTCGTAAAAAGAATGCTGTTATGGCTGAATTCACCTTGAAAGGTCTTGGTGCTTTAAACAACAAGCTTGCTTCTCTCCTAGAAAATAGAGTTTTAGGTTTCAACAAAATTAATCAATCTTGGACACAACGTTAATGAAGATAAAATCTTTTCAACATATCTTTAAAGCGACTGTTCTCGCTGCCCTAATTTCTTCATCAATGCAAAGCTTTGCACAACCTACGGATGAGGTTGTTGCCATTGTAGATAATAGTGTCATTCTTAAAAGTGATTTAGAACAAGGGATTGCTGAGACAGAACACCAGTTAAAAGCACAAAATAAGACTGTTCCACCGCAACAGTATCTACAAATGCAAGTACTTGATCAATTGATCATTCGCCAAGCTCAATTAGAGCAAGTGAAGCGTTATGGCATTAAACCTGACGAAAAGAGTTTAAATGCTGCGGTGTTAAAAGTAGCAAACCAGTCAGGTGCCAATACACTTGAAGCTTTCCAGCAAAAGTTAGATGCTATTGCACCGGGTACATATGAAAATTTGCGTAACCGTGTCGCTGAAGATTTAGCAATTGGTCGTTTACGCCAACAACAAGTCATGTCACGTATTAAAATCAGTGACCATGATGTTGACAACTTCCTTAAATCACCAGAAGGTCAAGCTGCGCTTGGTACCCAAGTGCACGTTCTTCACATGCGCATTTCAGGTGACAATGCCAATGAAGTGCAACAAGTTGCTCAACAAGTCAAACAATCCCTCACAACAAGTGATGATCCGAAAGGAATTAGTACCAAGCTCTCAACTGCAGCTGTAAAAGTTGATGGTCTAGATATGGGATTCCGCTCACTCTCAGAAATTCCAACTGAGCTCGCTGCGCGTGTTACCCCACTTCAAGTAGGACAAACCACTGAGCTCATCAATGTTCGTGATGGTATCCACGTATTAAAATTGCTTGAACGTAAACAAAATGAGCAAAAAGCACTAGTTCCTCAATACCAGACTCGCCATATCTTGATCCAACCTTCTGAAGTAGTAAGCTTAGATCGTGCAAAACAAATGATCGATAGCTTATACAACCGCGCTAAAGCAGGTGATGATTTTGCAACACTCGCTGCAACCTACTCCAATGATACAGGTTCTGCCCGTGATGGCGGTAGCTTAGGTTGGGTCAGCCCAGGTGTAATGGTTCCTGAGTTTGAAAAAGTCATGAAAGAGACACCTGTTGGACAAATCAGCAAACCATTCCAAAGCCAGTTCGGTTGGCATATCTTGCAAGTCACAGATACACGTGAACAAGACATGACCAAAGAAGTACAAGAACGTATGGCGCGTCAAATCTTAGGTGAGCGTCAATTCGACACCGAAGTAGATAGCTGGATGCGTGAGCTGCGTGCGAATGCCTATGTTGAAATCAAAGATGCCAACTTAGACTCTAAAGCACAACAAAAATAAACCAGCTTAAGAAAAATGCCAGCAATTCGCTGGCATTTTTTATTTCTAAAATTAAAAGTAAAAAAATAGCGGCAATCGCCGCTATTTTTTACATCACAAATTGATTATTTGTAACGATCAACCATTTTCTCTAAAGAAATTGGACGAATTTTATCCGCATTACCTGATGTACCAAATGAATTATAACGATCCACACAGATTTGCTTCATTGCTTCAACGGTTTCACCAAAGAATTTACGCGGGTCAAATTCACTTGGTTTTTCAGCCATCATACGACGCATTGCGCCAGTAGAAGCCAAACGTAAATCAGTGTCAATGTTAATCTTACGCACACCATGTTTGATCGCTTCTACTAGCTGATCTACAGGCACACCATAAGTTTCTTTAATGTCACCACCGTATTGGTTAATCACAGCCAACCACTCTTGTGGTACAGAGCTTGAACCATGCATCACAAGATGCGTATTTGGTAAAGCAGCATGGATTTCTTTAATACGGTCAATGGCCAAGATATCGCCTGTAGGTGGACGAGTAAACTTGTACGCACCATGTGAAGTACCGACAGCAATCGCCAAAGCATCAACATTGGTATCTGCAACAAACTGAGTCGCTTCTTCAACAGAGGTTAACAGTTGAGAGTGGTCAAGTACGCCTTCTGCGCCTACACCATCTTCTTCACCCGCCATACCAGTTTCAAGGCTACCTAAGCAACCAATTTCACCTTCAACTGAAACGCCACATGCATGTGCCATCGCGACAACACGGCGAGTTACATCAACATTGTAATCATAGGTCGTAGGCGTTTTACCGTCCGCACCCAATGAACCATCCATCATCACTGAGCTAAAGCCCAATTGGATTGAACGTTGGCAAACATCAGGGCTAGTACCATGATCTTGATGCATTACCACTGGAATATGTGGCCACTCTTCAATCGCAGCTAAAATAAGATGACGTAAGAAAGGTGCACCTGCATATTTACGCGCACCAGCCGAAGCTTGTACGATAACAGGTGAATTCGTTGCATCCGCAGCGAGCATGATTGCACGCATTTGTTCTAAGTTGTTTACGTTAAACGCTGGTACGCCGTAGTTATGTTCTGCAGCGTGATCCAAGAGCTGGCGCATTGAAATTAGAGCCATAATATCCTCCCAGGTAATGCGCCATATTCTACATGCTGATCTATTTCAATTCAGCAACTAATCACAGTAATTATAAAAAAATCTTCAATCTTTTGTGTAATTTGAGTAGTTATTCTGACCCAATAATCAAAAAGGCCAAATCACAGCATGATTTGGCCTCTTTCTTAAAAGATATTACGCTTCAATACACCCAATAAAATGGATCAAGATTTAGCAATAACCCTCTAAACGCGTTAATGGTAATTTCTTACCAATCGCTTTTTCAATTTCTGGCAAATAGAATGCATCATCTTCCGACAAGAAACTGATACTGACACCCTGTGCACCAGCACGCCCTGTACGTCCAATACGATGCACATAGTCATCCGACTGTTCAGGCAAGGTAAAGTTAATCACATGCGAAACACCATCCACATGAATACCACGACCCGCAACATCAGTTGCAATCATAATATTGTTCTTACCTTGCTTAAATTGGTCCAGCATTTTTAAACGCTTATCTTGTGCAATTTCACCAGATAGCATGCCAACTTTATAGCCATCGCGTTTCAAATGATCATACAAGCGACGCACCTGATCTCGGCGATTGGCAAAGATCATGACTTTATCAATTGGTTCTTCACGCAAGATTTCTTGCAACAACTTATATTTATCTTGTTTAGCAACCACATACACACGTTGCTCAACGTCATTGTTGGTTTTTTGCTCGGGTTCAATTTCTACCGTAACCGGCTCAAATAACCATTGACGTGCTAAATTAAGCACATCATAGCTGAATGTTGCTGAGAACATTAAGGTTTGACGTTGCTCTTTAAATGGTGAATAACGAACAATTCTTTTAACAGATGGAATGAAGCCCATATCAAGTAAACGGTCTGCTTCATCGATCACCAAGAATTCGATTTTATCCAACCACACTTCTTTTTGTTCAACGAAATCAATCAAGCGTCCAGGCGTCGCAACAATAATATCAACAAAGTTACGATCCAACATTTTCTTTTGCTTTTCAAAATCCACCCCACCCAATAAGGTCACAAGGTGTAAATTTGAAAACTTCGTCAATGCTTGTGCATCACTCTCAATCTGTAATGCCAACTCACGGGTCGGTGCTAAAATCAATGCGCGCGGTTCACCACGGAAACGTTGCTCTTGAACTGGATTATTGAGTAGATCATTGATCACGCTAATCAAAAAGGCAGCAGTTTTCCCTGTACCTGTTTGCGCTCGACCAATGGCATCATGCCCTGCTAATGTATATTTTAAAACCTTTTGCTGAATTGGGGTCATTTTTGTAAAACCCAAAGCATCAATCGCTTTCTTCAACTGCGGATGTAAATTTAAGGTTTCAAAACCAGATGTCATATATGCTCTCGAACCATCAACGACCAAAAGAAAGTCGCTATTATAAACCATAAAAAACAAAAACGCCCCAAATTACATTGGAGCGTTTTTATATTGCGTTAAGGCAACAAATTAGTCTAAAGGCTGAACGTTTTCAGCTTGGAAACCTTTTTGTCCTTGAACAACACTGAATTCTACGCGTTGGCCGTCACGTAAAGAACGGTGGCCATCACCCATAATTGCGCGGAAATGAACAAATACGTCATCACCACCATTACGCTGAATAAAACCAAAGCCTTTAGTGTCGTTAAACCACTTTACTACGCCTTGTTCACGAGCTGTCATAAGTCAATCCTCAGATATTGAAAGATAAGGACCTTCCGGTGTTGCAAACAGCAGAGCCAACAAGGTTTTAAAATATTTATAATTTTAAAGCTTGTAATCATTCTGTAAAACTATCAACAATTTCCGGTTACATCCATTTGTTATAGAGTTTAAAACAATTAAATTGCATTAAACAACTTTCTAAAACGCATCGAGCTTATCATGGGTTTATCACAATTAATAGAAGTTTTTTTAGTTATTAAGGATATTTCTATCTGTTTTTTTCAATAATTTAGCTAATTTTTTAATGAAATTTTCCTCTCAAAAATTACGCAAAAATTTGTTAAGATAATTCTGAATAAAGTGATTTAACTGAATATGACCGACACACCAGATACTCTCATCATTATTGATACCTTAGGGCAACCCTGCCCAATGCCTTTGCTCATGCTAAAGCGCGCACTAAAGAAAGCTGATGGTACACAGCAATATTTATTAAAGTCCTCTGATCCACATAGTGAAATTGATGTAACACGATATTGCCAAATTCAGCAACTTCAATGCCAGACGCAAAAAATTTCAGACAATGAATTTCACTATTTAATTGAATCTATGTGATTCTTTGCTAAACTCTTGGTAAAGACAAAATAGTTAACTTTACATTTCTATACTCAAATTTCCTTAGTGATGAAGAACATTCGCATTAAGATGAAATTGTTGACTTAAATACCATCCTATAAGGAGACTCCATGACTACTGACAGCAGCAATCAATTGATGCCCCTGTCATTGTCTGCGCCAGGCGTAAATCTTGGTGCATATATCAGTACTGTCAATCAAATTCCAATTCTAACGGCCGAGCAAGAAAAAGAACTTGCTGAGCGTTATTATTATGACCAAGATCTTGATGCTGCCAAACTATTGGTAATGTCACACCTACGTTTTGTCGTACATATTGCACGTAGCTATGCAGGTTACGGATTGCCACAAGGCGATCTTATTCAAGAAGGTAACCTTGGATTAATGAAAGCGGTCAAACGCTTCGATCCAAATATGGGTGTTCGCTTAGTTTCTTTTGCAGTGCACTGGATTAAAGCCGAAATACATGAATATGTGATTCGTAACTGGCGTATTGTCAAAATCGCAACGACCAAAGCACAACGTAAATTATTTTTTAATTTACGTAGTCTTAAAAAATCAAGCAAACGACTCACATTGGAAGAAGCGAAATCAATTGCCAATGATTTGAATGTAACACCAGAGCAAGTGCTCGAAATGGAAGGTCGCTTAACCGCTTATGATGCTGCTTTTGAAGCTCAAGGCGATGATGATGACGATACCCCACATACAGCTCCTGCACTTTATCTTGAAGATAATCGCTACGACCCAGCTCGACTGATTGAAGAAGAAGATTATGAAGAGCAAAGTAGTTCTGCCTTACACGAGGCAATGGAACAGCTTGATGATCGCTCTCGTAATATCTTGCAACGCCGCTGGTTAGATGATGATAAATCGACTTTGCATGAATTGGCTGCAGAATATAACGTTTCAGCAGAACGTATTCGACAGCTTGAAAAGAATGCAATGGAAAAAATCAAAACTGCCATGTCAGCAAGCTAAAATCGAATTAAACACAAGGGCTTTAATGCCCTTTTGTTTTATCTGGCTTTGTTTAAGCACCCGAATATGTTAACTTTGTTCATCAAATTTCCAGTTCCATTATCATTATGTGGATAGCTATCTCGGCGCTTAATCTTGCGCTTGCAGTTATGTTGGGTGCTTTTGGTGCTCATGGACTCAAATCTTTTGCAACCCTAGAACAACTCGCTTGGTGGGGTACAGCAACTCAATACTTTTTCTATCATGCGATTGGATTGCTTATCTTAGGCGTCCTGCATAAAACCACAGCAACATTCCCAATAAAAATTCCTTTTATTTTGATCCAAATTGGTATCATCTTTTTCTGCGGTTCGTTATACATTATGGCACTCGGCCTACCTCGCATTTTAGGTGCGATTACACCGATTGGCGGTGCGTTTATGATAGCGGGCTGGCTGTTACTCGCATGGCATGCAATCAAGCATGCGAAATAAGGATTAATCATGCACATCTATTTAAATGGCGAGTCAACAGACACGCCTTGCGAAAACCTACAGCAATTGATTCAAAGCTTAGAACTTGAAGGCAAACGCTTCGCTGTAGAGAAGAACCAACAGATTATTCCGAAAAGTAGACTTGAGCAAACAACAATTGCTCCTGAAGATCGTATTGAAATTATTCAAGCTGTTGGTGGCGGCTAATCGGCTAAAAATGGAGTAAGCCCATGCAAGATTCCCCTTTAATTGTTGGTTCACGTACTTTCCAATCTCGTTTATTGGTCGGAACTGGTAAATATAAAGATCTCAATGAAACTGATTTAGCCATTCAAGCCAGTGGCGCCGAAATTGTGACCGTGGCAATTCGTCGTGTAAATATCGGACAGCATGCTGATCAGCCGAATCTGCTTTCAGTGATTCCACCAGAGAAATACACCATTCTGCCGAATACCGCAGGTTGCTTCGATGCAGATAGCGCGATTCGTACCTGTATGCTGGCACGTGAGCTACTTGATGGTCACAATCTAGTGAAGTTAGAAGTGCTCGGTGATGAAAAAACCTTATACCCAAATGTGACTGCAACACTGAAAGCAGCACAGACCCTGATTGATGATGGCTTTGAAATCATGGTCTATACCTCGGATGACCCGATTGTTGCGCAAGAACTTGAGAGCATGGGTTGTGTTGCGATCATGCCTTTAGGCAGCTTGATTGGCTCTGGCCTTGGTATTTTGAATCCACATACCATTTCCATCATCAAAGAAAATGCCAAAGTCCCTGTCTTGGTAGATGCTGGTGTGGGTACAGCCAGTGATGCTGCCATTGCAATGGAACTCGGTTGTGACGGCGTATTAATGAATACAGCGATTGCAGCGGCACAAAATCCAATTTTGATGGCTTCTGCAATGAAGAAAGCGGTTGAAGCAGGTCGTGAAGCATTTTTAGCAGGTCGTATGCCACGTAAACGTATGGCGAATGCGAGCTCACCCGAGACAGGGTATTTCTTTAAGTAAAGCAATTTCATCATGCCCTAGGGCGAACACCGTTCGCCCACTACATTCGCATAATTTTTTCAAACAATCGTTATCATAAAAGTATAAATAAACATCGCTACAATAAAATGAGGAAAAGAGGTGGTTTGTGACAGATTTTATTTTAGAACCAACATATGAAATCATCCCCGTTCAACTCGAATATGGCGCTGAAGAGTTTTTTTGGGAAACTCCTTTTGAGACGCTTACCGAAATTATAACGTGGTGGGAAAACAAAGAAGATTTAGATATTTATAAGAATGATGTTATGGATATTCTTGGTGAGGGTGTAATACGACCTATTGCAACTGATCTTGAGTATGATTTATTTTACAAATTATGCAGCCATTCAGTTAATTTAATGATTGATGATAATTACTCATCTTATTTAATTTATCAGGGGAAAAGGTATCACCATAAAGGGATAAAATATTATCCCTTTATGAATTTTATTTTTTCAAATGATATTGATCTCTCAGGTTTCTAATAAAAGGCGTTATATTCCAACTATCCTCTAACGACTCTACACCATTTGCCCAATAAAGAACTGTTTGTGTGTGCAAATCAAGATTATTTTCAACAAGAGATAGTGTTCAATACCAACGAGTATCTTTCTCTAAATCATCCACTTCTTCAAAAGACTGAAAAAGCATTTCAATCAGCAGAAATCGCTCATCTTCTGTAATATCGTTTAGATCATAAGTATTCAAAAAAACATCTATGTGGATTGTGTCAGCAACTTCATATTCCCAATCTTGCATATTATCGTGATAAGGCAAGTTCAATCGCTTTGCCAATGCTAACCTAGTATTAGTGTTAGGGAACTTAGGAATATTTGAACTATTTTCCATCCAATATTTCCCTCAAATTCTCTTTCGCCCTTGGCTCCAAACTCTGTTGAAAATATTCCGTTTGATACAGCGGTTCTGTCTGATAAAAATGCGCTAGAACTTGTTTTCTTTTAATCGAATAAACATCTGGATCTACCCAAGCATACTCCTGCTGAATCTGCTGTTCATACTCCGCAAAACGCTCTGGCGAAGCTGCTAGAATCGCTAAGTCAATATCCAGTAAAAACCGTAAGTCTAGCTCATCCGTTGCTTCATGCATTTGCGTCGCAACAATCCATCGTTTTATCTTTTGAACGATATCGATTGATAAATCTTGAGCTAAATATTGCTCGAATAGCTCAGCACTTTTCAGCTCATTATCTTTTGCTTGGGGGTCATAAACCGCATCATGAAACCAGAGCGCCAATGCAACAGCATGTGCATCATTTACATTCGCTTGAATCGAGTCAACTAGAACTAGACATTCATACAAATGTTGCAGCGTATGATAAGCCCGCTGCTTTTCACTGTAGGCAGCAATCAACTTATTAAAAACTTTCTGCGGCTCAGAAAAATGATAATGCTGATGCAGCTCAAACCATGATTTTTCTAATGTGGATAAATACTGCTGCATTACTCATCCTCATTGGATTTCTTTATTCAGCCACTTCGCCAAGGATTCAGCATCTTTACGTTCTAGAAAAAGCTGATACAAGGTACAGGAACCAAACTCATGTTTTAGTTCCTGCTGGCGCATAGGATGATTACCAAATCGGAAGCGTCGAGTACCGTCTCGATCAAGCGGCAATGCATACACCCCGTAACTTCGAGGTTCGGTCAGGTGTCCTTTGACACAAACTTGATCAGACGATATCGCGTGTTTTAATAAATGTTCTTTGGTTAACATCCCACCCTACCTAGGGCAAAACTAAGCTGCGTGCTGCTCATCTCGCTTAAAGACCAATTCTTTATTCGATGAACTTTCAGCATCAAAGTAATACCCTTCACTATCAAATGCTTTTAATTGTTCTACTTGGCTTAATTTATTTTCAATCAAGTATCTCGCCATCAACCCACGCGCTTTTTTCGCATAGAAACTGATGACTTTATATTTTCCGTTCTTCTGATCCAAGAATACAGGCTTGATAATTTCTGCCTGAATTTTCTTTTCATTCACAGATTTATAATATTCGTCAGAGGCTAAATTTACCAATACTTTTGCATCAATTTCAGCTAAATCTTGGTTAATTTGATCGGTGATCATACTGCCCCAGAATTCATATAGATTATGACCACGGGTATTTTTCAATTTAGTGCCCATTTCCAAACGGTACGGCATCATCAAATCCAATGGGCGCAATAAACCATAAAGACCAGACAGCATACGTAAATGCTGTTGGGCAAAATCAATATCTTGATCTTTTAGATGATAAGCATCTAAACCGGTATACACATCTCCCTTAAACGCAAATAAGGCCTGACGTGCATTGGAAAAATCAAAATCTGCATTCCAGTCACGGAAACGTTCTACATTTAAATTGGCAATTTTCTCGCTCACGGTCATCAACGATGCAATTTCACTCGCAGAAAGCTTGCGACAAACATCAATCAATTGTTGTGATTGCGCCAACAAACGTGGTTGAGTATGTGTATCTGTAGGAAGTGCTGTGGTGTAATCGAGTGTTTTAGCAGGAGAAATTAAAGCAAGCATAATCAATCAAAATAAATTTATCTTGGTGAAACTATAACAGTTGATAATTTTTAATGCCAATCCGTGTTCTCGTTCAGTTTTATCGGTAAAATAGTGGATTCTTCCATTATCCATTGCGTATCTTATGTCTGAGCAATTATTCATCCAAGGTCCTGTTGGTCAAATCGAAATCTTTGTTGATCAACCCCAAGGTGAAATCACAGGTTTTGCTGTGGTCTGCCATCCACATCCTTTGCAAGGTGGTACACCGCATCATAAAGTCCCTGTTTTATTGGCTCAGATTTTTAATGAGATGGGGTGCGTGGTTTACCGCCCTAGCTTCCGTGGCTTAGCTGGCAGTGAAGGCACACATGACCAAGGGCACGGCGAGACTGATGACATTATGGCTGTGATTGAATATGCCCGTGAGAAGCATGCAGGTTTAACCTTCTATGCAGGTGGTTTTAGCTTTGGCTCACATGTACTGGCAAAATGCCAAGCACAACTCAGCGAAGAATTACGTCCCAAACAACTGGTATTATGTGGCTTACCTACAGGTTCGGTCGTCGATTTACGTCATTACAAGACCCCAGCAATCGACGGCGATATCCTGTTTGTTCATGGTGAGCAGGATGATATTACCCTGCTCTCAGATATGATCGCGTGGGCAAAACCACAAAAACATCCGATCACGATTTTGCCAGGCGCCAATCATTTCTTTACTGGTTATCTAAAACAATTGCGTCAAGTGATTGCTCGCTTTTTAAAACTGTAGATTTAACAACAAATTACTAAGAAAAATATACGTGTTTTGAACCCAATGTCTGTTATATCAATATAGATGTGCACACATTCGGGTTCTTTAATAATGAAATTAAATAAAAAACAGGGACTTTTTTTAAAGCAAACCATTGAGCAATGGCAACAACAAGGCACGATTACGCCCGATGTTGCCAATGATTTAAATCAAAGTTTTTCGATTCGGCCTTTTGACTGGGAACGTTTGGCAAAATACTCATTCTGGATTTCCATGATTTGCGCCGTGATTGCGGTTGCTGCAATTACTGCGGATAAGTTCTTAATGGAACTGATCGAAAAAATCTTTATTGATTCTAAAATCATCCCTTGTCTGATTTTTGCTGCAGTTGCGGTGGCCTTTTATGGCTTTGCCTATCGTAGACGCAAAATCAAACCCTTACACCAATTTAGTAATGAGGCAATTATTTTTGCAGGTGTGCTGTCTACCGCAGCGTCGGTCGCCTATTTTGGTCAAGCGATTGATACTGGTAGTGGGCATTTTTCTTTATTATTCCTGCTTTCCACCATTATTTATGCCGCACTTGCCTTCTGGTTCCCCTCTAAACTGATCTGGGTGTTCTCGCTGCTTTCGCTCGGCTCGTGGTTTGGGACGGAAACTGGTTATATGTCCGGCTGGGGTGCTTATTATCTTGGAATGAACTTCCCTTTACGCTTTGTCTTGTTTGGCGGTGTATTGATTGGCTTAAGTTTGCTGTTTAAACGCTATTTGAATTTTAAAGACTTTGCACATTCAACCTATGTCATGGCCCTGCTGTATCTATTTATTGCCTTATGGATTCTCTCAATCTTTGGCAATTATGGTGACTTAGGGAGTTGGTATAGTGTCAAGCAATATGAGCTGTTACATTGGGGCGTGCTATTCGCGTTTATTGCCATCATCGCAATTGTTTATGGCTTAAAACATGATGATGCCACCTCACGTGGTTTTGGTATCACCTTCTTATTTATTAACCTCTACACCAAGTATTTTGAGTTCTTTTGGAATGGCATGCACAAAGCCATTTTCTTTATCTTGCTCGCTGCATCTTTCTGGTGGATTGGCCGACATGCCGAAAAACTTTGGAACTTAGAGTTTCTACCCAGCCAATCCCAAATAAAGAAAGATGATCCAGCTGAATAATTACTGAAAATCACTCCAACTCAATCCAAACCGAGCCAAATACTTTTTGACTCGGTCACTGTCATTGGTGGTATTACGTTGCTGGCGTGAAGCTGCAAAAAGCTGACGTCCAGCATCAGCCATCGATTTGGCATTTTCACAGACTTGAAGTACACCACGCAGTTGAATCTGATCAAACTCATCAATCTCGCTTAACTGCGTTCGGTCTAAATATTTGAGGAGAATATCTACGTCTTTAGATTGGTTTTGTATAGTTTGAATCGACCACAACTGCTTTAAACGCTGAATCTCCTTTTCCACCGTTTCTGAACGGATCAACTCGCCACTGGACAATGTAGCTAACCGTGTCACACTCGCAGTCAAATCACGAAAATTTCCCTGCCATGATGCTTCTTTAGACTTGGCAAATTTCAAATACACATCGAGTGCATCACGTTGAAAACGTAATTGTCGTTGGTGATTTGCCGAAAAGCGTTGCAACTCGAACTCAATATTGGGGGCAATATCTTCGATTCGATCTTTGAGATTAGGTAAAAAGAAAGTCCATGTATTCAGCCGCGCCCACAGATCTTCACGAAAGCGTCCTGCTTGCACTTCCTCTCTTAGATCTTTATTTGTCCCTGCAATCAATTGAAAATCTGCCTGAATCTCTTTGTCACTTCCGACAGGGAAAAAGGATTTATCCTCCAACGCCTTGAGCAGCATCGCTTGTTCATCTAGTCCCAGCTCACCAATTTCATCCAAAAATAAAATGCCTTGATCAGCACTTTTCAATAATCCTGTCCGTGAAGCCGCTGCACCTGTAAAAGCTCCTTTGATATGACCAAACAAACTCGACATGGCACTGTCACCACGTAAGGTCGCACAGTTGACATCAATAAAGCGGCCATTCAAATGAAACTTATCTTTCTTTAATTGAAAGATTTGTTTGGCTAAATGCGATTTACCTACACCTGTCGCCCCCATAATCAAAATCGGCGCACTAGAGCGTGTCGCCACCAACTCAACCTCGGTAATCAGTTGATTAAATTCATGGTTATAGGTTGAAATATTGGCTTTTAGCTGTTGCCAGTTTTGTTGTTGCTCATCTTCAAAACGCTGCTTGAGAACATCATAGCGAGATAAATCCAGATCAATAATGCGATATTCACCTTCTGGCGTTTTCTGTTGATTTGGCGCACTTTGAATCAATTTGGCAGGTAAATAATTGGTATCGACCAGTAGATACCAACAGATTTGAGCAACGTGTGTGCCTGTAGTGATATGCAAAAGATAGTTATTTTTTTCAGTATCAAAGGGATAACTTTTCACAAAGTCATATAGCGCACCATAAACCTCAGCAAAATCCCAAGGATCTCGGATACTCACTCGCTGGCCTGACACGGCGGTCGATGGCGACACATCCTGCGCATCTTCAGAAATAAATTTGACTAAATTATGATGTTGTCGATCATGCAATAGCACCAATTCATCCACAATCAGATCTTCATGCATCAGAAGGCTCAATGTCGGACGCCAGCGTTGCCATCGGTCTGGACGATTTCCTTGGTCCAAAGTAGAGCCCACAAAGCCAATTACCACAGTTTTCTTTGCATTCTGCATAATTTCTATAATATTTTATATATGTCTATCATATACAATACGCAATTCGATGAAAAATTCCAACAATATGCTTCATTTTACTTTTTTAGGCACCTCTTCTGGTGTGCCCACACTCACACGTAACGTTTCTGCGCTAGCAATACGTAACAGCAAGAATAAAGACTGGATATTGGTCGATGCTGGCGAAGGTACACAGCATCGCATTCAACAGGCCAAGCTCTCATTACAAAGCCTAGTTGCGATCTGCATTACCCATGTACACGGCGATCATTGTTATGGATTGGTTGGCTTATTAGCCAGTGCAGGTATGAATGCCCGTACTGCAGCTTTAACCATTATCGCGCCCAAAGAAATTCAACAATGGATTGAAGTTACAGCACAATTAACAGATTTACATTTGCCCTATCCACTCAACTTTATCGATGTGAATGAAGCAACTCAGATACTACAGTTAACCGATGAACTTTCAATTCAAGCCCATCTACTCAGTCACCGTGTACCCAGTTTTGCATTTAGTATTATTGCGCAATACACTCAAAAGAAATTAGATACACACGCCTTAATTCAACTCGGCGTAGCAAAAGGTAAAGTTTGGGGCGATTTACAGCAAGGCTTAGACGTACAGTTAAATGAGCAAACCTTAAAAGCAGCTGATTTTATTCAAATTCAAACGCAACGTGCACATGCGATTGTCGGTGGAGATAATGATCGTCCTGAGTTATTGGCACAAGCTTGCCAAGATGCCCAGCTCTTGATTCATGAAAGCACCTACACCCAAGCCATTTTAGATAAAGTGGGTTCAGGCCCCATGCATAGTTCAGCAAAGATGGTTGCAGAATTTGCTCAACAACAAGGTCTAAGCAATCTAATCCTGACGCACTTTAGCCCGCGGCATCAAGACAGTGCTGGGCAGCAAGCGATTGCAGAAGAAGTTAGTAAAACCTATAAAGGTAACTTCTACTTAGCTCATGATTTTGATCAATTTAGCTTAGATGAGACAGGTCAACTTTCAAAAATCGATAAATCTTGGTAGATCCCCTGATATATGATCTATCAATAAAATCTCAGGATAGCTCACCTATCTTTTAATATACTTAAATATCATTTTAGATATATAAATATCGACAAAATCATCTACATACATGCTTTTGAAAAATATTTAAGAAAATATTTTTATTAGTTATCAATATCTTAAAATTATTAAGCGTTGTTTTTGAAAAGTTGGCACAGTCACTGCAATAGTATATGCACACAATATCATTGGGATCTTGTGAATATCACCTGCCTGCAAACGCTTGGCAGGCAGGCTTTGAAAGGAAAATGAAAATGTCTGTCGTTGAACAAACCAACCAACAAGCTCAATTTGAACAAGAACAGCAACAACGTGCTTATCAAGTTTTAAAAAATGAAACGAGTATGCCAGTAAAAATGTGGACCAATGGTGTGCTTGTTGACGACAACTCAAAACAACAATTGCTGCAAACTGCCCAAATGCCGTTTATTTATAAATGGATGGCCGTGATGCCAGACGTTCACTTTGGTTTAGGTGCAACCATCGGAAGTGTGATTCCAACCAAAGGGGCTATTATTCCTGCTGCAGTCGGTGTCGATATTGGTTGTGGAATGATGGCGACTCGCACCAGCTTAACTGCTTCTGATTTACCAGATAACCTATATGCTTTGCGTACTGAACTTGAACGTTTAATTCCACATGGAATGACCAAACGTGGACGGGATAAAGGTTCTTGGGAAACACCACCTGAAATGGTAGATCAAGCTTGGGCTGATTTAGTTGCAGATTTTGAGTTCATCTGTGCGAAGCACCCTCGCCTAAAAAATACCAATAACCGCAAGCAGTTGGGAACTTTAGGTACAGGAAATCACTTTGTAGAAGTCTGCTTAGACGAACATGACCATGTCTGGATTATGTTGCACTCAGGTTCTCGCGGTGTCGGTAATGCCATCGGTAATCATTTTATCGAGCTAGCGCGTAAAGATATGCAAAAGCATTTTATTAACTTACCCAACAAAGATTTGGCATATTTAGTCGAAGGTACTGAATATTTTGATGATTACTGGTTTGCTGTCGGTTGGGCACAGCGCTTCGCCATGAAAAACCGTGAAATCATGATGCAGTCTGCGATTAAAGCCTTAGCAACGATTATTCCAAAACCGTTCCAAGCACGTTTGGAAGCCGTAAACTGCCACCATAACTATGTGGAAAAGGAACAACATTACGGCGAAGAAGTGATGGTAACCCGTAAAGGTGCTGTACGTGCGCGTTTGGGAGAATATGGAATTATCCCAGGTTCAATGGGAGCCAAGTCTTTTATTGTTCGTGGGCTTGGAAATCAGGAATCGTTCTGTTCATGTTCGCATGGTGCAGGTCGTGTAATGAGCCGTGCTGAAGCAAAACGTCGCTTTACCGTAGAAGATCAGATTGCGCAGACTGACGGTGTGGAATGCCGCAAAGATGCAGCCGTGATTGATGAAATTCCGTCGGCTTATAAACCGATTGAAGATGTGATGAAAGCACAGCAGGATTTGGTTGAAGTGGTGTATACATTAAGACAAGTGGTTTGTGTTAAGGGCTAAATACCTGAGCACAACCAGAAGGTGCATATATGTTTGTCCAATTAGACCATTTGAAAACCAAAAAATTACAATCTGATCTTGATGCCATACAAGCTGTATTTGAAGTTTTTTTGTTTGATGTCATACATCAAACGGAATCTTCTAATACGCTGACTATTCATCAACAGATGCTATTTAATTGTGAAAGTTTAGCGTTGGAAAAAACGTTAGACTTGAACTCACTAGCCATAGAGCAATTAGATCGTAGCCTTGTAGATATTGATTGTTTGGACAGATCCGATTTATTTTCTGGACATAATTGGTTTTTGAGCTTGTTAGAGGCAATCATTGATCCACCCTATGGAACAACCCTTGCCCCGTCTAATCGGGCAGCATTCTTCCGAGCATTTTTGCAGCTATGCCTTTTTACGGAGAAAGACTGTGAAATATATGATTGGGTTGGCTACCCAGGTAGTGCTCGGGAAGAAAGTTCTGAATGGAATGATTATTTTGAACTCGGCCGAGAATGGTGGGGTAATTGGTGCTTAACCATTTATTCACCAGAGCAAAATAAAGGCTGTTTACTACTAGCAAGCTCAACAGATTAAAGAATAAGTTTTTAGGAAAATAAAAGATGAAACTCGCAGAAGCACTTTTACTGCGAAGCGATCAACAAAAAAAGCTCGCTTCATTAAAACAACGGATCAACGCCAATGTATTGGTACAAGATGGTGATGAACCGAGTGAAGATCCAAATGAATTGATCAAACAGGTGTTTGCTTTAACCCAAGAAAGCAATCAATTGATTTGTCGTATTCATTTGACCAATGCGCAAGCAAAGTTGGAAGATGGAAAAATATTGCTGTCCTTACTAAGCTTACGCGATAGTTATGCTGAACAACATAAGATCCTCGTTGATGCGATTGCCAATACCCATCGTGAACCTGATCGTTATAGCTCACGTGAGATTAAATGGCAAAAAGTTATCCCTGTTTCTAGCTTGCAAAAACAAGCCGATGATATCAGCGCGAAATTACGTGATTTAAATATCAAAATTCAGGCTGCCAATTGGCAGATTGATTTAATCGAATAGACAAAAAATTTTGTGAATTAAGTTCACAAGCACAGTTTGGACATACTGGGCGAGTACAAGATCCTGCGTTACTCCGATCTGAGGGATTGAAAATAATTCAGGCGGCTATGGCAGCATGTGAGCCGTGCATCAATCTTCACTGATTAGGCTCAGCACCATGGACCTAGCAAACCTTTGCCAAAAGCAAAGTCACGCGTTACTTCGCATTACCATGTACTGACAGTATGTTCATTAAATTAGAAAATAAGGAAAATAGACGTGAATAAAGCTTTGGCAAATATGCCAGCAACCATCCAGATTGATGGTTCACAAGGTGAAGGGGGTGGACAAATTTTAAGAACCGCCCTTGCCCTTTCGATGATTACCGGTCAAGCATTTGAATTAATCAACATTCGTGCTGGACGGAAAAAATCTGGTTTAATGCGTCAGCATTTGGTTTGTGTACAGGCATCTCAACAGATTAGCCAAGCGTATGTAGAAGGTGCTGAGCTTCATAGCCAACGCCTGTACTTTGCACCACAACATGTACAAAGTGGAAAATACCAATTCCAGATTGGTTCGGCAGGAAGCACAACACTGGTTTTGCAAACCCTATTACCTGCTTTGTTATTGCAAAATGAAGCCAGTGAACTCACAATTTCTGGGGGTACCCATAACCCGCTTGCCCCAACGGCAGATTTTATCGAGCATTGCTTTTTGCCAGCATTAGAAAAACTTGGAATAGAGGTCGAGTTTAAGTTAAATAAGGCAGGCTTCTTCCCGATTGGTGCTGGTGAAATTCAAATCAAGATCCAACCGTGGCAACATCGAAACAAACTAAGCTTACTAGATCGTGGTACATTGCAAAATACTGAGGCTTTTGCCGCAGTGTTAAATCTTTCTGAGGAAGCGCAAATCGCACAGCGGGAATTAGCGACTTTAAATAAAAGACTGAATTTAGATACTCAACAGCAATTCCATTTAAATGGGATCAGTCAAGGCAATACGATGTATGTCAAAGTTGCATACATGCATCACATTCAGCTATTTACCGCTTTAGGTGAAATGCGCAAAAGTGCAGAACAAATTGCCAATCATTTGGCTGAACAGGTGAAGCAATATATTAATTCTCAAGCTGTAGTCGATGAGTATTTGGCGGATCAGTTACTATTACCTTTGGCGTTGGGTCAAGGTGGTGAATTTACTGCACAATGTATTAGTGAACATACCCGTACTCAGGCAGCTATGATTGAAAAATTTATTGATTGTGAGATTGAATTTATCGAGTTGGATAAAACGCTATTTCTAGTCAAAGTAAATCTTGATAGCAAAACTTAAACTTTCATTATTTTGTGTTTTTCTACCACAATCCGTATTGACTATCGTGGAGGCGGCATGGATGCCGCCCTGTTAGACTGCGGTAGCAAGGACATACCATCAGTCTAACAAAAGGGTTTTGTTGCTTTTGCCTAGTCAAAAGTAAAGTGCATCCTCTTCCCAAAACTTTTGATTACTGAATCTTAAAACAGCAATTACTCAATAGATTCTAGTGCCGTCACCAATAACTTCCAGCATTTCTCTACGGTGTCGACTTTAACTCTTTCACCGGGTGCATGCGCGCCCTGAATATCAGGGCCAAATGACACCATCTGTAAATCAGGATAATGCTCCGCAATAATGCCGCACTCCAAACCCGCATGAATCACTTTCAAGTTTGGCTCAATCTTAAATGCAGATTGATACGCTTGTTGTAAACATTTCAATGCAGCCGAATCTGGATTTGGTGTCCAACCTGATACTAAAGGCGTTAATTCGGATTGAATCTGGAAATTGGCAAAATGCCGTTGAATGTTTTGTGCAAATGTCACTGCTTCTTGGTTCACCATCGAACGAACCATAATTAAAGTTTTGGCTTCATCTTTCGTCAATTTGACTACACCAATATTATTCGAAGTCTCAACCACATCAGCTAAAGCACGACTCCACTGGGCAATCCCGTATGGACAACTTGCTAATGCTTGCAACCAAGCTTGTTGCTGCTGCAATGTCATAACTTCATTTATCGGGTTAGCATTTTGCTGTACGCTGATCTGTAGCTGATCATCAACACCCTGTAATTTTTTCTGCCATTCAACCTGTGTTGCTGCAACGGCTTTTTCTAACGCCAGTAATTGTTCTGCTTGAATTGCAATGGTTGCCGCAGCTTCACGCGGGATGGCATTTCGTGCCGACCCACCGACAAACTCAACCAGCCGACCATTTGATTGCGCCAAATAATCATTGAGGAAATTAGCTAAAATCACATTGGCATTACCACGACCTAGATGAATATCAACCCCAGAATGACCACCTTTTAAACCCGACAGCAACAAATCAACATAAATCAAATTTGCAGGTGCTGGTTCATATTCAGATGATTGCTGTACTTCTAAGTCAATACTACCTGCGCAGCCAAGATACAACTCGCCCCATTCTTCGGTATCAATATTAAAAAGCCACTGTCCAGTTAACACACCTGACTCGAGTAAACGAGCACCGCTCATTCCTGCTTCTTCATCAATGGTGAGCAGAACTTCAATCGGCCCATGTGCGATATCGCTGGATTCTAATACAGCCAGTGCCAGTGCAACTCCAATGCCATTATCGGCACCCAAGGTAGTATTTTCAGCAATCAGCCAGCCGTCTTTTAATACAGGTTGAATGGGATCTTTAAAAAAGTCATGTTGCGTACCACGATTTGCCTGAGTCACCATATCTAAGTGTCCCTGCAAAATCACACCTGCAACGTGCTCTTTACCTTCTGTAGCAGCTTTTCGAATAATTAAATTACCAATGTCATCGACATAGGTTTCCAAGTTGCGCTGTTCCGCCCAATCTTTTAAATGTTGTCTGAGTTGTTGTTCATGCTTGGATGGTCGAGGAATCGTACATAAGGTCTCAAAATGCTGCCAAACCGCTTGGGGTGATAATTTAGAAAAATCGACCTGTATCATGCACCTATACTCTCAAATAAAGCGTTTAACCGAATATACACCATACACCTAAACGGCCATGATGTTAAATCACTTCAATTAAGAATCTATACGCAAAATTGACTTAGCTTTTCCACACAAACTGAGAAAAACTATGTTCTGCTTTTAAGCTATTTTCAACAGCCTGAGCCAATTGGCGAATAATGCTTTGTGTCTCAATACGTTCAAACCAAGCTTGTTCTTGCTGTGGATTGGCTGAGATTTCACAGAGAATATGTCCTTCTGTATCTTGCTGTGAGCATAAGATTGAAAGTGGCAATTGGTGATTGTCGATACGCACTTCAATTTTTTCATGCTCATGACGAATATGCTGTGCATCAAAGCCATATTGTTCTAATTGTTTATACAGCAATGCAGCCACATACTCTTGCGTGATATAGCATTCATTCGGTGGATGATCAACCACCCCATGTTTTGGGCAATCTGCTATAAATTGCAACGTTTTCATGCTATTCCCTCTATTTTTATGTTTTAACTCTGGATCACAGAGTAAATCCGACGCGAACGGTAAGAATTATTATATATACAATTGTCTTTAATAGATTAGCTGATTGTCTTAGTTCTATAGCTAAATTGATAAATTTAGACCCGATTAGATATGTACATCTACAAACTCAGCATTTTTATTATTTAAGCGTTTTCGCCTTATATTTAGCCAATTGTTTTTATGAATATGCCTATAAAAAAAGCAGCATTTAACTTAATTAATCAAGCTAAACACTGCCTTTCCAGATCAGCTTATGGATTCACAACCTGCAAATCCAAACCTGCAGTATTTGCAAGCTCGGTGAAGGTTGGGAAACTTGTTGCCACAGTTTCTGTACCATGAATGGTGATGTTACCTGAAGTACGTAAACCAGCCATACTGAAACTCATGGCAATACGGTGGTCATGGTGTGATTCAATTTCACCACCAGTGAAAATCGCTGACCAGTCACCAGACTTGCCCTTACCTTCAATGATGATGCCATCGTCGGTTGGGGTACAGTCAATGCCCATGGTTTTTAAACCATCTGCCATCACTTGAATACGGTCAGATTCTTTGACACGAAGCTCAGCAGCACCCGTCAACACGGTTTGTCCTTCTGCACATGCAGCAGCAATGAACAATGCCGGGAATTCATCAATGGCTAAAGGTACTTGATCTTCTGGCATGTGAATGCCTTTTAGCGTTCTAGAACCTTTGATATGAATATCTGCAATAGGTTCACCACCTGCAATACGTTCATTTTCTACAGTTAGATCAGCACCCATTTGCTTCAAAATTTCGATCACGCCTGTACGCGTTGGATTGATCCCAACCGCTTCAAGGACCACATCAGCACCTTCTGTAATTGCAGCGCCGACCATAAAGAATGCCGCTGAGGAAATATCAGATGGTACTTGGATATCCGTACCAACTAACTTCCCGCCACCCACAAGCGAGATTTTATTGCCTTCGGTTTTCACATCATAACCAAAAGCACGCAACATACGCTCGGTATGGTCACGGGTTGGTTCTGGCTCAGTCACTGAAGTTTCACCCGCAGCCCATAAACCCGCCAATAAAATGCCTGATTTCACTTGAGCTGATGCCATTGGTAAATCGTATTGAATCCCTTTAAGGGCTTGGCTACCTGTAATACTGACGGGTGGCGTACCTTTCTCACCTGTGGTTTGGATGAGTGCACCCATTTCACGAAGCGGTTTGGCAATACGCTCCATTGGGCGTTTAGACAATGACGCATCACCTGTCATCACTGAATCAAACTTCTGCGCAGACAACATGCCTGACAGCAAACGCATACTGGTGCCTGAGTTACCCATATACAAAGCGCTTGCTGGCGCTTTTAAGCCTTGCATGCCCACACCATGAATGGTTACTTCACCATTCTTAGGCCCTTCGATGCTCACCCCCATATCACGGAAAGCCTGTAAAGTTGCGAGTGCATCTTCACCTTCCAAGAAGCCTGTTACATGGGTAGTACCTTCTGCAATCGCACCAAACATGATGGAGCGATGTGACACAGATTTGTCACCCGGTACGGTGAATTTACCTGTAAACGTTTTCTTTCCCGGTAAAATGGTAAATTGCTGTGTCACCTTGTTTTTCTCCATCAAAGGTTTTTTGGCCAACATATGGTTAAAGTGCTGACGTGCTGCCTGCGCATGCCCGAGCAGTCCCATCAACGCTTGCGAATCTTCCTGTTCAATTAATTTCTTTAAAACGGACAATTGCTGTTCAAAACCATCAACAGCATTCAAAATTGCGGTTTTATTGGCGAAGAAAATGTCATGCCACATCTGTGGATCACTGGCAGCAATACGCGAGAAGTCACGAAAACCTCCTGCAGCATAGCGGAAAATATCTAAATTATCTTCACGATTTGCCAGTTGTTCGACCAGATTGAATGCCATCAAATGTGGTAAATGACTGGTATGTGCCAACACTTCATCGTGTTTGGTGACATCCATGCAAATCACTTCGGCTTTTGCCGCAGACCAAAGTTGAATCAGTTTTTCAACCGCCCACTCCGCACTGGTCGGAAGTGGTGTCAAAATCACTTTATGATTGACAAATAAGTCAACTTTACCTGCATGTACCCCAGTATGCTCAGCACCTGCAATCGGATGCCCTGGTACAAAACCAACCGGTAGCTTTTCACCAAATACAGCTTTAGCGGCTTCAACCACATTGCCTTTGGTACTACCAACATCGGTAATGATGACATTGTCTGCAAGATAAGGCTTGATCTGTTCCAGCACTTTTTGGGTCGCACGAACTGGTAATGCTAAAACAATTAAATCGGCATCCTGAACTGCTTCTTCTGGCGTTGCATAACCGTGTTGAATAAGACCAAGTGACTTAGCATCTTCTAATGTTTTTTTTGAGCGTGTTGAAGCCACAATTTGAGCTGCAAGTTGTTCTGCCACAATCACACGAGCAAGACTCGACCCAATCAGTCCAAGCCCAATAAATGCAACTTTCTTAAATAATGGTTGAGACATAAAACATATTTGCCTAATGAGACGACTTTGATATGGATAGATACCGAAGTCATCTATCCATACGATAAAACTAGATTATAAAACAGCGATTGGATACGAACCGAGTACACGCAACTCTTTCACCATTGGACGGATTTCTTCCAATGCCGCTGCAACATTTTCCTGACCGATATGCCCTTCTAAATCAATAAAGAACACATAAGCCCATTTCTCAGGCAATGCTGGACGTGTTTCGATACTGGTCAAGCTGATTTGATGCTTGGCAAACGGCGCAAGAATTTCCAATAAAGCACCGGCACGATCATGTGCAGAGATCAATAAAGAGGTTTTATCATTACCACTTTGAGGAATCTTCTCACGACCAATCACAAGGAAACGTGTGGTATTTTCAGGGTTATCTTCGATATTGCTATGTAAAATCTCAAGATTGTACATGCTTGCCGCAATATCAGATGCAATCGCAGCAGAATGCCATTCGTTACGAATACGGCGCGCCGCTTCTGCATTTGAATTCAGTGCAACACGTTCAACGCCTGGATAATGTGCATCTAGCCATTTACGGCATTGAGCCAAGGTTTGTTGATGCGCATAAATCTGCTTGATACTGTCTTTACGGGTATTTTCTGAGACAAGGAATTGATGATGGATACGTAACTCAACCTCACCAATTACATTAACAGTCGATGATTTAAAGCAATCCAGCGTATGGTTGACGATACCTTCTGATGAGTTCTCCACTGGAACGACACCATAATGTGCACTGCTCGCTTCAACTTCACGGAATACTTCATCAATAGTTGGCAATGGACGTACAACAGCATCTTTACCAAAATGCTTTAGCACAGCCGAATGGGTATAAGTCCCTTCTGGTCCGAGGAATGCAATGCTTTGTGGTGCTTCAAGTGCCAAACATGCTGACATGATTTCACGGAACAAACGTGCCATGGTCGCATCAGACAAAGGTCCCTGATTACGCTCCATGACTTTACGCAGCACTTGAGCTTCACGTTCAGGGCGATAAAACAACGGATTCTCTTCGGATGCAAATTTCGCTTTGGCTACAGCTTCTGCAAGCGTCGCACGGCGGTTGAGTAACTCTTGGATTTGTTGATCAACACTATCAATATCGTTACGAATTTGTTCTAAATTAAGTGAATTCGATGTGTTTTGTCCATCGTTTACCATTGAATGCAGCCTCAGCAAAATCATCTATAAGAATGGATTACAATTCATCTGTGAATTGATTATCCGAGCTAGTATAACAACACTTTAAGCTATTAAACACGATGAGTTTTAACTCTTTTTATTACCAAACTTTATTGATAATGATTTTCATTATATATTACCAACAAAATTTCAATGCTTGCGAATAAATTATGTTTAAACAAATGGGGATTTTGGCTTTTTCTCTGCTCGTGGCTACACCATTGGCTTTTGCCCAACCGACTACCCAAAGTTCCAATAAAGCGCCTCTTAAATCACAAGCCAATATTCAGCAAAGCTTTGTATTGGCATCTAAATATACTCAACATGATTATTTGATTCAGATCTCGGTTCCTGCTGGTGAAGTCCCAAGTGAAGGTTTTCCTATGCTGTATGTATTGGATGGCAATGCCGCATTTGATAGTGCTGCCAATATTGCTAAGTCGGTGGGTGGTGGTGCCAATCGTTTGGGCTTGAGTCCAGTCGCTATTGTTGCAATCGGCTACCCACAGCAAAACGGTTTTGATGTAGAAAAGCGTGCTTTAGACTACACCCCAAAAGCATCGGCTGAATTTCAAAAACAAGCCAAGTACACTTATGGTGGCGCAGACCAATTCATTCAATTTATTGAGAAAGAACTAAAGCCTGCGATTCAAACCAAAATTAAAGTTAATCCACAGCAACAGAGTTTATTTGGACATTCCTTTGGTGGACTATTTATTTTACATGCTTTCTTTAGTCAACCGCAAATGTTCCAACGTTATATTGCGGCCAGCCCTTCACTCTGGTTTGATAATTATGCGTTGCTCAATCGGCAGGTAGATTGGTTAAAGAATCAAAATAAAACCCAAGATATCATGCTGATGACCACAGTGGGTACGCATGAGCATGGTCGAAGTCCAACACCAGACGCTGAATCCTTGCAGAAGCAGAACAACTTCTATCAAAACTTTAATCAGCAACGTTCAAAGCATTTCTTGTTCTGGAATTATCGACATCCTGCTGAACAGCATTTGACTAATATGTATGCCAGCTTACCGAAAGCGATTATGTTGGCAGGTTGTCAGCCACAAAGTTGTTCAAATCTATTTGATGAACCAACACCATAAAGTCCTGAATAAACATAGCTAAATTTAAGCGGGCTATTTGTTCCGCTTAAATTTGAACTTTTCTATAGAATAGATTGGTTATACTGCAAGAAGATGTCATAACAACAGTAAATACAATGAATAAGATTTTCGGCTTAGGTTTATTGAGCTTGATCAGTATCGGTTTAAGCGCATGTAGCGGTTGCCCCTTGATTGCAGGTTGCAATGGCACCGATCGATCACCTTACTTTATCACCCCGATGAACAGTCAGGCTCGGGGAATTCCTGTACCCCCTCAAACCAAATTGACCTATCAATCACAACACTTTAGACAGACCCATCAGCAAACTCATGCTTTAGAAGAACAAAACCTAACAGGCATCGCCTTGCCTGAAAATACTGCAATTCTTTGGGGAGGTATGCCTATTGATAAGTTTTTTCAATTTTCAAATCCCGAAATGAAGGGCTTTAGCGTCTATCCTGCAATAGGCTTTAAATCAGAACAATCGAATGCATTTCTAAATTTATGGAAAAGTTGTGAAAGTGATTTAAGCATTTACCTAAAAAACACCAATGACTGGTCATTTAATCCATCTAATATGGAGATACGAGGCTGTGGCCGCTTTCAACAACGTAGTGAATATATAGATGATGAACTACGTCAAAATCAAGCTGATGAGTTTCTTAGAAAGATCAATCAAGCCTTACAGCAATTACCTAAACAACAGAACTATCCCATCATCCAAAGACCAAGCAAATAGTCAAAACAAAACAGCCTGCTCAAAAGCAGGCTATTTGGCTAGATAAATGCCAATTAAGCTTTACCGATAATGCCACGCGCCACGATTTCTTTCATAATCTCGTTGGTTCCGCCATAAATACGCTGAATACGCGCATCAACAAAGAAGCGTGAAATTGGATATTCAGTCATATAACCGTAGCCACCGAATAATTGCAGCAAGTTATCGGCTACTTTCATTTGCATATCAGTACTAAAGCTCTTCAAGGCTGCTGCCGTTTCCACATCCAACTTGCCTTCATTGTATAAAGCCACGTTTTGATTATAGAAAGCGGCTGTTGCCAACTCGTCAATCTTCGCTTGTGCCAATACAAAACGTGTATTTTGGAATTGTGAAATTGCCTGACCAAAGGCTTGGCGTTCTTTGACATACGCTGTTGCTAAATCAATTGCGCCACGAATTGCACCTAAAGCGGTAGCTGCAATCGCAGTACGTTCACGTGGAAGCTCCTGCATCAAATAAGCAAACCCTTGCCCTGCTTGACCCAACAATTGATCTTTCGGTACTTTGACATTATCAAAGAATAACTCTGAGGTGTCTTGTGAATGCAAACCAATTTTGTCGAGGTTAGTTCCCTTTTTAAAGCCATCTAAATGCGTGTCAACTAACATGAGTGACACACCTTTGGCACGTGCTTGTGGATCAGTTTTTACTGCCAGAACCACAAGATCCGCATGCTGACCATTTGAAATAAAGGTTTTTGAACCATTTAACAGATAATGATCATCTTGCAGGATGGCACTGGTACGCATTGCTTGTAAGTCTGAGCCCGCACCTGGTTCAGTCATACCAATGGCACCGACCACTTCGCCTGACACCATTTTTGGTAACCAGTACTGTTTTTGTTCTTCTGTTGCAATGTGCTGGATATACGGCGCAGCGATTTCAGAGTGACATGAAATCGCGGTTGATAATGCACAGTAGCCTGCACGTGCAGACTCTTCAACCAACATCAATGAATAATGCGTTGGTACACCATAACCACCATATTCTTCTGGGACATCAACACATAAGAATCCATTTTCGCCCAATGCATTCCATACTGAACGCGGCATAATGCCTTCACGTTCCCATTGCTCATAATGCGGTGCAATCTGCTCGCTCATAAAGCGTTTAAAGTTGTCGCGGAAGAGTTCCAAATCCGAATCGTAAGCTAACATCATTATTTCCTTTCGCTTTCATTGTTCTTAAAAATTCGTTCGCAGTCATGCTAATAACTTTTAGATGGGATGTCATGTCCCGTTTACATCAAATCACTAGACTGATTCGGTCAATAATTTTGTTTGCATCGGCTATCTTTAGATCACAGTTGTTTATCGATTAAACAGCTTATTGGTTTTTTTGTGCTACACAGCTCAATTTTATGTCATATTCGTTTTATTCTTTGTGACAACCTTCAATACGACCATGAACACAAAACGTAATATCTATAAAACCGCAGAACATCCATTTGCTCAGTATGTTCGTATTTTAGGTAAGGGCAAAACTGGTTCTCGTTCGCTCAGTTATGAAGAAGCCTATCAAGCGTTTAGCATGATTTTAAAAGATGAAGTCTTGGATGTGCAGTTGGGTGCATTCTTAATGCTCTTACGTGTTAAAGAAGAATCTGTCGATGAACTGGCTGGTTTTGTCCAAGCTACGCGTGATCAACTCAACTTTCAGCCCCTTGAGGTCGATCTTGACTGGTCTTCTTATGCAGGCAAGCGTAAGCACTATCCATGGTTCTTATTGGCAGCACTCACTTTAGCGCATCATGGTTACAAGATTGTGATGCATGGTGCATCGGGGCATACCATTAATCGTGTCTATACTGAACAAGTTTTACAGTATCTAGGCTATTCAATTTGTCAAAATCAACAGGAGGTTCGTGAGCAACTTGAACAGCACAACTTTGCCTACCTGCCACTGGAAGCCATCTCACCTATTTTAAGTGAATTGATCTCGCTACGAAATGTGATGGGCCTACGTTCTCCAATCCACACTTTGGCACGCCTGATTAATCCATTTAATGCCAAAGCGACCTTACAAGCGATCTTCCACCCTGCTTATCGTACTTCACATCAACAGACCGCGTTTCGCTTGGGTTATCAAAACAGTGCAGTGATTAAAGGTGAAGGTGGTGAGTTTGAACGTAATCCTGATGCCAAAACTTTGATTTGTGGCATTAAAAATGGTGAACTATACGAACACGAACTACCAAAGCTAACACCTGATCGTAGCCCAATTGAAGAAGAACTGGATCTAACTGTGTTCAAAGCGGTGTGGCTAGGTAAACAGACGCATGAATATGGTGAAATGGCAGTCATTGAAACCATGGGAATCGCGTTGTATACCATGGGTATCGTCAATAACTATGATGAAGCAATGGATAAAGCCAAAGTGCTATGGGAAAAGCGTCTAAACTAAACCCAAATGGCGATTTCAAGTAAAAGAAATCGCCATTCACTGAATAAAATATACAAGACTGTTTTATAAGTTTTTCGATTCAAGGATTGAATCTCTCGTAATCACAATAGAATCAGCAATAATTTTACTTTTTTTGAAAAGCCCCCCCACAACAAGCCGGCACGAAAGATTATCTGTTAATAACGCCTCAATCTGCGTCTTCCTGAGACAGGTATTCATGGATTCATCTTCACACACTTTAAAAGAACCCGATGAAATATACATCTCATGTTCAACATGCTCTTCATCAATCGAAACAGATCCGACGACGACATAATCTTGTATTGGCTTGCATTTAAAATGTGAATATTTATAGTTTTCCTTAAGATACAAATCGCTTAAGTTATTTTTCGTCATCATCTCAAAACTGAACAAGTCTCCACTGATCCCATCAAGTCGAGAATAGGTTATTTTTCCTAACTCGACATCTTGAACGGTTTTACTCTTTTCATTTGTAGGAAAACTACATCCTGCAAGAACAAAACTGAATAGTACGATTTGCTTAAGGATCAATTGACCAATCTCACGTTTCACTTTTTGCTCAACTTTAGAAACCCATATATTTTAGCTACAGCACAATAGACCATTTAAATGCACTTAATCTTCAACATAATAAAAATCTGGCCAAAACGGATATTCCTGCCCTGAAGAATGAATATTTCTTAAGCTCAATTGATCGCCTATTTTGATTGTAATCTTGTTCGGATCGTGAGGCCCCGAAAGATAGGCATCTCGTTGTTGACCTATAAGGGTCTTACAATATGCATGATGCGCTTTGATTCTTTGGGAGTTTCGCATTGTTTGTGCCTCCAGCACCTGAATCCCAATCAATAACATGGGATAACCATCGTTCTTTATACGTGTATATTGAGCTTGAGGTGAAGTGTATTGCTGACTCGCAACAACCTTCACATTGAGTAAACATTCAATGGGTTGTTTGGCAAAAGTTATGCTTGTATTAAAGATAAAAAATACAGTTAAAACGATTTTAAGATCGGTGCTATTCATTATTTTTCGCGCCAAATATCGCCATGACTATTTTTCATTGCTACCCTGTGCTCATCATTATACTTCTTTCTAACAAAATCTATTGAGTGAGCTGTTATTATTAAACTGAATAGTAAACACTACCCAAATGAATTTTATTGTTCACAATACGATATGTCTGTCAAACAGTTAAAGTGAGAATAAATGTTGGATCAAGACCTTCAAACAAGCAATATTAAAACAATAATATCTAAATATAGAAAAAATCGTTTTAAGCAACCATTTTATATCGGTATGGTATTAGCCATCACGCTAGGCAATTACCCTTCAGCATACGCACAAAATGACCTCACATTAACCGTATCCAATCAATTAGAACTTGCCAATCAGGGCAACACAGCAGCTCAAGTTTATATTGCAGATTCATATTACATGGGGAGAAATGGTTTTCCGATGGATGATAAATTAGCGCTCAAATATTATCTTTTAGCTGCAGATAAAAACCATGCAGAAGCTCAATATATACTTGCGACAATGTACCTTGAAGGCGAAGGAACCACTGTGAACCAGCAGCTTGCTTTTAAATATCTAGAAAAATCAGCATATAACAATTTATCTCAAGCACAATTTGCATTAGGCTTATGGTATCAAGATGGGGATGATTTTTTGAAAGCGAATCCGCAAAAAGCGAAATATTGGCTAAACAAGGCGGCTAAAAATAATTCTACTCAAGCCCAAATCGAGTTAGAAGAGTTAATACAATAAAAATGCCCCGATCTTCGGGGCATTCTCAATCATTCAATCCGTATTAAACAAAACGAATTGGCTTAAATTCAGGTTCGTTGTGGTGATGATCATCATCACACTCCTCACCGTCTTTTTTGGTGCCACGATCGATATAGCCACTGCGCTGTTCTTTTGGCAAATGTTCCATTTCCCATGCATACACCGCTTGCATACAGATTTCACGCTGTTCTTTGGTTAATGCAATACCATTTGGCCATTTACCAATTTCAACAGCAGTACGAAGACGCTCAACAATTTCAGGATTTAAAATAGCGAGCATTTGTTCAATATTCATGAGTCATCCTGCTGAAAAGATTCAAAATCTTGATTCCACCCCAATTTGGTACGACATGCCATATAGAAGTCATAACCAGGTGGATGTAATAAGCTTAGTTTAAACGGATGTTTGCGAATATGCACAGTATCACCAACATTTAATGCAACACTATGTTGACCATCGGCACTGACCATCGGCAAAACACGATTTTCCCGAATGGTAATCTTCACCTCACTTTGCCCACCGACAACAATTGGTCGTGATGACAAAGTATGTGGATGCATTGGAACCAGTGCAATCGCATCCATACTCGGATGCAAGATTGGCCCACCACCTGACAGTGAATACGCGGTTGAACCTGTTGGCGTTGAAACAATCAAGCCGTCACTATGCTGACGATAGACATATTGCCCATCAATATTCAGTTCAAAATCGATCATATGAACCGATTTCCCTGAATGCAGCACTACATCATTCAATGCAATTGCATCATAAATCGTTTCACCATTGGTTCTGACTTCCATTTCCAACAAGAAACGGCGATCCAGCTGAAACTGACCTTGCAAGACCTGATCAAGCTTAAAAATAGCTTCTGCTGGCTTAATATCGGTTAAGAAGCCCAGTCGACCACGGTTGATGCCGATTACAGGGGTATTGTGTCGAACCAATGCACGTGCAGCATGCAGTAACGAACCATCCCCTCCGACAACCACGACTAAATCAACCACTTCACCCAGTAAATTTCGGCTAACGGTCTGCCCATGACTATAAGGCACCAGTTTGGCTGTTTCCTGATCAAAAACGGGGTTTAAGCCTAAAGTGATCAAATGATCATGAATTAAACATAACGTTTCTACTACAGAATATTTGTCTGGTCGTCCAATTAGACCAATATTTCGAAAGGATTTATGTGAAATTTGCACGAATAATTCAGCTCCGTCGCGATTACTGACTATCATATCATTAACAACCAATGTTGCGTTGATGATTGATTAAAAAGTATAAAAATGTCTATCCGTTTTTTTTTTATACGATTAATGTCAACACATCCTTAAACTTTTTATTACATGTAGCTATTTATTCACAGTTTTATGATTGCAAAATGACAATAAGCTATCGCATCATTACCGACATTGTTTTGGTTTTAACGCAAATCTATGAAGTTTGAACGTGGTATTGGTTTTCTAGCACTCATTTTTTCAATGTTAGTGATAGGTGTCTTTGTTGCTTTTAGTATCTATCTGATCCGCTTGGATAATATTATTCGTGACAAGTTTGAAGGTCAGCGTTGGGACATCCCTGCCAAGGTGTTTGCTCGCCCATTAGAAATCTATTCTAATGCACCGATTACCCAAGAGAATTTTACCCAAGAGTTAAAATTATTGGGTTATAAAAACACAGCGAATTACGACAAATCAGGTAGCTATGTGGTACAAGGCAACAAAATGTTTGTGCATACCCGTGGCTTTGATTACGGTGATAGTACAGAGCCTGAACAAGTGCTTGAACTTGCCTTTGCTGATGGACAGGTCAGTGAAATTCGCTCAACCAAACCTTCAAATACAGGAATTGCACGTTTAGAACCTTTATTGATTGGCGGTATTTATCCGCAACATAATGAAGACCGTGTTCTGATTAAGCTGAATAAAGTACCCAAAACTCTGATTGAAGCGTTAATTTCAACAGAAGACCGTAATTTCTACCATCATCATGGTATTTCAATTCGCGGTACAGCCCGTGCTTTGGTCAGTAATGCGACTGGTGGTCGCCGTCAAGGTGGCTCGACCTTAACGCAACAGTTGGTTAAAAACTTCTATCTTTCCCCAGAGAAAACACTGAAACGTAAAGTCAATGAAGCACTCATGTCGCTGTTGATCGAATTACATTACAGTAAAGATGAAATTCTGGAAGCATATTTAAATGAAGTAAACTTGGGACAAAACGGCAGTTATTCAATCAATGGCTATGGTTTGGCATCACAATTTTATTTTGGCTTACCGTTACGTGAACTGAATATCTCACAACAGGCATATTTAGTTGGTCTGGTTCAAGGTCCTTCTTTATATAATCCTTGGCGTAATCCAGAATCTGCAAAAAAACGTCGTGATGTTGTATTAAATAACATGAAAGTCATGGGCTACTTAACCGAAGCTGAATACCAAGACGAAATTTCCCGTCCTTTAAATGTGGTGAGTAAACCAACCTTAGGCCCTGCAAAATTCCCAGATTTCCTTGATATTGTCCGTCGTCAACTTCGAACTGAATACCAAGAAAGCGATATCACCAATCAAGGTCTAAGAATCTTTACCACACTTGATCCAATTGCACAGACCCAAGTCCAAAATGCCTTTAAGAGCACCGTGGATCGTTTAGCCAAAGCCAACCCTGCCCGATTGAAAAACTTGCAAGGTGCTGTTCTGGTTGCGCATCCAGAAAATGGTGAATTGGTCGCTGCCGTCGGTTCAACCCAAGATTTTACTGGCTTTAACCGTGCGCTGGATGCTAAACGCCAAGTGGGTTCTTTGTTAAAACCAATTATTTATTTAAATGCGATTGAATCTGGTCGCTACACTTGGGCAAGTCCAATCGAAGACAGTGCAGTCAATATTCCGATTGATGGCGATAAAAGCTGGACACCAAAGAACTATAGTGGTGGTGAACATGGTGTTGTGCCGATGCAACAAGCCTTGGCTAACTCGTATAACCTTTCTACAGTACGTTTAGCCAATGAATTTGGTTTATCTGCATTCAGCAATAAATTAAGACAGTTTGGCGTCAGCTCAGACATTCCTGCCTACCCGTCAATTTATTTGGGTGCCGTGAATATGTCGCCAATGGAAGTATTAAGTATTTACGGCAATTTTGCGACAGGTGGCTTTAAATATCCACCACGCTCGATTCGTACCGTTGTGGATGCCAAAGGACATTTACTGGATCGTTATGGCTTAAATGTGCAACAGACCATTGATCCTGCTGCTGCCTACATTCTTAACTATGGCCTACAGCAAGTAATGCGCTCTGGTACCGGTCGCTCAGCCTATAACAGCTTACCTGAATCACTCAAATTAGCAGGTAAATCTGGAACCACCAATGACACCCGAGATTCATGGTTTGCGGGTTATTCTGGTAATCATGTAGCAGTCGTATGGTTAGGTCTGGATGACAATAAAGTAACGGGCTTAACTGGTTCATCAGGTGCATTACCCGTCTGGACCAATGTGATGCGTCAATTGCGCCAAGAACCTGTCAACCTACGTCAAACGGACAATGTCCAATGGCAATGGATTGACAGCGCCAGCGGTGATTTATCAGCACAAGGTTGTGATGGTGCAATGTATATTCCATTGTTGCGTCAAACCGTGCCACGTCGTGCCACCCTTTGTGGCCAATCTCACTACGAAGTCGAGCCGACCTATATTCCACAGTCGGAAGAAACTCCTGCTGATGATCATAATGACGGTATCAGCAACTATATTCGCGAAAGTGAAAACCAGATGGATACAGATTTATCTAATCGTCAACCAAGCCGCGTGATTTCAAGCGGCAGTTATAGTGGCGACAACTAAGTCGACAAAAGGATACTTGGCATGATGAAAAAAATTACGGTGATCACTGGCTTATTGTTATTAGCAGGCTGTACCACAACACCTGAAAAATCGACTAAGCCAGCAAATCAATCGCCCACCCACAATTCACAGAACAAGAAGGTCACTCAACCTTCTTCAGGTGTAAAAATTACACCTTATGAACAGAAAGAGATTAAACGCCAAAGTGTGCCTGTAGTTGTGCCACAGCAAAAAGTTCAGCAAAAGTTTAATGACGGCAGTCAACTGCCCGCATTTAAAACCTTAATGCAAAAAACGCAGGTGGCGTACAAGCAGCAACAACTTGCTGAAGCTGAACGTTATGCTCTACAAGCACAACGAATTGCACCGCAAGCAACGGAAACCTATTTGTATTTGGCAATGATCGCTGATCAGCGTAAAGAATATGCCAATGCCGAAGCACTGGCACGCCGTGGCTTGAGTTATGCACAAAGCAATGCTATGAAAAAACAGCTCTGGCTGATCATCCTGAAAGCCAGTGAAGCCCGTGGGCATACCATTAAGGCTCAGGAAGCACGCAGGACTATTCAGACACTCTGATCTTAGTTCGTTAAACTAAACTGACGAATCCCTGCAAGCCCATAAGCATGATGCTTTTGGGCTTGTTCTAAATCTGCAGGAGCAACACCACCTAAGGCAAATACAGGAATATCACTGTTCTGTGCCAGTTCTGCAAAACCATTCCATCCCAAGCCCTGTGCTTCAGGATGCGTTGCTGTCGCGTTTACAGGACTTAAAAATACCGCATCACAGCCAATTTGATGTGCATGCTGCAATGACACAGCATCATGGCAAGCCGCAATAAAACGTTTCCCTACAATCATTTCAGCCTTATTTAAATCCATCAATTGTGATTGTTTCAGGTGAATGGTTTGAATTTTTGCTTGCAGATCGCGACTCAATTGCTGCCACAGCGCATAATTGACAATTAGCCTTGAATATTCTGCATCGGTTAAATGCTGCAATTGTGACTCAATCTGAAGCTGATCCTCTAAAGATGTACGCCAATAGAACAAAGCATGCTGTTGTGATATTTGAGAAAGTTGATCACTGATTTGAATCAAATGTGGCCAACTTAAGCGCTGTAAAATTGCAGCATTGGCTTTCGGGAAATTTAAGTTAGCCAACTGATCACGGTGATACCAAGCCCACGGTTGATGAATAAGCCCAAGTAATTCATCAGGTACATAAGCATGGAATAAATGCAGATTAACAATGAGGTCATCATATTCATGACGAATCAGATCAAATGCATGCCAATCTTTTAGACCAATGCCAACTTCTTCATAAATTTCACGGCGACAAGCCTGCTCAGGGCTCTCTCCTGGTTCGACTTTTCCGCCAGGAAATTCATGTTTGTTACCCTGATGTTGGTTTGCTTGTCGCCAACCCACTAAAACTTTAGTTTTGTGTAATAAAATTGCGATCGCAACATCAACTGTAGCTTTTGTCATAACCGTTTAAATTCTCTCAGCTTTTCAGATTCATTCTAAGGAATTCCACGTGGCATTCCCATGTCAAAAAATAAAATTAATAGATGATTTTGTAAATTGTTAAAATTTCCGTTGACAGGTCTATTCGATAATGATTATCATTTAAAACATTAAAAAACACACCACGGAGCATAACAAATGAACGCACCATTCAGCCTATTTACTCGTAGTACCGATGCAGCTCAATCATTGCCAATGTTGCATTCAAACAACCTTTTTGCCTTAGGTCGCGAAATCCGCATCATGCATGCAGGTGAGGAATATCGCTTACGTTTAACCCGTAATAATCGCCTGATTTTAACGAAGTAATATAATAATAATCGGACAATAATAAGAAACGTGGGAATAGCAGTATGTCAGCGCATACTGCTTTTTTAGTTGGTTTGCTCAAATTCATTTAAGCAACTGGGCTTTTAAGCAATATGCTGACTTTTAGACCACCATATTGAGACTGTTCAAATTGAATTTTGCCTTGATGCAACTCGACAATTTTGCTGCAAATCGATAAACCCAAGCCAGAGCCTTGTGTTTTGCTTCCCAAAGCCCGATAAAAGCGTTCACCCAAACGAGCCAAACTTTCAATATCCATCCCTTGGCCTTCATTTTCTACAATCAAAGCCAAATATTGCTGCTGTTGCTGTAAAGAGATATAGACTTGTCCATGTTCTGGCGTGTATCGAATGGCATTGTCCACAAGATTTCGAACACAGGTAAAGATCAGTTGCTGATTTGCAAGAATCTGGCCCTGCAGATCTGCTGCAGCCTGCCAATACAATTGAATATGCTTCTCTTTTGCGAATAAGTGAAGTGCCTGTATTGCCTCGTCAATATTCTGCTGCATCGAAAAATAAGTCTTCGGCAAATTTTCCGCACGCTCTGGGTCTAAACGTGCCAATAACAATAAATTCTCTAAAATTTGAATACCTCGACTCACATCCTGCTGCATTTGACTAAAATCAGCTGCGCGTTCTGGATATTTACGCTGCAATAACTGCAAACGCATTTGAATCGCAGATAAAGGTGAACGTAACTCATGCGATGCATCTGCGGTAAAACGTTGTTCAGCCTGAAGAGACTGGTCTAAGCGTTGTAATAAGCGATTGAGCTGACCCAACATCGGTTGCAGTTCTTTTAACTCCACCTCACCCGCTTGAACAGGACTAAGATCATCCGCATTCTTGGCCGAGATTTGCTTTGATAATTGATGAATCACACTAAATTGACGCTTGATCAGGAAATGCAGCATGATCCACTGCATCAACCACACCAAAATTAAGACCAGTGCATATCCCATAAAACTATGCAGCAAATCTTGAAAACGCTCTTCTAAAGGTTGCAATATCAACACTTGCATATGCGAATTTTCATCTTCACCCGCATAACTTCGCCATAGCTGACCTTTCTGCCAAATCAAACCGTAGTCGCCATGTGCGGCCTCAACCAAACTGTAATACTGTTGATCGAGTTGAAAGTCTTCTGACTGGGTGAGTACTTGCTGCTGATTGCTTAAGCGATATTGAATATCAAACTGATCACTGAGCTCATCAATTTGCTGCCCAGAGGGGGTAGTTAAATCCGTGATAAGCAACATATCTGAAATCTCATCCATGATTTCGTCTTGTACTTGCATAGTTTGGTAAGCAGAAATGACCGCGAATAAAAGCAATGCCACACATCCTGCAACAACGGAGCTGATTAAAGAGGTTTTAACCAGTTTGTTTTGTAAAGACACCACTTTCATGCTGTTATTCCTGATGCATGCGATAGCCTAAACCACGAATGGTTTTAATATATTGCCCGCCAATTTTCTTCCGAATCTGATAAATAAACACTTCAATGGCATTACTTTCAATTTCATCCCCCCATGCATATAAGGATTCTTCCAGTTGTTCCCGTGTCAAAATATGATCGGGTTTCTGCATGAGTTTGTGCAAAATCTGAAATTCTTTCGCGGTCAGATTAATGGCCTGCCCTGCTTTGCACAGTGTTTTGGCTTGTGGGTCTAGCTGTAAATCGGAAAAATTCAGGTACTGTCCCGCTTGGGCTTGATGCTGGCGTAATTGTGAACGAACCCGTGCCGAGAGTTCCTCCAAGTTAAATGGTTTCACCAAATAATCATTGGCACCCAAATCCAAACCTTCGACCCGATCATGAATATGATCTTTAGCGGTAATAAAAATAACCGGGGTTTTACTGTCCTGACGGCGAATCGCTTTCAGAATGTCATCCCCTGTGGCCTGTGGCAAACCCCGATCCAATAAGATGCAATCATATTGATGCTGTTCGACTGCCAAGATCGCATGATCACCACGCTCCACCCAATCGACGCTATAACCATCCATCTCTAACCAGTCTTTAATACTCTCTGCCTGAGAGGCATCATCTTCAGCCAATAAAATTCGCATAAATAATCCTCTCTCTTGATCTATAACATTTTTCTAAAAATAAAGCATAAGCAAAAGACCACATGATTGTCATGTGGTCTTTTGGGATCATCAGCTTGCTTAGAATTGAACTTGATCTACATCAACCTCAACACGCTTGGCTGGTTTGTAATCAATATCAATTTCACCAATCAAGGTCACAGGCGTTTTTGCCGATATAGCTTTACCTTGCCATAAGTCATCATCAATATCGACGGTGATTGAACCGGTTTGATCGCTAAACTGATATTTCTCATCACCTGTTGCTTTCACCACATAACCTTTTAATTGCACTGGCGTATCATCTTTCATGGTCAATGCTTGTTTAACGGTAGTGATTTGAGTTGGTGCCAGTGCTTGTTGATTTACTGCATTTGTATTTGCAACTGCAAAAGTTGTCACACCAACCAAACCAGCAATTACTGCAACTTTAGAAATAACGTTCATCTTGATACCCTCATTGTGGCTTCTTCATTTCGATGTAGCTATTAAAACAAATCAAGATGAGGTGAATCTGAAGATTCAAATTTTCTGTTTAACTCAGAGGTACCACGCGTAAAACTTCCTCCAAAGTGGTTACACCTTCAAGGACTTTACGTGCCCCTGCAATACGTAAGGGCTCAATCCCTTCTTTCTTGGCCTGTGCTCTTAAATCATTGAGTGTAGCGTTTGCACTGATTTGAGATTTAAGCTCCAAACTCACTGGCATGAATTCATAAATGCCAACACGACCTTTATAGCCGGTATGACGACACGCCTCACACCCGACCGCTTTATACATCATAGTCGGCATATCCATCATATAGTCAAAAGTGAGATGTTCCCATTCTTGCTCATTGATGGCGGTTTGCTGTTTGCAATGCGGACACAGGCGACGCACCAAACGTTGTGCCAATACCCCTAAAATTGTAGCTGCGGTAAGGAACGGCTGGATTCCAAGATCATGTAAGCGAGTCAAACTCGACGGCGCATCGTTAGTATGTAAAGTGGAAAGGACTAAATGCCCTGTTAATGCCGCTTGTATCGCCATATTTGCAGTATCGTGATCACGAATCTCACCCACCATGATAATGTCAGGGTCTTGACGCATTAAAGCACGTACACCATCCGCAAAACCTAATTCAATATTTGGATTGACCTGCATTTGGTTAAAGCTTGGCTCCAACATCTCAATTGGATCTTCAATGGTACAAACATTGACCTGTTCGGTTGCCAGTTGTTTTAACGATGAATACAGCGTGGTGGTTTTACCTGAACCTGTTGGACCTGTTACCAAGATAATCCCATGACTATGCTGCGTCAGTTGCTGCCAGCTCTGCAACAAATGCCCTTCAAAACCCAATTGCTGGAAACTACGGACCAACACTTCTGGGTCAAAGATACGCATCACCAATTTTTCGCCAAAAGCGGTAGGTAAGGTGGAAAGACGCAATTCTGTTTCTTGCCCTTTCGGTGTACGCGTTTTTAAGCGTCCATCTTGCGGTTTTCGCTTTTCCGCCACATTCATACGGCCCAAGATTTTAATGCGCGAAATTACCGCGGTAAGCGTATTGGCTGGCATGTTGTAGATGGTGTGCAATACCCCATCAATACGAAAACGCACCTTACCTTTATCTTTCCTTGGCTCCAAATGAATATCACTGGCGCCTTGCTCGAATGCGAATTGCAGCACCCAATCCACCAGCTTCACAATATGCTGATCATTGGCATCTGGGTTTTGGGTATCACCTAACTGCAATAAAGCCTCAACGCCTTTATTTTCCCGATCATAAATACTGGCATTCTGCGATGAATTGACCGCCCGACTGACTTGATAATATTCAACCAGATAACGTTGCAGTTGCTCGGGATTGAGCAGCACTTTCTCAATTTTCTTTGGCGCTAAACTCCGCTCCAAGTTATTGAGCCATTCAGTGGTAAAGGGCTGATCCGTCCCAATCAAAATCCGATCTGCATGTACTTCAACCGCTAGAATATGGTTTCTAGCTGCAAATTCTTGTGACATGACACTGGTTAGAGCAGCGACATCTGCTTTGAGCGGATCAATCACAAATAAAGGAATATCTGCTTTTTCAGCCAACCATTGACACAAGCGATTGAGTGCTAGCGTAGAACCCAGATTGAGTTGATCTTTTAAATTAAAATTGGCAATCCACTGCAAAGGATGCCATTTCAGTTGATCCTTCTGACGATGTGTGGTTTGGATGAGTAACTTATCCCGTTCAGTAATACGACCATCTTTCAATAGTTGCTCTAAACACCACGTCACATCAATCGTAAACGAAAAGTTTGCAAATTTTGCCTGCACTTGTATCACCGTCAGTTCCCCAAATATATGACTCAATTATTTTTTTAAAGTTTTTAGCTTTGCTCTACAGCGACAACTGTGACACTCCGATCATCCACTGTAAATCGAATATTCAATTCTGAAAAACACATACCATAGACCCGCGCAGCATCATCTTGATACGCTGGCCTTGGATCTAAAGATAACACTTGTTCCAGTTCATCGAATAACTTTTTATCCAAAATCCTGTGCTTTAATAACTGTTGTTGCTGTGACTGTGCAGTTTCCGTCCACAATACTGTTTTTCGAACTGGCTCTTGTTGGGCATAACCACTGACCGAGTCTTCAATCGAATCGGAATATTGGATATACGGTTTGATGTCTAAAATCGGTGTCCCATGGAGTAAATCACTGCCCATAACATAGAGGCGAACTGCTTTACCTTGCTTTTCAACCCGTAAAAAACGTACCACTGACAAGCCGATGGGTGATGGTCGATACATGCTCCGAGTGGCAAAAACACCAACTTTCTGATTACCACCGAGTCGTGGTGGACGTACTTGTGGACGAAATTTAGACATTTGATTCAAAGAGTTATCTTGATTTTTGTTTTCATGGAACTGCCATAGCAGCCACAAATGACTAAAATCTTCGATTCCCTCAAAAGCCAAAATATCGTTATAAGGCTCCACCATCTCTATATAGGACTCGACTTGTACGAGGTTTGGCTGGCGTGGAATGCCAAATTTCTCACGATATGGAGAATGCATATGGCCAATGATCGGCATGACTACTGAATTGCTCATCACTTTTTCTTATAAACACAATTAAATATATTCAGTTTATCGAGAATGATTTTAGATTAGAATAGCGATCTGTTTCTTTTAACTGTGATCGAGACCTTTAATGGCTGCTTTTAACGTTGAACGCATTACTCATGTTCACCACTGGAATGACACGCTTTTCAGTTTTAAAACTACACGCGACACCAGCTTACGTTTTAAAAATGGTCAGTTTGTGATGATCGGCCTTGAAGTGAATGGTAAGCCTTTAATGCGTGCTTATTCGATCGCGAGTGCGAATTATGAAGAAGAACTCGAATTCTTCTCTATTAAAGTACAAGACGGTCCATTAACTTCTATCTTACAAAAAGTACAAGTGGGCGACGAGATCCTGATTTCTAAAAAGCCTACTGGCACTTTAGTACACGACGATTTATTACCAGGTAAAAATTTATACCTTTTATCTTCTGGTACTGGACTTGCTCCATTCCTTTCCCTGCTTCGTGATCCTGAAACTTACGAAAAATTTGAAAAAGTGATTATGGTTCACGGTACACGTTATGTATCAGAACTTGCTTATCAAGATTTGATCTTAAATGAACTCCCGAACCACGAGTTCTTTGAAGAATTAGGGATCAAAGACAAACTGATTTACTACCCGACTGTGACACGTGAACCATTCCACACTCAAGGCCGTGTGACCACAGCAATTGAAACTGGCGAATTGTTTGAAAAAATTGGTTTACCACGTTTCAACCGTGAAACTGACCGTGCTATGCTTTGTGGTAGCCCTGCCTTTCTTAAAGATGTTGCAGCGTTACTTGATCAACATGGTCTGGTTGAATCACCGCGCATGGGCGTGATGGGTGACTATGTAATTGAACGTGCATTTGTTGAAAAATAATTTTCAATTCATGTGTAAGAAAAACCGAGGTTTAAACCTCGGTTTTTTATTTTATATTTAGCTTATTTTTATTTATATTAATTTTGATAAACCAATTATTTAAAAAAACTAAATATAATAAATTAAGCTGCCTCTAAATGAATTAAGCGCTCGATATAATACCAACACTCTTCGATTTGAGCACGATCCTTATTTACTTTAGCATAAGCAGTCATACCATCAAGTATATTGATATACATTGCAGTAAGTACATGTGGCTGGAATACCTTAGCCTTTTCAAATAGGTTTTCAATCAACCCCATGATCCACTCACGATATTCAACAATGGGACCGATAATGGAAGGATATTGTTGTAATATTTCCAACGAAGCTTTTTGAAACATACAACCATGAAAATCATCTGAGTTGAACCAAGACAAATGCCAAAAATATATTGCCTTGATTTTCCCCAAATAATCATCTTCTGCGATTAAGCTAATTTCATATTCAATTGCATCTTGAATACTTTTATTTCTTCGAGACAAGCACTCTTCGATCAGGTTTTCTTTTGAAGGGAAATACTTATAGAAAGTCATTTTGGCAACCCCTGACTCACTAATAATTCGATCCACCCCCACAGTACTATAGTTATGACGGTTGAAAAGATCTAAAGCCGTTGCAATAATATCCTCTTTTTTTGACATTTTATTATCCTTTTAGAATTCTATCAAAAAACTTAATGCATTATTTAGACATAGTTTACATGCTGGAAAATTCTGGCCACTATGTATGATTTATCTTATTGTAAGAGCATTATAGAAAATTATATTTTCTTTATTGTTCCCTCTATAGAGTAAGTAAAAATCAGTCCTCATACAAGATCATTTGTAAAAAAATTTTACTATTTTAAAAAAATATTAAATATAGCGTGAAGCTATTCACCTTTTATTGACAGTTAAGTTAATTCATAAACTTTCTTACTATTTTTTAGCCTTTTTAATAAATTGATTTCACAAAAAAATCATTTTATATTTAAACCATCCAATAAAAAGATATTTGGTTGAACCAATAGTTATTCATAAGCAACCAAAGATAATCTAACTAAATAATTGGAAAAGCAATAATATTATTAATTCATCGAGTACAAGACTATGCCAAAAACATTTGAAAACTTTAACGACCCAAGACAAAATGCTATTGAAGGAATGAAGAATAGTATTTCAATTGATTTGTGGAATAAGAATTTGAATTTCCTGAATGAGCTCCGTGCAGAAATTTCAAATCATCCTGTTTCACGTCATCCAGCCATTCAACTTTTAAATGACGGCGTTATTGATAAAGAAACTTTGAAACATATTCATTTAGAATATCGCCATGCCATTGTACAGGTATTTACGGATGCTTTATTGATGGCGCAATTTCAAAGCAAGCAACTAGAACCACGCTTATTATCAGGTTCTAAAATGTTTCCACGCTTTTTACTTAATCTTAATATTCTGGATGAGTTCGGTTTCCGCCCAGGTCTTGATCAAGAAGGTTACTATTCAGGTAACCCGGAATATGCACACTACCCTTTATTTGAAGATGTGCTAAATGACTTTGAGCTGAGCCAATCAGAACGTAATGACTATCAACCCTCTTTAATTGCGCAACGTGTTCGTAACTACTTAGAAAACTCATTTGATAGTTACCAAGCAGTATCTGCTTTATTGGCAGTCGCAGAAGAAGAAGTGATTCTATTTAGTCCTGCATTACGTCAGGCAACCAATGCTGTTGGTTTTGATGTCGATAGTGGTTATTACTATGTGCACGGTGTGTCACATGATGCAACCGCTGAAGCAGCGGACGACGATCATGAAGATGATTTATGGTTTGTATTGGCACAAGCTTGTGTTGAATCTGAATATGCCTCGATCCGCCAAATTTGTCTTGAATATTGCGATTTATGGGAACAGTTCTGGGATGAACAAATTGCCTATTATGGCGCATTCAAAAAACTGGCTTAATCTTTTTTGCTCAAGGAAGCCATCTTCAACTTTTAGTTGAAAGATGGCTTTTTTATATCTTGGAGACCGATAATATCGTTAGCCTAAATGCCTAATCCTTTGCTGTAGAGATGAATTTAACCGAAGCTAACCTACAATTTACGATATAATTCAACTTTCTTTCCCGCAAACGTTTCGCGCATGTTTTCACAATTTGATGTTAACTTATTGGTTCTGCTGGTTTTATTGGGTTGCGGTATCTTTAGTCAAAACACGGCAGTAACGATCGCAGCTGCATGCCTGATCTTGGTCAAACTGACTCCTCTAAATCAGTTTTTCCCCTATATTCAAAATCATGGTTTGAATATTGGCATTATTATCCTGACCATTGGCGTCCTTGCACCGATCGCAAGTGGAAAAATCAGCGGTGAAAGCATCCTGAAATCATTTATCAGTATTAAATCATTGGCTGCGATTGCGGTTGGATTATTGGTGGCTTGGCTTGGTGGACGCGGCGTTAAACTGATGAGTAATCAACCTGATGTGGTTGCGGGGCTTTTGATTGGAACCGTGGCAGGTGTAGCGCTATTACGCGGCGTACCTGTTGGCCCACTGATTGCCGCAGGGATATTGTCCTTGCTGATTGGTAAATCTTGATTAGAATAAAACTCTAAAATAGAAACTTATCACGCGTTAAAAGATAGGTAGTGGTATTGCCACTACCTGATAACCAATAGTCGCTAATTACTGTTCATAATATAGGGTGCGTAACTTAGAAAACTTTTCCAACTGCTTAATAAAGCCTTCAAAATAATTCTTTTCCTTATCTTCACTACGATAACCCGCATAAAGCTTCCGTCTTAAACCTTGTGCAGAAACACAGTCTAAGCGACGACTGACCACCCAGCCCTTTTGTTCATATTCATTCACCACCCAATCAGGCAATGCCGCAATACCACGCCCACTGGCAACCAATTGGATTAACATTTGGGTCAAATCAGTGGTCCGAATATGTTTGGGTTGAATATTGGCTGGGATAAACAAATGCGCCATGATATCAAGACGATGTTTATCGACAGGATAGGTAATCAAAGTTTCTTCTGCCAAATCTTCGACCGTAACCTGCTCTGCACGCACCAACGGATGCGTATTGGAAAGCACTAAACGAGATTCATATTCAAAGATTGGAAAATACTCAATGCCTTTTAACGCAATTGGATCAGCAGTAATCAGCAAATCAAATTCTGCATTTTGCAATAACTCATGCGGATTCGATTCAAAACCTGCTGCAAAATCTAAGTCCACATCAGGATATTGCTGGCGATATTGATTGAGTAATGGCATGAGCCAATCAAAGCAGCTATGACATTCTGATGAAAAAATAATTCGTCCCGTTTGCCCATGTACGATGCGGGTAATATCGGTTTGTGCAATTTGTACTTGAGGCAATACATCATCTGCCAGTTTCAGTAAACGTTCCCCCACATTGGAGAAGCTCACTGGACGACTACGACGATTGACCACTTCAACCCCATACCAGTGATCCAATTCTTTTAACTGATGTGAAATAGCCGATGGCGTAAGACATAAATCGGTGGCCGCAGCGACCAATGAACCATGCTCTCTTAAAGCGAGTAATGTTTTTAAATGACGGAGTTCTAACACGACTACTACCATTATTGAATTTAATTCATCTTAGCACAATATTAATTAATTTGTCTCAACTTGGTTTTGTTTCATCATCCTTTATCTTAGGGTTGTATAAAAACGCTGCATAGAAAGTGCTGCTGGTACTTCGGTATTTAAAAAATTTCAGCTTGAGCTGAGAACATTTCATGGAATTAAAGCGCTGCCAGCTTTTAAAACTTTTACAATAAACAATTCACTTTGCAGACCATGCCTACAATGACCCATCCAAGTCAAAAGACGCTTGAACGCCAAACACTCAGCCTACCTGAAGGACACGACAAACTGTTGCTGCATTCATGCTGTGCACCGTGTTCAGGCGAGGTCATGGAAACCTTGATTGAGTCAGGCATCGACTTTTCGATCTTTTTCTATAATCCGAACATTCATCCAGTCAAAGAATATTTAATCCGTAAAGAGGAAAATATCCGATTTGCCGAAAAGCATAATATTCCTTTTATCGATTGTGACTACGACACGGATAACTGGTTTGCCCGTGCCAAAGGCATGGAAAATGAGCCTGAGAAAGGTATTCGCTGTACCATGTGTTTTGATATGCGCTTTGAACGTACTGCTCTATATGCCTATGAGCATGGCTTTAGTCTGATCAGCAGTTCGCTTGGAATTTCACGTTGGAAGAATATGCAGCAAATTAATGATTGTGGTTTGCGTGCAGCGGCGCATTATCCAAATATTCAATATTGGGATTATAACTGGCGTAAACATGGCGGCGCGGTACGTATGCTAGAGATCAGCAAGCGTGAAGAGTTCTATCAACAGGAATACTGTGGCTGCGTTTATTCACTCAGAGATAGCAATCGTTGGCGTATGAGCAATGGTCGTGATCGCATTAAATTGGGTGTTAAATTTTATAGTAATGCGATGGATGATGAGTCAAATCAATAAAAGTAATGTCGAAATAAAAGGCTAATTCAAATGAATTAGCCTTACCGCTTCTTAATTTACAGCAACACTGATAATGCTATAGAACTGATTGCTTGGCTTTTGCTTCGCATCGACCGCTTCACTGACTTCAATCAAATACTCACCTGCTTTGGCAAAAACTAAATCAGCACTGCCATCTGCTGCTGTCTTTAGACTAATGCCTTGCTTATCGGTTGCCCCTTTAGCACGAATGACCACATTGGCATTGACCAATGCTTGATTGGCTTTCGATGCTTTAATTTTAACAGTTTGATTGGCTTTTAGCTCACTTGGATGCGTTAAAAACTCAACTTGAATCGGTGCTGTGCTTGCCTGCACTGGCGTGTTCTTCTCTTTAGACACATAAGTCAATAACGTCCATTCCCGGGTAATTTCAACAGGCGTAAATTTTTTCGCTTTTAAATCCGAAGGAATGACAAAATCACGTTCAGCTTTAGCAGGTGCTTTGTCTGCTGGCATATCAAAGAACATTTTCCATTCTTTTTGATCTTGTACATATTTCAATGGATAACTAGCACTGGTTTTAACACTATAAGTTCCCGCTTCGGGCAACTTTAAATCAAATACGGTTGCCGAACCCAATTTAGACTCTGCTGCAACTGTGGTTTTACTGTTATTCGGGCTGGTGACTTCAAACTTCGCATCTTTTAATGCATATTCACTTTGCAACGCTTCTTCTGCAAAGCCCGAGATAATTGCGACTTGGGTTTGTTCAGTGGTATACGCAAGTGGCGCAACATAGGGTTCATGAGCAAAGCTATAACCTGAAGCAAGCAACAATGAACTGATCAATAATTTTTTCATTCTCTTTCCACCCTTTATAAAAATTCAGCTAAAAAACGTCTGCTTTGCATTATACATAAATGAAAATAATTATCATTCAATTAATCAAGTTTTATGCTACCTCTCCAAATCAGTTGAGATAAAAATTGTGTTCTATTTCACTTTTCTGAATGCGAGTCGAATATAATACGGCGGTACTTTTTGACTTGAAATATTATGTCCTCGCCAAGCTCTCCCTTAGATTCCACACCCTCACACAATTATTCCTTATTTCTGGTTATTTTCTCCCTCGCTGTTGGTAGTTTCTGTATTGGAACGACTGAATTTGTAGCAATGGGTTTGATTCAGGAAATCGCCACGGATTTAAATGTCAGTGTGCCGCATGCAGGCTATTTCATCAGCGCCTATGCCCTCGGTGTCATGGTGGGTGCACCAATTATTGCGATTTTAGGCGCAAAAGTACCGCGTAAGACGCTATTGCTCAGCCTGATGCTTTTTTATGGCTTGGCCAATGCGGCTACGGCTTTTGCCAGCACACCAGAAGCCATGCTGCTGTCTCGTTTTATCGCAGGCTTTCCACATGGTGCCTACTTCGGTGTAGCGGCATTGGTTGCGGCTGAACTGGCAGGTAAGCAACGCCGTGCCACTGCGATTGCACAAGTGATGATGGGACTCACCATTGCCAATGTCATTGGCGTGCCGATTGCCACATGGCTGGGTCAACAATTTGGCTGGAAATCAGGTTTTGAGTTTTCTGCGGTGATTGCGTTTATTACCCTCATTGGTGTCAGTTTATTTGTACCCAATATCCCATTGCAGAAAACTGCGAGTATCAAAGCGGAGTTGGCAGGTTTAAAGAATATCAATATGTGGCTGACTCTTGCCGTTGGTGCAATTGGCTTTGGTGGCATGTTCTCGGTATATAGCTATATCTCACCGATTCTGACGGAATATACTCATGCCGATATTCGTGTGGTACCTGTAGCGCTCGCGATTTGGGGCATTGGTATGGTGATTGGTGGCTTGGTTGCCGGTTGGTTGGCAGATAAAAATCTATTTAAAACCATTATTGGCATCTTGATCAGTTCGGCACTCGCCTTTGTTGCCGCCAGTTTTATGATGTCTCATCTCTACACCGCAATTGCAGCCCTATTCTTGATTGGTTTTACCGTGATCGGTCTTGGTGGTGCTTTACAAACCCATTTGATGGATATCGCAGGTGATGCACAAACCTTAGCGGCATCACTGAATCACTCTGCCTTTAACTTGGCCAATGCACTTGGTGCTTTCTTAGGTGGTTGGGTTCTCAGCCACAATATGGGTTGGTTAGCACCGATCTGGGTGGGTTTTGTATTAAGTTTGGGCGGTCTGGCGATTCTATTGATTGCGCTGGCTTATGCCAAATATTCACAAAAAAATGCATCTGCCGTGTCTTAGCGGCAGATTCACCCACTGATTTTAATGCATTAATTTTGCAATCTGTCGATCATGGCATTTTGATAAGAATAACAAGGCGCTGATCGACCCAATCAGGGCAAAGAACATATCTGATTGTGTATCCCACTCATCCCCTTGTGTACCCAAAAACTCTTCTGCCCCTTGCCCCAAAGACAATGCAGCCGCCCATTCAATCAATTCATAGCTAGCACTAATTGCCAACACAATACAGATCACAATAAAACTGAGCATTTTGCCTTTGCTTAAAATATGATTGCGAATCAGGATTTCACGCGCAGCTATGGCAGGGACAAAGCCCTGCATAAAATGTCCAATCTTGTCATAAGGATTACGTTCTAAACCAAACCATTGTGCCATCTCAAAACCCAACGGCACACGCGCATAGCTATACGCACCACCCACAATCAGCACAATCGCATGCAAAAAAATCAGTCCATATAACAGAGGACTGAGCGGAAAAGCTTTATAAGTCGCAAATAACAACGGCACCACGATCAATACGGGGATGACTTCAAGCCACCATGTGATTCGATCAAAAGGTTGAATCCCAGAAATGAGCAGCAAAATGGCTAAAATCGCCGTGCCCAAATACAGTATAGAAATACGCATAATATTATAAAAGTATGGTTTATTTCATGACATCATATAAAAAACCCGAAGACAACACTTCGGGTTTTTGTTATAAAATCATCCGATTGAATTTTTATTTCACCGCATCTGCCACTTCTTTCAGCATCGCCTTCATGCCATCCAAGCCATTATTCATCAAGTACCAGTTACTAGAATCCAGATAGACGATATTGCCATTTTTCGCCGCTTGGGTTTGGTTGATAATCTTGTTATTTAACACCTGTTTTGCCCCTTGCTGATTTTCAGTAATTGCAGCCCCACGGTCGATCACAAACAGATAATCAGGATTTTTCTGGGCAATAAATTCATGCGACACCGCCATACCATGCAAGCCGACTTTGATTGAAGGATCTGCTGGAGTAAAACCATAGAGATCATGGATATTACCAAAGCGTGAACCTGGTCCATAAGCCGCAATTTTGCTGTTATTGACCAGAACCACCAAAGCAGTTTTACCTTTCGTTTTGGCTTTTAATGCTTCAATATCTTTTTCCAAAGTTTGTAATTGCTGCTCCGCTTCTGGCTTTTTACCCACCATTTCAGCAATATTCAGGGTTTGCTGCTTAAATGAGTTGAACTGATCGTTGTAATCCACATCAACAAAATAAGTTGGTGCAATCTGTTTGATCTGCGTCACCAGATTTTCCATTCGTCCGCTCATCAAAATCAATTCAGGTTGGCTGGCTGCAATTTTTTCCAGATTCGGTTCTTTGACTGTACCGACATCCAGATATTTGCCCTCATTAAAGTCTTGCAGTACTTTTGGTAACGGTGTGCCTTTGGGTAAAGCCACCACTTTGTCATCCGCACCTAAAGCATGGATGGTATTCAAAGCACTGGTATCCAATACCGCAATTCGAGATAAATTTGCAGGAATCGTGATTTGACCCGCCTTACTTTCGAAGCTACGCGTATCCTGTGCAGCAGCCGTATTTCCTTCCTGTGTTGCAGAAGGTGTGTTGGAATTACCACATGCAGCCAAGACCACACTCAGCATCATGACTGGCAATGTTTTTTTGAAAAGCATAACGAACTCCTAACTAATGAAATACAAACCTAATTTGTGTTGTTGAACCTGTTGAATCGGGATATGAAAATCGAAAATATCCTTGAGAATGCGTTCATCCATCATCTGCTGTGGATGACCTTGATAGACCAATTGCCCTTCTTTCATGGCAATGATGTGATCGGCATAGACCGAGGCAAAATTGATATCATGAATCACGACAATGATAGATTTGCCATGATTTTCAGCCAGATCTTTCAACACCTTCATAATTTGTGAAGAGTGCTTCATATCCAGATTATTCAAAGGTTCATCCAGCAAGATATAATCGGTGTCTTGTGCCAGAATCATGGCGATATAAGCACGCTGACGTTGGCCACCAGACAGCTCACTGAGTTGGCGATGGCGCAGTGCCTCTAAATCCATATAGGCAATGGAACGGTCAATCACTTCACGATCTTCTGCGGTCAAGCGTCCTTGTGAATATGGAAAACGACCAAATGCCACCAAATCCTCAATACTCAGTCTTAACTCGGTATGGTTGGACTGTTTTAAGATGGCCAGTTTTTTCGCAATCTCGGCGCTTTTCATCTGGTGTAAATCTTGCCCATCCAGCAACACTTGCCCTTGATCAGCCTTGATGAGGCGGCTCATCATCGAAAGTACGGTACTTTTACCCGCACCATTCGGACCAATAAAAGCCGTAAATTGTCCTTTGGCAATCGTCAGTGAAAGTGCATGCACCACCTGTTGTTGCTGATAGCTTTTGCTTAAATTCTTTAGCTCTATTGCCATTTTTTATTTTCCTTCAGTAATATCCAGAAGAAATAAATTCCACCGACAAAATTAATGATCACACTCAACGTAGTTTTGAAATTCAATAGATGCAATACGATAAATTGCCCGATCATCAAACACAGGATGCTGACCAGAATAATGCCGATTAATAAGATGTGATGCTGATGGGTCTTGAACAACTCGAGGGTAATATTGAGTACCAGCAAACCTAGGAACATCATCGGCCCTGCCAAAGCAGTTGCCGAAGCCAAGGCCAATACCACCAGAATCAATAACACGCGACTGGTCTTGTCATAATCCAGCCCCAAGTTCAGGGCATGATCACGCCCCAGCGCCATCACATCCAGCTTGTGATAGTGCTTTAAGCTGTAAAACAGAATCGGCACAATGGTCAGCAAAGACAATCCAACCGTTTCCATTTTCACCACATTAAAACTGGCAAAACCAGCATAAGCTGCAATCTGAAATTCATCAGGATCGAGCAAGACCTGAAAGAAGGTGGTCATGTTGTCGAATAAAGTCGAACAGATCAGCCCCACCAACAACAGAAAATAAATATTTTGCTGTGCAACTTTTTGGAAAATAAACCGATATAGCAACAAGGCAAACGTGACCATGAGCAGCAAACTGATTAGATAATCCGTAACAAAGTTGAGTGACAGTAAAGTGCTTGCACCAAAGAAATAAATAATGGCCGTCTTGGACAATTCATATAGCTTATCCAACCCTAAAGCCTGCGGTGTCACCACTCGGTTATTCACAATGGTATGAAAGACCAAAGTTGAAACACCAACGGCGACGCCTGCGACGATGATTGCAGCAACGGTTTTTAAACGCAGACCGAGAGCATATTGCCATGCCACACCCAAATTCCAGCCCAGATACAAGGCAATGCTCAGCAGCATCAAGAGGGCTAAAACAATCAGCTTGGTTTTATGAGGCATAGCGATATCTCCTGAGCAACAACCACAGGAAAATCACACTGCCGACGACACCCATAATCAAACTCACTGAGACCTCATAGGGATAAATCACCACCCTGCCAAAAACATCACAAAGCAGAACCAGTAAGGCACCGAGTAATGCAGTATGTGAAAGTGTTCGACGGATATTGTCGCCTAGATATAAGCTGACCAAATTCGGTACGATCAGTCCTAGAAAAGGAATCGCACCCACGGTCACAATCACCACGCCTGTAATCACCGAGACAAGCAACAAGCCTAGAAATAAAGTCTGCTTATAATTCAGTCCCAGATTGGTAGCAAAATCCTGTCCCAAGCCTGCCAAGACAAAACGATTGGCAAAGATATAAATCAGAATCAACACAGGAACACTGAGATAGATCAGCTCATATTGGCCATTTAAAATGGTGGAAAAATCACCTTGCAACCACCCCGCCAAGTTCTGCAATAAATCCATTTGCAAGGCGATAAAGGTGGTAAAGGCCGAGATAATACTGCCAAAAATCATCCCCACCAGAGGAACAAAAACGGTATCTCGATGCTTGAGGGTTGCCAAAATACTCATAAATGCCATTGCGCCCATCAGTGTCACGGCAATTGCAAAGCCTGTTTTTACAAAGATTGAAGCACTCGGCAGTAAGATAATCGAAACCAAGACGCCTAAACGGGCACAGTCATACAAACCAGCAGTGGTTGGAGAAACAAAACGGTTGCGGCTGAGCGACTGCATAATCAAGCCGCAGACACTCAGCCCCGCGCCTGCCACCACAATTGCCATCAGACGCGGTAAACGGCTGGTCCAGAACAGCTGCCAGTCTTGAGGGTTACCCGCCCACAGACCCGCGAGACTCATCTCGCCTACACCGACAAATAAGGAAATCATTGCCAGTGGAAGTAATAATAAAATCAGGTAACGCCGCTTAATCATGTTGGGAGAACTTCATAGGATGCGCAAACTTAAAATAAGCTTAAAAAATACAAAATAGATAATAAGAAACTATCACAAATGATAAATATTATTGTTAACTTTTTTAAATGAAATATCATCTATGTGAAGTACAGCTTAATTAAACCGATAATTAATCATCATAAAAAAGGCGCTCAGCAGCAACATAGCTGAACTTTAGCGCCGAATTAAGGTATTACCTAAGCAAAATAAATGGCTGAGCATTACCAACTTTTACTTAAGCCTTGGCTACATTTTTATAATAAATTTCAAATTATTCAGGAAGCTTTTCACCACAATGCGGACAGTATCGGCATAACTTCTTTTCCTGCTCCTGATCTTCTAGCAACTTTTCTCTGACCAGTTGCATAATAATTTCATGGGTCTGCTCTTTGGGTAAACCGACCTTTTTACGAATCCGTTCAATTTCTACTTGATCATGCAATAAGTCCAACCCTTTGGCCTGTAACACTTCTCTAAATTCCTGTTCCAGCCGCTGATTACGCATATTTAATTCATTGGCGAGACCCGAAGCCAAAATACCCGCGGGTAAAGCGGCAATACCCACCCCGAGAATAGTAATAAATGCACCGAGTATCCGCCCCAAGTTGGTCACAGGGGTCACATCGCCATAACCGACTGTGGTTAAGGTAACCACTGCCCACCACATCGATTGCGGTATTGAGCTAAAGGCTTCAGGCTGAGCTTTATTCTCAACCACATAAATCGCAGATGCTGTCATTACGATCATAATGACCAAGATAAAAATAACCGCTTGGAATGAGCCTTTTTCGCGCTGAATCACGCGCAGTAAAATTTGCAGGGAAACAAAATAACGGGTTAGCTTGAGTAAACGAACTAAGCGTAAGACTCGTAAGAAACGTAAATCGATCGGAACAATGAAATTGAGATAAGCAGGCAAAATCGCCAATAGGTCGATAATTGCGCCGCCACTTTTCATCCAGCGAATCCGTTGTTTCCAAGCAGCCTCTTGTGGCTCTTCCTCAACAATACTCCAAAGCCTGAGCAGGTATTCTCCACTAAAAATGATGATCGACAGATTTTCAAAAATATCGAAATAAGGCTTGTACAGTTGATAAAATTCGTTGACGGACTCCAGTAACACCGCAGCAACGTTACCAATAATCAAGGCAATCAGTAGATAGTTTACACAGGTACTTACCGTACTTTTATAGTCATCATTGTGCAAATTGTCATAAACAAAGCGTCTTAATTGCTGCCATGAAAATTGAGTCATACCATACTTATTGTTTGATCAAACAAGCCAAAAATGTAGCACGTTGCTCTCGTATTTAATAAGGGATTTTAAGCTGAAGCTCTATTTTCTCGTTTAAAACAAAAGCATTCACCAATTGATTGGCCTATATCACGCGGTTTCAACAAAACTTTCTTTGCAGTTTGGCGCTCGCTTCAACGATAATAAAAGCTTAGTGGTTATTTTCTTTAACGATTCATTCATAAAGAACTATAAATTTTATTAAACCCGTACAACAAGGGGAAATTACATGGGATTTAAAGCTCTCCCGACGCTGATCTCTTTATTTATTGCATTACTGATCTGGTTCGTGATTCCTGTACCCGCTGGCGTTGATCCTGATGCTTGGCATTTACTGGCGATGTTTGTCGGTGTGATTGCCGCCATTATTGGTAAAGCCATGCCCATTGGTGCAATTGCAATTATTGCCATTACTTTAGTCGCCGTGACAGGTGTGACTAATGACAGTCCTAGTGGCGCCATTCAAGATGCGCTCAGCAGTTTTGCCAATCCGCTGATCTGGTTGATCGGTATTTCGATCATGATTTCTAAAGGTTTACAAAAAACCGGACTCGGTGCACGCTTAGGCTATTTATTTATCGCAGTTTGGGGCAAGAAAACCATTGGTATTGGTTATAGCATGGTACTGTCTGAGCTGATTCTTGCACCAGTTACCCCAAGTAATACCGCACGTGGCGGTGGGATTATCCATCCGATTGTACGCGCAATTTCCACCAGCTATGACTCTGACCCTGCCAAGGGTACCGAAGGCCGTATGGGGAAATATTTAGCTTTGGTGAACTATCAAGCCAACCCGATTACTTCTGCCATGTTTATTACCGCAACCGCCCCTAACCCGTTGGTGGTTGATCTGGTAGCGAAAGCAACCAACAGTCAGATTTCCTTGAGTTGGAGTACATGGGCACTGGCGATGTTATTACCGGGTTTAATTGCCTTGATCATCATGCCATTGATTATGTACTGGATGTACCCACCTGAAGTCAAAGAAACTCCGAATGCAGCTCAGTTTGCCAAAACCAAGTTAAAAGAAATGGGGCCTGTCAGTAAAAATGAAATCATTATGCTGGGTGTATTTGGTATTTTATTGCTGTTATGGGCGGGTATTCCTGCCATGATTTTTGGTTCGGCTTGGGCGGTTGACCCCACCACAACGGCTTTTATTGGTTTGGGCTTACTGCTAATTACTGGCGTACTGACTTGGGAAGATATCCTGACGCAAAAAAGCGCATGGGATACCATTACTTGGTTTGCGGCCTTGGTGATGATGGCGACTTATTTAAATAAGCTCGGTTTAATCACATGGTTCTCAGGTGTACTCGAAACGGGGATTGGTCATTTAGGTCTCAGCTGGATGCCGGCCTGTTTACTATTAATGCTCGCCTATTTGTATGCACATTATATGTTTGCCAGTACCACGGCACATATTACCGCCATGTTTGCAGCCTTTTATACAGCTGGACTGGCGTTGGGTGCTCCACCGATGTTATTTGCCTTAATGATGGCAGCGGCTTCGAGCATCATGATGACCTTAACCCATTATGCAACAGGTACATCGCCTGTGGTATTTGGTTCGGGTTACACCACGCTGGGTGAATGGTGGAAAGCTGGCTTTGTTATGAGTGTGGTCAATATCATCATCTTTGTGGTGATTGGCGGACTGTGGTGGAAAGTGTTGGGTTATTGGTGATTTAATTTAAGTAGGCACTTCAATCCACTTGAAGTGCCTTTCTAACTAAAAATATTTTTATTACTATTTTATAATTCAGGAAGTAATGCCAATAACTTCTTCCTTGCAGAAAAGGCTGCTCTTTTTCCTCTAATTGTTGAAGGATGCTGGATTCTGTAACATAAGTATTTGCCATCATAAATAAATTTATAAAGTTGGTTTTTATCTATGCTTTCTTCACTGTAATCTTTGCCTTCTGAATAGAATTTTGGATCAAATAACTCTCTTCTATAAATAGTATTCTGACTACCATTCGCAAATATGATCACACTCGGTTCAAAGTAATCAATTTGTACCTTTAACAGATCAAATGAAATATTTTTAATTTGATCAAAATATTTTGATTTTATTGGGCTTTTTTCTTTCCAAGCAAAACAAAATAAGTTGCAGTAAATTAATCCTTCTGAACCAGATTTATCGGCAACTGCCCGAGTAAAATCGTGAAAGGTAATTTTTTTCGTTCTGGTTTCAAGCATCATTTTTTGGAAAAAGTTCTTATTCTTTTCAATTGATTTAAAAATGTAATGCTCTAAATCATACACTTGGTCTAACTTGATGTTCCATCCCCTTGTTTCAGCCCCAACTATCATGATTCTATTTTTAGCTGTCCAATAATGATCAGGCTCACTTGCAAGAAATAAACCAGATAGTCCCTCTTTTTCTTTACTATACTCATGCACTACATTAAAAAAAGACTCATCTACTTTAGAGAGTATTTTTAAATATTCTTGTTGTAACACATTAAAGTTTTTCATTTTAATTGCTCAAAAAATAAAGGCTGATTACTCAACCCTTATTTTTAGATAAATCAAAATATTAAGTCAACAAAACAACTTATTAGATTTTCTAAATATCAACTTTATCTATAATTCTAAATTTCCCGCACTACACGAAAGCCCCACATGGTTGAACGTGCCTGAGACGAATAATAGGCATTGCGATAAGCCGTTCGTACATTATGTACGTTATAAATCCATGCACCACCACGTAATACAGGGAAGTTACACAGACCATTATTCTCTGCACCCCAACGTACTGCTGTTGCAGGCGCACCTTGATAATTGGCATGCCAACAATCATCTACCCATTCACGTGCATTGGCGAGTACATCATACAGACCAAAGGCATTCGGTAAAAATGAGCCCACAGGTGCGGTATATGCATAACCATCATTACAGTTAAATGCTCGCCATGTTGCTGTATTGGTTTCTGTGCTTGTCGTGCTTACATCTAAAACATTGGCGTACTTGCAAGCTTGATCACGCTCAGGGTCATTACCCCAATAGAATGTAGTAGAGGTCCCTGCCCGTGCTGCATATTCCCATTCAGCCTCAGTCGGCAAACGGTAGGTTTTTCCTGTTTTTTCAGACAACCATGCTGCAAAAGCCTGACCATCTTCACGGCGTACACACACCACGGGGTCTTGAGTCGTTTGTGCAAATCCTGGATTGCTCGGATTTAAGTCCTTGCGATACCACATATTGTATTCACCATCACGTACCTCCCAACTTCGACATCCTTGCACTTCCCAACCTGTTTCTTTCTGGAATTGCAGAAATTGAGCGACCGTTGTTTCATGAGATGCCATTGCAAATGGTTGCGTAACATTGACTTGATGTTGAGGAAGTTCATAGGGTCTTGCCTGTGCTGGCACGCCTTCTCGCTCCTGCTCTTCCAGTGTGCCACCCATTTGATAGCTGCCTGCGGGGATCACACTCAACTCAGGACAAAAGCCATCAGAACAGTCTTTAAATTTGAATGCCGCAACGGTGTTTGCATTAACCACTACATTGGTTAAACGTGCGGGTTGAATTGATACATTCATTTGTGGCGGTTTATTGAGCTGTTTTGTCAATAAATCAATGGTTCCCTGCCATTCATTCAGCATTTCACGCAGCATTGCAGGACGTTCCATACTCACGCCCGTACCATCATAATCTGGCGCATTACAACGTTCACGGATAAAAGTGGCCTCTGAACCAAACTGAGTGAGCTTAGGCAACATACGCTGATCTATAAAAGCGGCTAAATTGTTCTGCTGTGTGGTTAATGCTGCCCTCAAATCTTGCAAGGCAGTTAATGCTTTATTATTTTGTTCTATCGCATCCCGATATACCGCATCACATTGGTTATTTTTCCAAACAAGACTCTGACTTAAAGCGGTTAAGGCCACAGTGGTTGTTTGCAGCTTTATCTCAGAATTGATTTTTTTCTTATCATCGTCATTACAGGCTGCCAATAGACATCCTGCAAACACAATACCTGCTGCCTTAACATATGCTTTGGGTAAAGTCTTCATCATCTAGCTCCTTGTTATATGATTGAATAAAACCCTGTATGTTTAAGCTACCGTACAGCAAGCACTGCCCTTGGGCATAAACAAGAAAGTTTATTGTTCATGAATAATTAAAATGTATTGATGATTTAATTAGCATAAAAAAGAAGCAAATTTAAAATTACTCAAGAAAAGATACAGATTAAAATTATTCTGAAAAGTAAATCTTCATTTTTAATACACTTGCTTTGCCTAAATTGTTAAGTCACATCTAGCATAGCGATCAGACACAACATCAAAAAAATAAGGGCTGATTACTCAGCCCTTATTTTTAGCTCACTAACATATTAGGTTAATTGAGCCGCTTGGATTTTCTTAGTATCAACTTGATCAGCTTCTTTTGTATATTCGCTCATCTTGTCGAAGTTCAAGTATTTGTAGATGTCAGCAGAAGCGCTGTCGATTTGCGACGCGTACTGTTGATATTCTTCTGGGCTTGGTAATTTACCAAGAACCGCAGCTACAGATGCAAGCTCAGCAGAAGCTAAGTAAACGTTTGCACCTTGACCTAAACGGTTCGGGAAGTTACGTGTAGAAGTTGATACACATGTAGTGTTCGGTGCTACGCGTGCTTGGTTACCCATACACAATGAACAGCCTGGCATCTCTGTACGTGCACCAGCACGGCCATAGATGTTATACAAGCCTTCTTCCATCAATTGATGCTCATCCATACGCGTTGGTGGAGCCAACCATAAACGAGTAGACAATGAACCACCAGGTACTTTGTCAAGTAACTGACCCGCTGCACGGAAGTGACCGATGTTAGTCATACAAGAACCGATGAATACTTCATCAATCTTGTCGCCTTGAACGTCAGAAAGAAGTTTCGCGTCATCTGGATCGTTCGGGCAGCAAAGAATTGGTTCTTTGATGTCAGCAAGATCGATTTCGTAAACTTTTAAGTATTCTGCATCAGCATCAGCTTTTAACAAGCTTGGGTTATCTAACCACTTCTGCATGTTTTCAGCACGACGCGCCATAGTACGCGCATCACCATAACCTTCTGCGATCATCCATTTCAACATGGTGATGTTAGAACGTAAGTATTCAGCAACTTTCTCTTCAGAAAGTGTGATTGAACAGCCCGCAGCAGAACGCTCAGCAGATGCATCAGAAAGTTCGAATGCTTGCTCAACGGTCAAGTCATTTTCCATTTCTGATAAATCGATCTCAAGGATACGACCAGAGAAGATGTTTTTCTTACCTTTCTTCTCTACAGTTAAGTCACCCGCTTGAATCGCGTAGTAAGGAATTGCATGTACAAGGTCACGTAAAGTGATACCAGGTTGCATTTTACCTTTGAACTTAACCAGTACAGATTCAGGCATATCCAGTGGCATAACACCCGTTGCAGCTGCGAACGCAACAAGACCAGAACCCGCAGGGAATGAAATACCGATTGGGAAACGTGTATGTGAGTCACCACCAGTACCAACAGTATCTGGAAGTAACATACGGTTTAACCATGAGTGGATAATACCGTCACCTGGACGTAAAGATACACCACCACGGTTCATGATGAAGTCAGGTAATGTATGGTGAGTTGTTACGTCAACTGGTTTTGGATACGCAGCAGTGTGACAGAAAGACTGCATCACTAAGTCAGCTGAGAAGCCCAAGCATGCCAAGTCTTTTAACTCATCACGCGTCATCGGACCTGTTGTATCTTGAGAACCAACAGTCGTCATTTTAGGTTCACAGTAAGTACCCGGACGGATACCTTGACCTTCTGCTAAACCACATGCACGGCCAACCATCTTCTGAGCTTGGGTGAAACCTTTGCCAGTGTCAGCGGGTTGTACTGGAGTACGGAACAATGTAGAAGGTGCAAGACCTAATTCTTCACGCGCTTTCGCAGTCAAACCACGACCGATGATCAAGTTAATACGACCACCAGCACGTACTTCGTCTAAAAGTACAGGGGTTTTAAGCTCAGCTTCTGCAATTTGTGCACCGTCTTTAAATGCAGTTACTTTTGCAGCAGCGTGATCAATTTTCAATACAACTTCGTCACCCATGTTCATGTTGGCAACGTCGATTTCTACAGGTAATGCACCTGCATCTTCCATTGTGTTAAAGAAAATTGGCGCAATCTTAGAACCCAAGCACACACCACCATCTTTTTTGTTTGGAATGTGTGGAAGTTCGTCACCGAAGAACCAAAGAACAGAGTTCGTTGCAGATTTACGAGAAGAACCCGTACCAACAACATCACCTACGTAAGCAACTTGGTTGCCTTTCGCGATCAATTCTTTAATTTGGTTTAATGGACCAACTTCACCTGGTTTTTCAGGGTTGATGCCATCACGCTCGTTTTTCAACATTGCGTTTGCATGCAATGGGATGTCTGGACGGCTCCAAGCGTCTTGAGCTGGAGACAAGTCATCCGTATTGGTCTCACCTGTTACTTTGAACACAGTGATTTTGATTTCTTCTGGAACATCAGCACGGCTTGTGAACCATTCTGCATCAGCCCAAGATTGTAATACCGCTTTAGCAGCAGCATTGCCTGCTTTTGCTTTGTCAGCTACGTCATGGAATGCATCAAATACAAGCAATGTTTTCTTTAACGCTTCAGCAGCTAATTCAGCCAGCTCAGCATTGTCTAGAAGTTCAACAAGTGGTGCTACGTTATAACCACCAAGCATTGTACCTAGTAAGTAAACTGCGCGTTCTTTAGATACGAGTGGAGAGGTTGCTTCGCCTTTTGCAACAGCAGCTAAGAAAGCAGCTTTTACATATGCAGCTTGGTCAACACCTGCTGGAACACGATTTTCTAGTAAATCTACTAAATAAGCTTCTTCACCTGCTGGTGGATTTTTTAATAAGGCTACGAGTTCAGCAGTTTGAGCATCATCAAGCGGCTTCGGTGGGACTCCGAGTGCGGCACGTTCTTCAACGTGTTGGCGGTAAGCTTCTAGCACAGTGTTATTCCTCTTTTTTAAAAAATTACTTGTAAGTTCCAGCTTTGTACAAGCTTTACAAGTAATGTGGACAGCAAAATTTTACTAGACTTCGCGTTAAATGTTAATGCAACTACCGTATTTCTACGTGATGCCCATTATTTTATAGCGAAATGTTCATCCTTTTGAAATACCGCTTTGGTCTTAGGTTAAAGTCTAATAAAACAATAAATTACATCCATAAAAAAAGACAAACGGTGTTGTCTTTTTTATATACACATTAAAAAAGTTTATAGTTTGGCAGCTTGTCGTGTGGGGTAACCAAGCATTCTTCCATAAACTGTTTCTTTAAATTTTCACGTAATGCTTCTGGATCTTTTTTCAGTTGATCGGCAGGAAGTGCATAAACTGTGTCCAAAATTTTAAAGATAAACTTACGCGTGGTCTCATCTTCAATCTTCGCCGCATATTCCGTTGCTTGTTTTTGCTCAATTCCATTTTGACGATCTAGTGTAATCGAACGTGCAGCGTTACCCACACTGACACAATAGCCATGCCATTGTTCTTCAGGGGTTAACGGCTTTTTCTCAGCACAACCAGCCAAAACTAAACCTATTGCAATAAACAAAACTTTCTTCATCATCATACTGCGGCTAATTTGATGCACACATCATACTGAAACTTGTTTATTTTGCAAAAGGAAGCCTTTAAAACCATGCTTTCCGTAATAAAAACATACAAATCATTTGCTACAACGCATGTTATTGCCTAACTTTTGACACTTTCCTCCATTGGCAGAGAGATATGTCGTGCCTGCGACGAGATTATAGGACTTGCCTTTCATATCCCAACATCTAACTCCATTGCAGTTTTTGACGGCGATAAGCACGTCACTTGTCGCAGTAAGATTACTTGTGGCTGCCGTTGTCGCAGTTACAGGCTTGGTTGGTGTTGTTGCGGCAGTTGCAGTCACTGTGGTGATTTTTGGCTCTTTCAGTGCAGTCGGCTGTTGTGCTGTGGTAGCGCTATTCTTTTTAACAGGATCGAGCTGAGGTTCTTGTCTTTGTACAGGTTGTGGCGTTGCAGAATAGGTGGTGACCCCTTTGGCATCGACCCACTTATAGTATTCCTTGGCATTGACTTGGAGTGTCGAACTGAGGAGCACTAAGCCAAGCACTGCCCAAAGCTGACCAAAAGTGACAGATTTCATTTATTTTCTCCAAAAAATGTCATAAAATCGTTTATTTTCAATAAGTTATATTAATTGTATCACGTTTTTTATTTTCTAAAATCATTCGTCATAAAAAACCTGCTTTAAATAAAGCAGGTCTGTATTTTTAGTATTTAACAAAACGTGGTTCGGTACAGGCGGAGTAATAAACGCGGCAGTTGGTGTCACTTACTTGACAATTTTTAATCCCGAGAGCGGAAGCTTTATCGATAGTCTCGGCTCTTGCAGTCCCTAAGAACTTATCTCCAATAATCATCACCCCACATTGATTATGATAGGCAATCTGAACTTTACATGATTGACCACCTTTGTTTTTACAATCAGCGAGTGCCAAGCGTTCTGCTTCTGCTTTACTATCTGCTCCCACTGCTGTTCCTAGTACACCGCCTTTTGGTGAGGGTGCAATCGCTCCCCACGTCTTTACCCAATAACCTGTCGGTTGTGGCGGTAATTGCGGTGCTGCTTGTTGTTGAGCACTTTGATTATTATAATTTGGTGTTGTGCAACCCGGGTCTTGAGACATTGGAATGCCTGTTGCTGGACACAATAAATTAGCCTGCGCGGATGCTGCCCAACTCAAAAGCCCCAAGCACAGTAAATGCATTAAATATTTATTCATTTCAAACCCTCCTTTAATACGGAACAAAACGCATTAAGGTACATACCGAATAAGCAACACGACAGGCCGTATCATCCTGCTGACAATCCGCCATGGCTTGCTGCGTTGCGGCTGCAATTGAATCGGCACTTTTTAGCTTGAATTGCTTTTTACCCGTGACCATCGCAATACATTGATTTTGGTAAGCGAGTTCGACCTTACATGCTGCACCACCTCTTGCCTTGCAGTCTGCAAGGGCTATTTGCTCTGCTTCTTGTTTGCTGTCTTCACCGACTGCCGCACCAAAAATATTGTCTTTGTCTGATGGTGCAATTGCGCCCCATGTCTCTTTCCAATCACCTGCAGGTGGTGAAAGTGCATACACAGAAGCACTGAGACTCAAAAAGCTGAACAACAGTACTTGTTTTAGATATTTATTCACTGCAAACATCCTTGTGTTGAAAAGCCGTTAATACTTAACAAAACGTGGTTCGGTACAGGCGGAGTAATAAACGCGGCAGTTATCTCCCTTTGCGGTACACTCTTTAAGGCCATCAGCCGTTGCCTCAGCAATGCTCGCAGCTCTAGATAATCCAAGCTGTTTCTTGCCAACAACCATAACAGCACATTGATTATGGTAAGTTAGATCGACCCTACAGCCACCTCCTTTTTGTTCTTTACAGTCAAATAGGGCTTGCCTCTTTGCCTCTTCTTCAGAGTTTGCACCAACTGCTGTACCTAATGCCCTATTTGTTTCTGAAGTTGCAATCGCTCCCCATGTCTTTACCCAATACCCTGTAGGTTGTGGTGGTAATTGCGGTGCTGCTTGTTGTACTGCCCCACTACCTTGATAGTAAGGTGAAAGAGGATCATTGGGTGGAATGCAACCAGGATTATTCGCTGCGGGTATGCCTGAAGGACATGCTTGAACATTTGTATGCGCATTGAGTGCAAATAAACCCAACCCTAACCACATTAACTGTTTTAAATATTTATACATTTCAAACCCTCCTTTTACGCACATCCCTCTATTGTGCATTTGTCCAAACATCACAACAGGCACACTCATAAAGCGGATTTATCTATTCCACTATAAAAATCAACACGATTCATAACAATGGTTTTAACTTTAAGCCAAAGGCTAAAACGACCTAAACGACAGGATTAAAATTCTAAATTATGAAAATAAAACAATAGATTGGCTCTTTAAATCTTTAAACTCACCATCAACATAGATATTCAAAAATTGTCCCAGATGGTTAATAGATTTGTCCTTTTTGAATTTTTGTGTGCGGAGATTTTTTGAAACTTAGCGTAATAAAAAAGCTACTAAAAAGTAGCTTCTGAGGGTTAAGCACTCAAACGATGCTTTATTTTCTTTTTAATCGCTTCAATCTGATGAAAGTCAGGAATAATATCATTTGCAGCATACATCAAACGGCTCACATCTTGACTAGGTATTTTATCTTTATCTTCTAAAATAACCATTGAATTAAATTCAACATTGTATTTCTCTAGATATTGGATAGTTATAATTGATAAACGTACAGACTCTTTATTGTTCGCTGCAAAAATAAACAAAGGGATATCCGCATCAATTTTATAATCTATCGCATAATCTTGAGCATTTTCCAAATTTGGAACAATGTAGTTTTCGTGAATCAAGTGCTTAGGAAGAATACTATGTAGTGCTTCTTTCAGTTGCTCTTTAAAGTTTGAGTTAACCCGATGATGCTTTAATAATGCTAAGTCACTGATTCGACTCATCAGCTTTGTAAAATCAAACAACCCAGTCATCAAATGATCTGCTGCAACTTCCATTAGTAGTTCACCATCATCATAAGTTGCACCAGCTTCTTTCACGTAAGAACTCAATAATTCAAACCGTGATCCTTTTAGCAAAGCATCAATATCATTCTCATAACTTAATCTCATTATAGTGCTTGCACCGTCGGAAAGAGACCAACCTCCAGAAGTTTCATTCAAATAAATGCTATAAGCATCCCCATCTCTATCATAGATAGGTAAAGATATGATGGCTCCATCTTTATATTCTTGAAAACCAATCTCTCGACAAAAGCTTTTGCAAAGTAGCTGCTTAATAGATTCATAGTTCATCAAACAATCCCCCCTGCGAAATGAGCTGTCCTAAATTAATGTTAATTATATTATAATCTTCTAAGATACATTGTATCGCTCCTGATAAATCTTTATATCTTTCAGTCGCAATAGCGTAGTCTTCAATTTTTCTTGCAACTTTCAGACAATCAGCATTTGCTTCATGAATGTGACATTGAAAGTCAAAGCGTTGACCATCTAATTTATTAACATGTACATGACTACTTCCATTGTATCTAGCTAAAGTAATGTCATTCTCGCTATCTTCAATTAGGCTTATACCACACGAAAAATTATTTTCATGTAATACAGCTTGTCTCATATATAATTTAAAATGATACTTATGATCTTCACTCATAAGTTCAACAGTAAATTGTTTTACTTTTAACTGAGTAGTCCACTTAGTTCTTAAAGGTTTTGTTAAAACTTTTCGAACCTTTTTTAAGTTGGCTATTTCATTATTAGAAATTTTACCCATTTATCTATCCTAGTAAAATCACATCGCGACACACCTTGTCGCTTATTTTAAATATTTAAAGATATTATGTTTAATATTTATTTATTGGTCAAATAAAAATCTTTTAACTCACGTGAAATTATATATTCAATAATTCTCATTTTATTTTCATTTTAAATTTATTAACTAAAAAAGGGATTATTTATTAAAAATAATCCCTTTTTCATCTAAGCCCAGTTTAAAGAAAGCTTAGAATCTCCAGTTATAGAATACGTCAATCGCACGCTCTAAGGACTGACTCGCTTCCAGATATAAACGACGGTTCATCTGATAACGCAAGGTCAACTTATTCACTGGGGTAAACACACCAATACCATAACGAATAAACAGATCTGGCGTAATATAGCCTGTCAGACTCACCTGCGTATCATCGCCCGTACCCTGTGCATCCAATGCTAAACCACTCAAACCAAAGGTTCGTCCAATCTGGTTGGTTAAGGCTCGCGTACCACCCAAGCCCATACTAATACCCGCTGCTGCAATGGTGTTATTCACGTCAGACTTGAAGCCTTCCGTATTACTTAAACCACTGTTACCTTCATTAATACGACCTGTCAGTAAGGCATTCAAGGCTTCTTGTTCAGACAAACCGGCATCGTTATAAATCTGAATATTCGGCACAGTCGCTGTACCCGTGACACGTACCCCGACCATGCTACCTTGAACCGGTTTATTGGCATCAATATCCAGTGTTGGGTTGGCCAATGGTCCATTGAAACGTGCAATTGCTCGGTTCAGATCAAGACTTTGGCCATAGGCTTCGATCTTCACTTTTTGACTGACACCAATCGCACCATTGGCACGCATTGCAGTTTCTAAACCACGTTGCGATAAGTGCAAACGACCGACCAATGGAATGGTACTTTCAAAACCTTGGAAAATAACTTGGTTGCCTAAAGTCACAGTCATATCGGCACGGATATCCCACGGTTTAGCCGCTTTTAACGTCGCCAGCAAGTCTTGGCCTTGTTGTACCACACGTACATCAGGTGATAAATTCACTACGGTTGCAGAACTTTCTGGCATCGAAATACGCGCACGTGGCACATCAATTTTCCCTTTCAGGCTTAAACGCTGCGCAAAAGGATAAACATCCAAGCTTAAATCAGGTTCTACAATCGCCGTGATCATTGGTGCTTGGCGTACCAATAAGTTGTCGCCTTTCAGGGTTAGATTTAAATGTGGGTCATTTTTCCAATCAAAATTACCCTTCAATCGTCCAACACCCTGACCACTATTAAATGCACCATCGATACTGGCAGATTGCTGACGGATCGAAGAATAAAGTTGGATATTGCTTAAATTGACAGGCAGGGAGATCATCGAAATGGCGCCATTTTTCAAGCGCATCTCACCGACAAACTCAGGTTGAGTCAAGGTTCCATTCATTTTACCCGCTAAGGCCAAAGTCCCTGACATTGAACGTACATCTTTAATAAATGGTTTAAACACTTTCAACTGCACATCATTAAATGCAACTTCACCACGCATTGGCATATTGGCTTGGTACGGATTCACAATCACATTGGCATAACCTGTACCAATGTCTGGTGTTTTCATATCGACACGTAATAACAAACCTTCGCTGATACTTTTTGCAATCAGACTCAATTCATCATAAGTGACTGTTGTAGCAGGATCTTGTGGATCATCCGCCGCCAATCCGATTTCACCTTTTTGGGTAACTAAACGCGCATCCAGTTTCGGATGAGTACCCTGAGCCCAAGATGCTTTGGCATAACCATTAAGCTGTCCAGTGACCGCCAAACCTTCAGGCATAAATGCGGTAAAATCTTTTAAATCCAGATTTTTGGTAATGAAGGAAAAACTGCCTTTTGCTTTACTCAAATGTGCAGGCTGATCCAGACATAACTGACTGCTCGAACTCTGCCAGCAATGCTGACCCACATAGAGTTCCTGTTGCGCCGTGGTATAGATAATCGGCGCACTTTGGTTTTGTACCAAACTGATATTACGTGAAGTAAAATTACCTTTTTGCAGTTGGCCTAACCAGTCGTTCTTCGGATTGAAACCGCCTGCCAGTTGTAGGTAGAAATTCGATTGACGGTTTTTACTCTCAACTTTCAACACATGTGCCTTGCGCGTTCCCGCCAAGTTTACTGTCGCTTGTTCAATTTCACGATTGCCATTACGCAAACGATCTACAGTTGCAGTCAATTGTGTTGGTGTCGTTTCAGAAGTCGGTAATTCACCTTGCACTTTTAATGAACGAATTGTCACCAGATCATTAAAGGCAAAATTATCAACCATCATATTCGCGGTTGCTTTCAGGCGTGGCTGCGACTGTACATTTAAACTGCCATAGGCACGACCACGTAAGCCTGGATAAAGCTCATATAAAGCAGGCGCATTCAACTTAATGCGTAAGTTTTGCGCATTGCCTGTGGCTTGCAACTGGTTCTGTGCATAGGCAAAAAATAAGTCATTGGCTTCGAATTGTTGTGGCAAGAAACCTTGTTGATTCGAATCAAGCAATAAACTCAGATTACCACGACCTCGAATCGGTTTATTATTTAGGAAGCCTGCAAGATTGAGCTGACGGATATCAATACGTTTCAGTTTATCCGACCAAACACCAAGTGTTTTAACTCGCCCAGAAACTTCACCTTTGACGCTTGATACAAAATATTGTGGTTTAAAACGTACCAGCGAGGCATCAATATCCCAACCTAATTTATCTTTGAGATTGACTGCACCAGTTGCGAAGATTTTGCCCGCAACCCCATCATGATTGAGTTCATTAATCTTGATGTAATCAGGCGTACCTGCAACCTTGATCTTTAAAACGCCATTACCTTGATTCAATGCATTCAGAGAACCATCATAGTCCACGGCAAAACTTTTAAAGCCGCCACCTGCTTTTTCATCATGGAAAATCAGCGCAGCCGAACTTTTACCTTTTAGGGCAATGGTTTCAGCTTTATTTTCTTGTGGTAACTGACCCGTTAAATCAATCTGTTCAAAACGAATGATTTGTTGATTTGGCTTGGCAAAACCAGTGGCTTTGATTTCACCATTTAATAAGTTAATTGGTGCAGCTGCAGCAATGCTTTGTGGATTAAAATTCTGTGCCTTGAGCTGAGCTTGCCATGAAAGCTGCTGCTTTTCGGTTGGTAACTTGACTTTGGCCTGACCCGACAAACTACCTTTTTCCGCTTCATAGCGGAAGTTTTCAACATCCAATAGATCGCCTTTTACATCTAAACGCGCATCGTATTTTCCTGTTGGCAATAACCCCTGTTCATGTGGACGAACTGTGGTTGTCAGGTAGATATCTTGCTGGCCTTCTTTTAAAGTCAGGTTGGTATGACCTTCTTCACTACTGAGCCAGCCAATATATGGCATGGCACGGTCAATCCCTTTCCATGACACATCCAGCAACATAGGCTGTGCTTTATTGTCTTTTTCTTCCGCTTGGTTCAGCTTAACCGCCCAAGTCTCAAACTTATCAAATGCAAGTTGCGCGTTCAGCACCAAACCTTTTTCCATTGAACCTGTAGCGTTCAGGTTAGCATCTAGGTTTGGCGGTAAGAAATCCTGTGCAATTTGCGGTACGGTTTTGTCTTTCGGGTCTAAACCTTCTAAACGGCCTTTCACATCCCAAGACACATGATCATGCCAGTTTACAAAACCCAGCAAGCTGACCACGCCCCCCATCAACTGACCATTAAACTCCCGAATATTCAATTGATGGGTTAAATCAGTATCCATCAATGCTGTATATTGCCCCTCTGGCACTTGCTCACCTTTGAGGTCGGTATCCAGCGTTAAAATCAGTTTTTGGATATCTCCATTGAATTTAGCAATACCATCTTTTGCAAACAGCTTTTGATCTTTGAGTAATGGCAAATGATAGTTTTTAAAGAACAATTCACCATTCATCGGCACATGTTCACGTACAGGATGCACAACTGCCCAACCTGTGAGTAAATCTGGAGTTCGAGTTGCCACACCCACTTTCAAGGTATCTAGAGAACCTCTGGCTGCAACTTTAATGACGTCGATATCCAGACTTTTAAGTGATGGAATAATCAGGTCTGCTTTAGCATTGATTGGATATTTCCCACTAAAATCCATCTCTCCCGTTGCATTTTGGACGGCTAAATACTCCATCTTCATGCGAGAGTCTTCGAACTTTAATTTGGTTTCTGACCATAAAGCATCTTTTAGATAAATATCGCTAAAATCGACTTTAGATGTTGCAGTTTGCAGTTCCAAATGATCGAGTTGGGCCTCATCGACTCGCAGTACAAAAGGAAGTTTGATCGGATCAAATCCAAACGGCTTCCCTGAGGGTGGTTTCTTATCGAGGATTTTTAGATTACGCACATCGGCATGACTAAGATGCACTTCTTTTTTAAGAATCGCGCGCCACCCCAAAGACACATCGGCACGGTCCAAAGAAACATCAATTCCTTCCAATCGTACCAACACATTTTTTAAAATAATACCTGAAAGCAGATTACCACTTTCATATTCGTATTTAATGGTTTTCTGGCTTTGAAGTACACGGTCTAATAGAAAACGGCTACCCTTATCCGTTGACATCATCACAACCAAAGAACTGACCAGTAATAAAAGAATGATCAGCACAATCAGCACAATATTTCGAACAATGCGCCGCCGTGGTCTTGGTTTTGTTGGTGGGGTAAGTTGCTGTTCTACTTCCGTCATAATCAACCCGAGAATGTTTTACCCTGATCAAACACAGGGCTAAAAAAGTTTTTAAAGCTGTGGACCAATAAAGAAATGTAATCGAATTGGATTGTTATCATTAGAAATACCCGATGCGATATCTAATCGAATTGGTCCAATTGGCGATCTCCAGCGGATACCAACACCCACACTATATTCTGTTGGGTTGCTAAATTGTTTGTCATACGCATTACCGAAGTCCGAGAACACCGCAGCACGCCAGCCATCTTTAAATTGATAATTATATTCTAAAGAGCCAACCCCTAAGGCTTGACCACCTATCTTATAGCCGTTTTCTTCAGGTGATAAGCTCTTATAGTCGAAACCACGTAAAGACTGATCACCACCCGTAAAGAAGCGCAAGTTATAAGGGACTTTATTAAAGTCATCGGTAAAAATATAACTTGCATCGCCACGACCGACAAATTGATGATTGTCGTTTTCACCCAATGAATAGATGAAGCGCCAACCAGCACTTACAATTGCCATATTGGCATCAGAGAGTAAAGACTCTGTTCCCAATTCCACTTTATAGGTTTGCTTAAAACCACGGGTTGGGTTTAAACGGGTATTACTGTTGGTTTTTGATGCTTCATAACCTAAGAGCAAAGATTCTTGCTCAGAATCAATTCCTGAAACTTTAAAAGCATCAGGTAACTCATCGACATTGACATCACCTTTTTTGGTGAGGCGGTCTAAACGATAACGCAAACCAAACGTATGTTGCCAATCGCCCAATGGATTTTTAATGACACGTTCACCACCCAGTACCGCAGATTCAACCAATAAGTTGACATCTGGACCAATATCATCACGGGTTTCACGTTCATAACCGCCGACAAGGTTGAAATAGTCATTCAATGGATGTTTATAGGGAATACTATAGCGACCATCAATCGATTGACGGATTTCTGAAACCTCGACGTTGGCATCGAAAGAATGTCCATATTTATTGACGATGGCACGGCGGTACTGAGTACGAATACGTGCACCCGTATCTGTCCCATAACCAATACCTGTTTCAAGGCTATTTAAACGATCAGCATTCAATGTCACCACAACAGGAATTTTGCGTTCTGCACGTGCTTGTTGTTCAAGTTTTTGACGTTCTTCATCGTCATCATCATGAGCCGGCGGCATAGGCATTGAACGCGCCAAAGCAGGTTGTGCAGGTTCAGCACCCGAGAACTGTGATTCATCGACCACGTCCTGTGTCACTTCTTGTGCCGAAGTGATTTTTGCACGAGCAAGATCTGCTTTCTGTTGACTGCTCATCAATTGTGATTCTTGCACACGTTGCTGATCAACCAAGGCCTGTAAGTCCGGTGGTAAATCCAACGGTGGCTGAATAGCATCTGGTTTGATGGTATCAACCAAGGTATAGTTAAAATAACGGCTGTTGGTTAAGTTGTTTGCCAAGACATTGACACGCCAGAAAGCATAATCATCATCCTCTTTCCAAGGGGCTAAACTGTCGAGAACCTTTTGGGTGAGCGGTAATGGCTTACTCGGATCACTCATCCGATACTCAACTTTCTTTAACTTATAACGCTCGCCCGTTTCATAATTTAAATTAATTTCAGCAGTTTTTTCTGGTTGAGTGATTTTGACATCATGCAATCGCCAAAATGCATCGAAATAACCATTATCCGAAGCCACCGTGGTAATTTTGGTTTTGGTTGCTTCATAAGCACCATGATTAAAAATATCACCAACATCTTGCTCTGGAATTAAGCGAATGACTTGAAATTGCGGCGTATTGGCGCCTGCACCGGTAAATTCAATATTTTGTTCTTTAATCTTTACGGGTTCATTCGGCACTACAATGACTTTCACTTTGCTTTCACTTTCTTTCACAAAGGTATAAGTGGCATTGTAATAACCTACTGCTTGCGCTGCCTGATTGGTCAAAGCACGTAATTGCGGTAAGGCAACATTAAAATCTTCAAAGGATTCTTGAGTGAAGCTAGATAGCTTGGCTTTGATATTCAGTGCCAAAATCGCAGGTGCACCCGTCACATCCGCAGAAATACGCGGAATTTTATCCGTACTGAGTAAATTATCTGGGCGGAAACGATTCACAATTCGCTTGAAGAACCCAACCTTTTCCTGCGGTTGATCAGACTTTGGTTGCAAATCAGCTAATGTTTTACCTGTTTCATTGGCTTCAACCACAATCTTACTGTCGGCTTGAATCTCCCCCATCAACTGGTCAATATTCAACGGTGCTTGTTTGATTTCCGTCAGTTCAGTCTGTGAGGCATCTGTGATGATAGGCTCAGGATTTCTTGCCGTGTTTTCGCGATACGCTTGTGCTTCGTTCTTCGCATCTTCTGCAACACGGAAGATTTCATTTGCCATACCTTGATCTACTGGGATTACAGGCAGATTTTCTAAATTTTCATCTAACTGAATCGGTTTCAATTCGTTAATTTGATTAGTGGATTGTTCTTGTTCTTTTAATGCGGCCAAACTGTCTTGCCCAGGCAATACTCCTTGATCTGCAAGATTGATTGCTGGCGCAGTCGGTGCTGATGCAGGAACTGCCGGTTCCATGGCTGGTTCGGTCTGCTCAAGCGCCTGATTTTCAGGCACAGTTAAATTTTGTTCTTGTGCATAAGCAACTGATATACAAGAACTAATTAAAAAACCACTACAAATAAGTTTAGGAAAACCCTGCATTTTAAAAATTAAATGCATAGAATGAACCAGTGTCGACTGTTTAAACTTCGTTTTAGATGGCATGTAAAACTCTAAATTTGTTTTTTAATTTATCGTTTTTGACGGGTGAAATAACTTCAAATCTTTGATTTTTCATCCAATCAGACCTAGGTATCATACATGCATTTCATCACATTTTTACAGTTCGTCACATTTTTTTATAAATCACAATGAAGTGAACACACGATGAAACAAGACGAGCACTTAATGACTTCGCGTCGGTTCGCCCCGATGTTTTTCACTCAGTTCTTTGGCGCACTTAATGATAATGTTTATAAGCAAGCGCTGCTGTTAGTTATTACCTATGGCTGGATTCAACAACAAAGTGCTCCCGTTAGTACCTTAAATAATCTAGCTGCTTTATTGTTTATTTTACCCTACTTCTTTTTTTCAGCAACTGCTGGCCAAATCGCGGATAAATACGAGCGCTCGCAACTGATTCGCTTCATTAAAATATTAGAAATCGTAATCATGTTGATTGGTACGGCTGGCTTCTTGCTCGGAAATTTATGGTTACTGCTATTCGCTTTATTTTTAATGGGCACTCACTCCACCTGTTTTGGTCCAATCAAATATGCAATTTTGCCTGAAATTTTAAAGCCGCAAGAGCTCATGTCAGGCAATGCCTTGTTTCAGTCAGGCACATCAATTGCGATTTTGCTGGGAATGATTCTCGGCGGCGCCGTGATTGCTTCTTCTGAGGGCAATCTGCTCTGGATCAGTGTCACCGTTGTGGCAATTGCTTGCTTAGGCTATTTGTGTAGTCGTTTTATCTTGCCACAGAAAGTCGCTGCACCCGATTTAAAAATTGACTGGAACTTTATTCGCACCAGTTTTCAAACCATTAAATATGCCAAAAGCATCCCTGTTGTATTTGTAATTTTGTTGGGTAACTCTTGGTATTGGTTCTATGGTGCAACCTATCTAACCCAGATTCCGCAACTGACTCAACAAAACCTGCATGCTTCTGAAAATGTAGTGAGCCTATTACTCACCTTTTTCTCGGTTGGTATTGGCGTCGGTTCCTTACTCTGTCGAAGAATTGGCGGCTCGGATATTAATATCAAGATGGTGCCTTATGGTGCAATGGGCTTAACTGTTTTTGCGCTATATCTGGCAGCAAGCCTTGCCTTTGTACCTGAGCGTACGGGTGAGTTACTCAGCTTAAAAGATATGTTTACGCTTGGTGCGGTCTATTACCATGTGATGCTGGCAGTGACTTTACTGGGCATTAGCGGTGGATTTTATATTGTGCCACTCTATGCCATGATGCAAGCCTATTCACCACGTTCACATCGAGCGCGTGTCGTCGCAGCAAATAATATTTTAAATGCTGTATTTATGGTCTCTTCCGCAGTTTTTTCAATTTTAATCTTAAGCATTTTAAAAATTGATATTAAAATCTTATTTACCATTACCGCTGTTTTAAGTGCAATTTTCTCATTTTGGTTATTAAAACGTCTAAAACCTTTATTGGAAAATGCGCCCAATACTTTAGAGGATTAATATATGCGTCATTACACAGGTCTCGATAAACTTATTAATTCTTTTGATCAAGCATTGCGTAGTTTGGTACCAGGCGCAACCAGTCCACAACGGAATAATCCTGCCAACGATGAACCTTCACAACTTTGTGTCAGTGATGCCCGTCATGTTGCAGGTTTGATGCGAGTTAATCATAGTGGTGAAGTCTGTGCTCAAGCGCTTTATCATGGTCAGGCACTCACTGCCAAATTGCCGCATGTCCGTGAAGAAATGCAGCAAGCTGCAATTGAAGAACAAGACCATTTGGCTTGGTGCGAAGATCGTTTAAAAGAATTAGATAGTCACACCAGTGTCTTAAATCCAATTTGGTATGGCCTGTCCTATGGTATGGGAGCAATTGCAGGGATTGCTGGCGACAAATACAGCTTAGGCTTTGTCGCAGAAACTGAACGTCAAGTCAGCCAACACCTACAGGAACATATTCAACAACTTCCTGCACATGATGAACGTTCACGTAAAATTCTGGTCCAGATGAATGAAGATGAATTGCATCACCGTGATACGGCCTTAGAAGCAGGTGGTGTGAACTTACCCGCGCCTGTGCGGATTACCATGACCGCCATTTCAAAGCTCATGACTAAAACCAGTTATTATCTTTAAGTTATCCAAGGGAATTATCGAAAGCTAATTCCCTTTTGATTTAGCTCATAGCATCAAAATTAACGAAACACAATTTTGCCTTTATCGGTCGAATAACGATCATTCCAAAAACTTTGTGATTGCTTGTCTAAATCGGTGAAAATAGTGTAATCGATTTTACCCTGCCTAAAACTTAATTGGTCACTCTTCTTCACCGCAATAACACGCGTGTCGTTGACCCAAACTCGCTGTTGCTGATCAATTTTAATCACAGCCAAAGCTGTGCCATCTGATCTTTCCGCAATCCACTGTGGTTGCTGCGTTGTTGTTGATGTACTCGGACTTGGTACCTCTACCGTTTGCTCGACAAAACCCGCCTTGCTATTTTCTTCTTTACTTTTGCTAATATCACAGCCTTGTGCTTCACTGACTTGGGTACAACCTGATTGTTCTAATTGTTGTCTATATTTGGCATCAATTGCATAGGCTGAGTTCATGCTGCCATAGAGGACAATCCCCAAGGCAATAAGTAACTTGGCTTGCATAAATAATTCCTTCATTATTCGCTTGTTATCTATTTAAACATCCCTGTATACAGGCGTATGTAACTCAAATGTGTTTCGTCACAAACAAAAAATCCATGGAGGCAAGCATGGATTTTTTTAATCGGATACTAAAACTGAAGGGTTTAATATAAACCATGTTCTGCCTTAAAGCGTTCTAGATTTCGAACCGCTTGATGATAACGTGACTGTACCCAGCTGCTATTGATGCGTAGATCATATAAACGTTTCTGATAATCCTCCCGAACTTTAGTTGAAAGGTCTTTTCGTTCTAACTCTTTTAAATAACGGTTCATATCATTTTGGGAGCGATTAAACTCCGAATCTGCTTGATAGTATTCATTAGCCACTTGATAGTAGCTGCGCAAGGATTCGCGTTTTTCGACTGGACAAACCCGAATATCACCACGACCTTCAAGCGCTTCGCTAAAGATATTTTCTGGGCGGCAGTAATAGCCCAAACCTTTTTGATAGCCTTGTTCATATAGCTTCTGATTGGGCACAATATTGGCTTTTTGACAGGAAGAATAGTATTTATCTAAACGGGATTCATGCCCATCCGAACCATCTTTTTCGCCTACATTGAACCAGTTTGCTGTTTTACATTGCTCGACACTCATGGTCGCGCAGCCCGAAAGTAAAACCGTTAAAGTTGCTAAAATTAAAATAAGTTTCATAAAAACTTCCTATTATTATAGTGTTACTTCATTAAAGTATTACATTGTAATGACAGGATAATGCATACTTTGAAGATAGGCTAAATCTGCGTGCTGCCATAAATCATATAGAGGAATTTTTACATCCAAAGCCAATGGTAACTTTTTTGGATTAAATTGCATATGTTCTAAAGTTTCACCCCACGCAATCACATCAATGTCCAAACTGATGTGATGTGATGGACGAACCCGACCAGATTGTGCTTCTAGTTTTTTAAGGATCTCAGTTACTTCATCAACATGAAGTTGACTTTTTAATAGACAAGCTGAATTCCAATAATCTGCCCCGATTCCATCCCGACATGGAATTTCATAAATCGGAGAAAATTCCACTGTGCCCAAACTGGAAATCTGCTCATAGGCAAAAGTGAAATTTTTTTGTTGTTGGACATTACTCGCCAGTGCGAGCGCAAAAATTGTTTCTGTTGCGTTCAAGGCGAATTCCTACTGCATTGGCTTGTGCAATGATGGCGGGTTTGCGAATGGTGATCGTGATTGATTCGATCGAGGGGAAAGTCGAAAATAGACATTCAAGCACCAATTGTGCGCCGTGCTCAATCAGTTTCGGTTTCGCCTCTTGTATAACTTGGGCTGCAAGCTCGCAGATTTGCGCATAGTTGAGTGTATCTTCCAGCTCATCCGAGTATGCAGCTTGTGATAGATCATTATGAATGGTGAGATCTAGC
>Ga0209958_1000402_pt1 | contig 89151 bp, 82 predicted proteins | sample ThiBio_inoc_plan_FD_183942 | JGI IMG/M metagenome (GOLD analysis project Ga0209958, IMG submission 183942) | Wastewater bioreactor microbial communities from Cape Town, South Africa - Thiocy_inoc_plan (SPAdes) | ecosystem: Engineered > Bioremediation > Thiocyanate > Unclassified | place: South...
TCAAATAACTTCTATAATTCGCAAAACTTAAGGCAACAAACCCATCCGTTTCGGGAGTGCAAAGGTAATAATCTTTATCCCTATTCTCCAAATATTTTTAAAGGTTTTTCTAAAAAAATTTCAAAACCTAAAAACAAACTCAAAACCCACACCTCTTCACCAATCCTAAACTACACGCTATACTCCCCTAGACACTCTCTCTCATTCATACTCCGTAACTGCTACTTCCCTCCTACTCCTTAAAAACTAACTCCACACAAAGGGAGCGCAAAGGTAAAAACTTTTTCTCCAAAAAACAAACTTTCTACTAATGTTTTTGTGGAAAAAAAGGGGAAATCAAGTGGAGATAAAGCATTAGATATCTGGTAGTCAATGAATTAAGATAATTAATTGCTTTAAAGCAAAAAGCTCCGAACAGCCATAGTTTATTTTACCACATTATGAACAAACTGCATTATTCTTTTTGTTTGAGCTTTTACCAAGGCGCAACCCAACAATTTGCCGGGATTTTAAATTCTTTACCTTATTTTTAGCTAAGAAAACCTGATATTATGTCCCTGAGAAACATTTTAGCCGCATTGCTTACAGCAAAAAGCGATACATCCCTACCGGAAGCAACGGAAACACCTTCCGGTAGATCCGGATCTTTAGGGAAGTCCGTCACCTACAGCCTGCTGTCCATCTGCCTGGTAGCCGCGATACTTTATACATTGCAAAGTATTTTAGTACCGATACTATTTGCCATTATCCTGGCCGCTACCCTGTTCCCGCTATGCAATATCCTGGAAAAATGGCGTTTCAGCAGAGCTCTGGCATCTTTAACGGCATTGGCGGTAGCGCTACTGGTGCTGGCAGGCTTCGGTTATCTGTTTGTAAGCCAGACCATTAATATAGGCAGGGACGCATCCGATATAGTAGATAAGATCCAGCAGGTGATCAGCAGAGGCGAGGTGTGGGCTAGTGAAACATTCGGGCTGTCCAGGACGGATATCGCAGCCAAGGTAAACGAACAGTTGAATAAGGCCACTCCGCAGCTTGGAACGGCTATCTCCGGCTTTTTTGGCTCCATAGGCAGCATTGTTTCCTTGGGTATCCTGGTTCCCCTGATGATCTTTTTCTTTCTCTATTACAGGGATTTTTTCAGGGAATTCTTTGTAAGAGCCTGCTATAGCTCTTCAAGGGAAAAAGTGGAGACCACGCTTTCCAGGATCTATACTGCTCTCAAGAATTACCTGGGCGGCATGATATCTGTTATGGGCATCGTAGCTGTTCTGAATGCGGGAGGATTGCTGATCATTGGCGTGGAGCATGCCTGGTTTTTCGGCATCCTGGCTTCTTTGCTGATGCTGCTGCCCTATATCGGCATCGCGATCGGTTCCGTATTACCCGCGCTGTTCGCCCTGGCTACCAAGGACAGCTATTGGTATGCCGTGGCCGTCATCGGCTGGTTCCAGGTAGTGCAGATACTGGAAGGGAATTTTATTACACCCAATATTGTGGGCGGAAAGATCAGCTTAAATCCCCTGGTATCTATCCTTTCCTTATTTTTCTTCAGCCTGCTGTTCGGCTTTGCCGGCATTATACTTGCATTGCCACTTATGGCCATTTTAAAGGTTATCTTTGATACTGTACCGGAGCTGCAGCCCTATGGATTCCTGCTCAGTGAACCCGGTAAAAAGTACCTGCTCACTGCAAGGCAACGAAAAAAACAGCCTGTGCAAGCGCTTAATCCGACCTCCCAAACAAGCCCGGAAAGCGCTTCCCGGGAAACTCCGGAGGAACCTGGGAACGATATAAAGTAAAAGGAAGAGCAATAAGGTCATCGTAAGCCCAGGGTACATTCAATTAGCTGACTATCTATATATAGGAAACAATGTCCGTTCGGAATGACCGGCACCCTCGTTCCTTTATAGCTAAAGCAGATCTGAGTCGCAGAAAGGAGATTGCTCAGCAAAGCGTAACCGTAATAAAAGGTTGTTGCCTGTAAGCAGATAGTCACCTTCAATTAAGCAGGGTCATCCATGCGTTCCAGTCCTTTGACTGCCGGCGCATTCAATAAACGGCCGTTGATATTGAACCTGGAACCATGGCAGGGACAGTCCCAGGATAGTTCCGCGCTGTTCCACCTGACTTCGCACCTGGCATGGGGACAGGTACTTTTCAGGAGATGAACTTTCCCTCCGTGCTCTTTATAGACTGCATAGGAATCGCCTTCGTATTTGACCACCTTACCTTCCCCCTCGGTGATTTCCGCCAGTGACATGACCTTTTCCATGGTGATCTTATCTTTTATAAAATCATGGATAACCGTCGCATTTTCTTTTACAAAGGCGGTAAAGCCGGCCACCGGCTTGAAGCGGCCCGGCCTGAACAGGGCTTCATACAAGCTCGTACCACTGATGATCAGATCGGATAGTATCCTGGCACTCAGGCTGCCAAATACCATACCGTTCCCCCGGAAGCCTGTGGCTGCATACACCCGGCCATCACTCCCCGGTAATATGCCTATAGACGGTAACCCGTCAGCCGGCTCATAATACTGGCTTGACCAGCTATACTCTACCCTGTCTATATCAAAGTATTGCCTGCAATAGTTCTCCAGGTTGGAAAAGCAGGCGCCTGTATCTTCTGCATGTCCTGTCTTATGATCTTCTCCGCCTGCGATAAGAAGCTCCCTTCCATCGATCACATGGCTGCGATAATAATGATAAGGATCTTCCAGGTCATAGCCCAGCTCTTTCGGATAATTGTTGCCCTTTAATGAAAATGCGATAGCATAACTGCGGTAGGGAGCTGTGGTAAAGTGCAGTATATTAATACCCGGCGGGATATGCGTCGCATAGACAGCATGCCGGGCTTTGACAGTTCCCATAGTCGTCTGCAGGTAAACAATATCCTCCTTTTCCTCGTGGCGCTCACACAGGCAACCTTCCACGATCCTCCCTCCTGCATTTTTAAAAATCCCGCATAGGCCCCTGATATATTTAATGGGATGAAATTGTGCCTGGTCCCTGATCTCCACCGCTTTCCGGAATGGAATCGGATAGGATATGTCTTGTATGTATTGCATCTCATGCCCTACCTTCGCAGCTCCTTCAACCATATCCGCGAGTGTCTGCTCCTGCTTTTCATTCAAAGCAAAAAGCTGTGCCGTCTTTTTTTCATAGTCACAGTCCAGGTTGTGCTCCAGCACGTTCCGCTCTATGATCTGCAGGGCTTCCTTACCTGCCCTGGCCAGGAGCCTGGCATTTTCCAGCCCGAACTTATCAATAGCTTCCTTATAGGTCGTATCAAAAAAATCATTCAGGTGCGCCGTAGTGCCGCCGGATGTACCAAAGCCAATATTATTGGCTTCCAGGATAATACATTTTTTCCCGCTACGCTGCAGCTCACAGGCGGTAGTGACCCCGGTAATGCCGCCGCCTATAACAGCTACGTCAAATATTTCTTCCGTAATAGCGTCAGCAGCAAACCGTTTGATTTCCTCTTGCCATATGCTTTTTCTGGCTCCGTCTCTAAACATACTTTTATTTTAGCTTCAATGATGATCTTAAAGAATGACTGCGATACTCCTGCACTCCTTACCCCTGCACAACTATTCATTTACGAAACATCCTGGGATTTCTGTGTTTGCGGTCGTGCCCGTTGGTTTTGACGATCTTATTATAAATACCCATTAGCAGAAACGGGCTCACCCATTGACCAAAGAACAGCGCAAGGTGTGATTTTTTCATGAGCTTCATAGATAAAGACAAGGATATGGCGCCTATAGCGGTCCAGAGAAAAACGTCGGACGGAACTCTTGAGGTCACTGCTTCTATATTTTTGGCTACAGGGCCTTCCTGCGGGGTGTTCTGATGTTTAGTATCCATAGTTTGAGAATTGATTAAGTGTTACGGAAATATTTAAAGAAGGTATTGCTAAAAACAAGCCAAAACAGGACAGGTCTGCTAATCAGCAGGTTACCCGATCGCAGCCACGCTATTTGTAGATTTTATTCCTCAATATGAGTAAGCGTCTATCTACAGCATCATTTTTATGCTATCAATATGAAAGGATCAGAACGCACGGGATGGTACTGCATTTCGCGAGAAAGAAGTGAATAAAAAAAAGAAGGCAGGTCCTTGCAGGTATAATGGCCCCCGGACATTTTCCGGGTGCGCCAAGGCTCAAAAAAGCAACCACCGGCTTTCACCGGTGGTTGTTCCATAACAAGGTCTCTATGCTTGCCATGTGTTTTTTTCCAATACAAGATTACTGTATTAGCGGAGAATGACAAAGACATTTAAAAGTACATTAGTAAACAATTAACTTGCGTTTATGTTTTACCTGGTGAAATGCGGGTAAAGGTCGTCGTAACTTCATACGGCTTTTATATCGCCGGTACCGGCGCCGCGGGATAATTTTAATTCATAAAAATCTTACAATTATGAAAAAGCACTTATTTCTTATTGCCATTGCCGGCATACTGACTGCCTGCAATAATGAAACTCCGGGAGAGCAACACATGGATAATACCGGAGCAACAACACAGCCCACCACCCATGATGCAGATGCGCTTTATGGAAAGGAATGGCACCTGCTATCCCTGAACGGTAAACCAATACAGTACGATACGACCTTTCCCAAGCAGGCATATATGATGTTCAACAATGACAAGAAGAGCGTTTCCGGCAATTTAGGCTGTAATGGATTCGGGGGTAATATAGTTTATTCCGGCAATAACGGGATCGCGATTTCCGACATCGTCTCTACACAGATGGCCTGTCCTAATTTAGATATTGAAAATGACTTCAGCGATGCCTTAAGGAGTGCCGCCAGCTATTCTATAGCGCAGCATATGCTTTCCCTTCATAATAACAAGGGAGAGGTTATCGCGCAACTGGAAACAAGGTAGCCTTCCTGGCAATACTCTCAGGCAGGCCTCTTCATTAACGGAAGCTGCCTGCCTGAATTTTATAATTGCCGCCAGGATCATTCTGCAGGAATATAGCCAAAAGGCGAATGAATTGTCAGGTTCGTAACGGCTTATATCTACCAGGTATTAAAGCCGGAACAGGCGGGTATGTAATACGTAGCCGCTGCTATGATCCTGTATCCAGTTGGTGCTGTCGTAATATGTATTTGCCGATGATATCGTATTCCATGTTCACGACCGACCCGGGCTGCAGGTATTGCAGGTTTGTATGCTCAAAGGTATAGGGGATGATCGCCACGGTCACGTGATTGCCTACGCAGTTGAATGCCGTCAGGCTTACGCCATTGATACATATGGAGCCTTTTTCGATGACCAGCGCCCGGTAGGCTGAAGGGTATTCAAATGTGTATTCCGTGCTGCCGTCCTTCGCTTCCAGGCCCACACATACTGCTGTACTGTCCACGTGCCCCTGCACGATATGCCCGTCCAGCCTGCTGCCCATGATCATAGCGCGCTCCAGGTTGATCACATCACCCGTGCGGTAGCCGGCAATATTGGTCTTCCGCACCGTTTCCGCAATAGCGGTCACCGTGTACTCGTCCCCGTCAATAGCTACTACTGTGAGGCAAATGCCGTTATGAGATACGGACTGGTCTATTTTAAGCTCTTTGGTAATCCCGGATGCTACGGTAAGATGAATATTATCCTGCTCTTTTCTGATCGCTGTGACAGTGCCTAAAGTCTCAATAATTCCCGTGAACATACTATTTGGGTTCTATAAGTGTAAAAATGCCGTTGTTATATTTATAAATATACAAGAACTGGTTCTCAAAATAGTTAATATGCCCGTTGTCGCCTTTTACCGCCTGTATCTCGTAAGGCGTATAGGGACTGTCGATATTATCATATTTTGAATACTGGAATCCCGTGCCGTATTTTTTCAGGATACTGCCATACCATACGATCAGCTCATATCCGCGGTAGACCATATCATTGGCCGGCTTATTATAGACCTCCTGGTAACGGGTGTTTATTTTTTTGACAAAGGCTGTATTATTATCAAAGTGGTACGGGGCGGTATAATAATAGGTTATATTGGGATTTGCATGACCTTTGATCATAGGGTTCAGGTATAATGTCGGCATACCGAACACCTCTACCTGGTAATTGGTGGGGATCCTTGTCAGCACTTTCAGTATTTCCGTGGTTTTCTGGGGATTCAGCTCATTCACAAAGATAACGGTAGGCTCATCCGGGCTCAGTTGCCGGGTAATGCTGCTGACGTCAAAAGGCGCAAAGCTCAGGTCATAGCTGACCACGTTCTTATCCCCGGATAATCCTTTCTTGATATCCTGGGTATTTTCCTTCGCTTTATCAAATATGATGATCTTCTTATTTTTGGGAAATACGGATTTGCTGTACCTGGTAAAGGCAGCGATATTGGTATTTAAGGTAGGCTGCACGATGTGGAAATATTCATTTTCCTCCACATTGCCGCTGAAGGGAGAAATAGCGGAAACAAAGTTGATCTGGTGCTCTCTGGCGAACCGGGCGATATCTTCCACCACCTTCCCGCTGGCGGGCGCTATGATCAGGTCGGCCTGCTTCAGCTCGCGGGAATAGGCAAAATTATCAAATGTCTGCATATTGGTCTGGTCAAACATATGCACCTGCACATCCAGCATTACCGGCTCATTATCCAGTTGTTCGAGCCCCAGCCTGATACCTTCGTAAAAGCTCATCAGGGGACGTCCCTTTTCAGTTTTCAACTGCGCTTCATCTACCGGAAGCACGATACTGATATTATAGCGTTCTTTTTTCTGGGAAGTATGGCGACCGCTGCTGTCGGTTTTCTTTTTCTGCGCGCTCAGGTCCGGATGAGTACAGGTTAATGCAGCAAGGGAAAATAATAAGAATAGATGTTTACTCATTGTATGCAGCGTTCTAAATGCTCTTTAGAGGAAAGGTTATTTAAAAAAAATATTACAGAAAAACTGGGAGCTCTGTGCCTGAAGCTCGCTGACAGCATTGTCGCTGAGCACCAGCACAGCCTTCTGGTATTGCTCCAGGTTGGGTATGGCGCCTATGATCCTGGCATAGACACTTTTATTATTCAGGGGATTGCTGACCTTGACAATGGTACCTTTGGCCAGCGTATTGTGAAAGGCATAATATACGCCCGGCTTCAGCGCGCTGTTGGCGGCATAGAATACGACCAGGCCGTTCTCCTGCTGCTCCTCAGCCGTTCCGGAATGGTATAATGACTGGAATTCGGGCACGGGTTCTGCAGGTGCCATGTCCTGCGGCAGCGCTTCATCCTTTATGGTTTTATTCCTTAACACATCCGAAGTATTGGATTGGGGCGTGTATTTCACCCATCCGAGGATCAGCTCCTGCCCGTTCCTGATATTGGGCGTAGGCAGGTCATTCCAGGTCTGCAGCATGCTCTGCCGCACATTCATCCTGCGCGACAGGATGATCAGGGTCTCATTATTGGTCACCTTATAATATAGCGGCTGGCTGCTGCCGGCTACCGGCGCTTCCAGGTAATTGACCTTGGTAACGGGGATATATACTACATCCCCGTTGCTAAAGCCTTTTTTATAGAGTGTATTATTAACATTGGCGATATCCGCCAGCGCTATGTGATACATCCTGCTTAAAGAAAATATGGTCTGATTATTAGTAATGGTATGCGCGATAAAAGGTTTCTGGTTGATAGTGGTCACCCATATCTTATCCTGGGCCCATACCGGGACCTGAAGCAGGAGCAGCAGTATTACCAATAATTTCTTCATTTGTCGGATTTTGGTTATTTAATAGGTTCCTGTAAGGCCAGCCTGGACGAACGCGACACGGATGTATTGTCCCCGCTTAATACGTTACCTGCAGTATCAACAAGCGACAGGGTCACTTTCAGCTCTCCCATGGGCGCATATTTGATAAACATAGGCTGCCAGCTATCCAGATTGAATTCCTGCTGGTTGATCTGTACCTTTACTTTCAGGTTCTGGTTGGTCAGGTTGGTATTCCATAAGTAGAAATCCAGCAGCAGGTTATCCGTATTCTCTTTGCCTACATAATCGCCTTTGGGCCTGCTGTAGAATATCATCGGTGTCTGGGGGATCTCCAGGTTCTCTATCTTACCGGATTTACCTACTTTAAAGTGAAGCAGCTGTGCCGCCGGCTTATGCTTCAGCGATTCGTGGTAAGAACGGGATAAAAAAGACATTACATACTGCGGCTGATCCAGTGGTATGGTAAAGGTATGGGTAGGCTCATATAAGGCGGTATAAGGCCCGTTATTAAGTATAAAGTGGATATGCTGGCCGTCTTTGGAATTATTGCATCCTTTGGTGGCAGCATCCGGGGTTTGCGATTTGAGCTCGTAATTACCCACCTTATAGTCTATGGTGATCTTTGCGGAATCCGTACCCTGAAGCTCTGCCTTGATGTCGGCAATGCTCAGGGAAGCATTATCAAACGCAGGACTGGGATTGTCAAACGGGGAAAGACTTATTTCTTTGGAATCCGGAGTAGTGGCAACGGTATTATCGGGCGTCTGGGTATCATTACAGGAATTGAATGCAACCAGCCCGGAAAGAAGACCACCGACTACTAATAATTTTGAGTTCATAAAATGTAGTTTTTCTGTTTTAACCAAAAAATTCAAAAAAAGTTTTAATACCACAAGGTAATAAATAATGGTGTAAAATTAACAAAATATGTGCAACGGGCTTAAAATACGGATCAAACATTATTATTGATAGCATTTATTAAATAAACCGATTAACTTTGGTCTTCAAAAAATAAGATGAATATGATATATTCGATGACCGGCTATGGCAAGGCAGAAGGTATAATGAATGACAAGCAGATAACGGTGGAGCTTAAATCGCTGAACGGTAAGCAGTTTGAGATCGTCAACAGGCTCAACCCCTTATTAAAGCGGTATGAGCCGGATATCAGGAACCTCCTCCAGCAAAAGCTGATAAGAGGCTCCCTGGACGTGTCTATCATCGTAAAGCAGGAAGGCGGCTCCTCCAGGCCCGTGACGGTAAATGCCGACCTGGCCAAATATTATTACAACATCATACACCAGATAGGCAGGGACCTGAATATCCCCACCGAGCGGGACCCGGTACAGTTGCTGAGCACCATCATGAGAATGCCCGAAGTGGTCAGCTCCGATGCGGAAGGCGTGGATGAAAAAGAATGGGAGGTCATCACGCAACTGCTGGAAACGGCGGCATCCCGGCTGTCAGAGCACCGGCAGGCAGAAGGCAAAGGACTGGGTGAAGACCTGGTACAGCGCATCCGGAATATAGAGGAAGGCCTGGAAAAAGTGCTTCCTTTCGAGCAGGGAAGAACGGAAAAGATAAGAAACCGTATCCTCCAGAACCTGGAAGAATGGGTGGGAAAAGATAAGGTGGACGAGAACCGGCTGGAGCAGGAGATGGTGTACTATATAGAGAAGAATGACATTTCCGAAGAGAAGCAAAGACTGAGCTCGCACTGCCGGTACTTTTACGATCTTTTGCAGCAGGATAATACCGAGGGTATCGGTAAAAAGCTTGGCTTTGTACTGCAGGAGATCGGCAGGGAAATCAATACCCTGGGCTCCAAGGCCAATGATGCCGGCATCCAGAAAATAGTGGTGAATATGAAAGATGAGCTGGAAAAAGCCAAAGAACAATCCTTAAACGTACTTTAATAATGAAACAGACATTATTTATAGTTTTTCTTTCCTGCCTGGTATGGGCCGGTTGTACAACCTCCGACGAATATCAGAAGCAGGTAGCGCTCCCTAACGGCGGCTGGGACAGCGGTTTCAAGCCGGAGTTTGAAATGCAGATTACGGATACCCAGGCGCTCTATGATGTGTATATCCTGCTGAGAAACGACGATTCGTATAACTTTTCCAACCTGTGGGTCAAGCTGCATATTCTCCCGCCGGGCGATTCCGTCTATAAGATCTATGACCGGGTGGAACTTCCTTTATCGGATGCCAAAGGGTACTGGCTGGGCCGGAATTTTGGCGACACCTGGGAGCAGAAAGTGGAGATTGCGGCCAATGACAGCACGATGTTCAACAGGCCCGGCACCTATAAGATCAGGTTCGAGCATATTATGCGTACAGACCCCTTGTATGGCATCCTTAACATAGGGTTGAACATTAAACGGAAATCATAACCGTGCTCCCAACAGGAGCTGCTGAGCCGCCTGATCTTCAGAGAAAAAAGTAAGGAGAAAATTTTGCAGTAATATATTAATCCTCTATTTTTGCACACACAAAAAAAGTGCCGGTTCCGTAGCTCAGTTGGATAGAGCAACAGCCTTCTAAGCTGTGGGTCATTGGTTCGAATCCAATCGGAATCACCAGATGAAGGAAAACATCTCTAAAAAATACCCGGATCGATTCCGTAGCTCAGTTGGTAGAGCAATACACTTTTAATGTATGGGCCCTGGGTTCGAGTCCCAGCGGGATCACAAAGCCACTCTTTCAGGGTGGCTTTTTTCGTTCAAAACCGGCTACAATCAACGTTTTCAGAAAAAAAGCATAACAAACAATACAAAGGAATACAAGCTAAAAGGTGCCTCTTTCGGGTACCTTTTTTATTGGGTATTTTTGGTACCCTTGGTTAAGGTTTAGGTTAACCCGAGGGTTTGTGTTGTAGGGTTTTAGGCATTGTTCACCTGAAAATTGTGTGTTATGAAGGTTAATGAAAAACTTTCCATGCTCTTAATGCTGGAAAAATCAAAAGGTTCCAAAGACGGTAAAGTTCCCATTAAGGTAAGGCTTACCATAGACTCCAAAAGAGCCGAGCTTTCCCTCGGTATGAAGATTGCCCCCGACAAATGGAACCAGGACGCAGGTATAGCGGTCGGCAATTCCACCGAAGCAAGACAGATCAATACGGCTATTTACAGGCTTAGGGATACGTTGATTAGGCATTATGATGTCCTTTCGACGCAACATGAGTACGTAAGCGCCGCAATGGTCAAAGAAGCCTATAAAGGTGTCAAACCAAAAGAAAGTAAAATGCTTTCCGAAACCATCGACTTTATGATCGAAAAGATGGATAGGAAAGTGAAGAAAGGAAAACTTGCAAAATCCACGTTGTCAAAATGGAAAACAACAAAAAAGAAGTTAACTGAATTTCTTGCTTTTGAGTACAAGCTACAAGACATTGCTCTGGATAAAATCGTGTACGCATTTGCCGAAGATTTTGCAGACTTCCTGATGTTAGAGCAGGGACTGGTTAATAATTCAGCTATGAAGTACGTAAAAAACGCTAAAAAAGTACTTCGTACAGCGGTGGATAGAGTCTAGTTTGACAAAAAACCGATTGCGGCCTATCAGTGTCCTTACTTCAACCCTGACCGTGACATTTTGGACGAAGAAGAAATCATGATACTTTACAATAAGCATATCTCTGTGCCACGTTTGGCGGAGATACGCGATGCTTATCTTTTCATGTGCTTCACGGGTTATGCCTACAAAGATACTTCGCTGCTTAGCCCTGACCATGTGACCAAATACTTTGACGGTGAGGATTGGATCATGAAGAATAGGGAAAAAACATGGTGCCGTGAAAATGTGCCTTTGCTGCCTATTGCAAAAGAAATCATCGACCGATACAAAAATCATCCCCTTTGCGTAGCCAACGGCACACTGCTCCCCATTAAGAGCAATCAGAAATTCAACGCTTACCTAAAGGAAATAGCCGAAATATGTGGTATAAATAAAAATTTAACAACCCATACCGCCCGCCATACCTTTGCCACTACGGTAACCCTTGCCAACGGTGTACCTTTGGAAACAGTCAGCGCATTGCTCGGTCATAAGTCCATCCGCACTACACAGATTTACGCTAAGATAGTAGCGAAGAAAATCAGCGAGGATATGAAGGAATTGAAGAAAGCCCTTCAACTGAAAATGCCTGGCTCCATGATGGAAGCCAAAGCAGCAGCCTAAGGAAAGGCATCATACCGTTGTTGAAAAAGGAAACGCATCAAACCGTTTCCTTTTTTTATCTCCCGTTGCGGTCGTATTGCCCGGCTGCATGTCCCCACATCCACATGAGGCCCTTAAATAAATATAGTACCTACCACCGTAGTAGCAAAAAAATAATCCGGCACATTTTAATTTCGTCGGAAAGCGCAACAAACACCGCTAAACGGCTACAAACGGGTTATTTAGAATTTAAACAATCATTTGAAATCCATAGCCAAACGGGTAATTTTGTATCGGAAGTGCCGGAGCGTGCAGAGGTTAGTGTGATGGTTGGATAAGGTACTTTATTCCTCTCCCTTTATGCAGGAGTACTATACTGCCTGCGCCGCTCCTGTTGTTTCCCGGATAATGTGTGATGTGTGAATTTTTAAAGTGTAGGGAAGATGAGAAATCCGTCGGAGAACAGGTCGAGAATGACCAAAGACCAGATCGTGACCGTAGAAGATCTGGAACAATTCAAAAAAGAGCTTATTGAGCTATTCAAAGGGCTTATAAAAGAGCAATCCAAACCCGTAACAAAGCAATGGTTGAAATCCCACGAGGCGCGAAAGCTGCTGGATATATCAGCCGGTAAACTGTTGACCCTTCGTATCAATGGCATATTATCTTATACCCGCATCGGTGGTGTTATTTATTACAGTGTGGATGATATTAATAAAATGTTTGAAGATCAAAAGCGCCTGAAATGAAAAGACAGAACGACCAGTTAAGGCAGGCCGCTGACAATACCCGGCAGGGTTTGGGTAGCCAGGTACCGCCCCGATTTATTTACGTTGAGATATATTTCATTCAGAAAGGCTGCACAGCCGAAGATGCAGCCATTTTCTTCAACCATTTTCAGGGCCTGCGATGGCAGAACCCCAATGGCACACCTGTAGCCAACTGGAAGACCTTAGCCTGTGATTGGATTTGGACAATGAAGTATGACAAGAGATAAAAGCATCGCTGCTATATGGAAAGACTAACCTGCGCCCGGGCGAGGCACATTGACATGGTGGACTATCTGGCATCCCTGGGACATTTCCCCGATCCCAGGCGAAGCCGCAACCCTGACTATTGGTATAAGTCCCCTTTGCGGAATGAAAAGACACCCTCTTTTAAGGTCAATAGAAAATTGAACGTATGGTACGATCATGGCACGGGCGAAGGAGGCAACCTGATTGACTTTGGCATCCGTTACCACAGGTGTACGGTAGCCGAGCTGTTACAGATATTGGAAATTTACAGCCCGTCACTTTCTTTTCATGAGCCACTCCGAAAAGAACCGCAAAAGCCACCCACCCCGGGCAGCTCCATTGCGGGTGAAAAGAAAAAGAACGATCCCAGCCGTATAATGGTCGTAGCGGCCCGTCCTTTGGCAGATAAGGCCCTTTGGTCCTATTTGGCAGGCCGTAGCATTCCCGAACAAATAGCGCAGAAATACTGCGTAGAAATAGACTTTACACTGTACGGAAGACTGCACACCGTTATAGGCTTCAGAAATGATGTAGGAGGATATGAACTTCGCTCCCGATTTTTCAAAGGAGCATCCGCACCCAAAGGCGTTACCCATATCACAGGTGATACCCCACAGCCAGGCATAAATGTACTCGAAGGCTTCACCGATTTTTTGTCCCTGCTCACACTTCAGGGCGGCAACCAGGAGCCAATGGATTACCTGATATTGAACTCCCTTAGTTTCGGGAACAAAAGTATAGACTTGCTTAAATCCTACAAAGCTATTTTTCTTTTCCTGGATAGGGATGCCGCAGGCATCAAAACTGCTCAATCGCTCAAAGAAAAACTACCGCAGGCCCGGGACGCCTCTATACTGTACAGAGACCATGAAGACCTCAACGATTACCTCACTCAAAAGCCAGCGATCAGGCCACCCGGACAGGCAGAAAACCAACCCGGGAAGAAGCGAAGGCCCAGACTGTGAAGACAGCAGTACGCCGTAGCCGTCCTGACGGAGCAAGTTAATGTTTTTGCGATACAAAAACCAACTTGCCCCCGTGACCGACGGGGGGACTTTTGCTCCCGTTGGTCGCAAAAGATAAGAGAACGATTTTTAAAAAATGTGTGATATGGACAATGTGAAAGGGCCTGAAAGAACGGCCAAATCTAACAAGGGAGGAAGACCCCTGAAGGTCATCAGACGGAGCGAAATCCTCGTCGTAAGGCTGACCGTATCCGAACGCCTGAACATCCAGAGCAAAGCCCGGAAGGCAGGCATAACCGCCAGCGAATGGTTCCGCCAGGCCGCCAAGGATGCAAGGATAGTACCCAGGATCACCCCCGAACAGGCAAGCCACCTTCGGGCAATGACCGGGATAGCCAACAATCTCAATCAACTGACCAAGCTGGCGCACCAGGTAGGACTGCTGTCATTGTTAAAGGACATTCGCCGGATACTCGGAGAACTTGACAGGCTGATTAAAAACCTGTTCGGGGATGATAGGTAAACCCATCACGGGCAAGAACTTTGGCGGTTGCGTCCGATACCTGGTCAACAGGCCCGAAGCCTATATACTGGAGGCCGAAGGCGTCCGCATACAGAGTGCCCGCAGTATCACGCAGGACTTTGATATGCAGCGCAAGATGAACCCCGGTCTGGGCAAGGCCGTAGGACATACCATCCTGAGCTGGAGCGTCGAAGACAGTGCCAGGCTCACCGACACGAGCATGGCCACAGTAGCACGGGAGTATATGGAGATGATGGGCATCCGTGACACGCAGTACCTGGTCGTGAGGCACACGGACAGGGCGCACCCGCACCTGCATATCGTGTACAATCGGGTGGACAATCACGGCCGTACCATCACCGACCGCAACGATTACAGGCGCAATGTAAAGGCTTGCAAAGACCTCACATTGAAGTACGGCTATCACATAGCCGGCGGCAAAGAAGCCGTCAACCGCCAAAGGCTAAAGGGAGCCGACAAGCTGAAATACATCATCCATGATGCGATCAGACAGGCATTGAAAACCTGTAAGAACTGGCAGGAACTCGAACACGAATTGCAGCAGCACGGTATCACGATCCATTACAAATACAAGAGCAATTCAGATGAAATCCAGGTCATTTCTTTTGAGAAAGACGGGGTGAAATTCAAAGGATCGGCCATAGACCGAAGCATGGCATTTGTGGGTATAGACAAGGCCCTTAGCCGCAGTTCAGCGCTCCAAATACCCAGGACAGCACCGACACATGAGGGGCCGCTGCGCCGTCTGCCGGACACATCGCAGCCGGGCGGAGAGTCTGGGACAAGCCATCCGCACACAGGCAGGGACATACTGGAGACACTGCTCGACAGCAGGCCGGACAGCGCCCATGATGACCCCTTCGGACAGGCCCTGAAGAGGAAGAAAAAGAAACGTAAACGCAAATTATAAAATCAGAAAAAAATGGAAACAAAAGAACTGGCACAGGCATTCAACGACCAGACAGAAGCAGTCGCAAACCTGCTTTCAAAATACGAATTGAGTGAGACAGAGCGGATCGAAACGGCCCGGCACCTGGAAAGACTGCGTGCAGACTTATCCAGGACGCAGGACAGATTATCCGGGTCCGCTACCGCACTGGACACGGCCGTCAGCAGCCTGCCCGCGCAGATAGAGGTCAGGTTGAAGCACCGTTTTGAAGGACGGACAAGGATTTTCGGAGCCGTTTTTCTGGCAGCGATGATCGTCATGGCACTGACTACCGGAGCATGGATAGCAGCCCGCAGCGAAAATGCACAGCTACGTGAGAGCGATCTCAAATACCGCTATCACAGGCTCACCGATCCCGATGCAACCATCCGGTCCGACACGGTGTACACCAGAGACCCGGACGGTTTTCACAGGATGGTAGTACAGATGGAGGCGCAGAACCGGGCATTGGAAGCGGCCGAAAGAAACGCCCGCCAAAAGGAGAAAGAGGCTTACAAAGCCAGGGAAAAACTTGAAAGCCTGAAACGCAAAACACCATAAATACAATAGCCATATATTTATTGATATTTCTTTCGTAAATATCAGCAAGGCCCCCATAAAATATGGGGGCCTTGTTATTTTATCAAACGGAACGACAATATTATTTTTTCTTACCTTTCTTTGGCACTGCCACGGCTTCTTTCAGAGCCTTTCCGGCAGAGAATTTCGGTAATTTCTTAGCGGCGATTTTCAGTGCTTCGCCTGTCTGCGGATTACGACCAGTTCTGGCAGACCGCTCGCTAACGGAAAACGTACCAAAACCAATAAGTGTAACTGCATCACCGGAAGCCAATGTGTTAGTAATAGCGCCGGTTACACTGTTGATAGCCTGTTCGGCCTGTGCCTTTGTCAACCCGGTATCACCGGCGACATGAGCGATAAGTTCTGCTTTGTTCATGACTTTAGATTTTTTATAAGCGTAAACATACATAAACTCTTTAATAAAAAGAACAAGCAGCTATCATTAAGGGGCTTCAGATGAAGCTAATCCTGTATTTTACGGATTTCCCACGGTAAATTTGCTGATGGAGCGCCGATCCTTCGTACTGACTTCCAAAACGTACAATCCGGCATTTAAGGCAGAAACATCCATAGGTAGAGTTTCCATTCCATAGCCGACAATTTCATTGACCAGGACCGTTTTACCCGTTATGTCAGTGATCCTTACTGTGGCCTTTTCCTTTCCCTTAAATTCAAAATCAAAATTTAATGTTCCTGCACAGGCAGGATTGGGATACAGCTTTAATGAATATGTACAGCCATTTATTTCACTGATATTAACAGGGTCAATCTCGATGACAACATAACTGGAATTGTTGGAATCTGCCGGGTCATCGTAATCGTCTGCTTCGACCCAATTACTGGAAACATTGCCCGACCCGAAACCCATTGACTTAACGAAAATAACATAGATTCCCCCCGTAACATTATCCCTGAAAGTCATTGACGGATCTCCAGGTTCATACGGGACCCTATATACATCGAACATATCCCTTATTCTTCTTGTTCGCGTATGAAAAGTCATTTCTTCATCTACTCCCAATAGGAAACTGTCCTGGGGAACGATCACATGCTGTTGGTTAAAAAAAGTACTATCCAAAGAGGTATAGATACCGATAGAAGTAAGCGTGTCCGTTAGGAGATCAATAGGATCAGGACCGTTGTTTTTCAGCGTATAGCTGATGGTGATATCATCCCCAAGTTGAAATCTCGTGTTTGCTGGCGGACTTGTGATCTCGACAGAAACATCTGCGACAGTCTGGGCATTTGCCGTGAGACCGACCATTAATAACAAGATTAGACTGGTAAAAAGTTGTTTCATAAACATAGATTAAATAAGTGAAGAATATATATCAGACGTAATATGATACGTATTCCTTTGGTTTTTTCTTAAGATGTTCGGCCATAGGCTAAGGCGAAGCAGGCTTTTGATTAATTCGGCGTTTTATACTTGCGACTTAAAAATCTTATTAGGGATGCCCGAAAAGCAACGGGAAGGTTATACCCTTCATAAAAATCGCGGGACGTTCGTATAATGAGATCAGCGAACGCTTAGGTATATCTCACAGCACCATCAATATCCATAGAGCGAACCAATACATAATAGCTCAAATATTGGATAAGCCTCTGGATTGGGAATTGGGGAACTCTGAATACTGCCTTTCCGTATAATTGAATGTTCATCTGCAAATTGCCTTTGGTTTATGCTCTAACCAAAATAATAGTTATGAAAACCTACTGCGAAAAAATTATACGAACGACGATTTGACTATCTGAATAACCTTGCGAACAATGGGTGTTCTTACGACCACAGTTACGGGGAAATTAAAAACAGCCCCCTATAGCTCCGATTTCCAGAACCTGGCCGATCCTACCGGGGCGCCGTTGCGTATGACTAATAGTATAAACAGTCCGTTAGGTAAATCAGCAACATCCAGTTGGGGTTGGAAAGGGGTGTGTATCAATACCTGTCCGGTGCTGTTCAGGACGGTGATCTCCGCGTCGGGGTCAAGGACGCCGGTGATATGCAATACCTTGTCGGCGGGATTGGGATAAAGTTGAATGTCTGGTAGGATTTCCTCCCGCACACCGAGCTGTATATCTGCGCACGGAGTGTTGCCATATATGTTCCACCAGGTATTTGGCCCGCCGGTTGTACCTCCCCAGATACCTTCACTTAAATTGGTAACGCTGCCGGAATACTGGTTCCAGAAGCAGACAGTACGCCAGATGTCATTTTCAAAAAAGTGATAGTCCCCGATTACAGGCCCGGTATCAAAGCCTTTCAGGAAACTAAACCTGGGTTTTTTTAGATTATAATAGTTCGTGTCAATGTACGAATTTGAAAAGCCTAAATCAAATATGTAATACCTGACACTATCCGGGAGGTTGGTGATCCTGTTGATAAAGGTATCGTACCCGACCGCTGTGGTGACCAGGTAAATGGTATCTGGAACCCCAAAAATATGAGACAGGAATCCATAATAATTAAGTGTATCACCGATATCCAGGTCATCTTTCATATAGATGATTTCGTCAGAAATTGTATCGCATTTTTTAATAAAGATCGTCCCGGTGAGGGTATCTTCCCGGAAACAATATGGACCTTGCCAGCTAAAATCAAAGCCATAAGCATGATAGTATGCGTTGATAACCGTATATTCCAGTTCATTATAAACAGCAGGTGTATCAAGGACAGCCCACCGGCTATGGTTATGATGCCGTCCGGCCATACCATCCTGATAATCCAACGCCATCAGCCACTGGTTGGTGGTATCAAGCAGCGGAGCTTTTTGTGCGGATACAGGCACATATGTGAAAAGCAAAACGATAAAATGGAGTAAGTGTTTTTTCATAGTCAGTATAATATTGCCGGGTTGAACAATACTTATACAGACGAAACCACTCCTGCAAACATTGGGGGGACTCACTATTTTTTTAAACAGGCTAACAGCGACAGTGCGTCCTTTGGCGCTGTTGCTTAGCGGTTCAGTAGTGCTTCAAGACGTTGGATCAGCCCTTCTTTCTCTTGCAGCATCCTTTCGTAAAGGGCTGTCTTTTCCTCATACAGCTCTATGATTTTTTCCATAGGGTTAAACTGGTTCTGAACAGCGTGATCGTGGAAATTATTATTGATATTATGAATGGCTTTATCCTCATCAAAATTGGTGATGACTTCGACAGGTATGTTGAGTATAGCCGATATTTGTTCCAGGACCGGCAAGTCTATTTGTTCTTTTTGTTCCAATACAGATATTCTTTTCTGGTTCCAGCCCAATTCGGATGCCAGGGTTTCCTGTTTGATACCAAGCATTTCCCGCAGCTTTTTGATATTACGCCCTTGATGAACCATAGCTTCCATAGGATATATTTAGAAATTTGGAATAGTAATGTAAAAAAGTAAAGTTAGGATAATTTATCCGGTAAAATACACCATAGAAGGTATAAAATATACCCTCGTATGGTATAAAATATACCCTGAAAAGGTATAAAATATCCCTTTAGAAACTTGAATATACCCAAAGTTAGGTGTTGTTTTGCGCTGACAGATACAGATTATTTTTAATACTAAATAGTATAAATATGACAGCCTGCCGATAGAAAGTCACCCTTTCGTTAGCAGTTCGTTAAGATAGTGCCATTAAGATATTGATAACAAAAAAGCAGTATTTTTGCCACCCCAATTATAAATTTTTTCTATTTATTTATGAAAAGCTCTTTATTCCCTACGGGCATACTGGCCCTGTCCTGCCTTACTGTTACAGCCCGGACCGTACCAACCAAAGACACGGTTATTGTCTTGGAAAGCGCCAGCGTTACCGCTTTTAAGGTTCCGCTCCGCCCGGACCAGTCTCCCTACAAAATCACCACGGTAGATAATAAAACCATTCGGACGAGTTCCAGTGCGAACAATGCGTACCTGTTGAGGGATGCCGGAAATGTATTCGTGCAGCAGAGCCAGTTAGGTGGCGGCAGCCCTGTGATCCGGGGCTTTGAAGCCAGCCGTATCCTGCTCGTGGTGGATGGCGTCAGAATGAACAACGCCATCTACCGGACAGGCCACCTGCAGAACATCATCACCGTTGACAAGAATGTGATTGACAATATACAGATCATCCACGGGGCCAATTCCACGCTATACGGTACGGACGCCCTGGGCGGTATCATAGATATACAGACAGAAAATCCGTTACAGGCTGTCAAAACGGGCAGCCCCTTTAAAGCATCCCTGGGTACGCAGTACAATGCTGCTTTCAACAGCATCAACAGCTATGCGAAGTTCAACTATGGAAATCAGAAGCTGGCCGGACTGACCATCGTATCCTTCAATAAGTTAGGCGATCTGATACAGGGCAGCCAGTATAAAAATGCAGAAACGGAAAACTGGAAACGCACCCAGTATATCGAACGTGTCAACAATGAAGATGTTATCCGGGATAACAGCAATCACAATAAACAGATATACAGTGCTTACAATCAATTCGATCTGTTGCAGAAGCTGGCCTGGAAACAGAATGTAACAACCACCCATTCCCTGAACTTCCAGTACAGCACCACGAACGATATACCCCGTTATGACCGTCTGACGGACAGGAGAAACGGGCAGCTCCGCTGGGCCGAGTGGTATTACGGTCCGCAGAAAAGGTTATTGGGTATTTACAAATTTGAAAAAGATTTAAGCGGCTTCTTCAATAAATTCACGGCGAACCTCAACTATCAGCATATCGAAGAATCGCGTTTTCAACGGCCCTTCCAGAATGTCAAACGTCAGTCCAGGATAGAGGCGCTGAATATATATGGTTACAATGTTGACCTGGTAAAGCATATCAATTACAACCATAAATTCCAGGTCGGAACCGACGGGCAGCTGAATTTCCTGAACTCCACAGCCTATTACCAGAATATCGAAACCGGAGAGCGGGATTACAACCTGGACAGCCGTTACCCGGACGGTGACAACAGGATGTACTATTTTGGCGTTTACGGGCAGTATTTCCATACCAATAAACAGGATAAACTCAATGTCCACGCCGGGCTTAGGGCCAACTATTCTACGCTGTATTCGCAATTCATCAATACTTCTATCCTCAACCTGCCTTTTAACGAAGCCAGGCAAAACAACCTGACGTATAGCGGAAACCTTGGAGCTACTTACAAACTGCACAAAGCCCATTTTGTGACCGGTTCGGTCTCTACGGCCTTCCGTGTTCCGAATATCGACGATCTGGCGAAGGTATTTGAATCCGCCGGGGGCGTGCAGCTTGTGGTACCTAATCCTGACCTGAGACCGGAACAGGCTATCAACTTTGACCTGGGATATAGATTTATAGCCAATAAAAAATTCAGGTTGGAGCTGAACGGGTTTTACACGTTGTTCCGCAATGCTATCGTCCTGGATAAATTCACTCTTAACGGGCAAGACAGCGTAACTTATGCCGGAGAAATGACGCCGGTTGTTGCCAACCAGAATAAAGCGAAAGCGTTTATTTACGGACTGAATGCAGATGTACAATATAGGATAATCAACAGCCTGACCTTATCAGGGTCTTTGACTTACACCTATGGAAGATATAAGGAAGACAAATTAGTACCATTGGATCATATACCGCCGTTTTACGGGATGATCGCTGCCAGCTATGACTGGAAGACCTTTACATTCAGGAGCAATGTACACTTCAACGGAGCCAAAAAACTAAAGGATTACAACCCATTTGGTGAAGATAACCTTACCTACGCTACCAAAGACGGTATGCCGGGCTGGTACACCTGGAACCTGTACGTTTCCAAAACATTCAGGGAGCAGTTGGACCTGATCGTAGGGGTGGAAAATATCCTCGACCAGAACTACCGGGTATTTGCTTCGGGCATCAGCGCACCGGGCAGGAACTTTATCGTAAAGCTGAATATCAGGCTTTAACGGTACGCATACAGAAAATTCTTAATTTTAACTACCGATCAAAACCTTAATAGATATGAAAAACACTATACTTATATTAATAGCCTGCCTGTCCTTGCCCCTGCTCCGTGCGCAGGACCCTTATTATGCTCCCCCGTTTACGATTGTCAGCTCGGAGTATATAGTACATCGGACCCTGGGCGCTATTTTTGCAGATCAATATGAATTTGAGAACAAACAGATTTTAACAAATGGGACAACAAACTTAAACTTCAAGTTAGGGAACTATCCATATGATCCTAATTTCTTGGTAAATTGCGTGAACTACGGGTCAGCCAATAATACAAAATACTTCAAAATTCCAATTGCCCCTGATTTTTCAAATGGTATTGTTGCAGGATGTATGCCGCACAGTGACAGTATGCAGTTTGGTATAGGAACCTACTTTGAAAAGCCAAACGGTGATGTGATGTACATTGGCTATTCTAAAGAAGGCTTTGAGCAGATAGTCTTTGAGCTACGCAACAGCAATAACCAGCTAAAAAGCTATAAGGCAATAGGTGGTTTTCATAATGAAAAGCCTTTCCGTATCCGGGAGTCTATAGACGGCGGGTATATTGGCATAGCCAATTTTACCGGCTATGGTGACGGGGAAATCGGTATGGGAGATAGCATCAAATGCGGTGATTTTTATTCTTATGACACCTGGCTGTTCAAAACGGACAGTGTAGGCAATGTGACCCGCACCCTGGTCTTTGGCGGACCCTACGAGGATGCGTTTGGCGATATCCACGTAGATGCACAGGGCAATGTAATGGTCTTCCTGAACATAGCAGACGGCGGGCTGAACTGCCAGTTGCAATCCTGCCGTACATCGGAAACCGGCTGGCAGGAAGGATCTTACGACATACTGGGTGTAAAGCTGGACAAAGATCTGAATATCCTGTGGAGCCGGTGCTATGGCGGCAGTGGTTCGGAGGGCTGGCGGGGCAATGTAAGGATGGTGCCCGACGGTAGCGGCGGCTATTACGTGGCTACCCGTACTTCTTCCTCGGACGGTATGCTGGCCGTTCATCCCTGGAACGGGATTCCTGAAAGGCGTATTACAGATTTCGCTATAGGTTCTGACCTATGGGTATTTAGGATTGATCGTGACGGCAATGTTCTTAAAAGCAACAGCATCCCCTTTGAACGTGCAGAAGTGGGCGACCTCGCCTTAAGCAAAGACGGTACTGTTTGGGTGGGGGTAAACAGCAGACAAGGGTATGGGGGCCTTACGTTGAATGAAAGTTATGGAGGTAATGATGCAATGGTTTTACACCTGGATACAAATTTTAACTTGCTGCATAAGCGTTATTTTGGTGGAGGAAGCAGGAGCATAATCCATTCTATAACAGCTTTGGAGGATACGACAGTATTAATTGCCTTGGAACACCAATTGGCATCAGAATATAAACCCAAACAATGGCTTCCTGCTTACGACAGTATTAATCGAAATGCCGTTGTTTTTTTGAAAGCTAATGGGCAAACTGATACGATGTCTGATAAGATACCAGGAATGGGTAACTATAAAGTATATCCTAATCCCACTTTGGAAATGCTGAATATTGAAGTACCTGCACCTGGAGATTATCATGTATATATTTACACTATGGACGGTCGTAAGGCAGGAGCATTTATCTTTCATAAAAAGCAACATATTGAAGATATATCTTATTTGCAACCGGGGATATATACCGCTGCGCTGACCAAAGAGAACAAGACTTTTAAAGTCTGGAAATTTGTCAAAGCCTGATCTTACTTTATAAATTACCAAACCTAACAAACAATAGAATTATGAAAAATATCCTACTCTTCCTATTTGCGTGTTTATCCCTGCACCAGCTCCGGGCGCAGGACCCTTATTATGCTCCCCCGTTTACGATTATCAGCTCGGAGTATATACTGAAAAAAGGAGGTTCTTCTATTTTTGCCGATTTGTATGAATTTGAAAACAAGCAGGTATTAAAAAACGGCACAACCAATCTTAATTTTAAAAGCACTAATTTTCCCTATGATCCTGAATTCTTCCCCAACTGTACCAGTTTGGGATCAGCCAATAATACCAAGTATTTTAAAATCCCAATTGTTCCAGACTTTACAAATGGAATTGTACGGGAATGTATGCCTCAAAGTGACAGTATGAAATTTGGAATAGGCACCTATTTTGAAAAGCCCAATGGCGATGTGATGCACATTGGATATTCAAGAGAGCCATTTCCACAGATTGCATTTGAGTTGAGAAACAGCAACAACCAGTTGAAAAGCTATAAAAAAATAGGCGGCTACCACAATGAAAAGCCTTTCCGTATCCGGGAGTCCATAGACGGCGGGTATATCGGCGTAGCAAACTACACAGGTTTTGGTGACGGGGAAATCGGTATGGGCGATAGCATCAAATGCGGTGATTATTATTCCTATGATACCTGGCTCTTTAAGACGGACAGCGTGGGCAATGTGGTCAGGAGCCTTGTCTTTGGCGGGCCCTATGAAGATGCCTTTGGTGACCTGCACGTGGATGCGCAGGGGAATGTAATGATCTTCCTGAACATTGCGGACGGGGGGCTGAACTGCCAATTGCAGTCCTGCCGTACTTCAGTGACCGGCTGGCAGGAAGGCTCTTACGACATACTGGGTGTAAAGCTGGACAAAAACCTCAATATCCTTTGGAGCCGGTGCTATGGCGGCAGCGGTTCGGAAGGCTGGCGGGGCAATGTACGGATGGTGCCTGACGGCAGCGGTGGTTATTATGTAGCCACTCGTACCTCATCTTCCGATGGTATGCTGGCTGCCCATCCCTGGAACGGCATCCCCGAAAGAAAGGAAAACAACGCGGCTATTGGTTCTGACCTATGGGTATTTAGGATAGACACAGACGGCAATATCCTGAAAAGCAACAGTATCCCTTTTGAGCGGGCGGAAGTAGGCGATCTCGCTTTAAGTAAAGACGGTAGTATTTGGGTGGGAGTAAACAGCGGGCAATTTTTTTCTGGTCTTACTATGAATGAAGAGTATTTCGGTTCCGGCGCTATGGTATTGCACCTTGATAGTAGTTTAAATATGATCCACAAGCGATACCTGGGAGGAAACGGTTCTAATCGCATCCATTCCATATCAGCTTTGGAAGACACAACTGTATTAATAGCATTGGAATACCAGATAACCGATGTTAGAAAGCCGACACAATGGCTGCCGCCCTATAATTATGGTGAAAATGGATATAATCACGCTGTGGTGTTTTTTAAGGCCAATGGCAAAACCGATACGATGTCTGATCATTTCCCCTCTACAGGGACTTTTACAATGTTTCCCAACCCGGCAGAGGATAAGCTATATATCGAAACGCCGGGAGAAGATAAATATACTGTTCACCTGTATCATTCGGACGGCCGTAAGGCAGGAGCATTTACCTTTCATAAAAAGCAGCACATTCAAGATATATCCGGCTTGCAGGCCGGTCTTTATACTGTGGTATTAACCCAGGACAATAAAACCGTAAAGGTCTGGAAGCTGACCAAACAGTAAGATAACAGAACGATCATAAATTTATTCTGCAGTATTGAAGTCTCAATGCTGTAAGCTACGCTTTATATTTTTCACCCTATAAAACCTTTAAAACAATGCGAAAATTTACATTGTGCCTTGCAGCGGCTCTTATAAGCTCCGCACAGGCTCTGTGGAGCCAGGGACCGCCCATAGGTCCTACCGACACGTTAAAAACCCGGAAAGAAAACGTCTTTTCAAGGGTCAGAGCCGATCATTACAGGCATTATACGCCAGACAGCGCCCGTGCCGAAAAAATGTATGGCCGCTGGGAAAACTTCTGGAAAGGTAGAATTTATTATACCGCACCAACAGAGGAACGTATGTTTACCACTTACAACCAATTATTAAAAGGTTTCTTTGAGCCGCGCGAACCCTACCAGGAGCCTGATAATACCAACGGAGACCCCAAAATCCCCAATCTAAGCAACACCCAGTTCCAGAGATGCGTGGCCAGTTATCCGGCCAACTGGAAGTATGACGGGCCTCATTTTAATAACTATGGAGCGCGTTGGGAACAAGATAATTCCGGCCACGCCGCTTACCTTTGGGTAAATCCCACCAATAAAAATCACATTTTGCTGGGGTCATTTGCTTCGGGCATTTGGGAAACCCAAAATGAAGGCCGCAACTGGTCGAATATTACAGATAATTCAACAGGGTACACCTGGGGGCCTATTGGGGTGGCAAGGATTGCGGTAAGCCCTAAAAACCTGGATGTTCAGTATTTTTCGACAGACTATCGAAAAACCACTGCCGGGTTAGGCAATTTTTACGGGTATAGCCGTGGTATCTTCTTTAGAAATGCTCCTAATGGGCAGTTCCTGCCCGACCTGGCTTTCAGGGAAAGAATGAAGGCTGATGGGCATTTTATAGGCAATGAGCGGTTTGATGTGGTGCCGAAGTATATCGAATTTACGGACACCGGTAACCTGTATGTGACCTACAACCGGAATATTTACAGGCGTTCCAGCTTTGCAAACAATATAGGGAATAAGGATTTATGGACGCCGATACCAATGAATGCTTCCATACCGGCCAACTACCAGATCATTACCGGCGCTGTATCGCACCTGAACCCAGGTAAAATGGCTTTCCTGACCAATATAGTAGATAGCACGATGTATCTCATTACCTACGATGAAAACACTCCGGGGCTGAATGCCGTGGTAACAGCCATTAATAACCCGCACTGTCCTCCCGTTGACGCAAATTGGATGCACCGGTTTAACGACCAGGGCGTGCGGAATATGGAATTTGCCTACGACAACAACGACCTTTATTTCACATTTAGCGTAGGAGAAAACTATAAACATTTTTATAGGATCAATAATATATTCACCAGCCCAAGCTTGGAGTTTATAAGTGAATTAAAGCCTTTAGGTTCTTCCAGGCAGGACCTCTATGTATTCAAGATGCACCCTAAAGTGCATAACCTTATTTATTTTGGAAATATACAAGGTGGATCGCCGGTTAAATTTTCTATGGATCGGGGACAGACCATTCGGATTATGGACGGTAATCCACCGAGCTGGTTAATCAATAACAACTATCTTCACGCCGATCTCAGGCATATGGTATTGTATAATACCGATACTATGTTTAACGGGGCGGGCGACGAGATATATATCGCTACCGATGGCGGTATCTCTAAAAAAGCCGCCGGCAATAATTATTTTGAAAGCCTTACCGGGGCCGGGCTGAATATGACCTTATGCTACGATCTGTCCGTAAGCCAGACCAATACAGCCTTTACTGTATTCGGCGCTCAGGACACGGGGGGAGGCATCAAAATGAAGAAAAGTAATGGTGCTTCACAATGGTACTGGATGACAGCAGGAGGAGACGGCCTGATGACGGCCATCTCCAGGAATGGCTACGACTATTTCGCCGGCAACAATCAAGACGCCATTTCTACTTACGGCCGCCTGGATATTGACACCTTTTACAAAACGGGCAACCCCGATGCACCTGTCAATGACCCTGTAACGGGTTCCTGGGAACGACCTACCAAATTTGACCGGGACAATAACCTCCTGCACGCTGTAAGGTATATCTGGCAAAATCCTAAGTCAAACCTGCAAAACAGCAATATTTCAGCTACGGACTGGGATCGTTATTGGGGCAATGAGCCTGTGGATGTGACCAATAGCGGCGACCCCAACGGACCGGCTGCCCCCTATAAAAATAACGATAGCCTGGGAAAATATAAAAAGCCGCTGGAATTTTATAAGGCGGAAGCTGACCAGGAAACGGGATATTTGGCCAATTACAACTGGGGCAATGCCGAAAACCAGTCTTCGCACGAATCGGCTTTGTTGTATTTTACCGAAAATGGCGGCGCTACCTGGCGTAATATTTCCCCGCCAACAAGTTTGGTACAGGGATATATACCCCGCCATATAGAAATGGACCAGAAAAACCCGCAACGGGTATGGATGGCGCTGGGCCTGCAGGGAGATAGCGCATTGTGGAACCAAACACCGGCCCAACGTACCAAAAGGGTGCTGTATTGTGCGGATGCACGTATCGCTCCCCCCATATGGCAGGATATATCCAAAGGCTTACCGCCGCTGCCTATCAACAGGCTGGTGTACCAACAGGGCAGCGATGACGTTATCTTTGCAGGCACCGATGGCGGTGTATTCCGCTGGAACAAAGCCGATCAGCAATGGGAATGTTTTATGGATGGTATGCCGCACACCGTGGTCACTGACCTGGAGATCCAATACTGCACCGGCAAGCTCAAAGCCGCTACCTATGGACGGGGTATTTGGGAAACCGAGCTGGAACCCAATATGAACAGCTTTAACCATACTGCGCCGTACTATGAAGAAATATCAGGTGTACAGAATTGGAGTGAAGACCGCTCTGTAATGGGCGGTATCCGGGTAACATCGGGCGCCACCTTTACCATCAGCGGCTGTACGGTATATATGCCCCGAAATGCCAAAATACACCTGGAGCAAGGCGCAACATTAATACTTGAAAATGGTGCGCTGCTGACCAACGATTGTGACGAATCTATGTGGGGCGGCATAGAAATGTACGGCAACAATAACAACTCCCAGGCTTTGGTAAGCAACCAGTCTAAAGTCATTATCCGGGATAATTCTACGATCAGGCACGCACGTATAGGAATTGCTGATTATAGTGCTGAATACTGGAACAGCGGCGGTGGCATTATCGACATTGACGGGGCTAATTTTGAGAACTGTTACCGTGCTTTGGCGTTCAATGATTATCCGAAGTTCAACAACAGTTCCAAAGTTGTAAACGCTAGAATATGGGTAGACAATGCTTATAAGCTGTCGTCTGCCAGCTCACGGGATTTCATTACCGTATTTAACGAAAACGGTATCCTGATTGATAAATGTACTCTGGAAGATAAGAGAACCTTTGACGCAAATACCATATATGCGGATAAGCTATTCAACGGTATATTTGTATTCAGGGGTGGTATCAATGCCAAAAGGAACCTGTTTAAACGGTTGACATCCGGGGTTAAAAATGATGCGGATATCATCACGGCCAGCTTTAACACAGTTATCGACCTGAACACATTTACGGATGTAAAGGAAGCTATCACACAGGGCGGTAACTATACGGATGTGAAGAACAATACGATCTCCGGTATGGCTGCCTCTTTCTTTGGCAACAGCCCTACCACACAGATAACAGGTAAAGTGACAGGTATCTACCTGGACGGTCCCGTACTGGCCTATGTGCATAATAACGGGATGGTGTACACGCCTTCTCTGGTGGCTAAATATGGGGTTGTCTCCAACGGTACCAAATTCCAGAACCTGATCCGTATGACGGACAACAGGGTTGACCGGGCCTTTGCTGGCATCCAGACCCAACGCTACAACAGGTATCTGCAAACACTTTGTAACGCTTTAAATGCCAACGTCTATGCGTTCTCCGTCAATCCGCAGTCGCCAAACGGTGATTTTGCGCACCAGGGCCAGGGATTTGGATCGACAGACTGGAGACCGAGAAACAATTTTAACAGCAACAGCAACGACGTATATTTCAATATCAATACGTCCAGTTCGCTGATCCCTGCCAAGTACTACGTTAAATCCACTTCCGGCACATCCCCTAAAATTCCGTCCATCATTACCGGACCGTATGCGGGTAACTTTGATGTGGAGATAGACAATACATCCGATGATGTTAGCTGTTACTATGATGATGGCAGTGTGACTATGGTCGGGAGAATGCCTGCGGGCGTTATATCCGTAAATGGTGCTATTATAGAGTTAAACGGCCTTGCCATTTCAGGGCAGCGTTTGTCTGCCCGTGCCGTTGAGCTGTACAGCTTTATCATAGATACCTTATACCGGTCAACCGATCCGTTGAGCTACTCCAACGACCTGGTTACGTTCTTAAAGTATGATAAGGAAGATATATCCAGGCATTTGCTGATCGGTCACTACCATATCCATAATGATTCGGTACTGGTGAATACCTATATTGACAGCTTACAGGATCTGTCGCCGGATGATAAGCAGGCGTATGCGGACTATTTGGCTATGCAACGCCACCTTACAGGTACATACGGTTCGCCGCTTGCCATTCCTTTTGATTCGCTGGAAACATCTGTTTATTATATAGAAAATTTCAGTGAGCGTGAGGATTTCATCGGTGACCTGGCAAGGAACTGGGTACGTTCTTTCGGTCAGGGTATCAGGAATGAACGCTATATCGAAGAAATATTTGAAGGTGGTGAAGGAGCCAACCAGTTCGGCAACGGTTTACCGGAACCTAAAAAACTGATGGTGTCACCCAATCCGGCAAACACGCATCTTACCATCACTGTACTGCTGCCGGAAGCACAGAAGGGAGCAATCAGGAGGATTGAGATTGTGAATGCTTTAGGAAAGCTGGTATATCAGCAAAATATAAAAGAAATATCAGAAAGCATGGAAGTTAACGTGGAGGGTTGGGTACCTGGTATCTATAACATCACATTATACCAAAACGGGAAAGTCGTTTCCACGGAGCGTGTCAGTGTGATAAAGTAGGCAATTAGCTTCTTCATAGATCAAGGCAAAGAACATTCGGTTCTTTGCCTTTTTTATTGCATTAATAGAATGTTGAGAATATGAGATTGGACTTTTTAGGGTTGTTATTATACATTTTGAAGGGAAACGATCCAGTTATTGATATTTTTAAGTATAGCATCAGGATTTGGTGTGCCTGTGCGTTGGAGGTATTCCTGAAAATCAGCTTGTAAAGAGCCTGTTTGCCATTCTAAAACAGAAAGATACAGGTATGGCGGTTGGTGGGTTCCTAAGACACAACAACATGCTCTTGTACCTTAGATTTTTCCAGCAGTACGTTTTTGATCCCCGCAGGTGCCGGTGTTTTTATACCTAATACCACTGTTCTTGGCGGAACTTTTCCATCCTTTCCGGTATATGTACATTCGGTAAGGATATTTAGTGCAGCATGCCAATGTTCAAATCCGGACTGGTAAATAATAGTTGGTTTTTTAATAAAAAATAAGCCCGGATCAAATGCCGGGCTATTTCTTTATGAAAAGTATTCGACCTTTCCGGTAATGTAAAGGTACACTTCCGATCTGCTCTGCTTTACCGGTCCCGGCAGTTTCTTACTCCTCCGGTAGCTGCAAGATTTTCCCGACAGGTATTATACCGACATCCTTTTTTTGAGCTTTTATCGGGATGTTGCCCCCCTCCTTTACCTGCTTTATTTTTTGCCTGAAACGCTAAGTTTTCCTTCTCTTTTGAATGAAAGCTTTTCGGTGCCAACCAGTCCGGAAGTCTGAAACAGCTTAGAAGGCAAGCCGCTGCTGCTGTCAAAATTTCAATATCTGGCAGGTCAATTTTGCATTTTGAAAGTCAAAATTTCTTTCTGAAACAGCAGTTTCGGGACTGGCATACACTTTGATCTTTTTTTACCGGAGCTTCAGGCATCCACACCTGTACAGGCATTTTTATAAAGGATTTTTAATTCAAAAACTAGTAATTATGGCTACAGGAATATTCCGGACACCGCTTTCACAAAAGGGTCCTGCAATCGGTAAAGGGCCCTCATAATAATCTTGATCCCAGGACGGCATTGCTGCTGTGAATGCCGTTTTCAATATTGGATTTATTTTTTCACACTTGAAAAAACGGAGGTTTATTATGTTACCAAGTAAAAGAAATGAGCACTTCTTCAGTGGAATTCCTAAAATTTTCGAGGACTTCTTTGGGTCCGGGCTTATGGACTGGAAACGGGACAATTTTTCCTCGACCAGTACAACGCTGCCATCGGTAAATATCAGGGAAACCGATAACAGCTACGAGGTAGAACTGGCTGCTCCGGGAATGGAGAAATCAGATTTCAATATCGAGCTGCACGGCAACAGGCTGGTCATTTCTTCGTCCAGGAAAGCTGAAAATGAGACCAAAGAGGAAAATTATACCAGAAAGGAATTCTCTTACCAGTCTTTCCAGCGCAGCTTTACCCTGCCGGAAGACAATGTCATAGCTGATGACATAAGCGCCAGGTATGAGAACGGATTGCTCCAGGTACATATCCCTAAAAAAGAGAATGGCAATCAAGTAGCCAAAAGGCTGATTGAAATTAAATAGCGCTGTTTTCCAAAAGCCCTTGCGGATTGCTGCTGCAGTTCAGCGAAGCTTGTGTCCGTTAAGGAAAAAACTAAAAATGTGATGATACGGCCAGCGTGCCATTACAATAGCTGTCCGTCTCTTTTTCCCTGCTTATGTATGATTGGATCGCCTTCGGGGGATCCTTTTTCTTTTTCATCTTATCTGAAGTTCCAGTCATATAACCCCATTTCGGGGAATATAATATACAGGCACCAGAGCTTACAGCAAACAACCGGTTGATTATGAATCATCCGGCCAAAGCGGTCTGAAGTTTGATACTTTCAATATAGCCGGTTTTCAAAGGTTAACCGACAAAGTTCCGTGGCCAACCGGGAGCATTTTTATAGGTTGACCACATCCGGTCATACCTGTAACCGCAAGGTAATTAATGAATAAGTATAAAATCCCCGATTATGTCTACATCCAGAGATATGAAGACGCTTTCAGCCGTGCTTAATAAAATTATGGCATCAGGCTACCGTAATGAGCTTAAAATAGCAGGTGACATAGCCTGGTTTGAAAACGGCAGCCGGAAATATCTGCCGCACGAGCTGTTGATAGAAAAGGTGTACAGGTTTGCAGGCGAATCCGACCCGGCAGATATGTCTGTATTGTACATTATCTCCGGCAAAAACGGAGAGGCCGGATTCTTTATAAATGCCTATGGTACCTACTCCGGTAACGACAATCCGTATTATGACACCTTCATCCGCAGCATCCCGGTGTCCGGGGAAAGAAAGCGGAACCGCAAACCTGCTTCTTTAAAAAAGTGGAAAGAGAACAGGAAAGCAATAAAGTTCGGGATCATTATTCATGGTAGCTACTATATACTCTTCGGGGCCTGGCCGATCGTCCATATCCGTTCCTTTATGGCTGTGACCGGTCCTAAAACCGACCTGTGGATGGTTTACACCATAGGAGGACTGCTGACAGGGATAGGGACATGCCTCATCCTGTTGAACAGGATCAAAAGGATATGGGTTTTGCAGGCTACAAGCGCGATCACCCTGCTGGCTATAGACATTCAATACGCCACCAGGGGCATCATATCCGATATCTATCTTATAGACGGCGCCATCCAGATCATTTTCTTGTTGTTCGCACTTGCCGTCCTAGGGAACCGGGAATCCATATCCGATAAACATTCTTAACTATGCCCTTTGTTAGCGATGCTACGATAATCCCCAATTTCTCGTTATGAGGAAGATAATACCCAGACACGGATAGATCGCGATGTATATCTGTATGATAATCATACAGCGTACATCCTGGCGCAACTTTGGTATAAGGTTTATTAATAACCTTAAAAACAATATGTATGCTAACGAATGATCCAACTTCCACACCCCAGAAAAGCACCTCCCAACAACCTGCATCAGACAGGAAGGAGCCCCTGCACCAGTATTTCCTGAATGCGCTGAAAGAAATGTACTGGTCCGAACAGGAGATAACAGAAGGCTTAAAGAAATTACAGTCCGCTGCTACTCATAGCAAGTTGGTCCAAGCCTTTAAAAAGCACGAAACGGAGACCCGTGAACACGTTGTCAGGCTGGAAAAAATATTTGAGATCACCGGCGAGATCCCGGAAGTCAGGAAATGTCCCGCAATGGAAAGCATTCTGAAGGAAGCGGATGAGATCACAGCCTTACTTCCCAATGCCTCTGCGACACTTGATGCCATACTCATCATCGCCGCACAGAAAGTGGAACATTATGAGATCGCTTCCTATGGCGGATTGGTGGCCCTGGCCGAAACATTGAACCTGTCGGAAGCAGCCCATATTTTACAGTCAACGCTGGAAGAAGAAAAGGAGACCGACCTGCTGCTGACAGAGCTGGCCGAAAACAGGATCAATGACGAAGCCGGCAATGAAGATGAAGGCGACGATGAAGAGCAATAATATCATTGCACCGGATCAGCAAATATTAACGCTTCACAAATACGCGCGCTATGAAAAGGATTTTAAAACATACGGGAAACCTGGCACTCCTTTCAAGCATTCACTGCTCCTTCGGATCCTGAGTTAATTATAATGATCCTGACAACAACCGTAATACCGGCAGCCGACCGGATACTGCACGCAGCAGATCGGTCCATTCACTGTTACAGGAATAAATAGTAGTTTTTTTGTCCCTCTTTCCAGGGGGACAATTTTATATAAAGCCCCTGGTCCTAATTTTTGACCAATCCCAGCATGATAGCTTTCTTGACCATCCCCACCATATTCTTTACATGGAGCTTCTGCATCAGCAGTAAGCGATAGCTCTCTACGGTGCGCTGGCTTAAATGCAGTTTTTCACCTATTTCGTGGCTGGTCAGCTCCTGCGATATTAATTGCAGCACCTCCACTTCCCTGGGTGTCAGCTGCTGCACACCGCTGAACTGTACATTCCTTTTATCAGAAAGGCTTTTTAACAGACTATGTATCTCCGGTGAGACCACAGGCTGCCCCTCCCCGCTCCACACTCTTTTTATAAACTGCTGCAGATCCCCCTGACCCGTATTCTTGAGCAGGTAACCGTCAGCGCCGTTATTGAGCAGCATTTTTATATTGTATATATTATCATTGGAGCTTAATACCAGGATCTTTATGTGCGGATAACCTGCCTTAATGACCGGGATTACAAAATCGCTGTTCCCCTCTGCCAATTGCAGGTCCAGCAGGATAACATCGGCCTGCTGCTTTTTCAGCCCGCTCAACAGCTCAGTTGTGGTAGCATACCTGGCTACAATTTCCAGTTGCTCATCCTGGCCGAGCATACTGCTGACCCCTTCCCTGACCAGCGGATGGTCGTCTATAAGTATCACTTTAATCTTCATAAGGACAAATGCTGTATCAAATTTATAACTTATAGAGCGCTTTTGAGCCGAAGCTGATATAAAAAGCGGTATAGGTGTCCGGCTCCGTTGTTATGTCAATGTCACCCTGGAACATTTTCACCCTGTCCATGATCCCGGACAAACCTATCCCCGTACCGGACCCCCTCGCAGATTCAGGAAGGCCCCTGCCGTTATCCTCTACAACGATATCAAGCTTTTCTCCGTTATGGGTCAGCAGGACCGTTACAGTACCTGCTCCTGAATGCTTAAGGGCATTATTGCACAGCTCCTGAACAATTCTGTATATATTAAGAGCAGCCTCGGGAGCCAGGTTTTCAAAATCACCTGCTGCGTGCACATGATGCTCTATGCCTGATGAGGCAAAAAGTTTACTGCAAAACACCGAAATAGCCGTGATCAGCCCATCCTTTAAAAGAATATCGGGAGCCAGGTTATGGGCGACATTCCTGACCTCGGATGAGGTATCGGTAAGAATGTCCTTGGCGATCTTGAATTCCTTTAAGCCCACTAACTGGGGGTGTATGTTCTCTGCAGCCAGCAAAAAGGATTTGGCCGCCGCAAGCTGGCTGTTGACGCTGTCATGGAGATCATGCGCGATGCGGTTCCTTTCCTTTTCCGCTCCCGCGATCTTTGACCTCAGCCCCAGTATCACATTTTCCGCCCTTTGTCTTTTACGTTGTAAGCCGTGCCATACCCGGGCGATAATGATCAATGAAAGGAATGTTATGGACAGTATCCATATCCATAGATTACGAGTCTGCGTCTGCAACTGCTGTGCAGCGAGCTGCGCGTCAGACTCCGCAAGCGCCTGGCTTTTACGGCTCAGCTCATACCTGGACTCCAGGTCACTGATCTGTACCGCTATGCTTATGCTTTTCAGGCTGTCATTTAAAGCGTAATACTGCTCTTTAAGCTTATATGCCTTTTCAAACGCTCCCTGGTCTGCATAGAACCCGGACAGGCTCATCAGCAGGAACGCTCTTTCCTTAGGAGTTTTGGCGGGATCCTTTTCTACCTGCCGGTAAAACCTCATCGCGTTCGCATAGTCTTTTTTCTGCTTATACAGATTCCCGATATTACACAGCAAGGTATTATAGCCGTTCTTTTCTACCGGGACATCCTGGTACAGGTTATATGCCTGCAGGTAATAATATAAGGAAGAGTCCGGCTGCAGCAGTTTGTCATAAAGATTACCCAGGCCTGTATAACCCATGAATAAGATGCTCTTATTCCGGTTGGACTGCGCCCAGGATATAGCTTTTCCATATGCAAAGGCACAGGAATCCCACCGTTCCTTCACAAAATAATAGCCCCCTAAATTATTGTAATTATTGGCCAGCAGGTTCGTATCGCTCACATCCCCGGCTTCCGCCTTGATCTTTTGCAGGTAATGGTAGGCCTGCTCCAGGTTACCTGCTTCGAAATGGGAAAAGGACAGGTTATTGTAGATATATGTTATGGGAGGGCTTTGCTGCATATCATCCCTATGAAACTGCTCTTTGTATCTTAAAGCCAGGAAATAGTTATAGGCGGCAGAATCATACTGCGCCATATAGCTGTAGGCATTGCCCAGGTTATTATAAATTAAGGGCAGGAGCTGCGGCAGCCGCTTCTCATTAGTAAATTGCAGCGCCCCCCGCAACGATGACTGCGCGGAAGCATACTGCCCCAACTGCATCTGGACGACAGACAAGGCGGACAAGGCCAATACGCTTCCCCTGTCATAGCTTATGCTGCGGGACTGCCGGTATATATCCTGCAGCAACCTTACAGCGCTATCCGGGAATTCCGCCTTCAGCTTCGAAGCAGCGGAAATGCTTTTGATCATAGCCACCGTGTCCGGGGTAACGGAAGCCGGATGAACTGCAGGCTGCGCAATAGCGTTTCCTGCTGTTACCGTCATCCACCATAACAATAAAAAAAGGTAACGGAAATAACTGCGCTTTGCCGGATATGTCATCATAATTCTGTCCCTCCGGCAAATTACCTAAATTAAAGGGGATTTTCTGGCGCCCGCTCTCAAAAAAAGTCAGGTAATTGTCATTTTTCCGGAGCACATATGATGCAAATAAACAATTCATAGCATAAGGCATATCTTACGGCATTACAATCAAAAATTTATATATAATCAACACTCCCTGCACGCCCAGGGCGGTACTGTTCGCGCTTTATTTTTTCAGTAAAAACACGGTAGTAGCTCTTGCCGCTTCAAATTAATTTTGTCTGAAATTATTTATCCTGAAAATAACATTAGGTATGAAAAAACGCTTTTTAAGTATATTATTCCTAAGCCTTTCCTTAGGGAGCGCACTGTATGCGCAGCAACAGTTCGACTGGTCGGTAAGCCACAGCACCGCACAAAGCCGGTCCAATGTGACCATGAACAAAATAACAACTGACAGGGAAGGCAATATCTATACACTGGGTCTTTTTGAAGGCACCCTGACCATTGGCGGCGGCCTCAATCAACAGATGCTGAATGAGCAATATGCCAATGCCTCCAACGGGCAATGGGAGCTGTTCGTAACCAAAACCACCCCGGGCGGTGCAGTACAGTGGGCCAGGAAGTTTGATAAGACCTCCTATGTGTTCAACCATGTTTATAATGCACCCATGCCTTCCGGCATAGTAGTGGACGACAGCCTGAATGTTTACCTTGCGGCTTCATTTCCCGGCGCCATAGATGCCAACCCCGGTGCAGCCTCCAACATACACGCCACAGAGGACGCCACCCTGACCACGGCCAAATCAGCGGTCATCATCAAGCTCGACGAGCAGGGTACATATGTATGGTCCAGGCATATTACAAGAAATGAATCCATCTGGTTTCCGGGCTTATCCTATAAAAGGGGGATCGATATCAGGCTCATAGGCTTCAACATTACATCAAACGGCATCCTGTATGGCTACGGAAATCTCGGGAGCAGCCAGGCTGGCGACACGCTCACATTTGACCCGGGCGGTCAGAGCCTGATCAAAACATTTTCCGACACCTCAGATACCCGTCCTTTCTGGTTTGAGATAGACAAGGTAACAGGCAATTTCTCCAATACAGGCTATTTTAAAAAGAATGCAAGCGGCAGCATCCAGCACCTGAGCGTACAATATGATAATGCAAGGAACAAATATGTAACCGCCATTTTTGCCAAAACGGTGGATATCAGCCTTGAGAACAACACTTCCCAAATATTGGCCACGCCAAACCCGGCTGCCAGCTCTACCGGTTCATTTGTAGCTAAATATGACAGCACAAATGCCATTATCTGGTCCAGGTTAATAAGGAGCAGCAAAAATACCTCTGCAAGAGCTATTGCCGCAGACGAAGCCGGTCAACTTTTTGTAACGGGAGATTTTCAGGATACAACCACCTTTACAGACCCCAACAATACCAACATCGTACTTACCGTGACAGCGTCCAATACAGTGGCCGCACCTTCCAATACCTATGTCGCCCGGTACGATACTGCAGGAAATTTAAAATGGGCCACCAAATTGGATTTCGGACAAACGAATGATGTCAACACCACTACGTCCGCTATTGCTACCGATGAGCTAGGCGTACCGTATGTATCCGGCCAGGTTTACGGGGAGTTCAACCGTGTCGGCATCGGGTACCAGAATTACAGGCACGGATTTGTATCTAAAGTAGACACAGGCGGCGCCCAGCTTTGGTTCATGCGCTATGGCACCATCCCCTTCTTTCAGGGCGAGGTGGTCAATATGCAGGCCGTACACCTGGACAGCTCCAACAACCTGTATACCTGCGGCAGCATCAGGCAGGCAAGCATTAATGCGAGCCCCCTGCAACAGGATACCAACTGGGTGGCCTTAACCGGGACGCAGACAGCCTACCTGCTGAAGTATTCCTGCTCCGATACCGCCCGTACACTGCTGAGCACAAGCGCCTGTAACCAATATGTATTCGATAACCAGACCTTTACCCAGAGCGGCGAATATATATTTCATTACTGGTCGGCAGGAGGCTGTGACAGCACTGTTGTGCTGGACCTCACGGTAAATTATATAGACAAGCCTTTCATTACGGTAAACAACTTTACCCTCGGTGTCACATCGACCTACGCTACCTACCGGTGGCTGAAAAACGGCGTACTGATTCCCGGGGCCACACAGGCCACCTATAACGTTACGGAAAACGCGGATTACAAAGTGATCGTAACTACGGCAGCAGGCTGTACAGATACATCCGATGCCTATACCGTAGATAATGTAAGCCCGGTCTTTGAACATGCCTTAAGCGGTTTGGTAACGGTCTATCCCAATCCCGTAACCGATAAGGTATATATTGAAAGCCCTGAGGCTGTGCAATATTACATAACAGGGATTGAGGGTAAAAGATTACAGGATATTACAGCTTACCACAGCGCCATTGATTGCAGCGGCCTGGCGGCAGGTATATACTTCCTGCATGTCCTGGACCGGGAAGACAGGGTAATCAAAGTAGAAAAGATAGTAAAACAATAGTGTCCGCCGGATAAGCATCAGTAATGGCTTTGGGCAGATCAAAGCCATTACTGATTACAAACAAACAGAGTTTATGAAGTATTGCAGCCTTTTCCTGTTACTGTCTATGATCATGGCCGCGCCGGCTTACACCCAGCAAATCACGCTGCCGGATGGTAGTCCGGTGCCGGAACAGTTTTGCCATAATGATACCGCTGTACAAATAAAAGGCGATGTGCAGGGCGGAACATTTTCCGGTTGCGGTGTCATGCAGCAAAACGGCCTGTGGTATTTCAACCCCGCCCGGGCCGTAAGCGAGGTAACCGTATTCCCTCATAGTTGCCATATTATGTACACATCCCAGCACAGCAGTATCAGTAAACGTATCATTATCCACAAGCCGGTCATCATAGAGCCGTCTTTGCAGTCGCAAGGTACCTGCGACGGGGCTTTCACGCTCCGGGCGGCAACAAAATACGCCGGCTCTTACCGGTATAGCTGGGCACCCGCCCTGCCGCTGCAGGAACCCGGCCAGGCCGAAACCAAAGGCCTGATCAGCCAAACCACGACATTCTACCTTACAGTAACGGACAATATAAGCGGATGCACAGGCAAGGATACCGTGATGATCAGCAAATATCCCATTCCCGTTGTCACCGTATCGCCTGAAGCGATCATTATCAAAGCGGGAGAGAGCATACCCCTGGAAGCCTCCGGAGCAGTGAGCTACCAGTGGCTGCCCGGGAAATGGCTGAGCAGTAATACCATTCCCGATCCTGTTGCCTATCCGAGGGCACCGGTGACCTATACGGTGGTAGGAAGAAATGAGTTCGGCTGCTATGATTCCGCCCACGCCCGGATAGCGATCATAGAGGATTACTTCATTCCCGGTGCGTTTACCCCTAACGGTGACGGCCTGAATGATGTGTTTAAAATAGAAAATATCGGTTACCAGGGTATAGGCGCTTTCCAGATATTCAATCGCTGGGGTGAGCTGGTATTTGAAGGCCATACAGCCTCCGCACAATGGGATGGCACCTGCAATGGCAGGGACGCTCCGGCCGGGACATATTTCTACCACATTATTCTGAATGCGTTAGACGGCAGCAGCAAGGTACATAAAGGGAGTGTAACGCTGCTAAGATAGCCGGACTTTCCTGGTACAGTGAACAGCAAGCGGTCCGTACACTGCGGCGACATTATAGTTAGCTGAAGCATCATACCCTCCACCGGGATAGTCAGTGTAAGAAAAAAAGGCTATCGGGACCATTGAGACCTACCCGGCATTTGGGACTAAAGCACAGGTATTGCATTCAAAAATACCTGTGCTTATCTTTTATAGATATTTTCTCCGCTGTTGTTGCTACGCACAGCTCTATAAAGCTTTCCTGGATCATTCTACTGCCGGCAGCACTTATCATACCACAATTCAATAAAGCGCAGTAACTTTGTGGCTTACAATGAAAGATCACCTGTCACCTCAGCCGTGCCTGTGACCCCCAAAACCTTTATAAAATAAATTATGAAACAACTGCTCAGTCTATTTATGATACTGTCTGCCAATACACTCTTCGGACAGCAGGCTCCAAAAGACTATTTCCCGTCAGAGATCATAAAAATAGACGTGAGCCCCCAAACCGAAAAGGATATCAACCGGCAGAACGAGCTGCTAAAAAAAGAAATGCTGAACGCCAAGGAACAAAAAGAGCTGGATAGCCTGCTGCTGCAATACGGAGAAACTGTCGAAAGCGTATGGGACATCATTGACGGCGGATGTAGCTGGTATTGCGGCGGCGGCAATTATAAGGTAATTGCCTCATCTGCACTGACAGCACGTAACGGCATACAATACAAAGCAGAACAGGCAAATGATTTAAGCTACAAAACCGCCTGGATCGAAGGCAGGGAAGATGAAGGAATAGGTGAATACCTGGAATTTTATTTTAAAAAGATTAATATAGCCCAAAGTGGCTAATAAAGAGTAGTTTACAAGAGTGGGAAATCCAATCGGTAACGATTTAGTAATGGTGCTTACTGCACTCGCTTTCATCTGATTACCTTGTAAATCAATACTGCAAATATAAAAAAATAAAGGGTAAAGTACATAGGTGCTTTACCCTTTTTTTCTTTCCTCTCATACAAAAATTATGAAAAAAAATTCCCCCACTGTGGGGAACCTGTGATATTTATTCCAGTATATTTTCCAAATTTTGGTTCATCATCAATAGATGTAATTCCGAAACAGATAGTGATAACTTTTAAAAGACTAAGCTATGGAAATCCTGTTGAGTAAAATATTATCGCAAATAAGGTATCAAGAAGATAAACTCGCTTCCGATTTGATGCCAACGGCGGAAAAGGCGTATCAAATGACCTTATTCCTGAATGAAATGCTTCTTAAAGTAAAAGCCAAGATTGTGCAAAGTGGGTTTAAGAACGAACAGCAGGAAATTAACTTTTTTAAGAACATCAAACCCCAAATCTTAGGAAAGCTCATCTACTACAATAAAGTATTTCGATTTGAAACGACCTGTCCGGTCAGCACAGGGAAAATACATCAGAGTTATTACGAGAATGAATTAAAATCTCTCAAATCAGAATATAAGGAGAGTATTTGCAATACCTATTTTTACAGGTACTACCGTGCAGGAAGAACAGACCGTGACCACAGCTATTTTATGCTCGGAAAAATTAATTACCACGATGGTTTAAATAGCGGAGTTTTTGAAATAGACCTTAGCTTTTCCACTTATTACGATAACAAAATAGCCCATATTATTGCCAATGAACTACTCTATACTTATTTGCTAAACAAAATCAATCCCGAAGAAAATCCTGACTTCGTTTTACTAAATGACGATGTGAATAAGGATATTTCGTGGACTAATTCGCAAAACGCACTTATCGAACTGATATATGCCCTGTATGCTTCCAGTTCTATCTCACACGGAAGTATCGGTATCAGAAAACTGGCTTTGATTTTTCAAATCCTGTTCCGAACTCCTGTAAATGATATACATCACGCTTTCCACAGAATGAAAACCCGTGCAGGTTCCCGAACGGCATTTTTAGACCAGCTTAAAGTTTCATTGGAAGAATATATGGATAAAGACCTTTGACTATTAAAAGGCATTGGTTCAAAGCAGTACATTTATGTGTACTGCTTTTTTTTACCCATATCTGCCAATTGGCAAATGAAGGCAAAATAACGTAGTTAATAATTCAAAAGCCCTCGAAACCCTTATTAAACAAGGGTTTTTCCCGATTGCAAAAATTTTCAAAAAACCGTCAAACCAATTGGCAGACATTGGCAGACAAACTTTGCCACCCTTAGCAATTTTGCATTGTGAACATTAATAGCAATGCAATGAAAATAATCACTATCGAAGAAGAAGCGTGGCAACAGCTCAACAGCCGTATCAATGCGATTGCCGATTATCTCAAAAGGTTAAATGATACAAGCTACGATGACTTGTGGCTGAACAACCACGAGGTATGCCAATACCTGCACATCAGCGAAAAGACTTTGTGGCGTATGCGTACCAAAGGCGAAATAGCTTATTCAAAACTTTACGGGCAATACTTCTATACGATTGGAGCAATCAAGGATATGCTCAATGCCAATGCTATACAAAGCAATGATGAATTTGTACAGGAGCTTATGGCAAAAGGCAAAAGCTATATCAAGAAAGGTAGAAAGCTGAAATCAGGTAAATCTTAAAACGTGCGGTTATGAACATTGACAGAATGGAATTTTTGGCGTGGATGGAACGCCTAATGGAACGCCTCGATATGCTGGGCGACAATATAGACAGCTTACAAAAGAAACGCAACAGCATTGACGGAGAGGAATTGCTCGACAATCAGGATTTACTGCAAATGCTGAAAATCAGCAACCGTTCCCTGCAACGGTATCGCTCCATCGGCAAGTTGCCCTATTACACCATAAGTGGCAAACTGTATTACAAACTGTCTGACGTGCATCAGTTCATCAGGGAAAGTTTTAATCCGCCTTTACCCAAACTGAACGCCAATGGATGACAAACACTGCCTTTGACTGCCATATCAGGCAAGTGAGCAAACGCTTCATATACATTCGGCATTTGAACTTTAAAATATTCAGATTATGAGCGAAGAAACAGAAAACAAACAGCAAACTCCCGAACAGTTATCGGATATATTACTGGTATTGGATAAGCAAAAGAATAAAATACAGGCGGTTACCGGCATAGACGAAAACGGCAAATTGAAGACTACTGACCCCACAAAGGAAAACCAAAGCCAGTTTATGCGTGTGGATAAGCACGGCGATTTGTTCTCCAACTTCTTCTCTAACTTTTGGAGGCAGTTAAAAAATCCGACCAATTTTTCATTCTTCAAAGTATCGGCTGATGAAGCCGTAGATAAGGCTAAGGAAATGCAAAAGCAGGTAGATAATCCTACACCCGAAGGCGAAAAGGAAATGAAAAAGAACGAGGTAAAAGCCGAACCCGAAAATGAACAAAAACAAGAAAATAAAAATGATATGGCAACAACACAGACAACACCGGATACCAGCGAATACCGCTACAAGCCGGAACAGATTGATTGGGAAACAATGAACAATCTCGGAATAGGCAAAGAACGCCTTGAAAAAATGAACCTTTTAGACCCGTTGCTAAGAGGTTACAAGACCAATGACCTTGTACCTGTAAGCGTAAACCTCGGCGGGGCTATTGTTCGCACAGATGCCCGTTTGTCTTTACAGACTGCACCGGACGGAACCGTAGTGGCAGCGATACACGGTATCAGGAAAGAGCCTAACCTGAACTTTGAGTTTTTCGGACACAAGTTTACCGATGAGGATAAGAAAAACCTGCTCGAAACGGGGAATATGGGTCGTGTGGTTGACTTGACCAATTCCAAGACAGGCGAATTGATGCCGTCAATTATCAGCGTGGACAGGCTAACCAATGAGCTGATTGCCCTGAAGACCGAATTTGTCAAAATTCCCGATGAGATTAAGGGTGTAAAATTGAACGATGAGCAAAAACAAACCTTGATGGAAGGCAAATCGCTTTATTTGGAAGGAATGATTTCTAAAAAGGGCGATGAGTTTAGTGCCAATGTACAGTTTAATGCGGATAAAAGATATGTTGAGTTTCTGTTTGATAGAAGTAACAATAATCAGCAAACACAAGAAAACCGGCAGAACAATCAGCAAAGCCAACCGCAGGAAGCTCCGAGAACTTTTAGAGGTAAGGAACTTGATGATGAACAATACAATAAGTTCAAAGCTGGACAAACTGTTTATATAGATGGTCTGATAGATAAAAAAGGACAAAAATATCAGGGCTACATCACGCTCAACAAAGAAACTGGCAAAACAGATTTCTCGTTCCAAAATCCCGACAAGCTCAAAGCCCAAGCGAAACCAACCGAAGCCCACAAAACGCAGACTGCGGTTAATTCCGAGGGAAAAACCAACGAAGCAACCAAGAATATCAAAGAGCCTTTGAAATCGGGGCAGCAAACACCCAAAAATGAAAAACAGCAGGAACAACAGAACAAACCCAAAGCACCTGCAAAATCCAAAGGCGTAAAAAGATAGTGAATAATGAAAACAATTATTGCAGAAAAACCAAGCGTAGCAAGGGAAATAGCCGGACTTGTGGGAGCATCCGATAAAAAGGACGGCTACCTTACGGGTAACGGCTATTTTGTTACGTGGGCATTCGGACATCTGATAGGATTGGGAATGCCCGAAGATTACGGCATTTCGGGGTTTGACAAAGCATCCTTGCCGATACTTCCAAACCCTTTTATGCTGACCGTTCGCAAAGTCAAAAAAGACAAAGGCTATCAAGCCGATGCTGGTGCATTGAAACAGCTAAAAGTGATTGAAAAACTGTTTAACCAAAGTGAAAGCCTCATCGTGGCAACCGATGCAGGTCGTGAGGGCGAACTCATCTTTCGGTACATTTATGAGTATCTGAAATGCTGTAAGCCCTTTAAACGGCTTTGGATAAGCTCGCTGACCGAAAAAGCCATTAAACAGGGCTTTGACAACCTAAAAGACGGAAAGGAATTTGACGGATTATATCAGGCGGCACAAGGCAGAAGCCGTGCCGATTGGCTCGTAGGCATCAATGCTACACAGGCATTGAGCATTGCCGCAGGCAACGGTATTTATTCGCTCGGAAGAGTGCAAACGCCTACACTGGCTTTGATTTGCAAACGGTATATAGATAACAAGAATTTCGCCGTACAGAAATATTGGCAGATACAATTATCCCACTCCAAAGAGCAAATTGATTTTAAAAGTATTTCTGCTACCAAATGGCAGGATAAAAAGCTGGCAGATGATACATTAAAATCTATTGAAAGGAATGGTAATACTGTAACAGTTACTTCCGTAGAAAATAAGAATATAACGGAGCAGCCGCCTTTGCTTTTTGACCTCACAGGCTTGCAAAAGGAAGCCAACAAAAAGCTGAACCTCTCTGCTGAAAAAACTTTGAATATTGCTCAAAGCCTGTACGAAAAGAAATTCATTACCTATCCACGTACCGGGAGCAAATACATCCCCGAAGATATGTGGGCTGAAATTCCCAACCTCGTGAGGGCATTGCAGAACAGGGAAACCTGCAAAGCTGCTTTATCCAAAATTAAATGGGGGCGTTTCAATAAGCGTATTGTAAATGATTTGCGTGTTACCGACCACCACGGATTGTTGATTACAGATAAAGTCCCGTCCGTTTTGAGTGCAGACGAAAATGCGGTGTATGATATGATTGCCTTTCGCCTGCTCGAAGCCATTTCGCAAGCCTGCATCAAAGAAATAACCGATGTTTCCTTACAGGCAATGCACTATGATTTCACCGTAAAAGGCTGTAAAATTTTGGAAGCAGGCTGGCGTATGATTAAGGGTAATTTTTCGGAAGATGATGCAGAACCTATACAGGATTTGCCCGAATTGAAAAAAGGCGATGAACTTAAAATAAAAGAAGCTGCCATTCTCGAAAAGAAAACCAAACCTCCTGTGCTTTATACCGAAGCTGGGCTTTTGTCGGCTATGGAAACCGCAGGTAAGGAAATCGAAAACGAAGAAGAACGGAAAGCCCTGCAAAACATCGGTATCGGTACTCCGGCTACAAGAGCCGCCATTATCGAAACACTGTTTACCCGTAACTATATCCAACGAGAAAAAAAATCTTTAATACCAACCGAAAAAGGATTGCAGGTTTACGAATTGGTTAAAGACCGAAAAATTGCGGACGTGGCTATGACCGCAGAATGGGAACTCGCTTTGCAGAAAATTGAGAACAACGAAGCGAATGCCGGAAGTTTTCAAAAGGAAACGGAAACCTTTGCAAAGTCCATTACCGATGAATTGCTGCAAACCTCCATTGCTCAAAACAGCCTCCCTAAATTGGTTTGTCCGAAATGTAAAAGCCAACAGCTTATTATCCGTGATAAGATTGTTAAATGCTCCGATGAAGTTTGCGGCTGGATACAGTTTCGCAATGTGTGCGAAGTGCAAATCAGTATTTCCGATATTGAAAACCTTGTGAATAAAGGGAAAACCAATCTTATCAAAGGAATGAAAAGCAAGGCAGGAAAGAAATTCGATGCTTATATCGTATTGGATGCCGATTGCAAAACCTCTTTTGAGTTTGATAATAAAAAGCCAAAAAGATAATGACCGATATTACCATATCCCAAAAGGAAATAGCACCGCTTATCCATACCATTAGGGATAAGCAAGTTATTCTTGATGCTGATTTAGCAATGCTCTATCAGGTAGAAACAAAAGCCCTAAACAGGGTTGTAAAGAGAAACCAAAACCGCTTTCCCGAAACTTTTTGCTTTCAGCTTAGCGAACAGGAAGTAAAATCTTTGAAGTACCAATTTGGCACTTCAAACGTTGGACGGGGCGGGAGGCGTACGCTACCCTTTGCATTTTGTGAGCAAGGAGTGGCAATGATGTCCGCATTGTTGCGAAGTGATATAGCGGTAAAGGTCAGCATTGAGATTATGAATGCCTTTGTAGAAATGCGGAAAATGCTTATCAGCAATGCTTCGCTGTTTCATCGTTTGAATAATATAGAACTGAAACAACTACAAGCCGACCAAAAATTTGAGGAAATCTTTAAGGCATTGGAAAGCGACAAGCTCCACAGCGAAAATGGCATCTTCTACAACGGTCAGGTTTTCGATGCTTACGCCTTTGTGTCGGATATTGTACGAAGTGCCAAAAGCTCCATTATCCTGCTGGATAACTACGTGGACGATACAGTGCTGACTTTGCTGGGCAAGCGCAAGGAAAATGTAACCGCTACAATCTATACCAAAACTATCAGCAATCAGCTACGGCTGGATGTACAACGGTACAACAGCCAGTATGCTCCGATTGAAATTGAGGTTTTCTCCGATGCTCACGACCGCTTTTTGATTATTGATAATGCAGAACTATACCACATCGGGGCATCTCTCAAAGACCTGGGCAAAAAATGGTTTGCCTTTTCGAGAATGGATATTGAGGTCGGCAGGATGCTCCAAATTCTAAACAATCCATAAAATGAACCTCTGAATTTTCAGAGGTTTTTTATTGCTCATTGCGACAAATCCTGCCACACAAAGCCAAACCCTGCCACTTCTTCAAAGGCACTTATCTACCGCTATAATTTTAGGCTTCAAGCAAAATTCTAAACAAAATTATAGTATGAGTACACAGCAAAAAGACTTGTCGTATTACAGATTACGACTACAAGAACATCTTAATTCAGGCTTTCCTGAAAAAGCCAGCGACCACAAATTTATCGACCAGCGTTCTTCGTGGGCTGCCAATGCTTACGAGGGTGCTTTCAGTTCGGGAAACGCTATTGAGCAGTGCAACGAAATAGCCAATTACATTCTCTTTGAGGGCTTACATTTTTCAAGGTTCGATACCATTTTTCAGGTGGTCTGCAATGAGTTCGATACCCTAATGGCAGACGAGGAACTTCGACCATTTGCCCTGAAAATGTTCCGTGTTTGCGAGCCTGTTTTTGCCAAATATAAACTGACCGATGATTTCGCCTACGGTTATGAGTTTGATGTACTCTACACCGAAATAACGGGAACCATCGCAATATGGATAACCGAAAATGGGCTTCAGTAAAAAGCAACATCTCCAACAGAATATTGATGCCCTGCGAATTGCTTTTAAACTGGAAAAGGAGAACCGACAAGCCACCGTAGGCGAAAGACTGCTAATGATGCAATACAGCGGATTTGGCGGTCTTAAATTCGTTCTGAACCCCGTTGAATATGAGATGGACATCAACAATTGGAGAAAGACCGAACACGACCTTTTCTCTATTACGCAGGAGCTGCATCAGGTTTTAAAAGAAAATGCCACAGACGAAAAGCAATACAAACGATTTGTGGACAGTATGCGAAGCTCCGTACTCACAGCATTCTACACACCGCCGGAGGTTATAGATGCCGTTTCTTCCGTATTGCGTGATAGCGGTTTGAAGATTGATAAATTCCTCGAACCCTCCGCAGGTATCGGCTCATTTATACAATCCTTTTCGGAAAATCAAAAAGCCAATGTTACTGCTTACGAAAAAGATTTGCTAACGGGCAAAATCCTAAAGCAGCTTTATCCCGCAAATAATATCCGCATAAGCGGTTTTGAGGAAATCCCCGAAAAGGAACAAAGCAGTTACGATGTTGTTGCCAGCAATATCCCGTTCGGTGATACCTCTGTATTTGACCTTTCATACTCCCGAAGTAGAAACCCCGCAAAGGAGCAAGCTGCCCGAAGCATTCATAACTATTTCTTTTTGAAAGGAAATGATATGCTCCGAGAAGGTGGTTTGCAGGCTTTCATTACCTCACAGGGGATTTTGAACAGCCCGAATAATGAGCCGATACGCAGGGCATTAATGGAAAACAACAATTTGGTTTCAGCTATCCGCTTACCCAACAATCTGTTTACAGATTATGCAGGTACAGAGGTTGGCTCTGACCTGATAATCCTGCAAAAGAATACAGCAAAACCAAATTTGACCGAAGCGGAAGAATTGTTTTGCCAAAGCAACAAAACAGGATATGGTACACCCAGCAATGCTTTATTTGAGGACGGTACAAGAATTATACATACGCATTGGAAAGTAGATACTGACCCTTACGGGCAACCTGCATTAATCTATACACACAAAGACGGCGTTGAGGGCATTGCAAATGCCCTCAAAGAGATGCTTTCCGAAGATTTTGGTAACCACCTGAATTTGTCTTTATACAAAGGCGAACAACACGATGAACCTTTTATACAAATTCCAACGCCGGTAATTCCGCCTCCCATTGTTGAGCGTGAAATCATTCAGCCCCAGCAACAGCTTTTTACGACACCTGTGATAAGACAGGAAAGTCCGCAGGAATTAAAACAGCTAAGCATTTTCGACCTATTTGAAAATACAGGTGAAACTGTGGCTGTCCTTGCTCCGCCAAAAAAAGCAACATCAGCCAAAAGACAGACCAGCCAGAGAAAACGAATGCCTATCAGTCGCCAGCCCGACCTGTTCAGTTCTGCAATGCAGCAACCTTACACGCTTCCTGTTTCAAATGGCAATAAAACATTTAATGGCAAAGAACAGGAAGTAATCGGCGATTTGTTTTCGCAACAAAACGGGAATGGCCAAGCTGATAAGCCAGCCATTCCCGTAGCCGTTCTTGCCGCCATTCCCGAACCTGCGCCGTTTAGTAACGAACTGCAATCGTTCCACCGAAACGATTGCCTTGTGGTAGATAATGGCTGGGTGGGTTATCTGCAAAGTGTAGATACCGCAGACGGTACGGCTGTCTTCCACCCGTTGCAATTACCTCCTACGCAAAAAGCAAGAGCCGAAGCGTATATACAGGTACGTGATGTTTACCAACAGCTTTATACCAAAGAAGCACAGCACCAAACTGAACACAAAGAAGAAAGGGAAAACCTTAACCGATTGTACGATGCCTTTATCAAAAGGTATGGCAATCTGAATAGCGCCGATAATATCAAGCTCATTAAAACGGACAGTGCCGGAAAGGAAATGCCTTATCTGGAGCGTGTGGTGGGCGGCGTGGTACACAAAGCGGATATATTCAGCCGTCCGGTCAGCTTTTCCATCACAACATTAGCTACCGACAATCCCGATGAAGCGTTGGCGGCATCGCTGAACAAATACGGAAGTGTGGATTTGGACTATATGTCCGAAGTGAGCAATATGACTGCCGATGTGCTGAAAGAAGCCTTACACGGCAGGATTTTCTATAACCCTTTGCAACAGGAATATGAAATCGCCGAACGCTGGATTGCAGGTAACGTGGTAGAAAAAGCGGCGGATGTAAGAAACTACCTCGAAAACAATCCCGATGATGCCCAAGCCAAAGAAAGCCTTACTGCTTTGGAAGAAGCCCGCCCAAGACGAATTGAATTTGAAGAGCTGGACTTTAACCTCGGCGAACGCTGGATACCGACTGGCGTTTATGCCCGTTTTGCTTCGCATCTTTTCGATACGGATGTGCGTGTACATTATTCCGAAAGCTCCGATGACTTTTCTGTAACCTGTGGACAGAAGAATGTGCATATATGGGACAAATATGCTGTTAAGGCAGAGAGCAGAACGTTTGACGGGATTAACCTGCTGAGGCACGCCCTTGTCAATACTACGCCTGATATTACCAAGAAAATCACAATAGATGATAAGGAAGTAAAGGTTAGGGATATGGAAGCCATTCAAATGGCAAACACCAAGATTGACGAAATCCGAACTGCCTTTACAGAGTGGCTCCACGCCCAAAACAATGAGTTTAAAAACAGGCTGACCGACCAATACAATGATACCTTTAACTGTTTCGTCCGACCGAATTATAACGGAACACATCAGGAGTTTCCGGGATTAGACCGCAAGGGGTTAAAAATCCAAGACCTGTATGATAGCCAAAAGGACACCGTTTGGATGATTAAGCTCAACAACGGTGCTATCTGCGACCACGAAGTAGGTGCAGGAAAAACGCTGGTAATGTGTACGGCAGCACAGGAAATGAAGCGGTTGGGGCTGGCTCACAAACCAATGATTATCGGGCTGAAAGCGAACGTACCCGAAATTGCCGAAGCATATAGAACCGCCTATCCGCACGCTAAAATACTCTATCCGGGCATTGACGATTTTACGCCTAAAAAACGCTTGCGGATTTTTGGTGATATTAAAAACAACGATTGGGATTGCGTGATACTCACACACGACCAATTTTCTATGATACCGCAATCGCCCGAAATGCAAAAGGAAATTCTCGAAATAGAACTGGACAGTGTGGAGCGTAACCTCGATGTGCTGCAATCGCAAGGAAATGAAGTTACCAGAGGGATGCTTGCCGGAGCGATAAAGCAAAAAGAAAATCTCGAAGTAAAGCTGAAAACCCTGCAACACGATATTGAGAACCGTAAAGATGATGTGGTGGACTTCAAAATGATGGGCATAGACCATTTGTTTGTGGATGAAAGCCACCAGTTTAAAAACCTCATTTTTAATACACGCCATTCAAGGGTTGCCGGATTGGGAAATATGGACGGAAGCCTAAAGGCTTTGAACCTGCTCTTTGCCATTCGCACTATCCAAGACCGTATTGATGCGGATATGGGTGCTACTTTTCTTTCGGGTACAACCATCAGCAATTCACTGACAGAGTTGTATCTGCTGTTTAAATACCTACGCCCAAGAGCATTGGCAAAGCAAGGCATTCATTCTTTTGATGCGTGGGCGGCTATTTACGCCCGTAAGACCACCGATTATGAATTTTCGGTGGCTAATAATATCGTGGCGAAAGAACGTTTCCGCTATTTTATCAAAGTACCGGAACTGGCTCAATTCTATTCCGAAATCACGGATTACCGTACAGCGAAAGATATTGGAATTGACCGCCCCGAAAAGAATGAGGTGTTATACAACATACCGCCAACTCCCGACCAGGAAGCATTTATCCAAAGCCTGATGCAGTTTGCCAAAACGGGCAATGCCACTTTATTAGGAAGAGAGCCGCTTTCTCAACGGGAAGAAAAAGCAAAAATGCTGATTGCTACGGACTACGCCCGTAAAATGTCGTTGGATATGCGAATGGTAAGCGATATTTATGAAGACCACCCCGACAACAAGGCTTCTCATTGTGCCGCTAACATTGCGAAGTATTACCACCAATACAATGCGCAAAAAGGAACGCAGTTCATTTTCTCGGATTTAGGTACTTATAAACCGGGTGAATGGAATGTATATTCTGAAATTAAACGCAAGCTCGTGGAAGACCACAACATACCTCCACACGAAGTCCGGTTTATACAGGAAGCTAAGAATGATAAGCAGCGTAAGGAACTTATCAAAGGAATGAACGAGGGCAAAATCCGTGTGCTGTTCGGTTCAACAAGTATGCTCGGCACTGGCGTAAACGCACAGAAAAGAGCCGTTGCCGTACACCATTTGGATACACCGTGGCGACCGAGCGACCTTGCCCAAAGGGACGGGCGGGCTATCCGAAAAGGCAATGAAATTGCAAAGCATTTTGCGGACAACAAAGTACAAGTAATTATCTATGCCGTAGAAAAATCACTGGACAGCTATAAGTTCAACCTGCTATTCAACAAACAGCTTTTTATCGACCAGCTAAAGAATAATAATCTCGGTAAGCGTACCCTTGACGAGGGTAGTATGGACGAAAAATCGGGTATGAACTTCTCGGAATATGTAGCAATTCTCTCAGGAAATACCGACTTGCTGGATAAAGCCAAAATAGAAAAGCAGATTGCCGGACTGGAAAGCGAAAAGCAGGCTTACAGTCGTTCTAAATACAGTGCCAAATATAAATTGGAAGACTATACAGCCGAACTTGACAAAGCCCAATCACGCTTTGACCGTATGAGCCTTGATTGGGGAAACTTAGAGCAACGGTTACAAAAACGGCAGGACGGTACGGTTGTAAATGCTCTTGTGCTGGACGGTTTATCGCCGAATGCCGATGTAAAACAGACGGGTGCAAAACTTAACCAGCTTGCGGACAAAGCACGTACAGGAGGCGATTATGAAGAAATCGGTAGCCTGTATGGTTTTCAGCTATTGGTAAAAACCGAAGTTTCCCAAAAAGAGGGCGTGGATATTCGTGTGAACCGATTTTTTGTACAGGGCGAGGGCAATATCAAATACACGTTCAATAACGGTGTTATGGCAAAAGACCCCGAAACGGCATCACTGAATTTTTTAAGGGCTTTGGAAAAGCTGCCTGTCTATATTAAAAAGGAACAGGAGAATATTGCCGAGTTCCAAAAAGATTTGCCTGTGCTTCAGGAAGTGGTTAACGGTACGTGGTCTAAAGAAACCCGTTTAAGCGAACTTAAAACTGAACTGGCTGCCGTAGAAAGGAAAATACAGCTTTCCATAGAACCTGTTAAACAAGTAGAAGAACCTGCGGAACAAACTGAAAAAAAGCAGCAAGCTCCAAAGGTGTCAGAAAGCATTATCAGAACTAAAGGTATCCATTTGCCACGAGGCGTACTATGAAAAGAAAACGGGGATCTGCAAGTCCCCGTTCCTTTTTTATCAATTTCTAATATTCATCTTCTTCCAGCTCATCCATCCGTTTTATCAGCGCATCACGCAGGCTGTCAAGAAACTTCGTCCGGTTTATTTTTCGGGCTTTCAGCTCCATAAATGTATGGTAAAAGTCGCCTAAATCAACATTAAAGATGCTTTCAAATGTTTTGGCGATTACTTTAATATCCGTATTGTCAAATACACCCTGAGCGTGAAGGGCATATATCAATTCTGTCAATGCAGTTTTACTGCCTCGCCAATTTAAGTTAGGTAATTCTATTGATTTGCTTTTATGTATCGGGCTGTGAAGCTGGTCTTCAAGATATACTTGTATCAGGTCATTGGCGATGATTTTTGCAGCCTTATAATCGTGGGAAGTGGAAAAATTATGGTCCGCTTCAAAATAATAGGTGTCCAGACTTAGTTTAATGTCATACTTTCCCCGTACAAATAGCTTATCATCTATAAAAGTATTATTGGTTCTGTAATATTTATAAAATTCGAGGTTATTGTCAAAATATCTTTTGAGTTTTTCCAATTCATCATTATAGTATTTCTTCACTGCCTTACCGCCATAAGGTTTCTTTGTTTCGATTTTATAGATAGCGTTATAATAGATGAGCTTTGAAACAATAGCGGGCTTTTGATGCTTGAAAAAACGAATTTCTTCCTCTACATTTTTAAATCCTCTGTTCAATACATATTCTTTCACATTAGACAGGCATTTGATGATAAGTTTTATTATCACTTCAATCTGTTGTATGGAGCAATCCGTTTCAGTTTCTAATTCTTTGATTGCGGCTTCCAGATTATTCAACGTTTCGTTATAAAATTTATCCATCCTGTTTATTTTGAAATTTCTATTGGACACCTACATTGAATTAGTTGATGTCATTACATAGGGTTAGCTAATCGGTCAAAGTGCCTTTTTACGATTTCCTTTCGATGATTTAAAGGTTAAAACAGCAATTACCGCCAAAGCCAACGTAAGCATACCTCCATACAAGAACTCTTTTTCGGGAAACCGTGTGCCTAAAAAACCTGCTATCGGGTATGCTATTGCCCACCACAAATGAGAAAACGCAAAGTGAGAACCGTACACCTTACCTTGATTTTCTGATGCAATGTTTTCGCCTATTAATGTTTCTGACGGCATATCGGCAAGCGTTTGACCTATACCTGCCAAAACCCATAAGAACAGCAAGCCGTTGTACGGAACAAAATTGGCAAAGCTGATAGCTAAACCTATCAGGACAGCCCCGCTTATCAGCGATATGCTCCGTGTTTTGGTTTTATCAAGGCTGCCTAACAGAAAAGCCGTGATAGCTGCGCCTACTCCGAAAATTGCCATTATCCAGCCGTAATGCTTATCATCTAAAGCTAAAGATGTTTTTACCAAACCAACGGTATTTACCAATACCATAGCTCCGGCAATAGCAGATATAAATTCAATACTTAAAGAGAACCTTAAAATCTTGTTTCCAAACAATAAGCGAATACCTTTTATTACTTCGCTCCACGTATTGCCGGGCGGTGTACTATCGGTATTCACTCCTTTTTGCAGTGCTGCCACCGGTATAGTCAATATCAGTAGTATGGCAATGAATAATGTTGCTCCATTGACAAAGAAAATCTGCTTGGCTCCTAACCATACCGCAAATATCCCCGCCAATGCAGGACCAAATACGCTTAACAACTGAAAAGTTGCCATTGATAAGCCGTTGGCTTCCCTGTATATTTCTTTGTCTACTATCTGTGGGATAATAGCCCTGTATGTTGGCGTGAAGAATGCAGCGAATACGTTCAATGCAAATATCAACCCATACACCTGCCACTCGGCATTTACAAACGGCAGCATACACACAATTGCCATTCTTGCCAGTTGCGTTATCAGCAATATGTTTTTTCGCTTTAATTTTTCAGACACTACGCCTGCAAAGGGCGAAAAAATGATATACGCCGTTACCCGCAAAGTGAGAGCCGATGCCAATATAGCTGCCGCATTATCGGGGCTGATTTCATAGGTAAGCAATGCCAATCCTAACCACGTAAAGGCATCCCCGAACAAACTTGCGATTTGGGCAAAATAAAGCCTTGCGAAAGTCGAGTTCCGTAATGTTTTAAATGGTTCTGTAAACGCTTTTTTTAATAATTGTAATTCCATTTTACATTTTTAAATTATTCTTATTAAGCGGATAAGCACCGCCGTCAGACGGTGCTTTTTTCTATCCGCTTCGTTATGGTTTCTTAAAAATTCATTATCAGTTTCACACTGATATTACGTCCCATATTGAAAACGCCCATTCTTCCCGTTGCCGGATTTTCAGGAGCATATTTCAGTCTGCTTAAATGACTTTGATAAGCCACATCAGCAAGATTTTCTCCACTAATGAACAAAGACATAAAGTCGCTCCGGTTGAACGCCTTAATATTTGTTCCGATACCTGCACTCAATAAAGTGTATGCGGGTGTTGCTGTTTCTGTTCCGTAAGCACTGAAAAACTTATCCTGCTGAAAGAAGTGGTTAATCCCAAATTTGATGTAAGCGTTGGAAAACGTTCTATTTACATTCCTTAATTCGGCTTTGATTTCGCCCCTGTATCTCGGGGCTGGGATAAACGGCAAGTATTTCGAGCTTTCGGGTTGGCTGCTTTGGGTAGCCTGTACATACGAAAATGAGTTTTCCAAATGCAGCCATTCTATCGGTTGCGGGTGTATGTCCAAATAAATTTCGCCACCAACTAAGGTAGCGTTGCCCGCTGTATATTGAAAGGCTGGCGCACCATCAACAGGGTCGGGAATAATTTCCGTTCCGTCTTCCGCAACAAGTTTTTCGAGATAGATATAATTTTGAATGAAGTTTACAAATGGCGTAAGCTCCAACGTAATGTGTTTGGAGTTCAGAAAATAGGCAACATCTATCTGGTGACTGATTTCTGATTTTAAATCAGGTGTTCCGAACAGATAACGAAACGTTCCCTCGTGTCTTCCGTTCGCTGACAGTTCCGTACTGTTCGGCGCTCTGAAACCTCTCGATACATTGAATTTTAACGTAGAATTTTTATCGACTTGATAAGACAATCCTAAGCTACCGGAAACGCCATTGTAGTTTTTATTAAAGGCACTGAACTTTAATTCCGCATCGGGGTCTGTACTTTGCACAGGCTCTTCGTCTTCATTAAGATAGAGTTCTTTTGAGTTCATAGACCTGTTGTCAAATCTAAGTCCTCCGGCTAAAGTGAGTTTGCCAAAAGTTTTCTGTGTAAAAAGAAATGCTCCGGCATCAAACAGATTATAGGCAGGTATCAAAAATTCTTCCCCTCTGTTGGTGTTGGATTGCCACATACCACCGATACCAACCGAAGTTTCCCAGCCTCTTGATTTTTCAAAATTATACCGCACATTATAATTAAGTGTGTTCAAATCAAAGAACAATGCCGGTTCATTGGGAGCGGCGGGGTTTTCATACTCTCTTCGTTTATTGTTCTGAAAACCGAAATCGGCATTAATTGTACCTTTATTCAATATGAAATAATTGTTGGAAGAAACGCCCAAATGGTTGATGGTCTGATGTGGAAAACCGACCTTATACCCTTTATAATCATTTCCGCTTGCAACTACTTCATCGCCATTGGCATTTTCATAGATAAATCTTCCTAACTCGTCCCTTTCGCCCTCTACAAGATTAAGCGTGTTGTTATAAGAGCTGACGGTGAGGTGCGAGTGTCCCCACCTTTTGTTTATTCCCAAGAACAAGCTGCCGTTAAGTTCCTTAAAACCCGAATTGAAGACTTTCCCATCGTAGGCATTTTGATAGTTGCCCGCAAATTTATTACTAAACCTGCCCAACCATTGTAAACCATCCTTATTGCCTGCATTGGAAAGGGAGTAGCCTATCAGGTTATTATTGCTTTGGTAATTCGTAGAAACCTGCGTTTTTATCTCACCTATTGGCAAGGCTTTAGGAGCAAGAAAGTTAAGCACTCCGGCAATACCGTCCGAGCCGTACATCAGGCTGCCGGGACCTTTCACTACTTCCACTCTGTCCACCGCATTCTCATCTATTTCAATACCGTGTTCATCTCCCCATTGCTGCCCTTCTTGACGAATACCGTTATTCAATGTAATCACCCTGTTGTATCCCAATCCTCTTATGGTAGGTTTTGAAATTCCCGTACCCGTTGTTATCTGGTTTACGCCCGGTATGTTTCTCAAACCGTCAATCAGGTTGGTAGCACTGTTTTGTTTTAAGGTGTTGCCGTCAACCGCTTTGACAATAACAGGGCTTAATCTTAGTTCTGTCGAGCGGGTTACACCTGTGATGATTAACTCGTTCAGCTCCGTAATGGCAGGACTTAATACAAAGTCCATAACCGTATCTTGTGCTATCGTTATTTTCTCGATTATTGGTTCATAACCTGTAAAACTTATCTCTAAAAGATATGTTCCCCGTTTCAGGTTTTTGATTTCATAATTACCGTTTACATCCGTTGTGGTTCCGGCTTTTAAATCAGCAATATAGACTGATACCCCGGCTAAATTTTTATTATTTTCCTGGTCTTTTACTGTACCGGAAATTCTGTTTTGTGCAAATATGTTTAAGGTTGCTGAAACAAAGGCAACCAATAGCAATACGCTTTTTAAATTCATAAATCTGATTTTTTAATTCTTATAATTTGAGCTGGATAAACAGACGCTCCGGCTGCTTACCTCTATAAAAAATCAAATTATTGGCGGACCTCTGTTTTGGGTTTCAGGAAGTGTGGCTTCGTAAAAATTTGCCTTATATAATGTATATTCCGAACGATGTTCAACATTAATGCAAACAAACTGTATAGCGGTAAAAAGATGAACAGATACACAATGATTGTCACAAAGAAAACACTTCTTTAATACTTTGCTAAGGTGGGCTTTATGTTCGCAGAAACTATTGCTGCCATCTGAATAGTAAACAGTTTTTTCACATTTGGTTGCTTTTTCAAATGCAATAATTTCATCGTGGTGGTGAAACATAAGTGCAGGGCTGTTGCCGAACAGGTATAACAGCAACAGAAAAAGTCCTGCAAATTTTATGTTTCTTTTATCTTTCAATTTTAGCTACGATATGGTTAAAAATGTTTTGGATTTTCCTGTAAACTCAACGGGTATCTACCAAAGACAATCCTGAAAATCGGTTGCCATATGTAACAATAAGCCCAGCGCAACAATCCTGACTATTTTGTTGCCGAACAGCAAGAGCAAGAAATACACTGCTATTGCATAATACGAATGCAGGTAGTGAAAGCCAACGCTGCATCTGTTCGGGTCGAATATCGGTTCTGCAAACAGGTGGTCTATATCAACAAGCATTGTTGCTAACAAAATTATCCAGACCATCTTCCATTCCTTTCTGAAAAACACGAAGGCAACCAATCCCGGAAAGAGAAGGTGCAAAGCGTAGTGGATAATATTTTGCAGTACGAATAAGGACATTTAGTTATTTTTCTTTGGTCGTTTTTTAGTCGGGTATGAAGCCTATTAATAGTTTATGTTGATTTGTTATGGAAATAAAGCCTTGCGGAAGTCTTATTCCACAAAGCCTTATTATTTCACCGCCAATTTTAGATGAAAAATTAGTGTTGATGTCCGTGTGCTTTGTCAGCAGCAGAAACCTCATTTTTAAATTTTCCAACCAACTTTTTGCCCTCATAGGTAATCGTAACGGTGCAATTCGTATGGATGCCATTTTTAGGCAATGCCACTGTCAATGCTCCATTTTTACCTGCGATAAGATTAGCTGTTGATTTACTGCCATTTTCAAAAGCAAATTCTACCGAGCCGGTAGCCGTTTTGGTTAACGTTTTAGCATTGGCATCCAGCACATAAAAAGTAAGCGCATTGTTGGCTTTTACCATTTCGATATGGTAGTTGTCAATATCTACCATTTTACCCCCGTGTGGAGCTGCACCGTGTCCGCTTTGAGCCATTGCAGGGCTAATTGCTAAAGTTGCAATAGCAACCACTAAAGCCATTCCGATTGATTTGATTTTTCTCATTTTTTTTGATTTTTAAAAAGTGAATAATTAAGAATTAAATTTTTACCCTAAGTAATTTGATTGAATTAAGAAACACCAGCGTATCAGGTAACAGGTGGATGATGGCTGCCTGCACCGGTCCTAAAACTCCCGTTAACACCAATGTGATACCTACAACGTGTACCACACCCACACCGCCGATGATATTTTCCTTAATTGTCCTGAATGCTTTTTTACTGATGGCTTTGGAACGGGCTATTTTTTCCAGCTTATCTTCCACCAATACAATATCAGCCGCTTCCATTGCAGCTTGTGTACCCACTATGCCCATAGAAATACCTACATTCGCCTGTACCAAAGCAGGTGCATCGTTAATGCCGTCACCAACCATTGCTACTTTTTCGCCTTTGGATTGTAGTTCCTGTATCGCCTTGATTTTGTCTTCAGGCAGCATATCTGCCCTGAATGATGTAATACCTAATTGTCCTGATACGTGTGCTGCCGTCTGTGGATTGTCGCCTGTGAGCATAATGATGTTTTCTACACCGCTTCTTTTCAATTCCTCAATCATTTCCTTTGCTCCCGGACGTATCGCATCTGACACATAAAACACAGATGCCGCATTGCCATCCACCGCCATATAGATAGCCGTATCGGTGAGGTTTTCGCTATTGACGGTTACGGAAATAGTATGGTCGTCCATCAGCGTTTTGTTACCTATCAGCACTTTTTTATTGTTGATGGTAGCACTGATACCTTTCCCTTTGAATACCTCAAAATCCGTAGGCTCTGATAACGAAGCACCCATATTGTCCGCATACATCAGTATAGCATTGGCAAGGGGGTGGCTGGAACGGTTTTCCGCTGATGCCGCTAATTGCACCAATTCTTTTTCAGTAAAGCTGTCATCGAGTATTTCAACTCTGTTTACGGTAGGCTTACCTATGGTCAATGTGCCTGTTTTGTCAAAAACAATGGTTTTTATCTTCGCCAATTCTTCCAAAAACTTACCGCCTTTTACAAGTATTCCTTCTCTTGCGGCTCTTGCTATGGCAGAAATGGTTACTAAAGGCGTAGCTAAGCCTAATTCGGCAGGCGAAGTGAAAATAAGCAGGGCTATCACGAGCTTTACATCTTTAGTTAGTAGGTAAACACCCAATACAAAAACGAAAACAACGGGTATCAGCCACGCCGCTACCTTATCCGTTAATTTTTCAATAGGGGCTTTACTGCTTTCTGCTTCTTCTACCAAAGCGATAATGCGTGAAAACACCGTATCTTTTCCCGCTTTGGTCATTTCTACGTCCAAAGCCCCTAACTCCAGTATTGTACCTGCAAATACTTCTGTACCGGAATTTTTTTCTACGGGTACGCTTTCTCCTGTTATGGGGGCTTGGTTTACAGACCCCGAACCCGCCACTATCTTACCGTCAACGGGTATTTTTTCGCCAGCCTTTACCACCACAATATCACCCACCGTCAGTGATGCAATAGATACGGGCTGCTCGTTACCGTCCTTTTTCAATATGGCTGTCTGTGGCACAGAACCGATGAGTTCCTTTATAGATGCTCTTGCTCTTTCACCGCTTGCACTGGCAATGTATTCGGCAATCAGGATAATCATCAGCACCACAGAACCCGCTAAATATTCTTTACCAACGACCGATACGATTACGGCAATGGAAATAAATAACTCCGTACCTATTTTCCGTTCCCTGATTAATTCGAGAATGGCAGTTTTTAGCAATGCGTATAAACCAAAAGCCGTAGCTGCCAGCAAGACGGGAAGTGGTATAATTTCTAAATAAAACAACAGGCTGGCAATACCCACTGTAATAATGCGTATGATTTCCCAAAAAAATTGCCGGGAAAAAAAGGTTTGTAAATAGTTCATATTGTTATGATATTAATGGGTATGCCCTTTGGATATACCCAAGTTTGAAATAACTACCGATAATATGAGCAATGCTATAAACAATACTACCCCAAGGGCAATCAAACCATACTTCATCTTTTTAGATAGGGGTCTGTTATTTGTACCTCCTTTTCTTTTCGGAGGAGGTACAAATTTTTTCCTCTTTCTTGTTTTCCGACTTCTATTTGTTCTTGATTTCATACAGTAGATAGCATTGTCTTATTCTTCCTCTTCAGCGTTTTTAATTGCCGAAAGAATGGTATAAGCATTTTTAGTAACTACCTTTAATGATTGCTGATTAACACTTTGAGGCAATTCGATAGCCGTATAGCCTTCCTGTTCCATACCTTTGGCAACTTGTACCAACTGGAAGGTATAGCCGTCTTTACTATCCGCTGTTTGAATAATGATGTAATCCAAACCGTCCAACTGAACAATGGCATCATTCGGTACTGCACTCTTTTGTTCCGTTCCTGTTTCTACCCACGCCTTTACATACATTCCCGGTAAAAGTTTTGCATCTTTGGTAAAGCGGCAAAGCACAGGTATCATTTTTTTGTCATCGGCTGCCTGACCTACCAAGTACACTTTTGCTGTGTGGCGGTAATCATTCTCATTAGATAATGAAAACTTAACCGTTTGCCCAACCTGAATTTTTCCCAAGTCTTTTTCAAAGGCATTTAAGGCAAGATGCAGGGCATCTGTACCTGTTATCTCAAACAGCACATCGGTAGGGGCAGCATATTTACCAATGTTGGTATTGCTGCTTTTGATATAACCTGAAATGGGTGCATAAATGCCCGCAGTTCTGGAAATTTTATTGCTGCTTTTTAAACTTGCGCTGCTGATGCCAATGAGTGCCATTTGCTGTTCTAATCCGGCAATACGGGCTTTCATTACATTATAATCTGAACTTACCTGTTGAAAAGTCTTTGCTGCATTCACATCCTCGTTTCTCAATTCCTGCTGCCTTTTGTATTCCTGCGATAAATATTCCAACCTGCCGATACTTTCCAGATATTCCTGCTGAATGGTAATAAATTCCGGGTTTTCAATGGTGGCTAATTGCTGTCCTTTTTTTACAGCTTGCCCCGGTAGCAGCCCTGCTGTTTTTATATAACCTCCCAATGGTGCTGACACTGTGGCTATACTGTTAGGGTCAGCTTCGATAGCTCCCGTCAGCTTGATGATATTACTTAGGTTTCTTAATTCGATAGCACCTGTTTGTATCTCTGATAGCTTATACTGGTCAGGAGTAAACGTAATTTGTCTGACCGAAGAAGCTGTGTCCGCCTTGCTTTCTGCGGTAGTCTGCTCCCCGGCAGCTTGCTCTTTTTTATCCTTACAGGATACTACCACTATTGCTGATAGCAGTAGGAGCGGTATATATTTTTTAAATGACCTATTCATTATTTTAATTTTTTTGAATGATTAATTTTTACCTGAAATTGCTTCTATGGAAATAACGACCCTGTTGAAATTATACAGGTTGTCTATATACTCCGAATGGATGTTATTGGATAGCGTAAGGTTTTGCAAATATTGTGTATAGGAAATATCACCGCTTCTAAAACCTTTATCCGAGTTGTTGATAATCAGGTCTGCCTGCGGCAATGCCTGTGTCTGATAATAGTTTATTGACTTCTGATATTTCACATACTCCTGCGCCAGCTCTTTTAATTGTCCGTTCAGGTTCATCGTTGTCAGTTCCACCTGTTTTTGTGCAATCTGCTCGTTGATTTTAGCCGCATTGATTTTGGATTTATAACCTCCGGGGAAAAGAGGAATAGCAACACCAATCTGGAAAAAATTAAACCGGTCTTTTCCGGTATAGGTTCTGTCTATACCGTTTATTGTTTGCAAGCCTTTGTAGGTTTGACCGTTATAACCTAAAATAATATCCGGTAGCATCTTGCTTCTCTCCAAAGAGATTTCTCTTTGGCTTACATTGATTTCCTGTTGCAGATATTGAATGATGGGATTATTGGCAGTAGATGCGTTATCCATAGGCAATAATATATCTCTTGGAACTAATGCGGTATCTGCTATACTGATATCATCGGTTGTGTTGAGCAATGTCTGTAAAAGCTGCTTGGCAATTTTTATATCGGCTTCGTTCTTTTCCAGCTCATTTTGAATTTGCCGGTACTGTACAGATGAAGTAGCATTTTCAAGGCTTGTACTTTCTCCTGTCCGGTATCTCACGTCGCTTGCTTTGCTTAGCTTACTAAAAATGGTGTCCTGCTCTAACAACAGCTTCCTTTTTTCCAAAATGTACTGGTATTGCAGGTAAGCCAGCTTCACGTCTTCTACAAGGTCGTTTTCGGTCACAGCTTTGTATTTTTCGCTGCTTTGTATTCTTTCCTGCGCCAGCTTTGACTGGTTGCCGTAAACCGTTGGAAAATCAAAACGCTGTGTAACACTGATTAAATTATCATTAATGGTAGGATTACTCACTACGCCCTGCGTATAGGAAATTTCTGTCTTAGGAATAGTAACGCTTCCTTTTTTTAAAGCCTGCTGGACATTGATGTTATACTCCGCTATCTTGATGCTGTTGTTGTTTTTTAACGCCTCGTCAATAGATTGCTGCAAGGTCAGCACTCTCGTTCCCGAATTGGATGGTACTTGCGCCTGCATTACAGATGGGAAACAGAAAAATCCCAATAGCAATATGGCGGTAGGTAAGGCTTTGTTTTTACGCATTTTGAAAGATGATTTAGTGAAGTAGATATACAGTACCGGCAGCACTACAAGGGTTAAAGCGGTTGCCGTTATCAGCCCTCCAATAACTACCGTAGCCAACGGGCGTTGTACTTCTGCACCTGATGAGCTGGACAAAGCCATTGGTAAAAAGCCTAAAGAGGCTACGGCGGCTGTCATCAATACAGGTCTTAACCTTACCCGAGTGCCAATACGCACCCTTTCGTAAATATCTTCTACACCGTCTTTTGCCAATCGGTTAAATTCCGCTATCAATACAATCCCGTTCAGAACCGCAACCCCAAACAACGCAATAAAACCTACACCTGCAGAAATACTGAAAGGCATATCCCTGATAAGTAGAGCAAATACACCGCCTATTGCAGACAATGGAATAGCTGTGAATATTAATAAGCCCTGCTTTACCGAACGGAATGTAAAGTATAAAAGCAATAGGATGAGCAATAGTGCGACAGGCAAAGCTACTGCCAGCCTTGCGTTGGCTTCTTCGAGATTTTTAAATTGCCCGCCATAGGTGATATAATAGCCTGATGGCATCTTAACCTTAGCATTCACAATATCCTGAATATCGTTTACGATGCTTTTTACATCTCGGTTTCTTACGTTGAAACCAAGTGTAATCCGTCTTTTCGCATTATCTCGCTGTATTTGTACCGGACCGGGTTTGTAAGCAATATTCGCCACCTCGCTTAAAGGGATTTGCTGACCTGTGGGCGTACTTACAAATAGATTTTGAACATCTGTAATGTCTGCTCTTGAAGCATTATCCAATCGTACTACCAAATCAAAACGTCTTTCTCCCTCGTACACCAAACCTGCTGCTTTACCGGCAAAGCCTGTTTCGATGGCACTGTTCACGTCCTCAACGTTCATTCCGTATTGGGCTATCTTATCTCGGTCAAACTGTATGCTGATTTGTGGTAAACCCGTAATTTCTTCCACATACAAATCTTCTACACCCTCAACATTTCTTATTTTCCGACCTACATCTGAAGCAAGGTCAGAAAGCACATCTAAATCTTCACCGTATATTTTTAAAACCACATCCTGCTTAGCACCGGTAAGCAATTCGTTAAAACGCATCTGTATGGGTTGCTGGAAACTGAATGTTGCATTGGGGATTACAGATAGAGATTGTTGCATTTTTTCAATCAGTTCTTCTCTGTCGCCTGCACTTGTCCATTCTTTTTTAGGCTTTAGCTTAACAACCATATCTCCCGCTTCAATAGGCATTGGGTCTGTCGGAATTTCACCCGAACCTATTTTGTTTACTACCTGTTCTACTTCGGGATAGTTCTTCAATAAAATGGTTTGTGCTTTTTGGGAAACGTCTATCATTTGGGTGATGGAGCTTCCCACGGGAACCCTTGTTTCCACTGCAAAATCGCCCTCGTCCAACTGCGGGATAAATTCACCGCCCATTCTGTTGAATGTGATAAGTGTGATGATGAACAATACCACTGCAACCGATACTACCAAAAGTTTTCGCTTCATCGCACCATTAATGATAGGTGTATAAACTTTCTGTATGGCTTTCATCATCCTGTCCGAAAAGTTTTCTTTGTGCGTTGTCTTTTTACTCAACACCAATGCAGACATCATCGGAACGTAAGTGAACGATAACAGGAATGCGCCTAAAATGGCAAAAGAAACTGTTTGTGCCATTGGTCCAAACATTTTACCCTCAACGCCTACCAATGCTAATAAAGGCAGGTACACGATTAAGATAATAATCTCGCCAAATGCTGCTGCGGAACGTATCTTACGGGACGACTGATAAACTTCTTCGTCCATTTGGTCTTGTGTCAGTTTAGCCACGCCACCGTACCGTTCCTTGCTACCTGTAATCCTATGCAACACCGCCTCAACTATAATGACCGTTCCGTCAACGATTATCCCGAAGTCAATTGCCCCCAAGCTCATCAGGTTTCCTGAAACTCCAAAAACCCGCATCATTGCTATTGCAAACAACATTGCCAGTGGAATTACAGAAGCCACTACCAATCCGCCTCGCAGGTTTCCTAAGAAAAGTATCAATACAAAAATTACAATTAATGCCCCTTCAATAAGGTTGGTTGAAACGGTTGAAATAGCTCCGTCCACCAATTTTTTACGGTCGAGGAAAGGCTCTATTTCTACACCTTCGGGTAAACCTTTCTGAATTTCCGCAATCTTTTCTTTTACATTGGTAATAACCTCCGATGAGTTAGCTCCTTTCAACATCATAACGATACCTGTAACGGTTTCGCCCTCACCGTTACGTGTGGCTGCTCCGTATCTTGGACCGTTGCCAAAACGAACTTCGGCTACATCTCTTAACAAAACGGGTACGCCTCCCTCGGTTTTTATAACAATTTTTTTGATTTCCTCAATGTTCTTTACCAAGCCTTCGCTTCGGATAAAGAAAGCATTCGGACCTTTATCAATATATGCACCTCCCGTATTTTGGTTGTTTTTTTCCAGTGCTGTGAAAATATCGGAGATATTAATGTTCTGGCTGGCAAGCCTGTCAGGTTCAATGGCGATTTCGTATTGCTTTACAAACCCTCCGAAGCCACTTACTTCCGCCACGCCGGGCGTACCTAATAGCTGCCGTTTAATAATCCAGTCCTGAATGGTTCTTAACTCTGTGGCATCGTACTTATCTTCATAGCCTTTTTTGGGATGGATAACGTATTGGTAGATTTCGCCCAAACCGGTGGTTACAGGAGCCATTTCAGGCGTACCCACCCCTTCGGGGATATTTTTAGCTGCAATAGTCAGCCTTTCCTGTACCTGTTGCCTGCCCCAATAGATGTCTACCTTTTCTTCAAATACAATGGTAACAATAGAAAGCCCAAAACGGGAAAAGGAACGCATATCCTTTATACCCGGAATGCTGACCATTGTCTGCTCCACGGGAAAGGTTACGAGCTGTTCCACTTCCTGCGCCGCCAGTGTAGGCGATACAGTAATGACCATCACCTGATTATCCGTGATGTCAGGTGTGGCATCAATAGGAAGTTTGGTAAGCGAATAGGAACCCCAGCAAATTAATGCCAGGGTAAATAATCCTATTACCAACTTATTCTTGATTGAAAAATGAATGATGTTATTTAACATATCATAATGTTATTAGAATATTTATTGTTTAAGAAGATACTGTCCTTTCATTTTGATTTTAACAGTAATGTTCTCATTGGAATTGTTTTTGAAATACCAGCCCTGCGGACCTTCAAACGGAGCGACTAAAGAGCCGACCATATTATTGGAATAGGCAATAGTATAGCTTTCAAAGTAGTTGCTGTTGTTCTTTACTTCGCCGTGAAAGTCAAAGTATAGCTCACCTTTATCGGTAATCCATTCATATTTCATCTGACCGTATTTCAACATATTTACTTTGTATTCCAATCCTTCGCCTGCCGGAATAACCACGCTTACCTCGTCTGTACGTTCTGCCAGTTGAGTGGCTGGTGGCGGGTTATCTGCCGCCGCTGGTTTGGCAACATCTGCCGGAGAGCCAACATTTTCCAGTTTTAGTATCTTGTGCGGTCCCGAAGCCAACGCTTCCGTACCTGCATCACCAACATACAGCTTGCTAAAGCCTGTTGCCTTGCCAATACCCAAAGGGTCTATCCCGTATTCAGCCGGGAGTACGGCACTTACCAAGAGTACCGCTCCAATAACCAAAGCAATAATGACCTGCTTTACAATGGATTTCTTATCTAAGATTTGATGTGCTATTTCTGCCATTTTGATATTTGTTAAGAGTTAAAATAACCGACTAACTGATAGCCGAATAATAAAAAGCCTGCTGCCATCAGCAACATATTTGTAACTGTTGAGAATTTTAGAAAACTCGGTGACCTTCTCCAATTAGTGATGATAAACAATACAAGGGCTAAGGCTATGAACTGACCTATCTCTACACCGATATTGAAGCCAAGCAGGTTGGTCAATAAGCCGGTTCGGTCAAAGCTCAATTCCTGTAACTTACTGGCTAAACCAAACCCGTGAAAAAGTCCAAAGATTAAGACTGCCGCTTTGGTATTGGGCTGACGTCCTAAAAACCTTTGAAAGCCTCCTAAATTATCGAAGCCTTTATACACGATAGACAATGCAATAATGGCATCAATCAGATAGGCATTGATTGCCATATCTGCCAATACACCCAGCAATAGGGTAATACTGTGACCAATGGTAAAAAAACTCACATAAAGCAGTACTTCTTTTGGGCGATACAGAAAAAAGATAACGCCTACAAGAAAGAGCAGGTGGTCATACCCGGTGAGCATATGCTTTGCCCCGATATACAGAAAAGGAACGAAAGCTACTCCCGAATTGCCGCTTAAAAATGTCTGGGTATCCTCATCTACTCCGTGAGCATACGCCGCCCCTGAAACCAATATCAGTAGGGCTATTGATAGAAAAATTTTGATATACTTCATTTCCGGATTTTTTGTTAATTGAAAGCATAGCATCGAGGATGTGCATAGGTGAATACACACATCTCACGATGTACAGTTTGTGAAATCAATTATGCACACGGATTAAGCGTAATCCCCAAAAGGATTAATGCTTGTGTCCGTGAGCTTTGTCTATGCTGTCCTGATTAACTTTAGGCTGCGCAGCAGATTTATCTGTGCTGTCAGCAGGTGTATGATTACCCGCAGGGTCGTGGGAATGACCGTGAGCCTTGTCAATGCTGTCCTGATTGACTGCCGGAGCTGTTAGTTCCTGTTCTGAATTTGAATTATCCGAAGAAGATTTTTCGCTGTTATTGCAAGCTGTAAACGCAAGTGCAGCAAATGCCGCTATAATGAATGATTTTTTCATCGTTAAAATAAATTTGATATTAAAAAAGAAATAATTCGCCCGTAGGATTGGGCGTAACTCAAATTTTAACTTTCAGAGAATGAAAGTTAAGCAACGATGAAAGAGGGAGGTCCCCGAAGGGTGTATGCTCCGAGGAGCGGTGGTAAATAAATAAAGTGTCCATCAGGTGGAAACGTGTGTTTCTGATAGACAACTATATATTCAACAGGCGGAATGAAATCAATCGGTAAAGCCTTGATTGATTTTACATCATCCTTTGAAATAACAATTCTGGTTTCGCTTGAATTAGTAAAAGATACGTGTTCGCCAGCGTGTATAAAACCCGAAAAGGCAAGCTCTAAAGGTGTTTCTTTACTATTGTTATGATGATTGTTGCCATTCTGATGCCCGTCATTGGCAATATCTGCGTGGTGGTGGTGCGATACAATGCCGTGCCCCAAAATAACTAATTGGGCAGCAATTAAAAACAATATGGCAATATATTTACGCAACATTATGGCAAAGATATACAAATAAGTTCATTTGGTAATAATTCGGTGCAAAAAAATGAATTTAGCCCCCAATAAAATATTACAATGGCAGATGCTTAAATTTAAAAAGCCTTTTACACAGGCTCAACAGGAATATGGATTGCTCTCTCCATATTTTCGTAAGGATTTGTCAGCGGGCTTTGCGGTAAAATCTCAAATGCAAAAGGTTGTTTAATCCTGTAAGGGCTTTGATGCAGCCATTCGTATAAGCTGTGAAAAGTATGGAATATTTGTTTTGTATCGCCTGTAATGCCACATACGGCAAACTTTCCGCCGTCAATGTTTAGTATATCAATGCCTTTGGGTATCTCCTGATGTGCCTGTAACGTTATTCCTGCCTGATATATGCCTGCGTGTGGATTGACAATGCCGACAAATTGCGTGTTCACAGTCAGTAAATCCCTTGCCTCTGCAAACTGAATAACTCTTTTGAAACTCTTATGAATTTCTCCGATGTCTGTTAAAGGTGCATTTACAAAAATGACTTTAAGCGATTGGGCTTTTTTTATTTCAATGCTCAAATCCTTTTCCCTGCCGTTATTATCATTTACGAAAAAGTTCCCATTGATTTTTATATGCTTCAGGTACTTTGTAATAGTCGTGTGGTCTTTTGACGGAATGTTCCGCAATTCCTCTGCCGAAATACCAAAGAAATTCCTAAAGCTCCTTGCAAATGTAGAAGATGAAGCAAAACCGTTATCCAGTGCAATTTCGGTAATGGATTTGTGCGTATGTGTGAGCAAATAATGGGCAACATTTATCATTCTTACCTTTATGATAAACTGTTTCGGGCTTTCGCCAGTTACCTGCTTAAATATTTTTTGGAAATGAAAAGGCGAATAATTAGCGATGCCCGCAAGTTGTGCTAACGAAAGCTCCTCTTGCGGGTTTTGCTGAATGAAGTTGATAACTGCATTGATTTTCTTTTTATGTTCCGTTGAAATATCAAACATCGCTTACAAAGGTAATCAAAATACAGGCTAATGGTTTGAGTGCTGCTCCATTCCGTTGTGGTGTGGCGGTGTATGATGCCCTGAATGAAAATGATGAATAATGCCGTGAACAATGGTTGCAACAAGGATGAGGTGAAGCATCACAAGAACGACTTTACTGAAATGGCGATACCATTTTCCAAGCGAATGCCTGTCTATGTAAATCCTCAAAAAAACGGCTGCAATCAACGTCAATAATTCAAAGGTCAAAAGACCTGCTAAATGTAAGTGAAACATAATTTTATATGTAAGCTGATTAAATTAAAAAAAGCAAAGAGCAACCTTATATTGTTACTCTTTGCTGTAACTGCGTTCATCATTTTTTAACAACAAGTTTTTCAGTTGCGGCATTAAACTCAATCGCCTTTTTGTTGCTTTCGGCAACTCTCGATTGTTTGCCGTGAATGATTTTTCCCAAAGGGCAAATACCGTCAGCAGGTGGTTGGTGTCCTACGTGCAATGCCGCTCCAAGTGTAAGAACAGAAGCCGCACTTAACATTACAATTTTACCTTTCATATTATTTTCGACAGTGATTATAGTGCTGTCCCCGCACTTCTAATAATTTACTAAGGCAAAGATTGAATGTTTACATTGCATACACTTTACAAAACGAGGGAAGTAGTTTGCATTTCTTGCGATTGTTGCCAAAACATTTAAAGAACTTTCACTATTCGGCTATTGTTCCTGCACCAAATGCTGTAAGTTCGGGTCGTTCTTGATACGCTCCATTTCGCTGACTACAATATTCAGTATATCAGATTTTATCTGTTTGTAATTGCTTTCAATTTCCTGCTTCATTTTATCCTCGCCCTGCTCATTTACAAAAGATAAGATTTGCGGTATCTTTTGATAGGCTTTGCTTTCTGCTGCTACCTTTTCATTATCTACCACAATTTCGGCGTGAAAAATCTTTTGCTCGATACGTTCATCAAAGTTATCTGATACAGAACCGACAAACATCCCTTGCGTTAAAGTTGAGATTTTGGAAGCGGGAATAAGGCTGTCTAACTGTGTGGAGATAGAGGTAGATTTATCGTTGCGGTTAATCGTCATACTTTGGCGTTTCTGCAACACTTTACCAAAGCGTTCTGATAGGCTCTTTGCCGTTTCTCCAACCACCTGACCACTAAAAATATTGCCTACGGTATTCTGTATTACCTTGCTTTCTTTATCGCCGTAATCCCTCGTCAATTGCGAAAAATCCTGAAAGCCCAAGCAAACCGCTACCTTATTACTTCTCGCCGTTGCGATAAGATTGTCCAGTCCCCGAAAATAAATGGTGGGCAATTCGTCTATGATAACCGAACTTTTAAGCTGTCCTTTTTTGTTGATGAGCTTTACAATTCTTGAATTGTATAAGCCCAATGCTGCGGAGTAGATATTTTGACGGTCGGGGTTATTGCCTACACATAAAATTTTCGGCTCTTTCGGATTGTTGATGTCGAGCGTGAAATCATCGCCTGTCATCACCCAATAAAGGCTCGGCGAAATCATTCTTGATAAAGGAATTTTTGCCGATGCAATTTGTCCCTGTAACTGGTCTTGTGCGCCGCCTTGCCACGCATCCATAAAGGGCGACAAATAATTTTCCAAATCGGGGTAAGAGGTTAAAATCGTGAACACGTCCGAATACTTTTTATTCAGCAATTCAATGGCGTGTGGGAACGTACAATACTTACCATTCTCGTAGATTTTCAGATACCAAATAATGGCAGCCAATAAGATAATTGGGCTTTCTACGAAGAAATCGCCCTGCTTCTGTATCCAGCTTCGGTTGAGGTTTAGCATTATGGTATAAGCCGCTTCGTAAGCATCGGATATGTCGGTCATAAAATCGGGATTGAGTGGATTGCAACGATGGCTCTTGCGTGGGTCGTCAAAATTTATCACGTAAAATTTTGGCTGTACTTTGTACTTGTCCCTGTGCTTCAGTAAATGATTGTAGGCAATGGTAGAAAGGTCGTCAAACTTGAAATCGTATATGTACATACTGAAACCTTTCTCTATCTGCTGCTTGATGTAGTTATTTACAATCGCATACGATTTACCCGAACCCGGAGTGCCTAACACAATTGATGCCCTGAATGGATTGACGATGTTAATCCAGCCGTTGTTCCATTTTCCTTTGTAATAAAACTTCGTGGGAAGATTGACAGAGTATTCGTTTTCCATCAACTTGGTTTCCTGCTGAAAGCTCTCGTTCTCGTTGTTGAAAACATCGTCCATCAGGTTGTTGCGAAGCAAACGGCTCATCCAAACGCCAGCGACCATTAAGGCGATATACCCTAAACCTGTGGTTAAGATATACAGAAATGTAGCGATTAATAACGGTAGCTTTAGTAAAGGGAAATTCAGAAAGAACAGGATAATACCGATTGCTAAAGCCACATAGATTTTAGACCAGGTTATCTTCTCATCTTTAACGCCCTTTGTTCCCAAACAGCTCAAAGCCAACAAAACCAAAGCGAAGACTTTGGTATATAAGGTATGCGAAAACAGCCCTGCCGTTCGCTGAAAGTTGCCTAATATTTTATTGATTAACTCCAATGTCCAGCCACGCTCTATAAAGAAACCGTAGCAGAACCAATAAAGGTGCATCAGCACTATGATGATGCTTACTGCCCGCATAAAAGCCATTATCTTGGCAAGTCCTCTTAAATCGTCTTCTCCCTGCATTTTTGTAAAATTTTAAATGTTCGGGCGTGAATTTAGAAGCTGTGTTGTGTGGCTATAAGAATGTGGCAGTGAATGGCAGTGTTTGGCATTAAGAGGCTATAAAGCCTTCAATACCGTTCAGGTAATCCAATGATTTTTTTTAAATTTATACTCGTGAAAACCATTTTGCTATTCTCGTCTGTTGGAACAAGCAAGATTTAAAAGAGGAATGCTATGAATTGGAATAATCCTGATGCTTATCCCGGAGAAACTGAAGAAGAATATGAAATTCGGAAAAGAGGTGAAAGCCAAGCTGCCACCGGATTAATGTCTGGGATAATAAAGTTTTTTCTTTTCGGCTTAAAAATAGCGGCTATTTTCGGCGTGTTCTTTTACGCCGGGTTTTTGCTGTCGCAAAAATTGTGGGGCAAAGAAACTGATAACTTTAAGATTTGGGCATTCTCCCTATTATTTGCCTACCTCATCTTCTGCATCGTTTATTTTTTGAAAGGAACTATTATAGGATTACGGAGAAAGAACCAGAGGCTATGGATATTACCGTGGGCTATCTGTGTTTTATTATGCTGCATTGTTCCTGCATTCATTATAAAATCAATAGTAGCTGGTATGTTCAGCGTGACAGAACGAGATAGTATATGGTGTATCGGGCTAAGCTGGGGAGCGTTTGTACTTTCCGCATTATACATCTACGGTATTTATCAATTCAAAACACCTACTGCACCTAAGATTTTGCATTGGAGCTATGCGTTGGGGCTGAAAGTTTCTACATAATAGGCAAAGAAAAACCTGTTACTGACCTCGTTTGCGCTTCCTTTTCTTTTTCATTCTATTGGCAAAATCCTGTTCCTCGTAATCCTCGCCCTGTGCTTCGGGAATGAGCAAACCGCCCAACGCTTCAACCAACCCGTCTTCATTTTTATCGGTAGTAACAAAATCAAACAAATGGTGGGGTTCTTCCGCAGGAAGATCTGCATCATTTGTCCTTGCTATTTTCGGTATTAGCTTATCAGGCTCTTTTATCTCCGGCTTAATGTTGTTATTCCAGTAATCATTAAAGGTATTGGCAGAAAGCTCTGTTGCTAAACGTGAACCGTTCCAAACCGTTTTGGAATTGTGGTCAATAAAAGTGATACCGTAAATACGTCCTGTATCATTCCGGCGCACTACTATGTTAATGCCCTGTTCTCCTAACTGCTTTTTAAATGCCTGTTCATCGCTTGTGGTTTTCAGGGCTATGGTAACGGCAGATTTTAGGGTCTGCTTGGTAGGATTGTCTTTCAATGCCGTTTTGCATTTCGCAAAATGCAATTCCAAAGCCGGAAGCCCTGCGCTCTTGCCAAACAAGGAAGCCTTGAACGGATGCCCGGCTCTTTCGCCTTTTTCATTCAACGGAATATATAATAAGCCCTGCTGCATTTTTCCTTGTAATTCGCCCTCTATTTTCTCGGTGGTAATATTGAACAGGGAAAGCAGGGCATTGTATTCGCCCAAAGTTTGGTATTGGTAGTAGTTCGGCAGGTGGCGAACGACCGAAGCTATTTGGCTTTTTACATCGCCCGCCCGATAATCTACCGGACGGAAAACCTTATCAGTCTGGTTACGTTCTTTGTCCGTAGCCGGTATTAAATGATATTGTTTTTCCAGTTCCCGGCATACATTCATCGACCGCATTTTCTCAAATTTGTCCGAAATCTTTTTGCCCTGCTCGTCCACACATACCGATACGATGTGAATGTGGCTGCGGTCAATATCAGTATGCTTGAATACAATAAAAGGCTGCTCGCCGTAACCCATTTCCCGCATATACTGCTGTGCCATTTCCCGAAATTTATCATCATTTACGATGTCTTTCGGGTCGGGATTGAGCGAAATATGCAGCGTATGTTTCTCGGTATTGCGGTTGGCTATCAGATAAGGAGCGAAAGATTGGGCTAATTGCGCAACCGTATATTGACCGCTTGCGGTTTCAATCATCTTATTGGCAAACAGAATTTGTCCGTTTTCTTTTTCAATTTTCAGGTTATTGTATGCCAATGCACCATATAAATTTCCGCTCCTACCGATTTTTGCTATCACTTTTTAGAATGGTTTTTGAGGTATTTTGCTTCAAATTCTTCGGTCAGTTCAATGATTTTTCTACATAACATCGCCATTTCAGCCGTCTGTTTTTCCAGCTTAAAGAGGTAAGCCGATGCTTTTTTCTGTGAAAAATTCTTGTAAAGCAGCTTAATAATCTGGTTGTAATTCACGCCAACGTTGCGGAACTGGCTGTGAAAAGAGGTCAGCCGCATATAAAAATCAACCGTTCCTTTGTCAATCTGAATGGTCTTTATCGTCTTGTCAAAGATGCGGGATTTGATAAAGTGTGCCTTTACATCCATATTCGACTGGTCAAACAGGGCAAGAAACTTGGCGTTTTCCTCTTCGTTAAGAGAAAGCGAATACCTGAATATCGCTGGGTCTGTTTTAAGTGGACGACCAATGGGTTTTCTCACTTGTCTTTTGTTGTTCTCGTTCATAATAAATCCATTTTTAACCTATACAAAACCCTGACTTCGGAAGGTGTTTTCCAGCCCCCTGCAAGGGCAAGTTGTTCTGCATCGGAAAATACTTTTGAGATGCTGAGAACACAACTTGCCGTGTTCTGTTGAACACAAAAATCCGCCCTGCGGGACGGATTGAATGTAACAGGGAAAAACGGCTCGATGCCGTTCCCCATTTTTTCCGATTTGTCAAAATATGCTTGCATAAATCCGTTAATAAAAATCATTCTACAAAGTAACTACCTCTTATTAAGAGTATTGCAATGCGATACCCGGACAAATACTGCCTTTGAACGCCAAACACTGCCACAATGAAATAAGCACCTATCTATCTGCATTTCTTTGTACATAGAAACAGAGATAAGGGCGCAGATAAGTATGCAGGTAACAACATAAGTACCTGATTAAAAAAGTAGCTAAGTGCAATTGTACGGAGATAGAAAAATACCTGCCGACATACCTGAACAGATAGTTGAGCAAGTAAAAATGCAGGTACGCATATCGGCAGATATGCAGATGCAAACCTGCATATCTGCATACAATCCTAAAGAAGTATTCAGGTACATCGCTAATGGAGCGCATACCTGCCTAAGTAATTACATACCTATATGCCTATGTACAGGATGATATAGGTAGAAGCCTGCGGAGATACGGACATAAGTAATTGAGTATATAAATAAGTAAAAACAGTTGTAATATGAACGAAAAACAAAAACCAGTATTTATCGCCTTTTCATCCCAAAAAGGCGGTGTAGGTAAAAGCACCTTTACTACGCTTGTTGCAAGTACAATGCACTACCGGTTAGGCTACAATGTTGCCGTATTCGATGCGGATTTTCCACAGCACAGCCTGATGAAAATGAAAGACCGTGATTTGAAAATGATAATGGAAAACGAGGCTTTGAAAAAGCTGGCGTACAAACAATTTACCACTATCAACAAAAAAGCCTATCCAATAATACAGCACAAGGCAAACAGCGTACTGGAAGAAGCCCACGAATTTGTAAGCAGCTCTTCAGTGCCACTTGATGTGGTATTCTTTGACCTGCCCGGAACGGTGAACACACCCGGCATCCTGAAAGCACTGGCAGGAATGCACCACATTTTTACGCCCATTACGGCAGACCGTGTGGTAATGGAAAGTACGCTCATTTTCACACAGCTTTTGCAGGACGTGATTATGAAGAAAGGAGAAACCGATATAAAAACCATTAACCTGTTTTGGAACCAAGTGGATGGAAGGGAAAGTACCCCGCTATACGGTATATATAATCAGCTTATCGAACAGTTAGGGTTAAGCCTGATGCAAAGCCAAATCAAAAACAGCACACGCTTCCGCAAGGAAAGCGAAGTAAACAGCAAAACCATATTTCGCTCAACCCTGATGCCGCCCGATGAGCGGCTGATGAAAGCCTGCCAGTTGGACGAGTTTATGAGCGAATTTTTAAAAATCATTCAATTATAGTCCTATGGAGAAAGACAATAAGAAAAAAGTAACGCCCGATATTAACGAGGAGCTGATGATGAACCTGATGGTAGATGGTGTAAAAAAAGAGGGCTTACAGCTTCCGCCAGAAACCGCCGATGAACCGGAGCAGAAAGTAAGTGTGCGGGAAGAACCGACAAGGGAAAAGCCTGCGGTTAAAGAGAAGAGCAGGACCAAAAAGGCAACCGAAGCCGATTACGAAAGTATCTTTTTCAAAAAGTCGGAAACCAATGCCCGTGATGGGAAAACGGTCTATATCCGACCAGAGTTTCACGAAAAGCTGACACGTATTATACAAGTAATTGGTGAAGACAAGATTAGTATTTACGCTTATTTGGATAACCTGTTGGATTATCACTTTCAGGAATTTGGCGAACAGATTACCAAGAGCTATAACGATAAGTATAAACCCATTTAATAATTGGAGCTATGGAGATTGTAATTGTAATATGCCTGCTGATAGTCATTGCCTTGCTTTTGCAGGACAAGATTGTCATTAAGAAAAGGTCGGAGCAAAAGCCGACAAAGGGAAAAATCAATCCGCACCTTCCCGATATTATGGGGCAGCCTAAACCGAAATTAAGCCATTCAGTGCCAAACACTGCCAATGAAAGCCAAATAGAGGAAGTGGAGATAAACCTTGATAATTTAGACATTGAATATGACGAAAACGAAAACGTCAGCATTCAAATTCCGCAGGAAGAACTGGACGAAGTTTTCAGCAATATACCTGATTTGGAAGATGAGGAAGAAGACTGGAACAGGTACGGAATACCCAATGGCGATGACGGTTTTGCCCAAGGGGTTACCTTCGAAGAACTAAGCTCCGTGGGGGTATTGCTCCAAAAAGAAAAATTGGAAACAGCCCAAAAGGAAACAGCGGTAGCCATAGTTCAGAAATTACAGGGAACCGAACTATTCAGCCTATTGGAAAATTCTGTGGCGGATGCTTCCCGAAAGATAGCCGAGCTTTTGGATAGTAGCCTTTCAACTGAAACAGAACCCGGTTCTTCCACCTTGCGGAAAAATGATTTGGGGAATTTTGACATTGGGGAGTTCTTATAGACTTCCCTTTGTCTTTTTAAATTCCGTTTTCCGAGAACTCTTCAAACGCAGAATAGTTTTTTATTCCTTTAGACTTGTTCACTTTTCCCATAATTGTGCAATCAATCCGGCTTTTTAGATAGGATGCTAAATCATCAAAATGCCGAACATCAATATAATTAATTCCTGATGCTTTATATCTTTTAGATAATGAAATAGTAAAAGCAGCCCAGTTGAATTTTTCTCCCTTTTTACTTAGTTCAATTTGTTTCCAATCGCCATATCTTTTTTTTAAATAATCAATATAGTTCTTCTTAGAAAGCTCTTTCCCCAATGCTCCGTCAGGTAATTCAATTTTTGCTTTTACAGGCTTGGATTTTTTTACAAACTTTGGAAAATACTTATGTAGCAAAGCCTCTGATTGTTCAATATGCTTTGTAACGGTGTCCCATCCCCAATAATATAAATGAAATGGAAGTTCCTTTTCTTTTCTGATTTGATTGAGGTATTCCTGTATTTGCACATCGTCACGGAAGGTAGAAACAAAAACAAATTTGTCGAAATCAATAGCTAAGTCCCTCGATTTTTCTAAATCGGTGTTTATATCCTGAATTAGATTTTTCCTGATAGTTTCATCCTTTCTTCCAATGCTCTTCAATTTGCATTGAATAACCGTTTTGGTTTTAGTAGAAAAGACATCAATTCCTTTCTGATTTTGTCCTTTTACACCAAACGTCTGAAAGTCTGTATTCTCATATGACGAAGTATTCTCTACAAAATTGAATAAATCACAAGTAAGTTCCTCAAATAACCTTTCATCTTTTAAAGGAGGTAGTTGATAGTTCGCCATCTAAAAAAATCGTTTAAAAATTGTTTCCTGTTCGGTATCTGAATATTCAGCAATCACTTGTTTTGACCAATCAAAATCAAACTTTCCAAACTTATTTTCATCGCCGTTTAAATCAATTTCATCTTCATTGAAAGTAAGTATATATTGAAAGTTATGCAGCTCGTTCGATTTGTGGTACATATAGTTCAGGACATTGGATATTGTTTTGTATGATATGGCGTGAAATACACCATCGTGTACAAGAAAATCAGGGATATTGCGTTTATCAATCCTGCTTTTTAAGAATACCATTAAATCATACGCTACAATTTTCAAACGTTCCTGTCCCAAAGCATCTGCTTTTGGAATTTCCAGACTTATTTTAAATGGCAACTGATTTCTTGGCGAAGTAGAGTTTAATGTGATATTAAAATAAGAATTATCAAATTCTTCATCCAAATAGATAGCATTTTCAAGAATTTGCTGAAATAATAATCTCAACTCATCAAGATAGGTTTGTTGCTTATTTAGTTCACTAACAATATCTCTCTTTAATTCTGCAATGACAATATTGGAATTTCCTAATATTTCCTCTATTTCGTCAATTTCCCTTACAATTGAGGTGTTCCGTTCTAAAAGTGTTTTTTCATTCACTAATCTTTCGTAGGTACTCTCAATCCTGTCCAATGCACCTCTCTCTTTTAGCAATGAAAATAATTGGCTCCTGTTCTTTTCTAATTTTTCAAGCTGTGTTAAACTTTGGTCTATTGATGATTGTAATTTCTTTTCTTCTTCCAATAAATATTTATTTCTATTCGCCAGAAGTTGTTTTTTAAAGTCTATAACTTCATCTAAACTCTTTTTTACAAAGTTGCCAAATGTAGATACGGTTTCATTGTAGAGCTTACGAATTTTGTCCAGGTCGATAGATGTTACATCATTGTAAGAGGATTTGAGTTTTTCTAATTTACGGTTTGTATTATGATAGATGACAGATTGCTCGTTAATTTCAGATATAACCTGATTTAGCTTTTGCTCTATCTCTTTGTGATTAGCAAGAAAGTTGTACTCTTTCAGGCTATTCTCAAGTGCTACAATATCTTTTTCGATTTTTAGCCGCTCGGTTCTAAACTCCTGAATATCTTTCCCTGTATCTGCCTTAACCTTTTCTGATAATGATTTTACTGTATTATTGTATCTTTCATATTCAGAAGAAACTTCGTTATATTTTAAAAGTGTTTTAGTCGGGAGATTAAGCAAATAAAAATTATACAACGCCTTTTCTCTTGCATTGGCGTTATAAGAAACAAAATTTAAAGGGTCAACTCTCTGCTGACTTTGCAAGTCATCCTTAACAAAAAATTCCATCAACGTTCCATATCTTTTTCCCTCAAAGAATACTTCGTTGTTCTCTGTCGGAAAAAATATCCCTTCCAGCAATTTCGGCATTTCAGATTTTTCATATTCATCGAGAGCATCCGGTCGCTTCCCGAAAAATATTTTTTTTGTATCGGCAAAGCCCCTCTTGAGAAAATATTTTTGTTCCTGTACTTCAATTTCTAAAGTAATCGTGTGTTCATCCTCACGTAAAAAGTCATACTTTTTTTGAGCAAATCTTTTTTCTGCTTTACCGCTTAGTAAGGTAAAATCAACAAGCCTGACCAACGTAGATTTGCCAATACCATTAATCCCTCGTGCTTCTTTATCCCCAGAGTATTTGCCCAATATGATGTTTATTCCATTGTGAAATGGAACAGCATCTATAAGGTTGGTTTCTGAATATATTCTAATTAACATTGTCGAATAAACTTGTTTGATTTTCTTCTTGGCTTTCTTTCTTTACCAATTTAATTTTATATCCTTTTTTCTCAATACTGCCAATTGTATGCAAAAAGGTTAAAGCATACAGAAAAAGGTCGGGTGTTCTATCTTTATCCCTGTTTAAAAACTTATTCATTATATCATCCACGATGGTATATTTGTTTTTAAAAGGGGAATTGCCCATAATACTAATAATATCTGCTCCCAATACCATAAGATTGGTTTTAAGATTGCTTTCTGGCTGCGGTAATATCATAGTTCATTTTCTGTTTTTCTGCCTATTAAACACTGCTCAAACATATAAAGCAATATAGATTTTACACACTTCACATATTCATCATCTTTAATGTTTCCATATGCTGTTGTATATTGGTCGGTTAGATTATATAATCTATCCTTGAAATTTCCTGAAAGTTTATTGTAATCATTTATAACTCTTCTTTTCAGGGTATTAATCTCATCATCGTTATATCCCGAAAGTATATTGGTAATCGTGTTAAATTCTGCCATAACCAGTACCATTTCCGAGTTCATTCCATCCCAATCTTCCTGCTCAAAGTTGAGTTCGATTTTCTTTTGGGGAGGGACTAATGATTTCCTGTCGAAATGCAGAGCCTTATCTTCTTCGCTTGAAGCATTCAATAAGTCATTAATAATTTCCTGAATATAGTCCTGTATAAAAAAGTTCTCAATCCCCAAATAAGCTGCAAGTTTTCTTTTTTTACTTGATACAAGTTCATCAACAATAGAAAGAATTTGGTCTATACCCTTAATCGAAGTATCGCCGTCCAAACTCTGAATTAGCGTAAATTGTTCCGGTGATACTTCGTGGTTTACGTACATTTCCCAATTTGGAAATTTGTCTTTCCAGTTTTTCTGGTATTTTTCGAAATCTCCTTCTTTGTTTGTTGCCCCTAAAACTTTCGTTTCAAAATCAGTTTTGCTATATTTTCTTGGTGCGTAACAAGCCAATATTTTTTGTTCGGGTAAAATAGTACCGTCATTGCCTTTATCCTTATTCCTTCTAATGGGCGTATAGTTATCAACGCCATATTTCAAAAGAAACAGTTCATCAATAAATTCTTCGAACTCAAATCCTTCTTTGGATTGAATTTGCATTTTAAAAGCGTTCTTCAATAATTTATCCATATACAAATCAGAGTTCCAAATTAATTTTAACTGTACCGTCAAATCCCTTTTCTACTATCTCTTTAAGGGTTTGAAGTTTGATATTATTGCCATAATCAGTTTCAACCTTAGAAATGTAACTCCTTTTCTTACCCACTTTTTGGGCTAATTGTTCTTGAGTTAGCTGTCTTTGTTCTCTGGCTTCCTTCAGCATTTCTCCAATATGTCTGCCTGATATTTTCATCTCAAAAAGGATTAAAATTGACTTTATTACGAATGTACAAATGTAATTTAAAAGTTGCATTGAACCAACTGTAAATTGTATAAAAAGCATTTGAAAATTTCCACTCTCGTTCTGAAAATTCCCACCAACAAAGCCACTCACAGCCAAACACTTCCTTTGACTGCCACTTTCTTATAACGCCTCTTTTTCCACAAGACATTTGTCCCGAAAGCTCGCAAGGTGCGGGATAAAATGTAACAAATAAATGTGTTTCAATTATGGAAAAACAGAGAAAAAAAGTTTTGCTGGCAGCCGTGGCGATGCTGTCAGGAATTGGTGCGTTCGCACAGGGAAACGGTTCGGCAGGTATCAACGAAGCTACTCAAATGGTAACAAGCTATTTCGACCCCGCCACCCAATTAATCTACGCCATCGGTGCGGTGGTTGGGCTCATCGGAGGCGTTAAGGTGTATAACAAATTCAGCTCCGGCGACCCTGACACGAGCAAGACTGCGGCAAGCTGGTTTGGTGCGTGTATCTTCCTGATTGTTGCCGCTACCATCCTGCGTTCATTCTTCCTGTAATCCTTTGCTTATGAATAGTTACAATATTAACAAAGGCATTGGGCGTACAGTAGAGTTCAAAGGATTGAAAGCGCAATACCTGTTCATTTTCGCAGGCGGACTGCTCGGTACGCTTATTCTCGTGATGATACTGTATATGGCAGGCGTAAACTCTTACATCTGCCTGTTCATCGGAGCAGGGGGTGCTTCGCTCATCGTATGGCAGACCTTTTCACTGAACCAAAAGTACGGCGAACACGGGCTGATGAAAGTGGGTGCAAGAAAACGGCATCCTCGATACATCATCTGCCGCAAGCCTGTACACAGGTATTTAAAATTCACTTCTAAACCAAAAGCCGTATGAGAAATGTAGCAAAGACCTCCACTTTGGAAAGCAAATTTCCATTGCTGGCAGTAGAGAACAACTGCATACTTTCCAAAGATGCGGACATTACCGCCTGTTTTGAAGTGCGTTTACCGGAACTGTTCACGGTAGCTTCTGCGGAATATGAAGCCATTCACTCCGCTTGGCACAAGGCGATTAAGACCTTACCCGATTTTACGGTCATTCACAAACAGGATTGGTACATCAAAGAAAGCTACGCCCCCGATTTGGCACAGGAAGATCAGAGTTTTTTATCGAAATCTTATCAACGCCATTTCAACGAGCGACCATTCCTGAACCACTATTGCTACCTGTTCCTGACAAAAACCACCAAAGAGCGTATGCGTATGCAAAGCAACTTCAGTTCGCTTTGCAAAGGCACACTCATACCAAAGGAAATCAGGGATAAGGAAGCGATACATCGCTTTATGGAAGCCGTAGCACAGTTTGAGCGTATTGTGAACGATAGCGGTTTTGTGAGCCTGCAACGATTGAGCGAAGAAGACATCATCGGTACAAATGAAAAGCAAGGATTGCTGGAACAGTATTTTACCCTTTCGAGGGAAGCAGGAACGCCGATGCAGGACATCGCACTCGGTGCTGAAGAAGTCCGTATCGGAAACAAAAGGTTGTCTTTGCACACCCTGTCCGATACGGACGATTTGCCCGGAACGGTATCGGCAGATACACGTTTTGAAAAGCTATCTACCGACCGTAGCGACTGCCGTTTGTCGTTCGCTGCACCTGTGGGGTTGTTGTTGAGCTGCAACCATATCTACAACCAGTATTTGTTTTTGGATAACAGCGAAGCGAACCTGCAAAAGTTTGAAAAATCAGCAAGGAATATGCACTCATTGGCTCGGTACAGCCGTGCCAACCAAATCAACAAAGAGTGGATAGAAAAGTACCTGAACGAAGCACATTCGTTCGGGCTTTCCTCTGTTCGTGCGCATTTTAATATTATGGCGTGGTCGGAAGACCCTGCCGAACTCAAACAGCTAAAGAATGATTGCGGTAGTGCGTTAGCACTGATGGAGTGTAAGCCACGCCACAACACTACGGATGTTGCCACGTTGTATTGGGCTGGAATGCCGGGCAATGCCGGCGACTTTCCGGCAGAGGAAAGTTTTTACACGTTCATAGAGCCAGCCTTATGCTTCTTTACCGAAGAAACCAATTACCACAATTCGCCGTCCCCATTCGGGGTAAAAATGGCGGACAGGCTTACAGGCAAGCCTATCCATTTGGATATATCAGATTTGCCAATGAAGCGTGGCATTATCACGAACCGGAACAAATTCATTCTTGGTCCGTCAGGTTCGGGTAAATCGTTCTTCACAAACCATATGGTAAGGCAGTATTTCGAGCAGGGCGCACACGTACTGTTGGTAGATACGGGTAATTCCTATCAGGGTTTGTGCGAATTGATTAAGGGGAAAACCAAAGGCGAAGACGGGGTTTATTTTACCTATACCGAAGACAATCCCATTGCCTTTAACCCTTTTTATACCGATGACGGCGTGTTCGATATTGAAAAGCGTGAAAGTATCAAAACTTTGATACTAACGCTTTGGAAAAGGGACGATGAACCGCCGACCCGTTCGGAAGAAGTGGCATTATCCAATGCCGTTAGCGGTTATATCGAGCGTATCAAAACGGAAAACGTGTACCCATCATTTAACGGCTTCTACGAGTATGTAAAAGGCGATTACCGCAAGGTATTGGAGCAAAAGCAGGTAAGGGAAAAAGACTTTGACATTGCCAATTTCCTCAACGTATTAGAGCCTTATTACAAAGGCGGCGAATACGATTACCTGCTGAACTCAAACAAGCAGTTAGACCTGCTTTCCAAACGCTTTATCGTGTTTGAAATTGATGCCATCAAAGACCACAAAATCCTCTTTCCCATAGTCACGATTATCATTATGGAGGTGTTCATCAACAAGATGCGCCGACTGAAAGGTATCCGTAAGCTCATCCTGATTGAAGAGGCTTGGAAAGCGATTGCCAAAGAGGGAATGGCGGAATACATCAAGTACCTCTTTAAGACCGTTCGCAAATTCTTCGGAGAAGCGATTGTCGTAACGCAAGAGGTCGATGATATTATCCAGTCGCCCATTGTGAAAGAAAGTATCATCAACAACTCCGATTGTAAAATCCTCTTAGACCAGCGCAAGTATATGAATAAGTTTGACGATATACAGGCAATGCTGGGGCTTACCGATAAGGAGAAAGGGCAGGTACTTTCTATCAATATGAACAACGACCCATCAAGGCTTTACAAAGAAGTCTGGATTGGTTTAGGTGGTACGCACTCGGCAGTCTATGCCACCGAAGTTAGTTTGGAGGAATACCTCGCCTATACCACCGAAGAAACCGAAAAAATGGAAGTAATGCAGCTCGCTGCTGAACTGGACGGAAACGTGGAACTCGCCATTAAGCATATCGCTATGCAACGGCGTGACAATTCAAATCAATAGTCATTAACAATTTAAAATTTCAAGAAAATGAAAAAAATCCTTTTTATGGTGTGTACGGCACTAATGCTTGCCGTTGCACCGTCCGCAAAAGCCCAATGGGTAGTAACCGACCCCGCAAACCTTGCATCGGGCATTCTCAACAGTGCGAATGAAATCGTACAGACTTCTTCCACCGTAAGCAATGTGGTTAAGAACTTCAACGAAGTGAAGAAAGTGTACGAACAGGGCAAGGAATATTACGACAAGCTGAAAGCCGTCAACAACCTTGTGAAAGATGCCCGTAAGGTGCAGCAAACGGTTTTGCTGGTAGGCGATGTTTCGGAAATGTACGTGCAGAATTTCGGCAAGATGATGAACGACCCCAATTTCTCGCCGCAAGAGCTGACCGCTATCGGTAACGGCTACTCCGCATTGCTCAATGAAAGTACCGAACTGCTGAAAGAACTGAAGCAAATCGTAACCTCATCCAGCCTTTCGCTGAACGACAAAGAGCGTATGGACATCATCGACCGTGTGTACAAAGAAGTAAAAGACTACCACAGTCTTGTACGCTATTACACCAACAAAAATATTTCTGTAAGCTACCTGAGAGCGAAAAAGAAAAACGATGCCAAAAGGGTGCTTGACCTATACGGAACTGCTAACCAAAAATACTGGTAACAATGGAATGGGATAATCTTCACGAACTCCTGCGTTCGCTTTATGACGATATGATGCCGCTTGCAGGCGATATGGCGGCAGTGGCTAAAGGTCTTGCGGGATTGGGTGCATTATTCTATGTGGCATTAAAGGTTTGGCAGGCTTTAAGCCGTGCCGAACCTATTGATATGTTCCCATTGTTACGCCCGTTTGCTTTGGGGCTTTGCATTATGTTTTTCCCAACCATTGTATTGGGAACTATCAATGCAGTGCTAAGCCCCGTTGTAACGGGAACACATTCCATACTCGAAGACCAGGTGCTTGACCTGAACAAGCTGCAACAGCAGAAAGACCAACTGGAATATGAAGCAATGGTCAGAAATCCCGAAACCGCCTATATGGTATCGGACGAAGAGTTTGACAAGAAGCTGGATGAATTGGGCTGGTCGCCCTCCGACATCGGCACGATGGCGGGTATGTATATGGACAGGGGTGCTTATCAAATAGAAAAAGCCATAAAGGATTGGTTTCGCAATCTACTGGAGATACTCTTTCAGGCGGCGGCTTTGGTTATTGATACCATAAGAACATTTTTCCTGATAGTCCTCTCCATACTCGGACCGATTGCCTTTGCAATTTCCGTATGGGACGGCTTTCAGTCCACGCTCACGCAGTGGCTCACGAGGTATGTGAGCGTTTACCTGTGGTTGCCTGTTTCCGATTTGTTCAGTTCGATGCTGGCAAGGATACAATCGCTGATACTGGAAAAGGATATAGCAATGCTTTCAGACCCGACCTATATACCCGACACCTCCAATACGGTGTACATCATCTTTATGATTATCGGCATCATCGGGTACTTCACTATCCCGACAGTAACAGGCTGGGTAATCCAAGCTGGAGGCGCAGGAAACTTTACCCGCAATGTAAACTCAACAGCAATGAAAGCAGGAAACCTTGCCGGAGCCGGAGCTGGTTCAACGGTTGGAAACATCGGCGGTCAGTTACTTAAAAAATAATGTAAAACAATAATCATTCTTAAAAATGGAATTTAAAACGCTAAGAAATATAGAAAACAGCTTTCGGCAGATACGTTTATATGCCATCGTGTTTGCCGTTCTCTGCATAGGCGTAGTAGGATTTGCCGTGTGGAAATCGTACAGCTTTGCAAATGAACAAAGGCAAAAAATCTATGTGCTGGATAATGGCAAATCACTGATGCTTGCCTTGTCGCAGGATGCCAGTATTAACCGACCTGTGGAAGCAAGGGAACACGTCAGGAGATTTCACGAATTGTTCTTCACGCTTGCACCCGATAAGAACGCTATTGAAAGCAATATGAGCAGGGCGTTCAACCTTGCCGATAAATCAGCTTTCGACTATTACAAAGACCTGTCTGAAAAGGGCTATTACAGCCGTATCATTTCGGGTAATGTTCAGCAACGAATTGAGGTAGATAGTGTGGTGTGCAATTTCGACAATTACCCCTATGCAGTGCGCACCTATGCCAAACAGTTCATCATCCGTTCGAGCAACGTAACACGCCGTAACCTGATTACTTCCTGCTATCTCGTCAACTCCGTTCGTTCGGATAACAACCCGCAGGGATTTAACATCGAAAAGTTTGCGGTAGTAGAAAACAAAGACATCGAAGTTATCGAACGCTAAAAATTAAGGATATGAAACAGTTACTTGATTTAGACGCATTCGCAAAAACGCTGACCGATAAAGGGTATGACGGTTATTTCCAAACGGAGGCAGCTTATGCCGACAAAATCAAAGACAGCATCAGCAGGTTTTTAGAGGCTTGTAAAAATGGGATGGATAAACCGATGTTGCCCAACATTATGATGCTGACAACTTACCTGCAATGGAATGGCGATGATAAGCCAAAGGTTGAATGCAATATGTGGGTAAAGTATGAAGACGGTCTTTTTGATGTACAGAAGATGAATATTGAAAGGATAGACCAATACGGGCAATTATTGAAACAATCCAAACTGACAGACCTCTCTACAAGCTCGGTTCCGACAAGGAAAGAAGCCATTGCCCAAGTGTCTGACAAACCTAAAGAACAGTTGTCTTCCCCGAAAAGGCGGTTTAAAATGCGATAACCGAAAATCATTAAAGTATGAAAAAATTAAGAGCAACTATGGACAGGTTTTTTGATAAGCTCGATGAGCGTTGGCGGGCTTTGCCAGTGCGCAAGCAGCATCAATACACGTTGTACTTTTTTGTGGGTTATCTCTTGCTTACGGCAGGGGTTATTGGCAAAGTAGTGTACGATACGGGCAAGCCGAATGATACCATCAACATCAGGCATATCGAGAACCCTGTCCTCAAAAGTAAAAATCCTGCAAGGTTGCAGGATAGTGTATCAACAATTTTAAAAAATCAGTTTTATGAAAGAAAATGAAAAAAGGGTCAGCATTCTCGTTGAGGAAGGCGACCAAAGT